>Ga0255336_100266_pt1 | contig 103519 bp, 104 predicted proteins | sample MeOH1_35cm_T3_17_FD_189102 | JGI IMG/M metagenome (GOLD analysis project Ga0255336, IMG submission 189102) | Sandy soil microbial communities from University of British Columbia, Vancouver, Canada - MeOH1_35cm_T3_179 | ecosystem: Engineered > Artificial ecosystem > Sand microcosm > Unclassified...
AGTAGAAGAGCTTGTCCTGTCCGCTATCCAGTCGACCCATCATGACGATTCGCTCCCGTCGTTTGATGTCTTCCAGGATACCCAACATTCCGCATCGCCGCCGACTTTTTCAACAGAATCGGCCGACTACAGTCTCACGCCTTAGCAGCAGTCGACCAGCATTTGTCGAGCCGTTCTGAGCCGCAAAGCGGTCGCTCCTTCGACACCTCGCGAAAAGCCTCAGCAGTAAATCACCGCCAAGGCCCGCACTTCAACCTCTCACTTATTAACCATCTTCGCCGGCACACTAACCGCCAGCAACCCACCCAGCACCATAAACGCCGCCAGCATATACATCCCCGAATCATTAGCCGCCGTAGCCTGCTTCAACCACCCCACCGCATACGGACTCAAAAACCCCGCCAGATTCCCAATCGAATTAATCATCGCGATCCCGGCCGCCGCGCCAGTCCCCGCCAAAATCGCCGTAGGCAAACTCCAAAACAGCGGCAGGGTAGTAAGAATCCCCATCGTCGCAAGCGTCAGCGAAGCCATCGCCAGCACAGTGTTATGCGTCCACACGACAGAAAGCACCAACCCAATCGCCCCCGCAAACGCCGGCAGCGCAATATGCCACCGCCGCTCCCGCTTCCGGTCTGCACTACGCGACACAAACACCATCGCCACCACAGCCCCCGCGAACGGAATCGCCGACAGCAACCCGATCATGAAAGCATCCGTCACCCCAGTCGCCTTAATAATCGTCGGCAACCAGAAGCTCACCCCATACAACCCCATCACAAACGAGAAGTACGTCAGACTGAGCATCAACACCCGCCCACTCGTGAGCACCTGCCGAATCGGCATGTCATGCTTGGTCGCTTCCTCCGCGGACACGTGCCGCTCGAGCATCTCTTGCTCTTCCTTGGTCAGCCACTTCGCCTTCGAGATCCGATCGTCCAGCATGGCGAACACCATGATCCCGACGATCACCGAAGGAATCCCTTCGAGCAGAAACAGCCACTGCCAGCCATGCCAGCCGTTCAAGCCGTTAAAGGTCTTCAGGATATAACCCGACACCGGTCCGCCGATCACACCCGACAACGCAATCGCCGTCATGAACCAAGTAGTCATGCGACCACGCCGATGCGACGGATACCAGTACGTCAGATAAAGAATGATCCCAGGAAAGAACCCCGCTTCAGCCAGACCAAGCAGAAAGCGCATCACATAAAACATCGTCGGTGTAGTCACGAACATGGTCAGCATGGAGATCACGCCCCACGACACCATGATCCGCGCAATCCACACCCGTGCGCCGACCTTATGCAAAATCACATTGCTCGGAATCTCGAAGATGAAATAGCCGACAAAGAAAATCCCCGCGCCGAACCCATACACCGCATCGCTCAGCCCAAGGTCGCTGGTCATTTGCAGCTTGGCGAAACCAACGTTGACGCGATCCAGATACGCGACCACGTAACAGAGCATCAGAAGCGGCGCGAGGCGCCAGGTGACCTTGCGGTAGGTGGCCTCTTCGAAAGTGGAAGGCGGCGCACCCGCGCCGGGATGGTGGAGCGGATTTGCGGGACTAGCCATGGTGTCTCCTCTTTTCTTGTGGAATTGAAGTACCGCCGTCGATCGATTCTATCCGCGCTGCGTCGTCTGCATGACGAATCGATACCCGGGGAAAACACTGACTGCAGCGAGGGCCGCAGCACACGAAACCCTCGCGGACCGGATGCGGCGCGGCGCTACACGCAGCGCCCGCCGTCCACTTCCAGGCACACGCCGGTGATGAACTCCGCCTCGTCCGAAGCCAGATAAAGCGCGGCATTGGCAATATCCTGCGGCGTGGAGAAACGCCCGAGCGGAATGCCGGCGAGAAAGCGCTGGCGATTTTCCGGCGTATCTTCCACGCCCATGAATTCGGACAGCAGCGCCGTCTCGCCGATCACCGGATTCACGCAGTTCACCCGAATCCGGTCCGGACCCAGCTCGACCGCCAGCGACTTGCTCGCGATAATCACCGCGCCTTTGCTGCCGTTGTACCAGACGAGCCCGGGGCGCGGCCGCACACCCGCTGTGGACGCAATATTGATGAAGCAGCCGCCGCCTTGCTCGCGGAAATACGGCACGAATTCCTGCACGCTCCAGTAGATGCTTTTCACATTCACTGCGTAGACGCGGTCGAATTCGGCTTCCGTGACTTCCATCACCGGCTTGTTGCGATGCGTGGTGCCGGCGTTGTTGACGACGATCTGCACGCTGCCGAAGTCTTCGAGCGCGGCCTCGCGCAGCGTCTGCCAGTCCTCACGCTGGGCGACGTTGCCCGCCACCGCGATCGCCTTGCCGCCGGCCAGCGCGATTTCGCTCGCCACGCGCTCGGCGGCCGGGCCGTTCAGATCGTTGACCACCACGTTCGCGCCTTCGCGCGCGTAGGTCTTCGCAATGCCTTCACCGAAACCCGATCCGCCACCTGTGACGATGGCTGTTTTACCTGTCAACCGCATAGTGTCTCCGTTGTTCGTTGTGGATGGTGATGCCTGTGCGTGCCGCGCCGTCTAACCGTGCCGGATGGCAATGGTCTTCAGCACGGTGAACCCATAGAGCGCTTCGAAGCCTTTTTCGCGTCCGTGGCCCGAATGCTTGACGCCGCCGAACGGCAATTCCACGCCGCCGCCCGCGCCATAGTTGTTGATGAACACCTGGCCGGAGCGCAGGCGGCGCGCGAGCCGCATCTGCCGTGCGCCGTCGCGCGTCCAGATGCCGGCGACCAGACCGAATGGCGTGCCGTTGGCGAGCTTCAAAGCTTCATCTTCGTCGCTGAACGACATAGCGGCCAGCACCGGTCCGAATACTTCGTCGCGCGCAAGGCGGTGGCTCGCGGGCACGTCGCGCAGCAGCGTCGGTGCCTGATAGAAACCGCTTTCTGGCGCTTCTGGAACCACCTCGCCGTGCGCCGCCATGGCGATGCCGTCGTGTTGCGCATCGTTGAGGAAATCCCACACGCGCCGCTGCTGTTTCGCGCTGATCAGCGGCCCGCAGTCGAGGTCGGCCTGCGAAGGGCCGACGCGCAACGCGTGAAACGCGCTGCTCAGCCGGTCGAGCAAGGGCTCGTAAATGGCCCGGTCGATCAGCACGCGGCTACCCGCCGAGCAGGTCTGACCTGCGTTTTGCACGATCGCCGACACCAGCACGGGCAGCGCGGCGTCGAGGTCGGCATCGGCGAAAACGATTTGCGGCGACTTGCCGCCGAGTTCCAGCGTGACCGGCACGTGATTCTCGGCGGCCATTTGCGTGACGAGCTTGCCGGTATCCGGCGAGCCGGTGAACGAGATGTGATCGATGCCCGGATGACGCGCGAGCGCCGCGCCCGCTTCATGGCCGTAGCCGGTGACGATATTCAGCGCGCCGGCCGGCAAACCGGCCTCGGCGGCGAGTTCGGCGACGCGCAGCACAGAGAGGCACGCATCTTCGGCCGGTTTGACGACGCAGGCATTGCCGGCGGCGAGCGCCGCGCCCACGCTGCGCCCAAAAATCTGCATGGGGTAATTCCACGGCACGATATGGCCGGTCACGCCGTGCGGCTCGCGAATGGTCAGCACCGTATAGCCGGTCTGGTAAGGCAGCGTTTCGCCATGCAGCTTGTCCGCCGCGCCGGCGTAAAACTCGAAATAGCGGACGAGGGCGGCCGAATCGGCGCGCGCCTGCTTGAGCGGCTTGCCGGTGTCGCGCGCTTCCAGTAGCGCCAATTCTTCCTGACGCGCCGCGACCAGCATGGACAGCCGGTAAAGAATGCGGCCCCGTTCGGCGGCGCTGGCTTGACCCCACACGCCTTCGAACGCACGGCGCGCGGCATGCACGGCGGCGTCGATATCCGCCGCGGTGCCGCGCGCGAGTTGGGTGAAGGGCTGGCCGTCCGAGGGATCGAGCACGGCGATCGTCTCGCCGCCTGATGCGGCGGACCATTCGCCGCCGATGAAATGTCGGGCTTCTTCCATGCATGCTCCTTGAGGTGTCACGAGCACCGCGCGGCGGTGACGTGGTGTTCACAAACGAGAGGCACAATCGAGAGACGCCAGACGATTATCACCCCGTTCCAACGAGGGATGCCATTGGGTGATTGGCTATAATGGCGTATTCAGCACTGTCCGGCCGCCGCGCGGCTGCTCGAGGCGAGTTCCACGTTGCATCCCGTCCGAGCAAGCGCGCCGCACGCCGTGTTCCGAATTCCATCCCGACCAGAGAGCGCTCATGAGCTTCAATAACGTCCCCGCAGGCAAAGACCTTCCGCAAGATTTCAACGTCATCATCGAAATCCCGGCGCAAAGCGATCCGGTGAAGTACGAAGCCGACAAGGAAACGGGTCTGCTCCACGTCGATCGTTTCATCAGCACGGGCATGCGCTATCCGGCTAACTACGGCTACATTCCGCAAACGCTGTCGGGCGACGGCGACCCGGTCGACGTGCTGGTCATCACGCCGTTCCCGCTGCTGGCTGGCTCGGTGGTGCGTGCGCGCGCACTCGGCATGCTGCAAATGACCGACGAATCCGGCGTGGACGCGAAGCTGGTCGCCGTCCCGCACGACAAGGTCTGCCCGATGACCGCCGACCTGAAGTCGATCGACGACGTTCCGTCGTACCTGAAAGATCAGATCAAGCACTTCTTCGAGCAATACAAGGCGCTGGAGAAGGGCAAGTGGGTGAAGGTGGACGGCTGGGCGGGCATTGAAGCCGCCCACAAGGAAATCACCGACGGCGCGGCGAACTACAAGAAGTAAGCGGCGTAATCGCAAAGTGAATGATTGACTTTGCTTTGCGGAAAACGGATTCACCGAGAGAGGCAAGCCGTAATGGCTTGCCTCTTTGCGTTTGTGCGGTTGATGTTGGGCTGTTGGGCCATTGCGGCGCTGAATTAAAAATAAAGAAGATTTCTTGAGCGTCTCGCAAGGCGCTGAGGCGGGCGCTGAGGCCAACCGCGTGTGCTGTGTGCATGATCTTCGTTCAAGATTGCGTGGATTGTTCAATTCCTTGAATTTTGTGCCTACGCATGCGCCGAACCATTCAATACTCTTTCGTTGTGTGTTTGGGCGTAAGGGTTGGGTAAATAAAACGCCATTTCCCGGTAACGACTGGATGATCCAATACGCGTGGTTTTTGAAGGTATCCACGCGCCCGCTCATTTCGCAATGAACGGCGGACGAAAAATAAATAGCAAAACGACATCCGGAGTTAACTCGTATGTTTTCTCGAGCTTTCCTGTTTGGTGTATCAGGCATTGCAATGGCGGTTTCACTGTACGCATGCGGTGGCAGCGGCTCAAACGGCCTCACGCCCGTAAGCGCCCAGAATCAGTTGACGACGGCGACACCCATCAAGCACGTCGTGGTGATTTACAACGAGAACGTCTCTTTCGACCACTACTTCGCAACCTACCCGAATGCGACGAATCCGTCGGGTGAACCGGCGTTCACGGCTGCCGCAGGCACGCCGTCGGTGAATGGGCTGAGCGGCACGCTGCTCACCAACAATCCCAACTTCATCAATACCTTGAACGGCGCGGGCGCTGCGAATCCGTTCCGCCTGGACCGTACACAGGCCGCGACGGCCGACCAGAACCATGCCTATACGGCGGAAGAGCAAGCGTATAACAATGGCGCGGCGGACCTGTTCCCGAAGTTCACGGGTAAGGGTTCGAGCGGTGGCGCGGGCGCCTTCGGCACGACCGGCCAGGTGATGGGCTACTACGACGGCAACACCGTCACTGCCATGTGGAATTACGCTCAGCACTTTGCGATGAGCGACAACGCTTACACGGACACGTTCGGGCCGTCCACGCCGGGCGCGCTGGAAGTTATCGCCGGCCAGACCAACGGTGTGCAACTGGTCAAGACCAGCCAGCAGCCATTCAATCTGACCACGGCTTCGCATTCGTACTACGTCAACGACGGCCAAGGGGGCATTACCCTCATCAATGACGTCGACCCGGCAAACGACCTGTGCTCCAGCACGACCGACCAGATTCTGATGTCCGGCAAGAACATCGGCGACCTGCTTAACGCCAAGGGCATTACGTGGGGCGGCTTCATGGGCGGCTTCAACCTGTCGACGACCAACAGCAACGGTACGACCGGCTGCAAACGCAGTACGGTGGCCCCGGTGGTCGGTCAGGCGACGGCCGATTACATCCCGCACCACAACTGGTTCCAGTACTACGCGTCGACGGCAAACCCGCAACATTTGCGTCCTAGCGCGACAGCCGCCATCGGCTACACGCTCCAGTCCGACGGCAAGACGGTCGACCCGGCAAACCACCAGTACGACTCCGACGATTTCTTCGCCGCGGTGAAGGCCGGAAACTATCCGTCGGTCAGCTTCATCAAGGCGCCGGCTTTCCAGGACGGCCATGCCGGCTACTCGGACCCGCTCGACGAACAGGCCTTCACGGCGAAGATAGTCAACTTCCTGCAGCAACAGCCTGACTGGAAGAGCACGGCGGTGATCGTGGCGTGGGACGACTCGGACGGCTGGTACGACCATGCTTATGCGAATCCCACGAGCGCGTCATTCGATGCTCAGGCGGATCAGTTGAACGGCGCGGGCAAGTGCGGTACGGGAACGGCTCCGAACGGCGTCAACGGTGCGCCGGTCAATGGACGCTGTGGTCCGGGCACGCGTATTCCGTTCCTCGTGATTTCGCCGTGGGCAAAGGTCAACTATGTCGACCACACGCCGATTAGCCAGGCATCCGTGGTTCGCTTCATCGAAGACAACTGGCTGGGCAGCCAACGCATCGGCGGCGGCTCCTTCGATGCGACGGCCGGCAGCATCATGGGTCTGTTCAACTTCAGCGGCAACGGCAGCAACCCGACTGTGTTCGTCGATCCGAATCTCGGCACGGTGGTCTCTTCGGTACCTGCCATCTAAATTCCGTCGGGGCATCGGCGCTCGGCGCCGATACCACCCGCAACGGACGCCAGTGTTGCCAGCCCTTCAGGGTTGGCAACATTTTTTCGTTTTCAGCTTCCCTTGTCGTTGCGCATATGCCCGCCTCCTCAGCACACCCAGCCGAAACGAATCCTATTCAGCGGAAATCCCGCATCAGCGCCCGGCGCGTCCTTGTGCGGATCGTCGCCGCAGCGATTGCCATAGCCGTCGGGCTTTGCATCTGTGCGCTGCTGTACCCGGCGCGCGCGCCAGCGGTCGTGGGTGCGATGGTCGAAAACCTCACTGGGGCGAACGCCAACCCCGTCGAGCTTCAGCGCCCCATCGCACCGCCTCAATTGAGCTCGGTGGCGCAGCTTGGAAAGAAGATATTCTTCGACCCGACGCTTTCCGCGTCGGGTCGCCAGTCATGTGCGTCGTGTCACAGCCCGGAGCATGCCTACGGGCCGGCCAATAACCTGGCCGTGCAGTTGGGCGGTCCCGCTTTGTCGCAGCAAGGCTACCGGCCACCGCAGTCGCTCATGTACCTGTACCGGCAGCCGAATTTCAGCATCGGCCCCGATGCGGGAGACGCGGACAACGCGCCCGATCTCGCGCAGATTGCAAGTCAGGCCGCGGGCGTCGCGCGGGCGCAGAAGAACGCGGGCGTGGCACCGGCGGCGCCTGCAATGGTGCCGCAGGGCGGCATGTTCTGGGACGGCCGCGCGGATACGCTCCAGGCACAGGCATCAGGCCCACTGCTCAATCCGGTCGAGATGGCGAACGCAAGCATTGCGGATGTGATGGCCAAGCTCGAACGCACGCCGTACAGGAATGACTTCACGCAGCTGTTTGGGGCGCATGTGTTCGACAACACCACGCTTGCGATGTCCGAAGCCATGTTTGCGGTAGCGCGATATCAGGTCGAGGAGCAGTCGTTTCATCCCTACACCAGCAAGTACGACTACTGGCTGGAAGGCAAGGCTCGGCTCAGTCAGGCGGAACTGCGTGGACTGCGTTTGTTCAACGATCCGAACAAGGCGAACTGCGCGGGCTGCCATCTTTCGAAGCCGAGCCCCGATGGCCTGCCGCCGATGTTCACGGACTACCAGTACGAAGCGCTCGGCGTGCCGCGTAACACTCGTCTTGCGGCCAACCGGGACCGTAACTTCTTCGACATGGGTATCTGCGGGCCTTTCCGGACGGACCTGAAGGATCAGACCCAGTATTGCGGAATGTTCCTCACGCCGACGCTGCGAAACGTGTCGACACGCAAGGTGTTTTTCCACAATGGCGTCTATACGTCGCTTGAGGATGTCATGGCGTTCTACAACGAGCGCAATACCGCTCCGCAAAAGTTCTATCCGCGCGGCGCGGATGGAAAGCCTCAGAAGTACGATGATCTGCCAGTGCAGTTTCACGCGAACATCGACGACAAGGACGCGCCGTTCGACCGGAAGTTCGGCGATCAGCCCGCGATGACTGACGCCGATATTCACGACATCATCGCGTTTCTGAAAACGTTGAACGACGGATACCGGGAAGGCGCGCAGTAGGTGACGTGGCAACGCACGATCTTCCACTGAGCACGCCCCGCAAATAACGTGCTGCAGACAGAGGGCCCGCGTGCGCGCGGGCTATTTCAGCAGCATCATTTGCACAACCTTCACGGCAACCAGACCCACGGCGAGCAGCAAATAGCCGCGCAGCACCCCCATCCACACACGCTTGCTCAGCGTGAGATTCGGCGGGGGCAGTTCATCGAGCGGCGGCATGCGCCACGTATCGCGCGCGCCTTCCGGATACGCCTGTACGGCGCCTCCCGCCGTCTCGCGACGCAGCCTGCGAAGGCCGACCGTTGCGGCATAACCGAACACGGCAAGCAAGGTCCCGCCGGCGAGCGTTTCCAGAATCGTCTCGCCCGTGATGTCCGGGTAGATAACGGAGGCGGTCAGGATGATGGATAGCATCACCAGCACCCACACGACAGCGCCCGTGAATAAATTGAGCTTCTTCGAATTGACCCACGGACCGAGGACCGCGCGGTCGTTGCATAGCAGCAGCAGAAACACGGTGGCGCTCGGCAGCAGCACACCGGCGAGCGTCTGCACGGCTTCAGTCAGCAGGCCGAGCGGGCTGCCGGGAATCAGCACGAGCGCTGCCGCGGCGGCAACAATGCCGAAGTAGACGAGATAGAAACCTTTGGCGTCCGATACCGGACGATGCAACGAGTGGCGAATCCTGAAGACGTCGCCAATGGCGTACGCGGTCGAAAGCGACACGGCAGCAGCGCCGATGATGCAGGCATCGAGCAGTGCAACGGCAAAGAGCGTGGCCGGCGTGCGACCGGCGTACTTTTCAAGGCCCGCAATCACGCCGCCTGCGTCCGTGAAGTTGCCGAACTCAGGCTTGCCGGCATATAGCGCCGCGCAAAACGAAATCATCGCCACCGCGCCAATCAGCACGAACACAATACCGATCCACAGGTCGGCCTTTTCGTATTTCATGAAGCGCGGCGTAATGCGCTTGTCGACAATGTAGCTCTGCTGGAAGAACAGTTGCCATGGCGCGACGGTCGTGCCGACAATGCCGATGACCAGCAGCATCACGTCGCTCAGCTTGGAATGCGCGGGCCAGTTCGGGATGAGGAAATCGTGCGTCATCTGGCCGACCGGCGGGTGAATCGACACCAGCACCGGCACCAGCAACAGGCTCAGCAGGCACAGCACCACGGCGAATCGTTCGAAGCGCCTGAAGTTGCCCGTACTGACGGCCGCCATGGTCAGCGCCGCGGCAATGCAGACACCCAGAAACTTCGAGATCCCAAAGAAATCGAGGACGAACGTGATGCCGATGAACTCGGTGACGATGGTCAGCGCGTTGAGAATGAACAGGTCGACGACGCTGAACGCCCCCCAGAATTTGCCGAAGCGCTCGAAGATGAGGCGTGCGTGGCCGACACCCGTCACCGCGCCAAGCCGCAGCACCATCTCCTGATTGACGAAGAGGACGGGCACCAGCAGCAGCATCGTCCACAGCAAGGTCGTGCCGTAGTTCTGTCCGGCCTGGGTATAAGTGCCGAAGGCGCCTGCATCGTTGTCGCCGACCATCACGATAAGGCCCGGACCGATGATGGCGAGCAGCGTACGCAAGCGCGCCCACCAACCGGTGCGGGGCGCGGTGTCGTGATGGGCGATGGTGCCCAATGCACCTCTAATGTCGCCGACGTGCGCAGAGTCCAGCACGGCGCTGCGTGGCGTTGAGACGTTGGCGGGAGTGGCCATTTTGCTTCCTGTCCTGATTCTGATTATTGAATGGCACGGGACTCTCCGGCATACGTAAGGGCGTGTACCGTCGAATGACGACGTCGCTTGCGTATGGCGGAAAGAGAGCGCGAGGTTACGAAACGAGCGTTTTGAGGCGTCGCCAGAACGCGGTGAGTTTGTGAGGCGCCGGGGCGTGCAGTGCCAGCATGCCGTCGTAGTGGGCGCGTGATTGCTGGACGTGCGGCAGTTGCGACAGAAGGAGGCCGAAGATCATGATGTTTCTCCATGCGTCAGGCTTGACGCGGTTCGCGGAAAGCCGGCAGACATGGAGGTCGGGCGCACTATGCGCGCATCGATTGACGTCTACTCGCTTTCCTCAGGCAAAGGTAAAGATGAGCGGCATAAGGGATGACTGTCACTGTCCGGCATGGCGGCTCCTTATCGGCGTTAGTGCACGCGTGTTCGCGGCACGTGTGCTTAATCACGCATTCGTTCGCGCTATCGAATCGAATAGGCGCGAACGAATGCTGCCGCGAGCTCACGCTCGCGACGCGATGCCATGCGGACGCGCGTAATCGCTACGCCCGGATGGCGCTAGTCAAGGTGCACGGAGTGGGGTACTGCGGCGCGCACCGTCTGCCTGATGGCAAGACGGCGGCTGAGAAAGGAGAGCGCGGACGTCCTGCCGGTCAGGCAGAAAAACTATTCGAAGGTCGACTACTACAGCTGTTCAAGGCGTCAGCCCCGTCTGTGAAGATTCGCGAATTTTAGGCGCTCCCTTAAACCAAAGTCAACATGATTCGATAAGCAGAGCGAATATGATTGACGGCGCCATCCATTCTTTCAATATGACAAAAAGGAAAGGTGGGAGAAAGACAGATAAATGCTCCCGCGAAGCTGCAAGCAGTCGAGGCTATGCCGCAATATGACGGGCTTCGCCTATCCGTTGACGCGCGACGTTGCAGTTAAACTGAAGATAGCGACCCGCATCGTTACAGAGTGCTCCTGGGAGGCCACTGAGTCGACACCGCAAGCGCTCGGGTGCCGACCGCTTCACCGCATTTCAGGCAAGCATCTTCAAGAGCGCCTTTGCACTCGCCTCCGATGAGCCGGGGTTCTGCCCCGTCACCAACTGTCCGTCGACCACCACATGGCTCGCCCAATCCTGCCCTTTACTGTAGTGCGCGCCCAGCTTTTGCATCTCCGACTCGACAAGAAACGGAACCACGTCGACAAGCCCGACTGCCGCTTCCTCCGAATTAGAAAAACCGGTGACATTTTTCCCGTTCACGAACGGCTTTCCGTCGGCGCCCTTGACGTGCCGAAGCACGCCAGGTGCATGGCAGACGAACGCAACCGGTTTCCCCGCTGTCCGAAACGCTTCAATCAGCGATATCGATGTCGAGTCTTCGGCAAGGTCCCACAGCGGGCCATGGCCGCCGGGGTAAAAGACGGCGTGGTATTCCGCCTCATCGACCTCCGGGAGCGGGTGCGTATGGGCGAGCAGCGCTTGCGCGTCCTTGTCGGCACGGAAGCGTTTCGTCGACTCGGTTTGCGCGTCGGGTTCGTCACTCTTCGGGTCGAGAGGGGGTTGACCGCCCTTGACAGAAGCCAGCGTAATGTCTGCGCCCGCGTCTTTGAATACGTAGAAAGGTGAGGCAAATTCTTCGAGCCAGAATCCGGTCTTTTTCCCTGTGCTACCAAGTTGGTCGTGGGACGTCAAAACCATCAGGATTTTCATCACGAACTCCAATGTTGGGCTGCTTGACTACCAGCGGGATACCAGCGGGACATGCTTCGTATCTGACCACAGCGTTGGGCAAAGGTTGCGAGGCCTCGGAAAGCCGCGTGCGAATGCGCGCGAGGCGGTATCCGGCGAAATCCGGGGTTCAGCGCCGCCTTTACTCGGCAAGCGTCAATTTTCCGTCCGTCAGTCGATTGAGTCCGAGCGGGCCGAGACGAAGACTGACAGTCGACGCCGAACTCGTGATGCGGGGCTCTTGCGCGGCACCGCGTCGAACCGCGGCGCTGAAGAGTTGACCTTATCGCTTGTCGACCGTGATCGACCGGCAGAGGGCTGGGTCCGATCGTCCCGCCGTTCGACTTCTTCCGGTCGCTTGCCGCAGTCGGTCAAGCACTTCCAAGACGGGCGCCGATTTGCAATGCCATCCGTGAGATAGCCAGACGGATTCGCTTCTCACGCTTTGGGTCGACCCGGCCGGTTGGGATGCTGGTGCTGACGGCAAGCCTTTTGCCATAAGCGGTTTGTCCGACATACGCGGCAAAACAGGCTAGCCCGGCGGCCGATTCCTCGAATTCACTCGCTTGACCTGTTTCGCGAACGCTTTCGAGTTCGCGGAGCAACGCTGCGCGTCGTGTAATGGTCCGCGGCGTCAGTGCGGCGAGCCGTTCAGGAAGAAGTGCGATCAGGTCTGATTGAGGAAGCGTGGCGAGCAACGCTTTCCCTAGCGCGGAACAGTGTGCCGGAAGTCGCGAGCCAAGGTCCGACACGAGGCGGACCGGACGTCGGGAATCCTCCCGGGCAATGTAGACGACGTCTGCTCCGTCGAGCGTTGCCAGTTGCACGACTTCGTCGTGTGTTGCAACGAACGCTGCCGCCAGTGCGCGGAATACGGACTGATATCCGTCGTGACGCACATAAGCATTTCCCAACTCGAAAAGCTTCACGCCGATCAGGTAGCCGTCGCCGCGCTTTTCGATCCAGGCCTGCCGCTGGAGTGAATCCAGCATCAGATAGAGCGTGCTGCGCGACAGCCCGGTTGCGTCGCGCAACGCCGCTACGCGAACGGGTTCTCTCGCACGAGCCAGGATGTCGAGAACTTCTTGGGCGCGGCGCAAAGCGGGTACCTCGTAGACCTTTTCCATCGCGATGGCATTCAGTGGAGAGTTGACGGGAGGCTGTCCAACCTGTTGGACAGATTAACAACATAATAGACGGCCTCGAATCGTGGGCATAGGATGCGCGCATTCCTCTGCGTGACGGGCGACGAACATATATGGCTATTTCTTCATACTCCTGCCTTCCGGCAGATGTGGAACGGGCGGTGCTCGTAGGTCGAGTCTGGCGGCCGCAGCCGCACAACGGCCCGGCGGTGGTTGCAATTCGACAGGGTGAAGTCTTCGACATCACCAGCACGGTTCGCACGACGGCCGACCTTTTTGACCGGAGCGACGCACTCGACATTGCCCGTAACGCGCCCGGCGAGACGCTGGGAAGCGTGGACGAACTGATAGCGAAAAGCCTCGACCCGCAGGCGGCTGGGCTCAGGCTGCTCGCGCCGTGTGACGTCCAGGCAATCAAGGCGTGCGGTGTGACGTTTGCGGTCAGTCTGCTTGAACGCGTCATCGAGGAGCAGGCCGGCGGCGATGCGAGCAAGGCGAACGAAATCCGGGAGACGATCAACGCGCTGATTGGCGCGGACCTTTCGAAGATCAAGCCGGGTTCGGAAAGCGCGCAGAAATTGAAGGCCGAGATGGAGCGGCGGGGTGCGTGGTCCCAGTACATGGAGGTCGGTATCGGCCCGGACGCGGAGGTATTCTCCAAGGCGCAGCCGATGTCGGCTGTCGGTCTGGGCGCCAATATCGGTCTCTACAAGACGTCGGTCTGGAACAATCCGGAGCCGGAGATTGTGCTGGCAGTCAGCAGCGCCGGTCGAATCGTCGGTGCAACGCTGGGGAACGATGTCAATCTGCGGGATATAGAAGGCCGCAGTGCGCTGTTGCTCGGGAAGGCAAAGGACAATAACGGCTCATGTTCCATCGGACCGTTTATTCGCCTTTTTGATGACCGTTTCACGCTTGATTCCATCCGCAGGGAGAGCGTGTTGCTGAAGATCGAGGGGCCCGATGATGGTTTCGTCCTCGAAGGTGTCAGCCATATGAGCGAGATCAGCCGCGACCCGGCCGACCTCGTGAACCAGACGTATGGTCCGCATCATCAGTATCCTGATGGCTTCATGCTCTTTCTCGGCACCATGTTCTCTCCCATCAAGGACCGGGACGCCGAGGGCGCCGGGTTTACTCATCACCTCGGTGACGTAGTGACTATTTCGTCGCCCTCGCTCGGCTCATTGGTGAACACCGTCAGGCGGTCCGACGAGATTGCTCCGTGGACATTCGGCGTCCGCGCTTTATACGGAAATCTGGAGGCGCGAGGTCTGCGCGGCAATACCTGATTGGCCGCGCGCTGAAGTGCGCGTCATGGGCGTGTGCAACGGCGCCGCACGCGGAAACTAATGGGAATCGCAGTAGCTGGCGCAACGGGCCGCATGGGACGGATGCTCATCGCGGCCGTCTTGAATGCGGACGACGCAACCCTCGTTGACGCATTGAGGAAGGGGGCGCGTTGGGCCGGGATGCCGGGGCATTTATCGGTCAGACCACAGGCGTCGTCCCGGCTGCCTTGAGCTACAAGCTGCGCCACGTTTGGTGGCTGCAAAAAAACCGCGCGCGCCTGCAAGGGCCGCGCGGTTTTTTCATGGCATGTCGAACAATGAACCTGTCGCGTTGCATAGTCTTCAGAGAGCGCGGTCATGGTCGAGGTCGCATAGACGCAGCGCATCGAAAGGATGAACCGAATGCATTTTTATAATTAGGTGTAAACCCTTATCATGACCGCTCGCGTGCTTACGTGTCACCGGCTAGCTCCATGGCCTGACGCGGCGCCAATCGTCTTACTGGGAATACACCGTCCGGATGCTGAATCGCAAGTCCAACCCGTCGTCGTCTTCGCTGCGCTGGTCGAACTGGCTGTATGCCGTCGCCAGTGCGATTTACCGCAAGCGGCCGGTCTGGATGGTGTCGTTTTCGACGAGCGAGGCCAGTCTCTCGGAAGGCTTGCGAGCGGCCTGCGCATCGACGGCCATGCTCGCGCTCGGCAACGTGCTGCACGAACCGGTGTTCGCGTGGGCCGCCATCGGCGCCTTCTGGACTTGTCTCGCCGATGCCGCCGGCTCCAACCGCGCCCGCTTTGCGTCGATGATGGGCTTTGCGTTGCTGTCCACGCTGTGCGGTGGCTTGACGTCATTCGCGTCCGCGCAGGGGACCGTGGTCGCCGCGCTCGCGGTGCTGCTGTTCACGAGCCTCGGCGCCTTCGGCAGGATCTGGGGCGCGGCCACGTCGCAGGTGACGATTCTCGTGGCGACCGCATGCGTCGTGATGGTCGATCGGCCGATGCACGATGTCCGGCAAGGCATGGCGTTTCTCGGCGTGTACCTGGTCGGCTGCCTGTTCGCCGTCGCGCTGAGTCTGACGGTCTGGCGCATTCACCCATTCGGCACGAGCCGCTCGACGCTGCGCGCCGTGTATCTGCGTCTGGCCGATATCGCTCTGGATAGCGCCCGGTTGCTGGAGCGGCGCGCGGCCCGCGGCGAGTGGGCCACGCATGCCGCGAAATTTCGCGCCGATGCCCGAGCCGCGCTGGAGCGCTCGCGCAAAGTGCTGGCGCGGGTGCCCGCGTCGAGAACGGGCGGCCGCGAAACCTACGACACGCTGCTCGGCTTGCTGACCGACAGCGAAGCGTTGTTCGCTTATCTGATCGCCGTGTCCGGCGCCTGTGAGCGAGCGCCGGAGAACGCATGGCGCGCGAAACGCGCGGCGCGGCTGCTGGCCGTCATGGGCGATCTGCTGCGCGATATCGGCGCGGCCGTCAACGACGCGCAGTGGGAGCGTCTCACCGCGTTGCAACTGCGCTTGCGGCGCTTTGCGAAGCGGCTCGAAACCGCGTTGTCGGAACCCGTGTCGCTGAAATCCGATTTCGAACTGGTCGACTTCGCGCCGGTCTATGCACAGCCCGAAGGTTGGCGCGACAGCGCCACGCGGCTCTTCACGCGGATCTGGGCCACTTTCAAGGCGAACCTGTCGGTCGAATCCGTCGGCTTGCGGCATGCGGCGCGCGTCGGCGTGACGACCACCGCCGGCTTTCTCGTGATCCGCGCGCTGGGGCTGCCGTTCGGCTACTGGGCCACCATGGCGACGCTGCTGATCTTGCAGCCGTCGATTGCCGCGACCTGGCCGCGCAGTATCGAGCGAGCGGCGGGCAGCATTGTCGGCGGCGTGCTGGCCGCGGGTATCGGCTACGCGATCCATTCGCCGCTCGGCATTTCCCTCGCGGTATTTCCGCTGGTGATGGCGACCATGGCGCTGCGCCCCGTCAGCTACAGTCTGTTCGTGCTGTTTCTCACGCCGACCTTCGTGCTGGTGGCCGACTTCGCGACGCCGGGCGCCAGCGAATTCGTCTATGCGATCACGCGGCTCGGCAACAACGTGCTCGGCTGCGTATTGGCGCTGCTGGCCACGTTCTATCTATGGCCGACGCGCGAGAAGATCGACTGCCGCGCGTATCTGGGCGAGGCCGTGCGCGCCAATCTCGCGTATCTGCGAGCCGCGCTGGAGTCGCCTCGCCGCAGCGAGAAGGATATGGAGCGCTTGCGCCGGGCCGCGGGTCTGGGCAGCAATAACGCGGAAGAAGCGATCGGCCGGATGCGCCTTGAAAAACTCGAGGACTCCATGGCCGACACGGTGACGCTGACGGTGCTGAGCGTGTTGCGAAGAATGGCCGGCACCGCGACGCAATTGCGGCTGAGTACGAACCGGCGCGACACGCACGACGAACTCGGCGCGTGGATCGCGACCGTGGGCGCGGATATCGACGCCGCGTTGGATCGGACCTTGCGGCCGGTGCGTCACGCGCTGCCGGCGCGGGACGGGCTGACTTCGCTGGAAGCCGATGCGGTGGGCGAGCTTGCGCTGATGCACCGCCTGCTCAACGAGCGCATGCGCGAGGCGAGGGGATAGCGAGGCCGCGCAAAGCGAGGCGGCGAATCGCGAAGCGGCGAATCGCGAAGCAGGGCGAAGCGACTCAGGCCGCGGCGAGGCGGCGCGAGGCAGGACGAAGCCGAACGGCCTTCGTTCAGGACGCGCCCGAAGCCTGTTCTGTTACCTGTTCCGTTGACTCGTCGGCCACCGCTTCGGGCTCAGGCAGCGGCATCACCGATTCGAGCGTGCGCAATCCCGCCGCCAGCGCCCGCTTCTCGGACGGCGCGAGACGCTTGACCCAATACTCGGCGCGCGATGCGCTCGACCGGTCCGTCAATTCGAACGACGCCAACACCCGCAACGGCTTGCGCGAACGCGTATAACGCGCGCCCTCGCCGCTGACGTGTTTGTCGAAGCGCGCCTGCACGTCGACGGCGATGCCGGTATAGACGCTGCCGTCCGAGCATTCGAGCAGATAAAGAAACCACGCCATGGATGCGCTTCAGCCTTTGAACGGATTGTGTTCGCGCAGTTCATCCACATACGCGTGGATGCTGTTCTTTTCGTTGGCGAGAAAGTGGCCGACCGCATCCGCGAAAGCAGGGTGCGCGAGCCAGTGCGCCGAGCGCGTCACCGTGGGCAGGAAGCCGCGCGCCATCTTGTGTTCGCCTTGGGCGCCGCCTTCGAATGCGCCGAGCTTTTCCTCGATGCAGAATTCGAGCGGCTGGTAGTACGCGGTTTCGAAGTGCAGGCACGGCACGTGTTCGAGCGCGCCCCAGTAGCGGCCATACAGCGTGCCGCCGGTTTTGGCGTCGCGCTGATACACCACGAGCGAACTCGCGATCGGCTTGCCTTCGTATTCGGCGATCACGAGCAGCAGATTCTCCGGCATCGACGCGCCGATCATGCGGAAGAAATCGAGGTTCAGATACGGACTCGAAAAGTGCTCGCGGTAGGTTTGCCGATAGCACTTGCTGAAAAAACGCCAGTCCGCATCCTGAATGTCCTCGCCGCGAATCCGGCGCATCGTCACGCCGGCCTCCTGCACTTTGCGCCGCTCGGCGCGAATGTTCTTGCGCTTCTTCTGCTCGAGCGTGGAGAGAAAATCGTCGAAGTCGCGGTAGCCGTCGTTCAGCCAGTGAAACTGCACGCCTTCGCGTTGCATCATGCCCATGTCGGTGAGCGCGTCGGCTTCCGTTTCGGTGGGAAACAGCACATGCAGCGACGACACGTCGGCCTGCTCGGCGAACGCCATCAGCGTGGCCGCCAGATGCTTGAGCGCGTGCGTATCCGTCGATAACAACCGGTTGCCTTGCACCGGCGTGAACGGCACCGCGCACAGCAGCTTCGGGTAATACGGCAGACCGTTGCGCTTGTAGGCGTCGGCCCAGGCCCAGTCGAACACGTATGTAGTCAATCGATTTTGAGCACTTTGTGTCCAGGTAGGGTATACGTGCATCTTTATCTAAGCTTTTCGAAGGTTCCCAGCAGGGAACCGAGCTGTTGTAGGTTGAGGGCAAGCATGCCCGAAACCGGGAGGGGGTCCGGGGGAGGGGTGAGAAAAATTGAGCGTAAGTATATGAAAAATAAGTTGTTTTTCTCATTTTCTCGGCTAGATTCCTCTTTGTGCGCAACCGCCAAACGGAGTCGACCATGGAAGCAACCATCCCCGACAGCCTTGACGTCATCGTGGCGAACGAGAGGGACCGCCGTTCCCTCGCGTACCTCGTCGACACTTGTAGACTCCAACGAGTCGCCAAGGCCCGCCAAGCGCTTCCCGGACGAACACGGCCCTATGTTTCCAACATTGCCAGGATGCTGGGCGTCACCTTACCAGAAGCGGTCGTTATCACGCCACGGGCGGAAGGCCGCCGACACCTGTCCGAAATCAAGAAATTTTTGACCGCACGAGCCATTGCGGCACCTGCGCCACACGAGCGGCGCAACTAACAAATCTACGTTCAGACGCAGTATCATTTGTCTTCAGAAAGCTTTCGTAAGTCTGTCTGCTTTCAATTCCGGGGATGCCACCAAGATTCAGTTTATTGCCGACCTTGGTGTCAAGAGTGTGCGTAGTCAGCAGAAGAACTGGGCGTGGCACGTGGCAAACGAAAAAAGCTTTACAGACAAGACCAGCGCGGACGATAAGATTATTGGTTTCGAGTACCAATATTATTATTTCCTGGACCGCATCCTGAATTTGAAATCAGGTCAAACCGTCGGACTTGAAGTCAAGGATGACGTCCATACGTCGCTTGACGCTGACTTCAATATTTTGGTTCAGCTCAAACATACCGTTCGAAATAATTCGAAGGGCGACCCCGTTGCACTGACTGAGCTTGATTCGGACCTTTGGAAGACAATCTATAACTGGTCACAGGTTATTAGCGACGAGGCAGAAGGGCGAAAGCTTCCGCCTCAGCAACTTCAGTTTATAGAAAAGACCGAGTTTCATCTTGTCTCAAATAAATCTGAATCCAGGCAGAATGAGTTTCTGCAGACTCTAGACCGATTCAAAGCCGGCGAAGTTGACTTCAACACACTCTCCAATCGCCTAAAATATCTCGAAGAAAAGACCGCTGACGAGAGTATCAAGGGATACATAGCAGCGGTGCGCAAACTTCGGGTTGCGGTTTTGGAAGAGTTCTTCCGTCGCATCTACATAGAGCTTGAGCTTGACGACATTATCGGTCGCGTAAAGTGTTCACTTCTCGAGAAGATTATCGATGAGGATAAGATTGAGACAGTATTCGCTCGTCTGGACTCAAGCATCCGAACCGATAACTTCATTGCCGTAAAGCGAGGTGAATCGATACTTATCAGCTTCGACGATTTCATGAAGCGGTATCGCCGAATATTCGATGATGGGCGCACGAAGAAGTTGGTTTTTCCACGATTCACGCCGGAGCTTCCGGACGATATATTTGCTCAGAGATTTATCAGGCGTCTATTAGAGATTGGCGACATCTCCGAATCTGACGAAGAGCTCGCTGTAGATTACACCACCTATAAGTTACGGATTTCGCGATATCTGCAGCAATGGGTGCAGGAGGGCGACCTCGTCAGCGAGGAAATTGACGCCTTCCACGAGGAGGTGTTCGTGCGCTGGCGAAACGAGTTTCGGGTGGCGTTTCGGGGGTGCAGTACTCCACATCAGATTATCGACGCGGCGATGGGCTTGCTGATTACGCTCCGGCGTGACAAGTTCAAGTTGGGAGATACTGAGTTATCAACGACTCTTAGCAACGGCGAACTCTATTACCTGTCGGACGCCGGTCAGATAGGCTGGCATAAAGACTGGAGTGCCAATGAGCAGTAGATGGTCGGGATATAACAACGTTGGGATATGTTCAATCGCGTTGATGAGCGTCCTTGAACACTCAAAGAGCTTGACGCTGCCCAAAGCGCTGCTCGTGATGCCTCTGGTCATGCACGACGCGACTGTACGTTATCTGGGCGACTCACGAGTCGGGCGACGAGAGGCCGCGGCGCTGGTTGCACAGCGCCCCGATTTGTTTGCCAATTTCGCGACACGGTATGACGACAGTCTCGCTATGACAATAAACGCGATACAGCTTCTCGTCGAAGTGGAGTTTGTTCGCTTCGATGGCGGTTTGATGTTGTCGAAGTCACTGGAGGTGGACCCTGCGTTTGGTAAGCGGGCGCAAAAAATCGCAAAAGCCGCGGGTAACATCGCTTCGCTTCTCACTGGTCCGGTCGAGGAGCTGTATTTAAACTTCAGGGTGCAGCTTTGAATTTCGGCTTTGATTCCATCACACTTTGGTCACGCAAAGGCGAACGTCGCGGGCTCCAGTTCAAGCGCAATCGCCTGAACGTGATTACCGGCGAAAGTCACACCGGCAAAAGCGCGTTGCTCGATATCATCGATTATTGCTTTCTGGCGAGTTCCCACAAGCTCCCGGACAGCATCATCAACGAGAACGTCGGCTGGTATGGGCTCACATTCTACGTGAACGACAAAACTTACACGATTGCACGTAGGAGCCCAAGGGACAACGAGGTCTCAAGCGAGTATTATTTTTCGAGCACCGGGGTGGTGCCGGACATGCCCGAGTCGAATACGAAAGAAGACGACATCAGAACGATACTCGAAGCAGAGTTTCATATCACCGATAAGGTTACGGTCGCTTACGGTGGGCGCGCGCTGAAGTCGGGTTCGAAGGTCTCATTCCGATACTTCTTCCTGTTCAACACTATCTCCGAAGACATCATTACCAACAGCAAGGTGTTCTTCGACAAGCAGTCTGAGGAGCGATACCAGGAAGCTTTGCCGCGCATCTTTGACATGGCTCTCGGCATAGATGACCTCTCTAACATCGCTGCACGCGAGAAAAAAGAAGCTCTGAGGAAGGAGATTGCAAGGCTCCAGCGGAAGGAGGCACATCTTGGCCAAGGGAGAGAGACCTTTGATGAGGAAGTGCGCGATATTGCCGTCAAGGCAGCCGAATACGGTCTCATAGATAGTGACCCTGCGAGCCTGTCCATGGACCACGTCCGGCGTGCTATCAGCGACGCCGCGTCGCCGGAGACCGGGCAGGCCCTGAACAGGTACGTCGAGACCAGTGCCAAACTGTTCGTTGTGGAGCGCCGCCTTCGAAAACTCAGGCAGTTCTCTTCTGAATATCGGTCCTACAAGGACACCTTCAGGAACGCTGAAGACAGTCTCCGACCAATCGAGCAGTTGATGAAGCAGGCACCGAGCTTGGTCAAGTCGGAGATTTTCGATGACCTCATCAGCGGCCTCAAATCAGACCTGTCGGCTGTAAAGAAATCAATCGCCGGCAAGCAACCAGTGGACGGCCAGATTGGCGCGATGGTCAAATCGCTGGAGGGTGAACGCGATACGCTGCAGCGGGACCTCTCCGGACTTCCGCAAGAACCCAAGTCCTTCGCGTCTCAGCGCGAGAAATGGATGTTCGTGGGCGAGGCGATGGGGCGATTCAAGGCGTATGAGGGAGCGCGTGCTCCTGCTTCTCTGCAGACTACGACCTCCGACGAAGCTGACTTGCAGAGGCAGATGGACGCCATCGAGGTGCGGGACGTGGAAGAGACTCGCGAGGCGGTCGTCTCTATGATTAACGAGATTGCGCTTGGCCTTCTCAAGGAAACCGGAGACGCTCTAGCGAACTATGCAACCTATCAGACCGATTTTGCCTACAGGGAAAAGCGACTGCGGTTACGGAAGCCTCGGTCGAAGCTGATTGAGAACGTTGGCAGCAGCTCGAACCACATGTTCCTGCATCTGCTACATTTTCTCGCGTTGCACGAGGTCGCCATCAATCATAAGTCGATGTTCATTCCGAGCTTCCTCATCATCGACCAGCCCAGTCGCCCTTACTATCCGGACAACAAGGCCGACGACAATGTGAAGCTGAAAAACAGCGACACCGAGAAGGTATCGATTGCCTTCAATCTGCTCAACAATTTTATCGCGCGGATGAATCGGGACTACAAGACCGAGTTCCAGATGATTGTCTTCGAGCACGTGCCACGAGAAACCTTCAGGGACATGGCGTACGTGCATATACTTCCTGAATTCCGTAACGGGGAGGCTCTCATCCCGCAGTCCTGGCAAGTGTAAGAGGCGAATCTTGACCCACTGGACAAGCTGTTAGCTTCACGCTGTGCTGCGACGACTCATGTCTCCGTAGCATCGAGAAGAGTCGTGTTGCAGCTATCGCCCGGGCCAATCAAACAGTTGACACTTTGGCGAGGGCACCACGCGAGTTCGCGGATTCCTCGAAAATTGCGAATCCGAAGCGCTGCGACGTGCACGTCGTCCCCTTGGAGCATCGCATTTTCGCGCGGCTGCAGATTCGATTCGCGTTGCAACTCGGCGTTGTTTTGGGCGCTTCCAATGTAGCAGAAGCCAAGGCGGGCGGTTTGCGTCATCCGATAGCAGTCAGGCAACTCTGAAGGGGCGCGGGTCCCAGGTGCGACGCGGCAATCACCTACGCAAATCCTGCGGCCGGAAGCTCTTGGGTCTCCACGGGACTTTGATGACTAAAACGATTGCGCTACAAAGCGCATGGAAGCCATTCACCCGCAAACTTACACGTATCTGGACGCTTACGAGCTCGCCGAACTTCTCGGCCTGTCAGTCCGCACAATCATCGTGCGAGCAAGACACCGCCCTTGGCTGCTTCCATCCCGCGCCGAGCTTTACGACCAAGAGCTTTTTCGTTGGCGGAGCGATGTCGTTGAGACGTGGGTCGCGATGGGGCGGTCGGGTCGTCCGTCTTAGGAAGGTACGTCGAAGTAACGTTCGTTGCTGTTCCCGTCATTTCAGCGAAATCGAGGACTGCTCTGTCTCGACGCCATCGGCATCCCGTGACGTGCCTCTCGGCACGCTCAACGCACTTCGCCGCTAGTCCTCCAGCGGTGAAAAGAACTCCATCACGTCGACCCTAAGTAGCACCGCTAGCCGCCATATCCCATCAACGGTGACGTTTATGCGTCCGCGCTCTATCTGGCTCACGTAGGTACGGTGAAAACCGGCCGCGACGGCCAGACCTTCCTGAGAATATCCAGCTGCTCGGCGCAGCCGCTTTAGGTTCGCTGCTACCAAGCCACGGATGGGGTTTTGTTCGGGGGCTGTTTTAGACATGCCCGAAGGATGTCTAAAACCAGACTACAAATCTACACGCGTTCAGCTCTACATATTGTGGACTATCCATATTGATAGTATCCTGTGTGTCAATATGGAGCAGTTTTCTTGAGCTGTCGCTCTGTCAGTGGTTCGACGGGTGCCGAAAACCGTCGAGAACGGCCGCCTAAAGTCGAGCGCAGTCGCACAAAACTCACTGGAGTCAATGTGGATACGGTTTCTCTGGTACACGCACCAGCTTCGGCGCGAAGGTCACTGGCACAAATTGGAATCCCGCAAATAGCCGAGATTGATGGGACGACGTTTGAGCTGCCGCCAACGGAGATGTCGGGCGAGGCGAAATGGCGGGGCGACTTCATCCAATGGCTCCTACGACGCACGTTCCATTACCTAGCCTCCTTGCCGCGCAAAGATTGGGTGGAACAGCTTCTCCTCATCGAGGCCGACCTCGTAAAGCGGATTTGGCTACATGTGACGGAGGCGCAAATTGTCATCGAGGGCGCGCTTGCCACCATCCAGGATTTGTCGGATGAGGACATCGAAAGCTTGGTGCGCGGCGCGGTCCTGTTCGAAGCGCACCTCGCACATGAAGGCGACAAGCTTCGTGAGCGTTACGCGTCAATCGTGAGAAAGCACGCAAAGCGGCGCGAACTTTCCCATTCGACCGGAGCCCACCAAGAGTGAGGCGGGCAGATGACCGTTGGGCTAACGAACCTTCCGATTCTGAGAGCCACAGGGGTGCCGCGAAGCCCCGACTTGGCCGGCGGACCCGCTGAGGTGGGGAATACTAGACGGGGCAAACAAGAATGAGCGCGCCTTATGAACGTCAAAAACTGGACCCTTCCAATCCGACGTTGTACATCCGGTTCAGCGAAATCGTGCACATCGGCGAAGGGCTCGTCGACGAGAGCGTGACCAGTCGTCACGAGATGTTTGGTAAGGCAAGCATAGGTAAATCGTATGTCACTTTCTGAAAGCTTGGATGCTTCCGGCGTCGACCGTTCTCTCATGCGAGGCGTGACGAGCGGGCAACTTTCCGAGATTGAGCATCGTCGACCCCGGATAGCCGCCGATGCCGAGTTTCTGTGCAGCGCGTTCAACAACGGATTGTCTGTGCATACGCGGATGCGGTGCGCCTTCGAGAGCGCTTACCTATGCTGTTGCGAACTCGCGGAGGCGTCAGGATTGTCGTCAAAGCGAGTCGAGCATCCAAGCACAGCCGTTGTGAATGCTGCTGCAACGATGTTGGACTTAACCACCGCAGACGACGTGACGCTGCGAACATTGACTGAGTGGGCGTCGAGCAATTCGCCTTTCATGCCGCGGTTAAGTCTCGAAGACGTGTGCATGCTGGCAAGGGATGTGGCTGTGCGCACGATTCACTTTTTCGCCTAACGTCGGTTTGTTCATGAGAAGAGGGAGATGTGATTGCGCTTCCAAGTCGCGTCCGATTTACATCTTGAGCTGCTTTCACCCTTTCCCGGCTACCGAATCGTCGAGCCAGCAGTCGACGCGGATGCGCTCATCCTCGCTGGTGACATCCATTCGCACACACACGGTTTGAGGGCGTTTGCGGATTGGCCAGTCCCGGTCTTGTACGTGCATGGAAACCATGAAGTGATTAACGCGCACTACTGGGGCCTTGTTCGCGAGCTTGGACGCAATGCAAGCGGGGGCGTCGTGCGATATCTCGAGCGGTCCGTTTGTGAGATGGAAGGTGTGCGCGTATTCGGTTGTTGCCTGTGGACGGATTACGCAATGGACGGAAAACGCACTGCTGCCATGCGCGAAGCTGAGTATTCGATGCCCGACCATCAGCTCATCCGCGTTGGAGGCGGCAATCGGTTCTTGCCTTCACATGCCCTTGCAGAGCATCAGAAAGCGCGCCGCTGGTTGGAAGCTGAACTTGCTCACCCATTTGCAGGCAAAACCGTTGTTATCACTCATCACGCACCCCATCCGCATTGTGTTGACTCGCGATTTTACGGTGACCTTCTGAACGCGGCCTTTGCAAGTGACCTGTCACCGCTGCTCGAGTCGGTTGACTTGTGGGTCCACGGACATACTCACATCTCGTCGGATTTCAAGGTCGGACGTTGCCGTGTTGTTTGCAATGCGGCCGGATACGCGCGATATGCGAAGTCCGCCGAATGTGCCAAAGAACTGACGTTCGAAAACGACAGGTTCAATCCGCTCCTGGTGGTCGATGTTTAACGTTCATTGCACGACATGGTCTGTCGAATATTCGCGGACTACCGTCAGACTCTACGAAGGAGAGCACGAGACCGAGCCTGATGGTGTCGAACCGCTCTATACGGCCACAGCTGAGATTGACCCTCGAAAGCCACTGTGGGAGCGCGCGTCGAAGGCGCTTCATGACCATGGTTACGAATGGCCACTTGGTCCGTATCGCGAATATCGAACACACACCATGTTTGTCTCCCGCCAGTCGGCAGGGCACGCGCAACCCGTCCCTGAAGCTTGCTTGCAGATTCTCGCAAAAGACGACTTCATCCGCATACATACGATATTTGCGCCCGACCCATTTCGCAAAGCGGAAACGGTGCCTGTTGGCAAACACCGGACAGTAGTTGATGTTGCAAAACGTGTTATCGCTCATCTTCGAAAGCGATGACCGCGCAATGCAAGTGCACGCGACGCGATTCACGAGAGGGAAAATGCTGCGAGTAACAGTTGAACTGTGGCCAGGTGGCCGCGAGTCCGGACGGCGTGTGATTACAACTGCGGACTTAGGGCGCGTAAAGACGGTGCCTTGGCGGATTATGAAGTCGGCCTTGAGGAAACACTGCTGCGTACGCACGTCCTGCGACCAATCTTTCATATTCGGGGACGGCGGCACGTGCTTCGCGCAAAAGCTGAGGCCTATTATCGCAAGCGTCAGAGAATTGCGCGCAAGGCGCTACGTGAGCTTGCTCGAGTTACTCAAGAAGCTGGACTCTACTGATGCAAACCGGGGAGCCGACTGTACTGGTAGTACTGAAGGAAAAGCTACAGGCAATGTTCAGCCATGACCATTGAAGACCGCATCGTACGTTCAATAAGGCGGCGCAGAGGTGTCGCTATTTTGCGCTCTGAGGTCGCGCGGCTCGGTAGCACTGCTCAGGTGGGCCGGGTGCTAGCAAAGATGGTGAGCGACGGAAGACTGGTGCGTGTTAGCAAGGGTGTATTTGCCAAGACGCGCATCAATAAGTTCACGGGGAAACTGGCACCAGCTGCGCCCTTCGATGTGATTGCCGCGCAGACGTTTCGGAAGCTCCGAATTGAAGTGTGGCCGGGACGACTCGCACGCGAGTACAACGCCGGACGCACAACTCAGATTCCCATGGCGCCCCTTGTGAGCACCGGAAAGAGACGTATCCACCGAAAAATCCAAGTTGGAAGCAAAACAATAAAGTACGAAAACTTCTGAGACCAGTCCTATGCTGAGAATCTCGATTTTTGACGGCGATTTCCATGGCACCATGGAAGAACTGACGCACGTTTGCGACATCGAAGGCTGTGTCATCCCCGACGACCGTCCTCCATTTAGCCTGTTGGAGGAATCGCTACGTGTGCTTGAGATGTGCGTTGAGCGGTACACCGTCCCTCGGCCACGCGGACCATGTTTTACTGTCTTTATCGGGCGCATGAACGGCACAGAGATGACCATCGTTGTGCGGCTGGATATTTTCGCGCGCGACGGATTGGTACGAGCCGGGGTAGAAGGAATTCTGCCTGGCTGGGACGCGGAGCCCACGCACTATCTGCCGGATGACGACGTCGTTACGATTGTGCGCAAGCTTATCGCGGGCCAGCTCCCGAAATGACAGTACCCGGGAACCGCATTCGGTGGCAAAACTCCGCTTGGCGGGTGCGTCAAAGGCGTCGCCAACTCGCGCGGCATGGGAAGCTTCTGTCGCCAATGCAGTTTTGCGAGCAAAAAGGCATATCCCGCGACCGACTTCTAGAATTGGAGCGACGCGGAAAAGTGTTCGCAGTTGTAGTTGACCAGAAACGGTACTTCCCCGCGGTGCTTGCCGACAATTCGCTCGACCAGCGACGGCTCGGGAAGCTTCTGAGACGCCTTCCGTCTGCGATGCCGCCAATGTCGAAATATCTCTTTCTGGGTGGTCGCAGAGGTTCACTTGCAGACAAATCGCCACTGCAGGCAACGCGCCGTGGGAAACGATATCGCGTAGCGCTGCGGCTTGCAGAAAGCATAGCTTCCGAATACGGCCATATTGAGGAACGGCTGAAATCAGTTGAGGTTGCGGTCAAGGTCGACATCGACGACCTATAGCAAACGAACCGTCGGTGGCGTTCTGCGGCGCAATCGAACTTCTGCTTGATGGCGCGTTCACCGTCAAGTTGGTTCGTCGGCGACCATGTCCGTTACGTTCGTGCTCGACGCCAGGTATCGCACCTTTACCAAACTAGAATGGTTGGATGACTCTTATCGAAGAGCGCCGACGCGCAGACCATGGCCGGTTGTGCAGACACGAGAGTGCGAAGACGGCGTCGTGGCAGCGCGACGCGCCCGCCAAGTTAGAATCACGCGTTGACTAACGCAGAGAAGCGAACCGATGTGTGCCATGTCCCGCCAGTCATCTTTTCATGACGTTATCAGGCTCGTCGAAGTCCAGTCGCTTGCTGACCAGAAGACTTTTTCCCGAGGTAAAGCCTATTTCCACGAGGGCATGGTTTCACGGCTCGAGGAACGCGACGGCGTACTCACCGCGAACGTCCGCGGCACTCACCGGTACAACGTCGAGTTGGGCACAGGCGAGGACGGCGAGCTGACGTACGAGTGCGATTGTCCGGTGGGTGGCGATGGCATCTTCTGCAAGCATGCCGTCGCGGTCGCGCTTTCATGGCTCGAAAACTCGGGTGAGGAAGTGTTTCATGTCGACGAAGCCGAGCCCGCAAAGCCGCGCAAGAAGCGAAAGACGTACGAAGAGCAAATCCGCGAGTACGTGGCGGCACTGGACAAAGAATGTTTGCAGGAGTTGTTGCTCGAAGCGGTTGAGCGTGACATGACGCTGCGCGACAAGCTGCTCTTCGCTGCGCGTGCGGCAAGCGCTAGCGACTTGCCGGGCATGAAAACAGCGGTGCGCCAGGCAACGCGAATTTCGCGACCGCTCGACTGGCGGGAAGCCGGAGCGTACGGGGACGGCCTGATGTCGCTCGCAGATATGCTGCGCCAGCGTCTCGCAGGGCCGAATGCGGCGCAGGTAGTCGACCTCGCGGAACTGGCGATTGCCGGGGCGGAAAAGAGTCTCGAACAGATTGATGACTCGGGCGGTGACGTCATGCCGGCAATCATGGAGCTTGCAGCTGTTCATCTAGCAGCCTGTCAGCAGACGCGACCGGATGCGGTGAAACTCGCCGAGCGCCTGTTTCGCTACCAGACGGAAGGAGTATGGGACACCTTCTACGATGTGTTGCCAGCTTACACCGAACCGTTGGGCGACACCGGACTGCGCAGGTACCGCGAGCTTGTTGTGAATGGATGGGACGCGCTACCGTCACTCGCGCCGAGCAATGAATTTCGTAGGTCGTTCGACACGCTGCGGATGCGACTTGAGCGGGCGATGGAGAGGCTCGCGGAACTCGATGGTGACGTCGACGCACTGATTCGGATTCGTTCGAAGGACCTATCGAGCCCGTACCGTTTTTTGCTGGTCGCAGAGCTTTGCGCGAAGCATGGGCGTCCCGATGAAGGGCTGACCTGGGCGGAGCGCGGGCTTAGGGAGTCAGGAAACAATACTGATGTGCGTCTGCTTGATTTCTGTATAGCCGAGTACTTGCGGCGGAAGGATTTTGAGAAGGTCGATTTGTTCGCCTGGCGGCGCTTCGAGTCGCGTCCCGTCGCCGAAGCGTTCACAGCGCTGATGGATGTCGCCAAAGCTACCGGTCGGTACGATTTAACGCGCGAGCGCGCACTCAAGCATATGTGGGAGCTTGTCCGCACGGAAGAGGCTCCGTCCAAAGCGAAGCGCAGCCACTGGCAAACGCCGAGCCGTACCGAACTGGTCAAGGTTTTTCTCGCCGAGCACGAACGTGAGGCCGCATGGGAGGCATTCTGCGGAGGTCCAGTAGCGGTAAGCATGTGGGCAACGGTGGCGGCGGTTCGCGCGAAGACCCATCCGCACGACGCCATTGCGCTGTACCACCGCTTACTGCCAATATCGGCGGAAAATGGCACACGGAACGCGCGATATGACGAGGCTGCTGGAATCGTACGGGCCATCGGCCGGTTGAGAGCAGAACTGAGCGAGCACGCGCTGTTCACCATAGAACTCGATGAAATCCGGAAGGCTTATCGTGCTAAGCGAAATTTCATCAAGATGCTGGCTGCGTTTCAATAGTTCTGCGGTCGACCTCACCGCCTTTTGGCCGCCGACAGGGTAGCGCGAGCGATTGCATCATGCTATTTCGATGCGGCCCATATGAGGAGGCTGCCCATGTACTCAGATATCAAAGAGTGGACGCGTATCCGAGCGCGGGTTCTCGCCAAGGGCGAATCTATCCGGTATGTCGCAAATGCCGAAGGGATAAGCCGGAACACTGTCCGGAAAATGGTCCACTTCGAGTTGCCCCCAGGCTACTGCAGGGTCACCGACAATACGAGAGATGGTACCCACCGCCGAAAACTGGCAGTGCCATGGTCAGCGGTCCAACGCATCGTACGTGCACTCCCGGAGCGCGGGGCAGCGCGGTTCCTGGCCCGCTTGTTTAGCGAGGACGAGACGGAGGAACTCGAAGAGGCAGCCGGGCGTCGATTGCGCACATGGGGTGTCGAATCTCCGACGATAGGCTCTGCTGAGCGGAGCCGACAGCGATGGCAGAACTGGATATATCAAGTCGAACAGGGTGTCGTTTCTGTGCCAGCAGGTGAGGATGGCAGGCAACAGGACAGGCTGATGCGAATGTTGTTACCGGTCTCAAGGAACCAGCGCCATAAGTCGCTTACCGTGCTTGCACATGAAGCAGGTTTTTCCTTACGTGAAATCGCGACGCATCTCGCAGTTAGCCGCGCATCCGTTCGCACGTACATCGGCGACTACAAGGCGGGTGGATTGGAATCACTGTTCGCAAAAGCGAACCGCTCCCGAAGGGAGGACGACGAAGCGTTGAAGAGCGCGGTTTTCACGCTGTTGCACGAGCCACCGTCTGCATCAGGCATTAACAGGACGACATGGAAAATGGTCGACCTGCGGCGCGTGCTGGCGGTGCGTGGGCATCATGCGGGCATGGATGCTATTCGGTCGATACTGCGGCACGCCGGCTATCGTTGGAAATCGGCCAAGATTGTCCTCACGAGCACCGACCCCAATTATCGCGAAAAACTTGGCCACATCCGGTCGATTCTAGCCAACCTTCAGCCTGACGAACGGTTCTTCTCTATCGACGAGTTTGGACCCTTCTCCGTCACTGTGAAGCCCGGCCGCGTGCTGGCGGCCGCCGATGTTCAGCCGAATGTTCCGCAATGGCAGAAATCGAAGGGGTGTCTGATTTGCACCGCCGCACTGGAGTTGTCGTCCAACCGGGTGACGCATTTTTATTCCACGGCCAAGAACACCGATGAGATGATTCGCATGGCAACTGCCCTGCTCGACGAGTACGGTTTGATGCGGAAGCTGTATCTCTCGTGGGACGCAGCCTCCTGGCATCTTTCGAGGAGGCTGTCGGCGTTCATCTCTGACCACAATGAGTCAGCGCAATCGCGTCATCAGCCGATTCTGGAACTGGCTCCTTTGCCTGCAAGTGCTCAATTCCTGAATGTCATCGAATCAGTCTTCAGTGGCATGGCGCGGGCCATTATTCACAATAGTGACTACGCGTCCGCGGATGCTGCGAAGGCGGCAATTGACCGCTATTTCGCAGAGCGCAATCAGCACTTCACGGAACATCCGAAACGCGCGGGCAAAGCAATCTGGCGAAAGGAGCGGACGACGAGCGAGTTTTCGGCTGCGAACAATTGCAAGGACCCGGCATACAGATGAATCGTACGGGACATCATTATCGATACGGAGGGGCGGCCGGTGGTGCGGAAGCGGCCGATGATGATGGCGCTTGGGCGGCGGTGGCTGCTTGCACCTGCGAACAAGGTGTCCATGTACCCAAACGCGCCGGCATTCCATAGCCGGCGGGACCGTTCGGAGGTTACCGAAGGTACGGCACAACGGTGCCTTCAGTTGGGCTGTTGCAATTTCAGAGTGTTCAACACTAACCCTTTCTCTGGGCTATTGAAGACGCTTGCATAGCGCTCATCAGGGCCAGGAAAGTTGAAGCTATGTGCTAGTTATTGGACCGTCTTTGCCGGCATGCTGCTGTCGTTCGTCTTCATGCCCGACATATCCATAGAGGCCCGGTCTGCCGTTTTGCTCATGTCGCCAGGAACCCTGTTCCACGGGCTCGGAACCGGCTCGCTGTGGTGCGTCATCCCCGCGGTTGCTGCACCGTGAGCGCCGCCGCTGCCATTGCCACCGTGGCCGTTTCCGCCAGCCTGCGCAAGCGTAGCGGCACACACGCAGAGGGACGCGACAGCGACACGCGCGACGAACGTTTTCATCGTCAACTTTTCCATGGTGTTTCTCCGTGATATCGGCTCATGCGTTAGCCGCGCCGAAGTCTCAAATACCGCTAAACACCGAGTGCTTGCGTAGCGGCGAGCGCAAGCAGCGACTCCCATCTGAACGGGGCAAACATGCCCTGCATCCAGATGCGAAGTGTGTGCGTTAGTCGTGGCTCGACACCAAAAATGACATGGCTGCGCTGAATTCAAACCCGAGACGGTGCGCGCTTGCCTTTTACTTCGGCATCGGAACCTTATCGACCACCATGATGACGCCGTTGCTCTGCGTCACGTCGTAAGTTGATATGTCGGCGGTATGGCCGCCGGCATCCATGACTACGATGTTGTGCGGACCATTCTCGGTGAACGTCAGCGGCTCCCCATTGACCGTTGTCAGTTCCGCCTTGCCACCACCTGCCTTGATAGCCTGGTCGAGCTTGCGGAAGTCGTAGCGCCCAGGAATGACGTGGTAGGTGAGGATGCTGGTCAGCATCGCCTTGTTTTCAGGCTTGACGAGCGTGTCGACTGTGCCAGCCGGCAATGCAGCAAACGCTTCGTTTGATGGTGCGAACACCGTGAATGGCCCTGCGCTCTTCAAGGTATCGACGAGACCAGCTGCTTTGACCGCAGCGACGAGCGTGGTGTGGTCAGCCGAGTTGACCGCGTTGTCCACGATGTCTTTGCTCGGATACATGGCTTGACCGCCGACCATGACTGTGTCGCTGGCGGCGAAGGCACCTGAAACAGCTGCCGACAATGTGACAGCTACGAACATAGTCTTGTAATTCATCATGTACTCCCTCTGAGTTACCACGCGTGGTTGCGCGGTCTTGAGCTCATATACGGGGATTACTCGCGCCTGGATTAAAAAAACGGACTGCATCGCCGCGATGTAGCCTGATGCGGCCCTGTTGAACGACGAGCTGCGGGATTGTGCTCTCCGACAATCGAAATGCACCACATGCCAGCATCGGCTACAGAAGTGTTACGGCGCATGCCGTAGAGCTTCCCTTGCTGCAACCGTCGTGTTCGAGGCAGGAGGGGGCTGTCGCTTGTCACAGTCGAAGTGCAACCTTCACAGGCGGTGACCTGAGTCATCGCAATCAAGTCCTCGTGCATTGACGTGTGTGCTTTCAATCGCAAGTCCCAACTGTGCGTCGGGTGTTTTCAAACGCTGGATGAAACTCCCGGTTGGAAGAAGATGGCCGACCACCGGCGCCATCAGGTGATTAACGAGCGCACGAGGCGACAGGCCAAAGTGCAGCGGGAGCCCTTGGGGTTGCCGGCGGAGCCTTCGTTTGCGGCCATTTGAATCGAAGCCGCAGGGGCGGCCGCCATCATTTCGCGAATAACACGGCGCCGCGATATCAAGCGTTGCACCTGTCTTGGACAAATTTGCGCGCCACTAGGTCTGTCCGAAGTTGGTCGGCATACCAAGCGAATTCAGTGGCGAAGGGCGATTGTTCGACAAGCGTCGCCATCTCATCCGCGTCCCAGACATAGAGGAAGAACGTTTGAAGCTGAAGCTCTCTATACGGACGTGCCCTATCCAAAAAGTGCTCTAGCCCGCTTGCCACTTGGAGACAAAACGCTCGGAATGCATTGATTGCATCGATATCACGGGAGTCGCGTCCGACGTGAGACAGGCCATAGAGATTGGGGAATAGGTTGTCACTTTCAATAACGCTACCAGACAAAATCGATTCTTCTGCCCGCTTGCGCCAAGAAGCAACGCAAGTTGACAAGATTTGTGCGTCATCGATGTACATGGGGGCATTTTCAATCCTGTACCCGTCAACAAGTCGAATCTCCCCGTGGCGCGTGGCGACAGTCACGAGAAAATCCAATCCGTACGTAAGTGGAACGCTGTTGACGAATTCGACGGCGATAGAGAATATCTGAGCCCCGCCCCGTTGAATGCAATTCGCGGCCAGGGTGGCGACGGCGCGACTAAATTCGCGCGTAGATGACGTGTGAAGTCCCTCCTCTGTGCACGACCGAATGAGCTCTCGGACGACTCCTGTGCAGTCGACGGATTTCGCAGTGTCGATATAGGCAATCATGTGATTGACCATCTCAGTCGCTCTTGCATAATCCAGGTCGTTTAGCATGTCTCCGAGCTGGCTTGGCTCAGCTAGCATTTCGTGGATATCTGCGACTTCCTGGACGCCGGTCACTGAGGTCAAAGTGAAGAATCGAATGAGCCGAGACAGTTCAGATATCCGGAGATGGCTACGGAGCGGCGAATTCGAACCGGTGCCGTTCGTAATTGGGAAGAGGAACTTGAGCGCAGCCGTCGCAACCGCCTTGTCAGCATTGTCTGGCGGCAAGTGCGCCTGCCACGCTGTTCGCCTCTCTTCTTTCGTGTTCGAAAAATACATTGACCAATCAGTGGAGCTGGCCTCTTCCTCCACTGACCAGAAGAACCCCGTGAACTGCTCGGGGTTCTGGACTACCGCGTCGCGGATTCCTGGAAATCGTTGGAAGAGCGCTTCGGCCACGATGACGTCTGACGCGTTGACTTCGTGGGTTGTGCTGGTCAGGCTAAGCGTGAGGCGATTCATGAGCCTCACGATATCCCGCGGATACCGACAGAGGCTGCACGTCAGCGTGGTGGCCCGCCCCAGCAGCTCGGATTCGAAGGGCTCGGGTTCGCGATGGATACGCTTCAGCAGGCTGGCAAGCTCGCCAGAAATGTGAGACTGCAACTGCCACGGAAATGCAGGTGAGATGGGGTACGCAACCTGCACGATTTTTTCGATGTAGGCGTTGCCCCCTGCGACCGGGCCACCGCCAAGACTTTCGCTAACTACGTTTCGGTCGTACGCGAGTAAATAAGCGACGCGTGGGAAGTCCGCGACTGCCTTGATTGTGCGGAACACTGCCTTGATTTCATCAGGCGTCAAGCGGTCAAGGTCGTCCACAATGACGACAATGCTGCGGTCAAGCTTGGCGAGCGCCTTGATAACTTCTCTTTTTCGTTCACTTAGCCCAGCTTTGACGGATACGAGCTTCTCAGCTTCTTCGACTATCTTCTTCGCGTTATCCGCATTCTCACCGGCTTTGTTCGCCAATTTTCCTGCTTCGTGAAGCGCGGTACCGACAGTATCCGCCGCAACTCCCACGAGACTTACCCCGGGAGCGTATTTGAGATATTTCAGGTGGCGTAGTAGCCCAGCGTATCCCAGTATTTTTCCTGCTGCGTCCAGCGATTTCTTCGCACGCTTCTTGCCTGCGTTCATCCCGATGCCGGAAGCGAGCTCGGTCAAAAGGGCCTCAACCAGCGCGTCCGCACCTGCGAGCATCCATGGGTTGAACTCGACGACGATTGGTGCTCCGTCAGCAGCCGTCTTGAGCGACTCGATGATATAACGCACCACGGTTGTTTTACCTGAACCCCACGGCCCTTCAACACCTATGACAACGCCGGGACTCTTCGGCGGTAGCACCAGTAGGCGACCAAGTTGCTCCGCAAAAGGCTTCCGACTGTAGAGGTCATTTGTAACTTGCGGCTGGTCATGCTGGAACATGGCGGGTTCGGCGGTAGGCATTTGCGCAACTTCCACGGAGAGGTTTTTGTGTGAAGAACCGCGATGCTAACGTCATTTCATCGCCCCATGTACAGACACGAAGTTGAACAGGGCTGGAAGGTTGGTAGCCTGCGGAAGGAGAAAAAGACGAGAACGTGGATTCGGAATTCCGCACGACCAGCGCATGGCATCCTGGTCGCCTTACTTTGGTCGCAGTGGTCGACACTGGCCGAACCAAGTTCACTGTTCTTTGCCGCCGTACGGACCAGTCACAGCCGGAGGAGCTGCCACTGGCCTTGACCGCTGTATCATCCCCGTTGAGTCTACTGACTGCGTTTAAGCGTGACGAATCCACTCAACCTCGACCTACGGGCGCGAGCCGAACTGCTTGCCTATCTTGTTTCGTCGCACCTGCTCGCGAAACAATTGACGGGTCACTGGCTTTCGCCCGACCACGTCGTGGAGTCCACGACCTTGTGGTTAAACACAAATGGGGGGCGCTGATGTCATGCAGCGGGTCATGCTGTCGAGTCGCGCTCTGGAACTGGTCCGACAGTTGGAGGCGGCACCGCTGTCCGCTTTTTCGCGACAGACGTTTACCATGCTGTTTTGTGAGAACTTGAGGCTGGACTTCCGGTCGGAAACAGCGCGGACCATCTACCAGCACTGCTTGACCTACCTTGTTGGTACGCGGTGGTCTTAACGGGTCGGGATGCCTGCCGATGAGCGTCTACCTGATTTGTCTTTGCGCGATATTGCCGGGCTAGCAGCTGGCGAGTAAGGAAGCCGCATTGGGCGCCCTGGCTCGATTGCAAAGTCTGCCGCCTTCGCTAGGCGGTCGAGCACAATGGCGAACTCCGGATGGTGCGAGTAGAGCCAAGTTGTAACCACCTCGTTCCGCATCCAGCCCCGAACGTAACTGGCGGCAAGCGCCAGATGAAACAGGTCATCGTCGTATTGCCAGCGCAGCTCTGCCGCTTCGAGTTGCATCTGAATGAGCCTCCGTTCCATCCTGGCCAGTCGGGTTGCGCAATCGGGGTGAGACTGTCGCCCCCGAGCATCATCGACCCTCTCGCTTGATGGCGTCGCTGCCAGTAGGGCCCTAGCGAAATCTCCGCTGAGGTTATCCATTGCGACCATCGTCCGGGCAGCTGCAACCTGACGCGCCGGAGTCATCCTTGCGAGCGCTGCGACTGTCCGCTTCGGAAGCGTTTGCCCGACGACCAGGGCGAACGCTTCCGCACAGATTCCTAGCGGTCTTTCGCACGCGGCTTGAGCCGCGTTTGAACGACGTATGAATCTCGCAGGTTGGGCTTGCGTCATTAGCGCCGCTCCACGAGTCGTTGATGAAGGAGCTTCGGTATCGAGGTAGACCCCTCGGCACGTAACAGCGCCACGAAGGCGGGGTCCGACAGCAGCTCCAGCAGGACCTTTGTCGTCAGAGCCATCTCGCCGCGCGTCGCCTGCATATGTCCGATTGCAGTTCGCTGTCGCGCACGCTCCAGCTTGAGAACGTCTTTGGCCCCGTTCCTCCGGTGTCGCTTTTCTACCGGCACGACGACGTTCAGGTTGACCCCTGCTGGTTTTGATTCGCCATTTTGCCGGTGCAGGTTTGGCTCAATTCCAGAGGGACTGATGTCTGGTCGGCGCGGGCGCATCAAGAAACTCTCCAACAGGATGTCGTGCGTCCCAATGTTTCCAGGGGGACGCGCTCAGCGATGTCAAGCAAGGGTGTCAGATTTGATTGCTGATAGGCTTTGAAATATGCCTGGCCGTACCGGTGGACTTCCTCGCGTATCAATACTTTCTGAGCTACTCGGGGATACTTGCCCGATTCGCTGCGAAAGTGGTCAGGTTTAAGTACACTTGCATTCCATTGATGCCTCGATTCCAACCTGGGCGTGGTCCTGCCGGTTGAGGGGCGGGCACACGCGGAGCAAAGGTACGTGAATACGGGTTGACCTATGCGTGTATTGATATATGAGCACGACAACGCGTTCGCTGAAGTTTTGCGGGAGGCTTTGCGGGCGCGAAGTTACGCTGTCGACCGGGTTAGCAGCAGTCGGCACGCCGCACTCGCGCTCGAAAATGACATTTATGATTTGATTCTTTTCGGAATCGATGGCGACCTTGGCAGCCTTTCAATCCTCAAGGAATATCGTTCCGGCGGCAGTGCGGCAAGCGTTGTGGCTTTCAGTTCGCAGCATTCCGTTGCGGAGCGGACCCTCGCATTTGAGGCGGGTGCCGATGCCTGCCTCGAAAAGCCCGTCGATATAACTGAACTTACAGCGCGGATTCGCGCACTTATGCGGCGGCGCATCGGACAACTTCGGTCCGTCGTGTCTTATGGCACGCTGACGCTCGACGATGCTTCATGCAGTGTGTGGGCTGATGATGCGCCTATCGCTTTAAAGACCAGAGAGTACGCAATATTGCGCATCTTCTTCACGGAGCCTAACCGCTTTTTTTCCGCTGCTTATCTTGAAGAGAAAATCTACGGCTGGGGAGAAGAGGTCCAGAGCAATGCAATCCAGGTACATGTGCATAGCCTGCGAAAGAAGCTCGGCACTCAGCGCATCGAGACGCGCAACGGAGCGGGGTATCGGTTAGTGACGAACTCAGCGGACGTGACGTGCAGATTAAGGACCCGGCAGACTGCCGCAGTGGCGGAGCACGGCGAACAGGGCCATCAGGAAAGAGTCGTTTCGTAGGTTGTGCTCTGGTTCACGGTCAACGCCCATGCGTCGCGCGCGAACAGAAATTCAATCATCAGCATTTCCATGGTGTTTCTCCAGTGACGTCGGCTCGTGCGTCAGCCGTGCCGAAATTGCATGTGCCGCTAAAGCCCTACCGGTTGCGCGGTGGCAGCCCGCAGGCAGGCGCTCGCACCCGAACAAAGCAGGGGGCTCATTTATCCCGACCTGTTTATCCCAGTCCTTGAAGAGAGTGGGCTCGTCATCGACGTTGGACACTGGATTGTGCGCGAAACTTTGAACGCGTTGAGTGAACTCACCGAGGCAGATGCCGGACCAATTACGATGTCGACTAACGTGTCGGCGACCCAATTGCGTGATTCGCGGCTTGTGCCAACACTCGCGCTCGCCACCAAAAAACGTGGCGTTAATGCGTCGAAAGTGGTCATTGAGATAACGGAATCCGCGCTGATTGATAACTTTGAAGATGTTCAGCACGTCCTTGGAGCGATTCGAGCGTTGGGTATCAAGATAGCGATTGATGATTTCGGCACCGGATATTCGAGCCTCAGGTACCTGATAAGATTCAGCCCGGATATCCTCAAGCTGGACAAATCATTCATCGACGACATCGCTGACGACAGTTCGGCAAAGACGGTCGTCGAAGGAGTTATCGACCTAGCTCATAAACTCGGTATGTCGGTGGTAGCAGAAGGCGTGGAAACGCAGCAGCAGCTCGACATGCTGAAAGCATCGCAGTGCGACAAGGTGCAGGGGTATCTGCTCGGACGTTCAGGCCCCGCTTCGGATATTCTGGAACGTATCAATCGCTCCGCTGCTAAAGTTTTATAGTAATCGGTCGATAAGCGGTATATCGCGCAAAGTCATCGTGATTGAAGGTCTTCCTCGATTTGCAGGTCATGGCGTGACAGGGTGGTTGGCCTGATGTTTGGGCAGGGTACGTTTGTGTGGCGGAACCGGGTATAGGACAGAGCGTGGACAACGAATTCGAAGCTGTGCGGATAGCAGAACTGGCCATACTGGGCACGGACCGGTTAGACGGGGTCCCATTTGGCGTCATCGGATTTACCTCGGATGCACTTGTCACGGTCTATAACGCGACCGAATCGAAGAACGCCGGATTGCGGGCGCAGCGAGTATTAGGGAAACATTTCTTCGAAGAGGTGGCCCCGTGCATGAATAATTTCATGGTGGCGCAGCGCTTCGAAGACGAGGAGGCAATTGACGATATTGTTCCCTACGTTTTGACCTTGCGCATGCGCCCGACCCCGGTGCGGCTCAGGCTGCTGAAAGCGCCGGACTGCGCGACGCGGTTTGTCCTGATTGAGCGAAAGGCGGCCCATTGAACGCGGTGAATCCAGACACGAACGACCTCGAGTCCGAATACGAGGCGTTACTCTCGTTCATGTACCTGTCCCCGGTCGGGATTATCCGCAGCGACCAGGCGGGTCTCGTGGACATGATGAACCCCCTTGCCGCGCAGCTTCTCATGCCTCTGGTAAAAGGCGGCGGTATCGAGAATATTTTCGATAGCCTGGCGTCAGTGGCGCCGGAGCTGCGCAACCTGGCGGCCAGCTTTGAGGGCGAGCGGGGGGCAGTGTGTGAAAACCACCGGGTGTTTGTGACGCCGGCCAATGAGGGGGCGGTCGTGCTCGCCTGTTCCATCATCAAGGTGGGTGAGAATCTGCTGATGACGGTGCTGACGGACATTTCCCGGCAGGTTGCGGCCGAGAGAAGAGCGCGGCAAACAGAATCGTGGCTGGCCGGAATCTACACGAGCGTCAACGACTTTGCTTTCTTCTCGCTTGATGCGCAAGGGCGTATTGAAAGCTGGAATCCATCGGTTGAACGCCTGACGGGATTTGGCGAGACCGACGTCGTCGGGCACACACTCTCGTGCTTTTATGCCCGCGACGAGCACGTATCGCACCGCTCACCGGAGCATATCGCGCTAACGCGTGACGAGGGTTGGCATGTAGAGGAGTTCTGGTGTGAAACCAGGGGCGGTCGACGCTACTGGGGGCAGGTTCTCGTCGCGGTGCTGCGCGAAGAGGAAGGGGAGATAGCGGGGTATTCGGTCGTTCTGAGAGACGTGACGGAGCGCAAGGTAAACAGCGATAACCTTGCGCGCCTGCTTACGACCGACCATCTGACTGGCGTATCGAGCCGAGCCCACTTTTTTGAAATTGCGGAGGCCGAGGTGGCACGTGCCGAACGGCATGGCCGTGCATTGTCGGTTGTTATGCTGGACGCGGATTACTTCAAGCGTATCAACGACACGGCAGGGCATCAAGCGGGTGACGAGGTTTTGAAACGCATCGCTGGCGAGGCGAAGGGACTGTTACGGACATCCGACACTGTGGCGAGGCTCGGAGGTGAGGAGTTCATTCTTATGCTGCCGTCTACGACGACCAGCGAGGCAGTGGCGGTCGCTGAGCGATTGCGCATTGCGGTCGAGCGAGCACGAATCGACACAGCGGTCGGGAAATTGAAGACGACGGTTAGTCTTGGCGTCGCAACCCTAAGCCACGCAAACCCGACGCTGCAGAGCCTGCTAGCCGCTGCTGACCGCGCACTTTATGAGGCGAAAAGAGCTGGGCGAAACTGCGTGCGCGGCGAGATGCTGGATTCAACGGCGGTTTCCTCTTCCACCTGCGAAGAAGATAGTGCGGGTCAAAACTGACCGATGCCCGGCGACGGGGAAAACGGTCGCAATCCCAACCAGCAAACATTGGCGGCGTTAGACAGAGATGGATTCGTTGAAGATTCATAGCCACGACGGGAGTAACGGACAATCGCAAAAATGTTCCGGGTGCAGGGACGCAACGCCGTTGCCTGTCGAGATTGATTTCGCATTTCAGCCCATCGTCGATGTGAGCGCCAAGGCCGCGTTTGCATACGAGGCGCTCGTGCGTGGTGCGCACGGGGAATCCGCTCATTCGGTGCTATCGCAAATCGATGACGCGAAGAAGTATCAGTTCGACCAGCATTGCCGGCAGGTTGCTATCGCGAGTGCCGCCGCGCTAGGTCTTGACGCGTTTCTCTCCATCAATTTCATGCCCAACGCGGTCTATAGGCCAGAGGTGTGCATAAGGAGCACCCTGGACGCTGCGCAGAAGCATGGCTTCCCAATCGAAAAGATTATATTCGAGACAGTCGAGGGAGAACATCTGGCCGACCGTTCTCATCTCGTCGAGATTTTCAGGGCATACAAGAAATTTGGTTTCCTGACAGCAATTGATGATTTTGGAGCCGGTTACTCGGGGCTCGCGCTCCTCGTGGATTTCCAGCCAGACATTATCAAGCTCGACATGGAACTCCTCCGCGGCATCGACAATGACTCGGTGCGTCAGCGCATCGTACGTGGCGTGATATCAATATGTGACGACCTCGGCATCCGCGTGGTCGCGGAGGGCATCGAAACCAAAGGGGAGCGTGACTTCTTCGTTGCACATGGCGTCAGCCTGATGCAAGGTTACTTCTTCGCGAAACCGGGTTTCAAATCGATTCCGCAAATCGATACGGCCGCGTATTTTCCGTAACTGTGAATATGGTCAAGTAGCCGCTGGCGTACGAACACCTTGACGCGGCTTCCTGGTGCGGCGAGCATCCTTGCCGAGCCCGTCTCCTGCGGTTGCGCTGTTCCGTGCATGAGGTTGGTGTGGAACTGTTCAAGTTTCGCTTGGGTGCGACATCGAGCTTGATGCGGAGCGGGCTACGCCGAAGAATTTTGTGACGACAGCGACGTCATTTTCAAGAGCGAGTATTTTGTTGGCAGCAGCACGCGCCCGTTGGACCGACGAGAAACCCGCGAGGAACATCCTGACCACGAGCGGGTCGAAATGTGTGCCGCTACCCGCAGTAATTACTGCATTGGCGTCATCGTCAGTCATCTTCGTGCGGTACACCCTTGGCTCCGTCATCGCATCGAAGGCATCGGCGACTGCCACGATTCGGGCGGCCAATGGTATGTTGGCTCCCACCAGGCCGCTCGGGTATCCACTGCCATCGAATCGCTCATGGCGGTGGCGCGCCACCTGCGAGGCAAGCTGAATGAGCGGGTCCGAACTGCCAGCAAGAAGGTCAGCGCCGATGGCCGAATGGCGCTCTATGATGCTCCGCTCCTCGCCGTTTAACTTTCCGGGCTTTAGCAATACTTTGTCCGGGATGCCAAGCTTCCCGATGTCATGTACGGGCGTAACCAGGCGTATGCGTTTCCGTTCGATGGCATCCCGGCCCACCAAATCCGCAAGGCAGTCTGCGATGAAGGCGGTTCGAATAAGATGACCGGCAGCTTGGGGGTAGCGCGCGCAGCCAGCGAGAGTCAGGCTTGCTAGCGTTACCACGACGGGGTATTTCACATTCACGACTGAACTTTAATTCGACAAGCGTTGGCGACAATCATCAAACCGGACTGGCAATTCAGCGAGACTTTGCCATACATGTTCTGAAGACTTGAGCGCAGGGCTCGCATAAAGGGCGACGTTCCTGCCGGGCGCTATTAAGGTCAGACTGCAGTCGCCGACACTTTGACTTTAATGGCCGGCATTTTACGCTCGTAGTGGTGGGGTTCCAAGAGGAGGCCATCGCTAATTCTGGATAATCATGGAAAATCTTTCGCATATATTTTATGACCGCCCTGGCAAGCTTGGGGGGGTGACCTCGTGCGAATTGCGAACCGAAGGTCATGGCGAATTTCGCGAACGGGTCACGGATGGAGTGCCGATATGCCGGCCGCCCGACACTCAGTGCATAGCCGCACTTGGGGTCGCACGCCTGGCATCGCTGGCCGCTGGCGGTGATTTTTCGGATGTCGTCCCCGCTTCGCTGGGGTCTCAGGAAATCTTTCCCGACGGTGAGCGTCATTCGATACTATCGCAGCGACCCACTTCGTTCCGAGGTTTGTGAAGGCAACTGCGCCGCTCTTTCCAATGTGACATTTCGTCGATTTTGAAGCTGCCATACGCTAAAGAGCGTTGGCGGCTAATGTGCTGCAGACGATGCCCGTATCTATGAGGTTTCACCCCGCGGGGAGTCTGTGCGCCGATATGGAAATCCGCGGAGAATTCAAGAACGCCAGCCGCCTGCCGTTAACGCATACGGGAGCCCGTGCTCTGCGACTCAAGATAACCCCCCAAGGGCGCTTCAACATGGCCACGCGCTCTGGTGCCAGCTAATCCATATCCCTGTAAGTTTCGACTTCGCGCCAATAGGTATGTTCAGCCCCGTCACCCTCCTGGTTGTCGCAATCATGTCCAGTTTGGTGAGCACGGCGGTGTTTGGTTCGCTGCTGCACGCACAGATACAAGGGTTGCGGCGCTGGATTTGCGCAAACGCCGTCGTAGTCGCAGCGCTCGTCCTCCTCGCACTGCAAGCGCCCGCCCCTGCAGCACCGGTTATCGTTGTCGCGAGCGCATTGCTCGGAGCTGCGGCGCTCATGATGTTGCAGGGCTGTCGCGAGTTTTTTGGTCTTCGGCCTTCGCGTTCGTTGGAGTACGTCGCGTACTGCGCCTTGCTGCTTGGGATTGTCTATTGGGGATACCTGTCGCCAAACGTCAACGCCAGAATTGCTTTGCTATCGGCGTTTCTTGCGTATGCCCGTCTCGCCATCGGCTGGACTGTGTTCAGGTTGCGGCCGCCGGGCAGACCGAAATATTGCTATCAGTTTTTGTCGGGTGCGGCATTCCTCGGTGCGGCTGTCCACGCATCACGCAGTATCGCCTGTGTAGTGGGGTGGGAGCATCAGACTACCTTTCTGGCGCCGACGCCGATAAACATTGCATTCCTCGGTCTTGCCATATTAGCGCTGCCATGTCTTTCGATTGGCGTCGTCATGCTTGCTCACGACCGGATGGCTGAGCGGATGGAGCGCCTGGCAAACGTCGACGGGCTGACCGGCGCGCTTGTGCGCCGTGCTTTCCTTGCCCAGGCCGAGTCATTGCTGGATGAGGCCAGGAATTCGAGGTTGCGGCTGTCTATTGCAATTCTGGACCTCGACAAGTTCAAGGCAATCAATGACGAGCACGGGCATGCCGGCGGCGACCAGGTACTTGCGCATTTCGCTTCCACAGTATCAAGCGGCTTGCGCAGCGGGGATGTCTTCGGCCGCCTCGGCGGAGAGGAATTCGCTGTCCTGTCTCAGTCCACCGGGCAGGTCGACACCTTTCGTCTGATAGACCAACTTCGCGTCCGTATCGCAGCATCACGTCTCGCTGTTGCGTCAGGCGAAGTCATCTACACCTTCAGTGCCGGCGTCGAGGAGTACCAGGAAGGCGACACGTTGGCCAACATGATGGGAAAAGCGGATGCCGCGCTATACACCGCAAAAGCCATGGGTCGGAATTGCGTTGTCGGTACGCGGTTGGCTGACAGTCAACGCGCTTAAGATGCCCACGGCGGGAGCACGAATGAGCGAACTGACGGACCTGCATGAGAATCGCTGAATTTCTATTCGTTCTTCCCCATTGCTTGCTCGCAGAACGCCTGCTGTATTTCCCGCTAGTTTAGGCAACGTAGGCGTACAACTGAATGCGCACTCTCTGCGAAGGACGGCCCGAAATGGGGCTTGCTCAGGCGGTCGGGATGCCGCGTCGGGAATACAGGGACATGCTGACCTGCGCCCGGCCGCGCTTTTGAGGAGAGCGGTGGTGCGGCGCTGGGAGTAGTGCCGGGGACCTGAAATAAGCCTCGGTAAAAGTTAAAACATCATTCGCTAGATGTCTTTTTACTTCTTCATCGACATGAAGAGCCCTTTAAGACACAAAGCCATAAGTGGATGGAGGTCTTTTTAGCTCACGGGTCTGACCTATCTTTCCGTGAGGCTGCTGCGTTGACGGGCTACGCGAGTGCCGCAGGACGGCAGCAAACTCGCTTCGGTCAGCAAGCAACGACTGCTGGGCAGGCGCATGGCGTCATGTTCGGTTCTCGGGTGACACGACACCACGCAGCCCGGAAGCAATTTCCCCGCCTTTTGATGCGAATTCCGTCTCCGCTCTTTTGTGCTGTCACGGAAGTGCAAGACTGGCCCGGCAGAATTCCGGACAAAATCAGGATGTACGTAATGGGGTAGGTGCGTGACCAGAACATATAGGGTGCTGTTTCTCTGCCGGGGGAATTCCGCACGCAGCATCATCGCCGAGGCACTGCTGCGCGAACTGGCAGGCCACCGGTTCGAAGCATTCAGCGCCGGGGCCGAGCCGGCAGCGCGCGTTCATCCACTGGCCCTGCCGCAACTGCGTGCTGGCATCTCCGACCTCGAGCGGCTTAGTCCAAAAAGCTGGCTTGAATTCACGAGCGAGTGGGCGCCGCAGATGGACCTTGTCATCGCCATGGATGGCTGTGTAGAGGAATATCACGCGCCCGTGTTTCCGGGTGCGCCGCCCTTTTTCAGGTGGAATTTTGCAGACCCGCTCGCGGAAGGTATGACTCAGGCCGAGTGTGCGCGCTCGTTCGAAACGGTTTTCTGGCAAATTTTGCGCCGTGTCACGCTCTTCATGGAATTGCCGGGATACGCGGGCGCGCCGGAGCCTGTAACGGCCGTCAACCCTGACTCCTGCGGAAACGAGGTCGCGTGCGACGGTTAGCCGGTTACTGCCGGCGCACTTCAGATTTTCACTGTGCAGTCCTTCTCGCGGACCATCGTTTGAACCTTGAGGTGCGTGGCCGTCTACGTCACGGCAACATGTTGCGCCAAACGCTTGCAGCGAGCGCAGGGGGGCGCAGTGGTGACCATAAGCAGGTCGTGGGGAATGCTTCCAGGTGGTGGCTCCCGCGGCGGGTATTCGGAGCGGAAACCAGCGCTATGGCGAGCGAACGCCATCGTCCCCAGCAGCGGTGAGTATTCGCGCCTTTCGGGTCTTTCGAACATGATGGGGGAAGGTCGTGCGCGAGTGCGCGGTCGGACTTTCCTAGCACGGTCGACTTGCCGGGAAACTCCCGGGCAATCCAAGGGCGCCAAGCGCCAGTCTCTTCCCGCGTTACCGCGCCCATGCGGCCTGTTGGAGGTGCCAGCCCACGTGAGCTGAGAACAGGGCAGCTACCTGCGCCTGGCGCGGAAGAATTCTGTGATTAACGTCATTATCCCGGTGGGGCGACGTAATCGGGACAATGTAGGGTGAAGATGAAAGTGAATCAGGCGGGTAGCCGTCAGACGGTGGGGCAAAGCCAAGGTGCCTGGCCCGGAGGGGACATCCTGAGCGGAAAGGCTGTCCGTAGGGCAATCACATTCGTCGTGGTCACCATCATCCTTTCGGCGATTGCGTTGAGCACGTTTCTGGCGATGCGCCAGACGCGCGAGCAGGACAACTCGCTGCGAACGCTGCAAGCTTCGGGGCGTCTGAAGCAGGACCTCGACCAGGTCCAGCAGATGATGCTCGATGAACATGGTCAGCTTTACACACTGGTCGGGACTCGTGCGTTCTACAGGCGGGCGGCCTATATCTTCCCGCTGACGGCGCTACTCGACCTGACAGGCGACGCGCGCGGAGGGTGCCGCCGGAGCGATGCGTGCCTCTCCCGGCTCGACGACCTGGACAGGATGATTCGAACGCTGGCGAGGCATAGCAATGCGCTTGCGATACGGGCGACATTGCATCCGGGGAGTGTCGGGTTGACCGACCCCGCACTGAGCGAAATTGACGCCTACTTCTACAGCGTTCTCGAAGAGGTCGTTGATGCGAGGATGGAGGCTGACACCGCTATCAGTTCCACTGTCGGTAAGTCATCCTCGGACGCCAAATGGGTCGCCGATGCTGTGCTGGTCTGCGGTGCGACGGCGGCCGTCCTGCTGCTTGCGCTCATGCGCTGGAACTCGCTTATCTCGGACCGGTTAAGAGCGGCCCTGCACTCCGCCGATAGGGCTCGGGCGAAGTACCAGCGGTTCTTTGACGAACATCCGTTGCCTATCTGGATATTTGACAATGCCTCTCTGGGCATCGTTGCTGTCAATGCCGCCGCGCTACGTGCATTCGGCTATTCAGAATCCGAGTTCTTCACCATGTCGATGCGGGATGTGCGTCCAGCAGATGAACTCGCCCGCCTGAGAGAAACTCGCGAATCGAAACCCGAGGCGGTCTACGGCGAAGCTCAGTCAATCGGCGTGTGGGTGTATCAGACGAAAGCGGGTGAACGTCGCTTGATGGACGTTCACCATTTGAACGTGGAATTCGAAGGTGCTCCGTCCACCATGGCGGTCATGTTGGACGTTACCACCGAGGCGACGGCCAGGTCAGAGCTGTTCAAGTCGAAGCAGACCCTCGAGTATGTACTCGACCATATTCCGCAGGGCATCGCATGGAAGGACGCAGACCATCGCTACGCTGGTGGCAACGAGATTTATGCGCGCGACGCGGGGCTACCATCCCGAAGCGCCCTGATTGGCCTGACTGACGGGGATTTGCGATGGGGAGATGACCCAAAGGAGGTAAGGGACGAAGATGTACGCGTGATGCGTGGCGAACTGACAAAGAGGCACTTTGAGCGTGCAGCGGTTGCCGTCGATGGTTCAGAAGTCTGGATTTCAGAAACCAAGCTGCCGCTGGAAGACCAGAGCGGCAACATCACCGGCGTGCTCACCGCCTACGAAAACATCACTGCCCGACGCGATGCCGATTTGGCTCTGCGCCTGCAAGCGAGGGCGATAGACGCGAGCATCAACGGAATTATTATCGCAGAGCGGCTGAATGACCGTCATGTCATCACTTTTGCCAATCCAGCCTTCGAGCGTATCACCGGGTATTCGCCGGCAGACGTCGCGGGCACTGACTGCAATACGCTCTTTGGGAAGGACGGTGAGGCGCAGAAGTGGGAACGCATTCGTCAGGCCATGGACAGCAACACCGACGCGAACGTCACGCTGTTCTGCACGCGCAAGAGTGGCGAGCGGTTTTGGGTCAATGTCCTGGGCGCTCCAGTGCGCGACGGGAACGGAGAGGTCACTCACCATGTTTGCGTCATGAGTGACGTCACCGCGGTGGTCGATTATCAGACCCGCCTGCAGCATCAGGCGCGGTACGATGCATTGACTGACCTTCCAAACCGCACCCACCTGAACGAACACCTGACGGAGATGATTCGGCGCGCTACCAGGACCGATGGACAGGTATCGGTGCTCTTCCTCGACCTCGACCGGTTCAAGGTGGTCAATGATTCACTCGGGCATCGGGTAGGCGACGCGCTTCTGGCGTGTGTCGCGAAACGCCTGCAGCGACTGGTGCGCTCCTGTGACCTGGTCGCGCGTTACGGCGGAGACGAGTTCATCATCGTTGTCGAGCCTTCGAAGGACGGACAACTCATACCGATGCTTGACGGACTGATTGTCGAAATAGGAGAGCCCTTTCATGTGGGCGAGCAGGAGTTGTATGTCGAAGCCAGTATCGGCGTCAGCACCTATCCGCAGGATGGTGACGATGCCGACACGTTGATAAGGAATGCGGACGCGGCGATGTACCTGGCGAAGGCGAACGGACGCAATGGCTACCAGTTTTACCAGCCGGAGTTGAATCGCGCGGCCGCCGAGAAATTGCAGCTTTCGGGTCGTTTAAAGCGTGCAGTGAAGAATCAGGGTCTGCAGGTGGCCTATCAACCCCAAATCGACATGGTGACGGGCCGCGTTCAGGGTGTCGAGGCGCTGCTGCGTTGGCATGACGAGGAGCTTGGCGTCGTATCACCTGCCATATTCGTTCCGGTCGCCGAAGAAACGGGATTGATTCAGGGCATCGGCGAATGGGTGTTGCGCACAGCGTGCCTGCAGGCCGGCCGATGGCGCGACGCTGGGCTGGCGCCAATCCGGGTATCGGTAAACGTTTCGCCGCTTCAGCTGGAGCACTCGGACCTGTTGAGCATCGTTCGCTCGGCGCTGGAAGAGGCCGACTGGCCTGCGGAAATGCTCGAGCTCGAAGTGACAGAAGGCGGGCTGATGCGCAATGCCGACGCGGTGGCGCGGGTGTTGCGGGACCTGCGCCGGCTTGGGGTAAAAATCGCAATTGACGACTTCGGTACCGGTTACTCGAGCTTGAGCTACCTGAAACGCTTCAGTATCGACCGCATCAAGATTGACCGGGCGTTCATTCAGGAAATCGGTCGCGACACCGAATACGAGGCGTTGACACTTGCCGTCATCGCCATCGCCCGCGCGCTGAAATTCGATGTCGTTGCGGAAGGCGTGGAGCTGGACGTTCATCGACGCTTTCTGGTTGAGCATGGCTGCCTCGAAGGACAGGGTTTTCTGTACAGCCCAGCTGTCCCTGAAGCTGAAATCGCGAAGATGCTGCGACCAGCGTTGCGCGACGCAACTGACGCGACGGCACCTGACGGAACCGACCTATATTCGTGATAGCGCCATCTGTTGTTGCTGGGATGATATAGCCTGGGCGATTAACAATAGCGGTCTATACGGTTTATACGCCTGCGATGACCGTGAACGAGCCCGGCATCAGCAAGGCCAACGTGTCAGAGGGAGGGGCAGCAAGCAGGTTCTCGCGGACAATCGGCGACATAGAAACTGTCAACCGATTTTTTTGCCGCGCGTTTGGCTGTTGCGGCAAGCGAAGCAATGGAATCGCTATCGATATCGAGGTCCGCAGCAACTGGCACTACGCCTACGGCGATGGTGACGAAAGGATAAAAGCGCACGTCGCCGTGACGGTCCTCCCCATGTATTCCTCCCGCTTCGATATCGGCCGACGTATAAAGTTGTCGCGCACTCTGATTGAAGCGCTGCATTGCGGCGCGAATCCGAACTTCCCAATCCTCGCTCTGGTAAAAAATGAGGAAGTCATCGCCGCCCACATGGCCGAGAAAATCCCGGCATGGATTACATGCATCACTGAGGATGGATGCCGCGAGCTTCAGCATTTCATCGCCCTTCCAGTACCCATACTGGTCGTTGAAGGGCTTGAAATTGTTCAGGTCGCAATAGCACGCATGAAATGGTGCGCCGCGCTCTACCAGGCGCTTGATGTGCATGTCGATTGGAATATTGCCCGGCAGTGACGTCAGCGGATTAGCGTACCTCGCTGCTTCTATACGAACTTCCGTGACAGCGCGTACCAGCGCCTCCCCGGTGGCAAGACCGACATATCGCCCGTTTTCGACGACGACCAGTCCCTCCGCCAGGTAACGCTGGTCGTCGCCGGTCAACAGCTCAGCCAGTTCCTGCATTGTGGCGGTTTTTTCGACCAGCACGGGTGACATGTCGGCAAACGCTGCGCAGCTCTTCCTGCCGAAAATTTCCCGGTAGAAGGGACGCGCGTAGGCATTAACAAAGGCGCGTCGATTGACCAGTCCGACCGGCCGTCCTTCATCGGCAATGACAATCGCGTGCAGGTCCGGACAGTTCGTAAGCACATCGAGGACATCATCGTTCGTCGCCGCGGGCGACAGCGTTGGCGCGGCGATGACAAGCTTGCTAGCGGAAAACGCGCGCGGAGACCCCACCATGGTCTCGGGAAACACCGTTATCGCACTGTCATGAATTGCTGAAAGCGCAGCGTCTTCGAGCCGCTCAACCGGGTGGAAATTCGGCCTGCCGAGAAAAAATCCCTGGCCATGTTCGATGCGCAGGTCACGACAGACCATCAGGTCTTCTGCGTCTTCGAGACCCTCTGCTATGAGTTGCACCCGTCCCGCTTCCGCGAGTTGGCACACAGAGCGCAGCGCCTCGAAACGAAAAGGCGAAGTCCTCGCTCCGCCAATAATTGAATTGTCGATTTTAATGTAGTCTGGCTCCAGGCTAATCCAGAGACCCAGGTTCGAGAAACCCGAGCCGTAGTCGTCGAGAGCCAATTGCAATCCAGATTCGCGCAAAACGCTAACAGCCGACCCGAGCGACCGGAGGTCGCCGACGGCAGACTGCCCTGTCAGCTCGATGACCATCCGGTCAGGGCTGAACTGCAGGGACCGCAAAAAGACCAGTATTTCCTCCTGGCAGGTGGCGAGTTCCCGGACGGCGGCCGCACTGAAGTTCACGAACAGTTTGCCCGGCAACTGAGCTTGACTGAACGCCGTCAGGGACAGGCGCGCGGCGAAACGCTCCAGATGAACCATACAACCTTCGCGCTGAGCAAGTCCGAATAGTGCAGCAGGACTCTCCAGCGCTGACTGGGCGGGACCACGAAGCAGTGCCTCGAACGCGATGACGTCACCCGACGCAAGCATCCCGATAGGCTGGAAGGCTGGTCGGAGGAGCTGCCCTTTGATGCACTCAGCAATCGATACAGTCATTTTTTCCACCCAACGAAGTACATCCGGCCGGAAGTGGCGATTTTTTAACGTCCGGAGCTAAGGTCGCTGCGCAATAATCGTCGATGCGTAACACGAGCATTCCTCGTCGGCATCTTTCAACGTGCTCGGCACTTTCGCATATCCGCACTGCGCCGATGACTCGCACCTGGAAACACCGATGAGAGCTTCTCGTGCGGCCCGACGATGGAAGCCGCCAATCTCTCAACGAGCGGTCACTGCGCGAGAAAGCCTTTGCGGCTATCTCGCTTCTCGTAACAGTTTGCGAAATTGTCCGAAACTGCGCTCCATGTCCTCTCATACGGCTTAACGGCACTCCGGCGCATTTAAACAGGGTCCTAGGTTGATTGAGGCAAAGGCGTAAACGTTATCTTTAATTCAAATTTCCTATTGCTTTCGCGCTGGCCACTATATTTATCTAATTTGGCCGGGGAATGTGAAGTGGCGGTGTCGCGTTGAAGGTGCTTTATCGCAAATGGCATAGCACGCCGACGGTCAGAATGAGGACGACAATGACCCAGTTCCACGTGACGAGGTTCGGTCGTCATCTTGCCCAAGCGCGTGCAAGCGGCGGCATGGATGTTGTGCGGATGCCCGTCGCGCAATGCGGTCATAGCCGATGAGCGCGAGATTGTTAGCCGTGGCGAATGGAGAGGCGCAGCCGTGCCGAGAATTATTTCACCGATGGCGCCTGCACATCGCAGGGCGGCACCAGTCGGGCACCATTGGAGCCTGTCGGACAAGTTGCATGCGGAGCAGGATGCCCTGAGAAAAGGGCTTACAGCGAAACGCGACCAGGGTACCAGCCTCTGTTTTCCCGCCAGGACTGCGGGTCCGGAGATGTCCTGATGTCGTCCGTTCCCTGTCAATAGGCCGGCCAAGGTCTGCGTCAGAGTTGAAACGTCTGAACGGCCTGTCTCAACTGTTGAGCCTGTATCTCCAGAGCGTTCGCGGCACTGACGCTGTCTTGAACCAAAGCCGAGTTTTGCTGGGTCATGTGGTCCATGAGTGAAACCGCCGCATTGATTTGGTCGATGCCCGCGCTTTGTTCGCGAGAGGCGTGTGCGATTGCTTCGACGAGTTCTGACACGCCTGTAACGGAGCCAAGAAGTTCTACGATAGTTTCGCCGGCAACCTTTACCGCGGTTCCGCTTGAATCCACCTCTGTCGTTACATCTCTAATGAGCGCCGCGATTTCCTTCGCAGCCTTCGAGCTGCGCTCCGCAAGACCCCGTACCTCCTGCGCAACAACAGCAAATCCACGGCCCTGAGTGCCAGCGCGCGCCGCTTCCACAGCCGCGTTCAGTGCAAGCAGATTGGTCTGGAAAGAAATGCCTTCGATGACTGAAGTGATTTCCCGTATCTGGGCGGAACGTTGGGCGAGACTTTGCATCCGGCGGACTGCGTCCGCAGCCGCGCGGTCGCCTTCGTGCGCCTTGTCCGAAGCCACGTTTGCAAGTTCGCGCGCCTGGCGCGCGTGGTCCGCATTCGCCTTAACAGTGGACGCAAGCTGTTCCATGCTCGCTGACGTTTGTTCGATACTTGCAGCTTGCTCTTCAGTCCGGCTGGACAGTGCGGTGTTGCCCGCGCTGATAGCGGAAGTAGTAGTCGCGATGGTGTCCGTCGACGACTGAATGCCACCAATCATCGATGCCAACCTCGAACGCATCAGGCTCATTGCGTACATGACACTGTGCGTGTCGCCATGTTTGACGGGAACGACCACGGACAAATCGCCCTCGGAGACCCGGTGGGCGATGCTAGCCGCCACCGCTGGCTCGCCTCCCAGTTGCAGGAAGAGCATGCGTGCCATCGAAGTGCACAGAAGGGCCACAATGCCGACGCCGATGGCGATAGACGCGGCAACGACCCATTGCACAACGCGACTGGTGTTCATCGCCCGGTCATACTCTCCTTGAGCAGCGACAAGTTGAAGTTCGCGCAGCTGTGCTCCTTCAGCCTTCACGGCCGAAGCCGTAGGTTCGATGGTTTGAGTCACCACCCACTGTGCTTCTGAGAGGTTGTTTGCCTGCAGCAACTGCGCGACGGGCTTGAATCCCTTGTCGCGGAGCGTGCGCCAGTTGGACACGAATTGTGCGGCAAGCTTTTTCTCGTCGCCGACCAACTGATAGCTCAGAAAACTGTCGATGAGATGGTCAATTTTCTCGATGCGGCGCGCTGTTGCCTCAGTCACTGCCTGGGTTTTCGCGGCGGAAGGGTCGAGCACTGCGTCACTTACAGAGAAATGCGTCTCCCCCACGAGCTCATCTATTGCCGATATGGTCTGGAGTGCCTTTGCGCTGCCCTCGAAGACGTTTTTCAGGGCGTTCGTTCCCTGCGTCATGCCAAAAAGTCCTGCAACTCCAACGGCAATGAGGATAGCGGCGACGGCCGTCGTCACAATCAGGAGGCGGCTTTTTACGGTGAGTTTGCTCATGGCGGGGGGCTGCATACTTCGCAATTCGGTGGGCGGGCGGCTAGCACACGCGGGTTCATACAGGACTTGTGGCGGAGCGCAGCCATCAGCGTGGCGTGCGTCTTGTTTACGGCCGGCGTCGCACGATATTCAGTGAATGTTTTGTGACGCAATGCACGGATTTGGTGCGCATAGGAGGCGTCAGTTCTGTGAGGCTGGATAGCGTTGCTCGACGTGGCGTCTTAAGCACGGGTGTACGAAGCGACAGGTCGGCTGACGCGGGGCGTAGGGCACAGGGCCTCGTCGGCGTCATGGCCGCTGTGGCCATCGGAGACGCAGACGCATCCATGTCGCCCGCGTAAGTTGTTCAAGCCCATTGCGCCTGAGCAGCGGGTTTCCCAGCGCCGTTCATCCCCTAGAGTCCTCCCTGCCAAGCCGGTTTCCGTAGATGCCAGCGCTGACCGCTGCCGATAGCGAGACCTGCCGCGTGCATTATCGTGAACGTCGGATAAGAGAAGTGGTTGTCGATGACGTTGGCGCTGACTTGACCAGGCGCGAACAGGTGCGTCTCGTCTCGGGTTACAGAACGAGGGCGCACCCGGTCCCATCTGACGACAATTGTCTTGTGCTGCTCGTTGGCCCACTCGTCATCGGCAACGACCCGCACCGCCCGGGAGCGAGCCCGCAGATTCCCGGGTTTGTTGGTCTTTTGAATGGCAGGTCCCGACATTGTCCTGATGGGTTGGCGACACACTCGCATCAACGGCATATATCAATTTGTGACGGCGTCGTCGAACGCTCATGCATTGTCAAGACCTTACTGGCTGCCTGCATCGCGGCGTTTGCCGTTGCCGACCTGGTCCCCATCCAATCCGTGTCGTCGCTATCTGGAAAGCGAGAACTGAACTCTGCGTGCATTGGCCTGAGCAAGGCGATATAGCCGTGCCCGAGACCGTTTTCTAACAGACGACTCGCCGCCGCGTTCGCCTCGTCCCACAACAGTTCGAACCTCCGGCTTGCCTCAATGAATGATAGTCGTGTCGCCAGAAGCTCCGCGAAGTCGGCCGCAATTTGGGTCACGGTGCGGTTTTGGTTCGCTTGACCAGTTTCTTTCGATGTCATGTCTTGCGGTAAAGGTAAAGCACCACGCGTCCAGAGGATTGGCGGCGTAAATCTAGAAAGTGGCCTGGCAGAGCATCAGGGCCACGCTCCTTAAAAGGCCTGTGACTGCTCGCAGGATGTGAAACCCTCGCGCCTGGCGCGAAGAGCCTGAACTTTCGGACGTCTTCGAAGAAGGGATGTCACGGCAGCGAAAAATGTTCCCTTTAGAATTCTCGCAAAAATTTATCGCCAGAATATGACTGGGGCGTTCTATGGTTCAGAAATGCAACGTCCTGTTCTCGTGTCGCGGAAATTCCGCTCTTGGCGTCATGGTCGAGGCATTGCTGCGCAAACTTGGCGGCCTGCGATTCGATGCATTCAGTGCTGACATCGAGCCGGCAGTCGATATGAGTCTACGGACGCTTGAGCAGCGGCGCCCCATGATTTCCGGACTAGGCAAGCTACGGGCAAAGACTTGGGGCCCGTTCGTCGGCCCTTCTGCTCCGGAAATGGATGTGGTCATTGGGACGTGCTGCGGAGGGGCCGGACCTTCGCGATACTGTGGTATATCTCTTACAACCTAGGACGGGAAGCCCGGCTTATGCGCTGGATGCTTTCGCACACGCAATCAAATACGCAAATGGAAGAATATGAATAGCCGCTGACGTGGTCAGGTGAGTACCGACCGGTCGAGTAGGGGGGCAAAGCTGCTGCGCGAATTGCGAGACCCGTCTGCGCTGGCACGAAATGCCGCGGGATGGGCGTCACGAGCCAGCGAACGGGTGCACTGCACCCCCATAACAGCTTCAGCAAACGACTGCCACTGCATCCACCGCTGTGAGCCAGTGAATCAACATTTCAAACCTGGAGGAGTTATGCCTGTTCGGCATGAGGAGCAGCACCGTCTGGAATCCATTAGCTGGTTGCGTGCCGCTGTACTGGGCGCCAACGACGGGATTGTCTCAACGGCCAGCCTCGTTGCCGGCGTAGCCTCCGCGCACACTACTCACGGAAGCGTAGTGCTGACGGCTGTGGCCGGCCTGGCTGCAGGGGCCATGTCGATGGCGACGGGAGAATACGTCTCGGTTTCCTCGCAGGCGGATACGGAGAAGGCGGCGCTGGTCCAGGAGCGGGCGGAGCTCGATGCCGACCTCTCCCGCGAGCATCGAGAATTGACGGCAATCTATGTGCGGCGGGGCCTGGATTTGCCGCTTGCGAGGCAGGTTGCCGAAAAGCTGATGGCGCACGATGCGCTGGGTGCTCATGCTCGCGATGAACTGGGCATCTCGGAGGTCACTGCCGCCCGTCCTCTGCAAGCAGCACTGGCTTCTGCCGGCAGCTTTGCGGTTGGCGCCGCGTTGCCGGTTATCGTTGCCGCACTCGCGCCCGAAGCCGTACTACTGCCGGCCATCGTCGTCTCTGCTCTTGTTTCGCTGGCGGCCCTGGGTGGCTTGGCCGCGAAAGCTGGCGGGGCGAAAGTCGGCCCGGGTGTTATCCGGGTGGTATTCTGGAGCGCCTTAGCCATGGGCGTGTCCTCAGGTGTCGGTGCCTTGTTCGGAGCGGTTGCCTGAAGCGCCGGACGCCATCTGAAAGCGATACGTCCGGGACAACGCTGCCGAAAGACAGCCGGGAAACGCCAAGACTGCTTACAAATATCGAGGTCTTACGCCCACCGGTTTGTCGCGTCTGGCGTTCTTGCTGACACACGTCAACGGAGCGCGACATGAATACCAACCTGACTTCCAGTTTGCCGCAAGGCGGTCGTATCCACCGTCTGTTTGCAGCCCGGGCAGTGGCCGTTGTCCTGGCTAGTGCGACTGGCATCGCTGCGATGACCGGCATTCTTCCGATGTCCAAGGCAACGACCGCGCCTTCAACGCAAGCTGTACCGGTCGTCGCTCAGGCCGCCAACGCGCTGCTTGTATTGCCGCAACCACAACCTTGTGAGGTTTAGGCCTTCGACCCGGTATTTTCGTTATGCACTTATTGGTATGGCGGGATTTTCCGCAACCCTCCTGGTAAGGCAGAGCTCAATTGGCTTTCGGCAACTTATCGTTGTACGATTTAATCAGGTGGGGCGATAGCGTCCGAAACCATAGCGGTTCGTGGAATTCGCAAGTGCGGACGTACCGGCCGCTCGCTATCTCTGTCGACAATAATGTGTTCGCAGGTATTCCGGAAAATGAGTTCCAACATACACGTGTCGACAGCAGCACGAGCATGTACACCTAACCCCGGCGACGAGGGAAAGAGAGGGAATTCGATAACCCGGACCATGTCGGCGGCCGACGCGTTTGCTTGTCTGGCGACGTCAGTTTCTTCGGATGCAGTGCGGCGCGCTCACGCATTGCATCTGGACGCGGACCCTGAAATCCTCCACAAGCTTCGCGTCTCGCTCCGTCGTTTGCGGTCGCTCTGGTGGGCATACCAGCCACTGCTCGACCGGCAAGACTCGGAGCTGCAACGGGGCGAGTTCAAATCGCTGGCCAATGCCGCAGGCAAAACGCGCGACTGGGATGTCCTGCGCGACCTGCTATCGGCCGAACAGTCGATGCACGAATTTGCTTCACTTCTCGAATTCGTCGACGAGCATCGTGCCGCAGCGCTGTCGTTCAGTCGAAAGACAATCGGGAACGCCGGTGTCGAGCGGATAATCGAGCGCGCACTGACAGGCGCCCGACACCAGCTGGATTTGCGTGCCGTCAGCCCCACGATTGACGCGTTTGCGCGGGAACGTGTGGAATCGGCTGAGAAAGCGCTCATGAAAAGAGTGAAAAGAGTTGCCTTGCAGGAAGGGGTAGGCTACGCGACGCTTCACGACGTACGAATCGCCGGGAAGAAGCTGCGATATCTGCTGGAGTTCTTTTCGCCAGTCCTTGACGGTAGCCATGAGGATGGCATCGCACGCCTGACGTCCGTGCAGGACGAACTTGGCAAACTCAACGACGTCGTCACAAGCGAGACACTATTGCGGGAGTATTCGTTCCAGCTCGGCGAGCCGAAGACGGTCGAGGCGGCCGTGGGCTTTCTGGAAGAACTGAGAAAGCGCCACATGCGCGCCGCACGTGAAATCCTGCGCAGGACGACGGGCTAATCGGCCAAGGAAGCAGCTTGCTTGCACATTCCAGAGCGAGTGTGATTTTTTCGCCGGATTTTCGTTTCCTCCTTTCGGCGAGACACGTCAGTTGACAGCGACCTCGTGAGGAGTTCCAGTACCGTTGATACCGTTCCTCGCACACTTGAAATGCCGGTGTCGTAGTCGGCGCCTACCGTACGTATCATGACACGATACATGCGGCGATACCGAAAGCCGCTCATCAGACTGTATTTCTCAACATCAGGCGCGCAGCAGATGTAAGGATAACGAACTGGTTATGAGAAAGCATCTGATGATGCAGGATGCCGCGAATCGACTGGATGAAACTCTGTGGCGGCGGTCTAGTGCCTGTCTTGCGAAACCCCGCGAAGGTTTTCCCGGACACGTTTAGCGACCAGGACTGTCAGGTAGTCCAGGACACGCGCCCCGTCACTGTATTGAGCCCACGTCTCGGCGTACATCCTCGATACGGTCTCGGTTGGGGTATTGGTGTCAGAGGCGATTGCCTTGACGACGTCTTCAAAGTTAAGGTCGGCCATTGTGCGCTCCGGGCGTGCTGCAAGAGTGATGGGAGCCAGCTGGAAGTCGATTAAACGACGTTGTCGGCCTCCGTGCAAATTGAATCATCCTATGGTTGACGCAAACTGGTTATCCTCGTCTTGTCTGAACATACCCAGCTGTCTTTCGAAAGAAGGTGTGCTTATTCCAGTGTGCTTACTCCCTAGAATCTTTATCGTCAGAACCTGGATGCGTGGCTAACGCTCGCATTGTACGAATCCGGTCACATCGGCGGCTTGCTGAACTTGTCTATGTGATTCCACAGCCTTGCAAACAGGTCTACGGACAGCTTTCCAGTCGGCGCCTCGCGGGGCGCTCACCACAAAGCCGGGAAAAGACTCATAAACGATATATACTGTTTATATCGTTTATTGAGGCTGGAGATGGCCATGATTGAACCCCGTATCAGGAAGCCGACGAAGAAGGCGTTTCACTTTCCGAAGAATGGCAATGGACGTGCAGCAGCCGATGAGACGCAAGCAGAGGCGCCGGACGCGGTAACCACTGATACTCGGGCTGCCCCGACAAAGACGAAAAAACCAAAGCGGGTGCTAGCGGTCGACGCGACGCCAACTGGCGGAGCCGTAGAGGACAAGGCGAAGCGTGTGAAGAAGGAGAAGGTCGTGCGCGACAGTTTCACAATGCCGAAATCCGACTACGACAAAATCGCAGCATTGAAACAGACGTGCCTCGACGCGGGCGTGTCGGTCAGGAAAAGTGAGCTTCTGCGCGCGGGACTGATTCTGCTCGAGGCGGCATCGGCGAAGCGGCTGCTCGCGGCAATTTCGGCTGTCGAAACGGTCAAAACCGGTCGACCCGGAAATTCGTAACGTGGCGCTTACAAGCGACCAGCGCGCGCACGGCATGGACACTCCTGGTCGAGGACAGAACATGCCAGACAAACATCTCTCGAGCAGGTTTGATGCCGAACTTAATCTGGTCTCGACGAGGCTGCTCGAAATGGGTGGTCTGGTCGAGTCACAGATTGCGTGCGTGCTGGAAGCGCTGACGACGTTCGACCTGACACCTCTTGAGCATGTCGGCGACGTTGAGCGTCGACTCAATCTCATGGAAATAGAAGTCGACGACGAAGTGGTTAACATTATTGCCCGTTGGCAGCCGGCGGCCTCCGACCTGCGCCTTCTGATGGCGACTTCGAAGTGCGCGGCCAACCTTGAGCGTGTTGGCGACGAGGCACGGAAGATAGCGAAACGCACTCGCCGCGTCGTGATGGACGCAGGCGCGTGGAACCTCAACATCACCGAAATCAAGACTTCTGGCGAAATGGCTTCACACCTGCTTCGCGGAGCACTGGACGCAGTTGCGCGCATGGACGCAACTGCGGCCGCGCAGATTGTCCTCGACGACGAAGCCCTCGACGCCGAATTTCGGGCCTTCGTAGTCAAGCTTGTCACGTCCATGGAGGAAGACCCTCGGACAATTCAGACTGGGCTCGACTACCTGTTCATCGCGAAATCCATTGAGCGTATCGGCGACCATGCCGCCAACATTGCCGAATCCGTCATCTATGCCGTCCGTGGCACCGACATTCGCCACGAGCATCGAAAGCAGCGTGGGCGCGGAACCTACGGCAATTGAGGAGCGGATGGTTACAGTCGCGCTGGAGTCCGTCGTTATGTGTCGCACGTGCGACGCCGAGTTGCATTGGAAAGGCAATCACAGCTTCCGGAAGCAGCAGTAAAGAAATTGCTGGTGAGCATGCTACTCGGGGGCGTAGAGGGTCATGTCCACACCGTGTTGCATGATGATGTGCACCGTCGCGCTGATGACAAACGTGACGAAGGAGGCCACGCCGAGTGAAGAAGCGTCCCTTTGGCCTGCATCGCCTACGTGATGCAGCACCGTTGCCGTTGCTATCCACGCCACACCGAAGCTGATTCCGGCGAGCACATCAGAAAACCAGTGCACGCCCAGATAAAGGCGTGAGAACGAAATCAGGAGAATAAACAGTGCGGTGGCAGTCGCAATACGCAGCCGTGCGGCGCTGCCCCACGCGCGCGCAACGAAAAACGCGAGAAATCCATAGGTGACAACGCTCAGCGTTGCATGATTGCTGGGAAAGGAAAATCCCTGCAGGCCCTCATACATCGATGACGGTCGCGCACGGCGCATGGCAAACTTCATTGTTACGACGAACGCCTGTGCAAGCACTACCGCCAGTATCCAGTAAGTGGCACTTCGCAGCCGCCTTTGCCAGACGAGCCACGCAAGGACGACGAGAATCACCGGGATGGTGACGGCAGCATCGCCCATTTCCGAAGCGGCGACCATAATGGAGTCGAGTAGCGGGAAACGGATAGACTGGAGCGCCGCGTGAATCCTGACGTCGACCGTAACAAGCGGGTCCCCGCTAACGACATCCTCCAGCACGCCAAGGAAAAGCCACGTACCACCGACAGCTAGTACGCCAGCAACGAGCAGGTTGCGGATTCCGATGCGCTTGAAGAGCAAACGCCAGTTCATGCTTCACCGCCAGACGTCGTTGTCCTCGCGACGAGCGTAATCAGCGTCGCGATACAGAATCCAGCGCCTGCATAGAACGTTGTGCCTGCTCCAAACCGGTCCCAGAGTTCACCCGCGACGACACTCGCCACAAGCATCGCCAGTCCGCTCATCAGATTGAAGAAGCCGAACGCGGTGCCTTTCAGGTCCGGCGGTGCTGCATGTGCAACCATCGTCGCGAGCAGGCCCTGCGTGAGCCCCATATGCAGGCCCCACAACGCGACACCCAGCAATACGACCGGCCAGTGGCTTCCGTGTGCAAGCACGACATCCGACGCAATCAGCACCACAAGGCCGATGGCGAGTAGTCTGGTGTGGCTCATCGAGTCAGCCAGTTTGCCAAAGGGATAGGCAGAGACGGAATACACCAGGTTCATTGCCACCATCACCAGCGGCACCAGCGCAATCGGTACACCGCCCTGCATCGCGCGCAGGATGAGGAATGCCTCGCTGAACCGCGCGAGCGTGAATACCGCTCCGATGAACACCACCCACCAATAAGACCGGCTCAGCTTCTTCAGGCTTTCGAGCTTCATCGGGTTAACACGTTTCGCGTCCGAATGAAGCGCGGGTTCCTTAACGCCGAACACCAGCAATGCCACCGCGACCAGTCCGGGAATCACAGCCACCCAGAATACGCGGCGAAAGTTGTCTGCCCACAGCAGCATCAACACGACGGCGAGCAAAGGTCCGAGAAACGCGCCGACCGTGTCGAGCGATTGTCGCAAGCCATAGGCGGCCCCACGCAGATGTGGGGGTGTGATATCGGCGACGAGTGCGTCGCGCGGGGCACCCCGCACGCCTTTGCCGATTCTGTCGGCGACGCGCGCTGTCAGTACGATGCCCGCCGTCGGCGCGAGCGCAAACAGCGGTTTGCTCAACGCGCCCATGCCGTATCCAATGACCGCCAGCCACTTCCGGTTGCCGAGGTAGTCGCTCAGCGCACCGGAGAACATTTTCACAATCGGTGTGGTCGCTTCGGCGACGCCCTCAATCAGACCAACCATCATCGCGCTCGCACCCAGGCCAGTTACCAGGAACATCGGCAAAAGGCTGTGAATGATTTCCGACGAGATGTCCATGAACATGCTGACAAAGCCGAGCATCCAGATACCACGTGGGATTTGGCTAAGCGTGCCGGCGCGCGGCGTGGAATTGGTCTGCATCTTTTCTCGATTCTGGAATTGCCGCGTACAACAGCTGTACAGCCCTGCGCGGGTGTGACGCCATCATAAAACCGTGCCAATGACAGGGCGATGTTCTACACGAACTCAACGCCTCAGGGATGCTTTCCGAAGTTGCTTCTCGCGCCTGTACACATAAAGGGCTGGCAGCAGGTTCGTACTGAGCAAGCCGCTCCAGATTAGCCCACCCAACGTAACGATTGCGAGCCCCTGTTCAGGGGCGGCACCTTTGCCGAAACCGAGCGCCGTCGGCAGCAGGCCCAGTGAGGCTGTCAGCACAGTCAGGAGAATCGGCCGGAAGCGCACGTCAACAGCGTCGCGCACGGCTTCGACCACCGGGAGTCCTTGCGCTTCGTTTCGCTTTACCAACTGCAGCAAGACGATGCCGTGGTTCAGGCTCACTCCAATCAGGGTAAGAAACGCAATCAAACCGATGGCGTTGAGACCGACACCACTCACCACCAGGGCAATAGCTCCCCCGGAGAACGCCAACGGCATCTGCAGCAGAAGCAGACCGGGCACGAGGAGGCCATCGAACTGTAGTGTCAGGATACCTAGCATCAGCGCGAGAGCAACTACGGCTGCCACGCCAACATTGAGCGCGGCATGTTCGAGTTGCGGATATAGGCCACCAAACCTCACCTCGTATCCCGCCGGTAAGGGAAGCGTCGCGAGGGCCTTCTTTGACGCTGAAATGACCTGGCCGAGCGGCGCAGTGGGCGTCGCCAGAATCTCGACCGCCCGCAGTCCGTTCAGATGCCGTATGACGTTGGGTCCGGTCGCCATGCGGACGTACGCCACGTCTTTCAACGCAACCCACCCATTGGCCATTACAGGAAGCTGGTTGAGCTGCTCGATGGACAGATGCGTAGGGTCGGCGAGTCTCACGAACACATCCAGGTGACCATTGCCCTCTGGAACGGTGGCGACCGTTTGTCCCGCCAGAAGGATGTGCAACTGGGAAAAAAGCGCCGCCGGCGTAATGCCGTGGAGCGCGAGACCATCGGGATTGGGCGTGATTTGCAACTCTGTTACGGGATAGGCATCGTTGTTGAAGACGTCCGAGAGGTCGGATATGCCTGAGAGCCGACGTGTAACCTCGTTCGACAGTGACTGCAATGCTTCAATCGAATCGCCGTAGACATCGATGACAAACGGTTGCGGCAGGCCGGACAGCGTTTCACCCACCCGTTCGAGCGTCGGTGTCCCAATGACTGTCTGGACCGCCGGGAGCTTTGAAGCATCCAGAACCTGCTTGCCGACTCGGTCGAGACTGCTCGCGTTCACATCAGGTTTTAGCGCAATCTGAATCTCGCCTGCATAGGCAGGCTCGGTGTATGAGGTTCCCGAAGCAGACCCCACGCGGGAAAACACGTGCGCAACAGGCGGGAGGCCCATCAATCGTTGCGTGATGCGGTCCGATGCGTCCTGGGCGTCATGCAATGAAGTTCCAGGCGGCAGCGTAAAACTTTCGAGTAGCACGGCCTCGTTAGGAAGCGGCAGGAAATCGACAGGCACCAGCACAAGCCCAGCCACCGAGACCACGAAAATGGCGATGCAGGACCACAGCGAAACACGCGGATGACGCAGCGCAACTTCGAACAGGCGCAAGTTGCGGCTTTTGAGCCATGCGACCGCACGCGAACCAGATGTGACGCGCTTCTCGATATGCGGTCCGATGAATCCCAGCACAAGCGGAATCAGACTCAACGAAATAAGTAGTGACGCAATGAGACTCACTGTCATTGCAAGAGAGAACGGGACGAAGAAAAGTCCGGCGAGGCCTCCCACGAACACAAGCGGCAGGAATACCGCGACGGTCGTCATCGTCCCTGAAATGTCGGGACCGGCTATGTCGCGCAAGCCACGTGCAACACCTTCCCAGCGACCGTCACCCGCCTCCCAGCGGTGATAAATGCTCTCGAGTACGATGATGGCGTCGTCGGCAAGCAGGCCCACCGCGACTGACAGGGCGCCGAACGTCAGCAGATTCAGCGTCTGTCCCATCAGGTACAGCCCTGCGATACCGAGCAGCAGCGATAACGGAATGCTCAACGCTATCGCCCAGATGCCGCGGCTGGCACCGAGCATCCAGAACAGCACTGCGACCGCGAGCACGGCCCCAATGGCCAGATTCCTGGTCAAATCCGAGGCGACCACGCCGACAATGTGCCCCTGGCTGTAAATTCGCACAAAGCGTGCCCCGCCGGGCAGTTGGGGTTCGAGTTCCTGCAGAGCCTTATCAACTGCGTCGACGACAGGTAGCGTCGAGGCCCCCGGTTGCTTGAAAACAACTAGAGCAATGGTCGGCCGGTTATCGAGTTTCACGGAGTGATGAGACGGGAGCGCAGACCGGATGACCTCTGCAACAGCGCCTAAAGGCAACGTGGCGCCAGGGCTCCCAACGAGCATGCGCACGTAGCCGGAGGTACTCGTCGGCAGACTTCTGCCTTCCATGAATGCGTCCTGATGTCCGAGGTTGACATACCCGCTCGGCACCATCGCTGTCGCCGCGTCGAGCGATGCTGCGAGCGCCGACGCAGAGACGTTGAAACGCTGAAGCCTTGCAAGGTCGGGGCGCACCCATATCGCATCTGCTCCGGGTCCGGCGACCGACACGCGTTGTACACCAGCGACCGCCCGGACACGTGGTGCGAAATTTGACTCGACAATACGCTGGATTTGGGACGCGTCCACGCCGTCAGGAATCTGGATTGCGTAGTCCGCCACCTCATTTATGGCATTGCCGGAGATTTCCGTCGTCAGAGTCGTACCTTTGGGTAACGAACTGTTGATGCGTCCGATAACACCGTTGACGTCCTGAAGCGCACTTGCTGCGGTGGTCCCCTCCGAGAATCGCGCTTCAATCTTGACGGAACCTTGCCCTATGACTGTCCGCACGTCGCTCAATGACGCGAGCGACGACAGTTCGGCTTCGACCGGTCGGGCAATCAGCCCCTCCAGGTCCAACGTTGTCGCGCCCGGCAACTGCGCGACGAAGCTCACTTGCGGCATATTGAACTGCGGCAACACTTCCGCGTGAATGTTCAACAGCGCGTAGACACCATACGCAATCAGCCCTGCGTAGAGCATGACCCAGAGTAGCGGCCTCTTGACGATATCGTTGAGCATTGTTCTTCTTTGAAAGCGACGTCAATCGGCTTGCTGATAACGCGTAGCAAAGTCCTGGTGAAAGAGAAGATAGGCGTCCTGCGTCACGACGCGTTCGCCCGCTACGAGACCTTGCCTGACTGATGTCCAACCGCCGTCCGACAGGCCCGGAACGACCTGGCGGCGACGGCTGCCGCTCCGGTCACGCACCAGTACCCACCATTGACCGGCGTCGAGAATGAGCGCCGTTGATGGGATAGCCACCTGCCTGTCATCGGACAAGACCAGAGAAACGTTGCCAACCGCCCCCGGGTCAAGGGTGTAGCCTGGTCCAGCTTTGAGCCAGACTTCCACCTGACCCGGAGCGGTGAGACTGCGCGATACATGCTGAACAACCACTTGAACAATTACATTGTTGCCCTCGGGCAGAAAAACGCCCTTGATTCCCGGCACAATCGGGCTGGCATTGCTTCCAGACAGGTCGGCGACTACGTAGAGGCCAGCTGTAGGCGCGATGGTTGTGAGCGCCTGCCCCGCATTCACGTACTGACCATCGGCAGCGCTAACGGCCGTCACCATCCCGGCGGCCGGTGCACTAATGGTGGTGAGACTTGCGTAGCCGCGGGATGCCGCCTGCGCCGCTGCAAGTTGTTGACGCGCGGTGTCGAGTTCGGCATGTGCGCGAATGACCGCATCGCGAGTACTGAGTTGTTCCTCCAGCTTCTGTTGTCCGATAGCGGCGGCCTGGGTCGCGGCCCTCACTCGAATCTGGGCCGACTTCAGGTCCGCGGCAAGACGTGCGGTATCAGTCGATATGGTGGGACCGGTGAGCCGTGCAACCACTTGCCCAGCCCGCACTTCTTCACCCGGAATCACGCGCAGGCTGGAAACGACGCCGGCAGTAGGCGCGCTCAGTACGGTACTGGAGGCTGCCTGCACGCGGGCGGGTGCCGAGAAGGTGGATGCAAGGCGCTTCTGGACCGCTGGCATCGTCACGACATCTTCCGCAGACGCGGGATGACTACCAACGGAGCACGCGCCGATAACTGCAATGAAGACCAACAGGCGGACAGATGTCATGGGTAGCCTATTGAAGCGGTTGGTGGTCAATCGCGCTCACGCCAATCAAGGTACAGAGTTCGACTTGCTGTTGAAGGACGGAATTCGCGAGTTTCGTTGTCGCAACGCGTTGACTCAGCAAGCGGACTTCAGCGTCGGCCATTACCGGGAAGGTCACGTCGCGAGCGGCATAGGCAACACGTAACATCTTCAGTGATGCTTCGAGCGCGGCTTCCGTGGACTGCGAGCTGTGAAGACGTTCAGTTAGCAAAGTCAGTTCGGAACTGATGCCGTCTACGGCCGTATATGCGTCGTCGAGTCGTTGCCCGTATTCCTGGTAGAGGCTCTCCCGGGTGGCCTTTTCGACGGCGATATTGCCCCGGTTACCGTTGAACAGCGGCAGGGTCACAGAGACGGCAAGTCCCGAGGTATAGATGGCCGACGTGTCGCGGCCTCTTGTGATGCCAACATCGAGCCGCGGAAACTGTGCAAGTAGCGCTGCGCGATAGCGCTCGTCCTGTTCGTCGTACCCCGCGCGCAGCGCGAGCAAATCGGGCCGATGCTGGCCAAGGTTTGAAAGCGCAAGGACGATGAGGTCCTGCGGGACTTCCGATGGCTCCGGCGGAGCCACGAGCGCCAAATGCGAACCGGGCGGAAGGTCAAGGAGCCTGGCTAGTTCCTGCTCGGCCTTGAGATGCTCCTGTCGTAGCGTGCCCAACTGCTGTACGTTGTCACCGTACTGTACTTCCGCGAGCAGGGCCGCGTCTCGTGTTACCTCGGAGCGCGCGAGTGCCTTCTGCAATCTTTCGGTACCGTCCCTCTGATACGCCACGAGCTGCCCGACTTCACCCTCGAGGCGCTGGAGGGTCACGTTAGTGACGTACAGCGCGTAAGCGCGGTTCGCGACCTGCCATTTCACCCATTCCAAAGCGAGCTGTTGCTTCTCACTGGCTTTGGCGGCCGCTCGCTTCTTTGCGGGGCGGTCAACCAGCGCCGACACCTCGTAGCTGAGCCCGGCCATGAACGCTGGGACAAAACCGGCGGCTCCGGGACGGTCGGTACTGAATGTCAGCGTCGGGTCCGGCAACAGCCCGTCTGCATATTCTCTGGCAGTGGCGACATCGAGTTCCCGCTCCGCGCGCCGGATGTCGGGGCTACGCTGAAGTGCCCGCTCGACCACCTGGTCCACGGTCAGCGGCGCGTCTGTAGTCGCTATGTCATATGACCATTGCGGCGCTTCTGGAAGAGGCTTGGGCGCATACGAAGCACATCCGCTTAACGCTACAGCCAGCGTCACCTGAGCGAACCGTGCGAGCGCATTTGCACCTCTACGTCGCCGACCGGTTGCGGTAATGCGCTCTTGCAACCTACTATCGCAAATACGATGGCTCACGGTGAGTGTCCGCCCGAAAAAACGCTTCAGATACTACTTCGCCAGACTTAGATTTGACTTAGCAAGTTGGTACCGGCCGGTGGAAATAATGAGAATTCTGCTTGTAGAAGACGACGAAATGATTGGCGGTGCAATCGTACAGGCGTTGAAGGACGCCGCCTACGCGGTTGACTGGGTATGCGATGCTGATTCAGCGACAGGTGCGCTGACAGGACGCGAGCACGATGTCGTGCTTCTTGACCTTAACCTGCCGAAGCGTGATGGCATTGATGTGCTCCGGTCATTGAGGGCAAAAGGTAGCAAGGCTCCCGTCATAATTCTCACCGCGCGCGATAGTGTGGATGACAGAATTGCCGGGCTCGACGCGGGCGCCGATGATTACCTGGTGAAGCCGTTTGAAATCGGCGAGCTGCTCGCACGTATTCGGGCGGTCACGCGCAGACTCGGCGACCACGGTGACGCAAAAATGACGAGCGGGAATCTGACGCTGGATTTAAATACACACCTTGCGGTGTACGGCGACACCGAATGCAGTCTGACCGGTCGCGAGTTCGCACTGCTGAGCGCGCTCATGATGAAGCCTGGAACAGTCCTGTCGAGAAGCGAACTTGAGCGGAAAGTATATGCGTGGGAAGAGCAGGTCGAGAGCAATGCCGTGGAGGTGGTGATTCACGGTATCCGCAAGAAGCTTGGAGCGTCGGTCATTCGCAACGTACGAGGTGTGGGATGGTTGGTAGACAAGCAAAGCAATCGCGTTCCCTGACGTTGCAACTGTCTGTCTGGATTGGCTGCGTAATCGTCGCGGTTGGTGTGATTGCCTGTGCGTTGTCGTTTCTGTTCGCCTATCAGGAAGCCAGGGAACTGCAGGACGGGCAGTTAAACGAAATTGCCGCTCTCATCGACAGTCGGGCTCTTGAGTTCAGTGGTTCCCGGTCATCGATTGAAAGTTCACCGGATAAGGACGTCAAGGTGGTCATTGACAGGCTCAATGGAACGTTGACAGGTTTCGCACAGGCGGCGGGACTCATCGTACCCAACACGTTGACGGACGGGTTTCATGACTTGGATGACAATGGCAAGGGGTGGCGCGTCAACATCAGAACACTGCGCAGCGGAGAACGCATAGCGTTGGCGGAACCCTCCGCGCTGCGCGATGAAATTGCACGGGACGGCGCAATGAGAACGCTTGTACCCATGCTCATTCTTCTTCCCGGATTGGGCGTCGTCATTGTGGTGATTGTCAGAACAAAGCTGGGTCCACTCTCCCGGCTGGCGAATGTTGTGGACCAGCAAACTGATGTATCGCTTGAACCGTTGTCTGAAGACGGAATAACCAACGAAGCGTTGCCGTTTGTCAGGTCCATTAACCGCCTCATTTCGCGTTTGCGCGAAGCCATCAGTCTCCAGCGCCGATTTGTCGCGAGCGCTGCGCACGAATTGCGCTCACCGCTTGCGGCATTGTCGCTGCAAGCGGAAAACCTCGGCACAACCATCACGTCACAAGACGCTCGAGAGCGGCTGACGGCCTTTCAGTCGGGATTGCGCCGGACCCATAGGCTGGTTGAGCAACTGCTCACATTGGCGCGGTCCGAACAGGGGGGGCTGGAGCAGCCAACGAGGGTGTCACTGCGCGCGGTGGCAACTGACGTGATTAACTCGACGATTGACATGGCCCGCGAAAAAAATATTGACCTGGGATTCGAGCACTTTGAGGACGTCGATGCCGTTGTAGACGTGTCGTCCCTCACTGTCGTGCTGAGAAATCTTGTCGACAACGCGGTGCGATATACGCCAACCGGAGGAAGGGTGGATGTTTCGGTCATCCGGTTGGGCGAAGAGATGGTGCTTGAAGTTACCGACTCGGGTCCGGGCATTCCGGAGGAAGAGCTTGCGCACGTATTGGAACCGTTTTATCGCCTGGACCACTCGGCGCAGTCGGGCAGCGGACTGGGGTTGTCTATCGTCTCTGAAATCGCCCGCCGCACCGGCGGGCGCCTCATGCTTGCGAACATGAAGGTCGGCTTCCGGGCCCGTTACTTCCATCCGCTCCATCAGAAGGCCCGGTTGTGAGACTGGGCCCGCTCGCCTGAAGAGCCACTGGCTCCATCATGAATCAACCTGGATGACTTGATTCTCAGGCCTCCGGAACGCGGTACCGCAAATTGAGGCGAGTAAGACAAATGAGCGACAAGAACGAGAACCTGATGGAAACGCCTGGCCCGCGTGAAGACAGCTGTGCCGGAGCAGCCTCGCCTTTGGCGCAGGTCTCGCCGCTGCAGGCCGGGCATCCGGGCGCCAGCGATGCAACGTCCGATAGCGCCGGTCTGACGCAGGCAGAGGTGTCCGAACAATGTCGCGCAGGCAACGTCAATCTTGCACCGAGGTTCACGACACGGACCGTGTCCGGAATTTTCCGTAGCAACGTTGTGACGGTCTTCAATGGCATTCTGGTCGTATCGATTGTTGCGCTCCTCCTCGTCCATTCCAACAACGACGCTGCGTTTTTGGCGGTTGTTACCTTCGCAAATATGCTGGTCGGAATTTTCAATGAGTTCCGTGCCAAATGGGCGTTGGACCGCCTCGCCGTGCTTCGGAATACCACCGTCACCGCGCGCCGTGACGGAACCGACCAGAAAATTGGAAGTGACGAGGTCGTCAAAGGAGACGTCTTACGCCTGAGACCCGGTGACCAGGTTGTGGCGGACGGCGAGCTCGTTACCTCTACGAGCATCGTCATGGATGAATCGCTTCTGACGGGTGAGGCGGAAGGTGTGGAGAAGCGTAAAGGAGACCCGCTGCTATCGGGCAGTCATTGCCTCAGCGGCTCTGGAGATTACGTGACTACGCGCGTCGGTATTCTCTCTGGTGTAAACCAGCTAACTGCCAAGGCGAAGACATACGCCTCGCGGCTAACGCCCACACAGAGGAGCATCAATACCGTCATAAAGGTCCTGACTGCAATCCTTGTACTGCTCGTCGTGCTGTTACTCATGTCGGCATACATCAAGCACCTTTCTGCCAAAGACACCATCCTGTCGCTGGTCACCGTGATAAAGGCCCTGGTCCCGGAAGGTCTGGTTCTGGTGTCGACACTTGCGTTCGCCATGGGAGCGTTACGAGCCGCACAGAAGCAGGTGTTGGTCCAGAAGCTCGGTGCGGTCGAATCGTTGAGCCATCTCAACGTGCTATGCATGGACAAGACAGGCACGCTTGGAACTAATCGTTTGCTGTTTCACTCGTTGGTCCCGTTCTCCGGCTCGACTGATGAAATCGGTGGGTTCTTGCAGCTTTTCGTCGGAGCCGTTGGCTCGCAGAACCAGACTACCGAGGCAATTGCTTCCGCCTATCCCGCGCTCAAGAGTAATGTTCTTGGCGAATTGCCGTTCAGCAGTGAGACGAAGCTGAGCGCGGTGCGGCTGAATGTCGATGGGAGGGAATTTTCTCTGTGGCTTGGAGCACCTGAGGTGCTCGGGGAGAAACGTCTTACGTCTTCCCAGAGAGAGCAGCTTGATACGCTTTTGCAAAAAGGCATGCGCGTGCTCGCTATAGGCCGTTCAGACGCGGCATTATCCGAGCACGCAGGTGATATGCGCATTCTGGGGCTCGTTGTTCTCTGCGACGAGCTTCGTACTGATGTGGTAAGTGCGGTCCGCTTTTATGAAGACCGCGACGTCTGTCTGAAGGTGTTATCCGGCGACAACCCGCAGACTGTCGCTGCGGTCGCGCGGCTCGCAGGCATGACTCCTTACGGAGCGACCCTGAGCGGGCCGGACCTGGGCGCGATGACTCCCGATGAGTTCGACAAGGCAGTCCGGAGTGGTCAGTTCTTCGGACGGCTCGTTCCTGCCCAGAAGCAGCAGATTATCAAGGTTCTGCAATCTCACGGCAGCTTTGTGGGCATGATAGGCGACGGGGTGAATGATGTGCTGGCGCTAAAACAGGCGGATATTGGCGTTGCCATGAATTCCGGCGCAGCCGCCGCTCGGGATGTCTCCGATATTGTTTTATTGAAAGATTCGTTTGCCCATTTGCCGGCTCTCTCGGAAGAGGGCGATAGAATTATTCACAACATCAAACGCATTCTGAAGCTGTTCCTTACGAAGAACGTGTACAGCCTGTTTTTCGTCGGCTTCGTCGGTTTTGTCGGCCTTAGCTTTCCCCTAAGTCCCAGACACATTACGTGGATTGACATCTTGACGATAGGCGTACCAGCGACCCTTTTGACGCTGATGAAGCCGCGCATCGGGAAACAATCAACGAAACGCTTCGTAGCCGAGCCACTCAAGTTCGCCATGCTGGCCGGCCTCGTAACCGCGTTTTTCTCACTCCTCGTGTACGCGAATTTCTTCCTGTTTCAGGACCGGGGTGAGCAATACGGTACGACAGCAAGTGTGTCAGTCATTGTTCTTATCGGCCTGTACGTTCTGACGCTGGTAACCACAGAGGAGCGGAGAAAGAGTGGCACGGCGCTGCAGCGTCGAATCATCATCGCGTTTCTGGCGACAGCCCCGCTGCTTCACCTTCTGGTCGTTTATTGGCCACCCTTGCAAAATGCGCTTGGCATGGTCCCCCTTGATGCAGACTCGTGGATTACTATCGTCGTCGCTTCTGCATTGGGAATGACGACTTTGCACTACGTACTCAAAGATTCAATTCGCAGGCGATTCGTAGGAATCTGATTGAGTTGGCGCACGAGCCGCCTGACCCGTCGTTGGTTGCGCATTACATTTTTGGCTCCCGTAGCAAACACGGCGACACAGTGGCCAGGCAAGATACAGCAACGGTGCCGCTCGCCAACCCGGTGTGGCTGCGAAGGTCTCTCAGGCTGTTTTGGCAAAGCATCGGGTGGTTACAACCTGACACGGACTTCCTTACAGTCTTCTTGTCGAAGCATGCTAGACTTTCTCACCATGTCTTACTGGCGCAAACTCTTCCTCGTCCTGCTGCTGGCACTGAGCCTTCCGGTTCAGTCGTTCGCGGCCATCTCCATGAAATGCGGTTCATCGCATGTCGGGAGCGATGTCGCGTATGCCCAGCATGAAGACATTGATGAATCTGTGTCTCACCGTCACGTGCATGACCTGACGATGACCGACAGCGACCGTGACAGCCATTCCCACGGCGGCGATTCGCACCATGCTCATTCATGCTCGACATGCGCGTCCTGCTGTTCCGGCGGCGCCTTGCCGGCTGTCCCTACCGTCGTAGCATCAGTCGACGTATTTCATCTTGTTGTTCCGTTTCCCCGCTCTGACCGCGTCGTGTCATTTCTGACCGACGGCATCGAACGACCTCCCCGAATCTCCCTCGTCTAGTCCTTCTGTCGCGGCCGAGACGCCGCGACGCCGAATTTCGACCTGATGGCCGGTCCTTGGCCAACAGGTGATTTACGACGAGAAAAATCCATGCGAATGTTTATCGCGGCGCTGCCCGGCGCGGCGGCACTGTTGCCGACGCTCGTGCTTGCCACTACAACGCTTCCTGACCCAACAGATGCGGGAGCACCGGTCCCGGCTGTCAGCGTGCCGTCGGTGTTTGCGGACTATCAGCCGTATCGTGACCAGAAAACGCCCACATGGCAGGAGCTCAATCGGGCAGTGACGACCGCACCCGGAAGGTCGGGGATGAGCCACAGTCAAATGCCGTCAGGCGGCAGCGGCGCCAAAAATAACGCGCACAGCTCCCATCACGAGGAGCCGGCGAAATGATGAGGCACATCTTTTTGGGCCGCCGCGTCATTGCTTTCGCTACTGCGGTTACGTTCTTGGCCGGATGTGCGACATTTTCGAAGGATGGCGGCTTCAATACCGTTTCGACGGCCGCTTCCGAGCGTCTGGGGAAAGACGCCGTACTGGTGAAGACCGACGAAGACCGGGCCGCCGTCGCAAAGCGAACGCAGAAACTGCTTTCCAGGCCATTGAGCATGGATGACGCAGTCCAGATTGCGCTGCTGAATAACCGGAGCCTGCAGGCCTCGTACGGCGAGCTTGGCATTTCCGAGGCGGACCTCGTTCAGGCGGGACGGCTGCCCAATCCCGGCTTCAATTTCAGCCGCACGCATGGAGGAAACGACCTCAGCATCAACCGCACGTTCACGCTCGGGATGTTAAGTGTTCTGACGCTGCCACTGGCCACGCGCATCGAGAGTCGCCGTTTCGAGCAAACCAGACTACTGGCGGCAGACGCGATGCTCAAGGTGGCTGCCGATACCCGAAGAGCCTATATCAATGCGGTCGCAATGCAGCAGTCTGCCGCGTATGCCGGGCAGGTGAAGGATTCCACCGAAGCCGGCGCCGAACTCGCGTTGCGGATGCAGCAGGCGGGCAATTTCAGCAAGCTCGACTACGCGCGTGAGCAGGCTTTCTACGCGGATGCCGTTGTGCAATTGGCGAGAACGCGACAGCAGTCAGTGGCCGCGCGGGAAAAGCTCACACGCATGATGGGCCTATGGGGCGCACAAACGCAGTACACGCTTCCCGAACGTTTGCCAGACCTGCCCAAGGACCGTCCCGAGCTGAATGACCTCGAAAGCTTCGCGATGGAGAACCGGCTCGATATCCAGGCGGCGAAGGTGCAGACGCAAAGCGTCGCTTCGTCGCTAGGTCTGAGCAAAGCGACACGGTTCATCAACGCACTCGACGTCGGCTACCAGAATAATTTCACCACCGCCGATGGCCACGAACGGGGCTACGAAATCAGCGTGGAGATTCCAATTTTCAATTGGGGAGGCTCGAAGGTTGCGCGCGCCGAAGCGATTTACATGCAATCGGCCAACCGTGTCGCCGAGACCGCGATTAACGCGCGGTCTGAAGTACGGGAGTCGTATTCGGCCTATGTGACTGACTATGACGTCGCGAAGCACTATCGGGATGAAGTCGTGCCAATCCGGAAGACCATCTCGGATGAACTGCTGCTTCGCTACAACGGCATGCTCGCGAGCGTATTCGAACTCCTGTCCGATTCGCGTGACCAGGTCAGCGCGGTGAACAGCTATATCGACGCGCTGAAGGACTACTGGCTTGCGGAGACCGACCTGCAGCAGGCAGTCGGTGGTCGTCTCCCGCCGCTCGCGATGGCGACCTCCGCGCCGTCAGCACCCGGGATGCCACCGGCATCCCCTACAGATTCAGAAGGTAAATGACATGGTGTCACGTCGAAAATTTATCGGCAGCTCGGGGGCCGCGCTGCTCGGAGCAGCATTGGTGAGCAAGGCAGGTGCTGCGTCGCTGCCTGAGGCGCCCACGATGGCCAAGGCCATCATGCAACCGCCGCTCACGCCTCCTAATGGCCGTCCGTATACGCCTGTTGCCACGCTGAACGGCTGGTCGCTACCGTGGCGCATGAAAAACGGCTGGAAGGAATTTCACCTGACTGCTGAGCCGGTTGTGCGCGAGATGGCGCCGGGCATGAACGCAAATCTTTGGGGTTACAACGGACAGGCCCCAGGCCCAACCATCGAAGCAGTAGAGGGCGACAAGGTCCGTATCTTTGTGACCAACAAGCTGCCGGAGCACACCACCGTCCACTGGCACGGGATGCTGTTGCCTTCGGGCATGGATGGTGTTGGAGGGCTCACGCAACCTCATATTCCCCCGGGCAAGACTTTCGTCTACGAGTTTCAGCTCGAGAAGCACGGAACCTTCATGTATCACCCGCACGCCGACGAAATGGTGCAAATGGCGATGGGCATGATGGGGACCTTCATCGTTCATCCGAAGGACCCCGGTGTCATGGAGGTCGACCGCGACTTCGTGTTCATTATGTCCGCGTACGACATCGACCCGGGCAGCTTCACGCCACGTGTGAACGAAATGACGAACTTCAACATGTGGACGTGGAATTCGCGGGTCTTTCCCGGTATTGACCCATTGCCGGTGCGCGCCGGCGACCGAGTGCGTATCCGGTTCGGCAATCTGACGATGACCAACCACCCCATCCACCTGCATGGCTATCACTTCGAGGTTGCGGGCACGGATGGCGGATGGATTCCGCCGGCCGCACGCTGGCCTGAGGTGACTGCCGATGTCGCGGTCGGCCAGATGCGTGCCATCGAATTCACGGCCAACCGGCCCGGAGACTGGGCATTCCACTGCCACAAGTCTCACCACACGATGAACGCGATGGGCCACTCCGTACCGAACCTGATTGGCGTGCCGCAGAAAGACCTCGCGAAGCGCATCAACAAGCTCGTGCCGGACTACATGGCGATGGGCAGCACAGGCGGTGCGATGGGCGAGATGGAGATGCCACTGCCCGACAACACACTGCCGATGATGACCGGTACTGGCCCGTTCGGCCCGCTCGAAATGGGCGGAATGTTCACCGTCGTGAAGGTGCGTGACGGATTGGGACGCAAAGACTATCGCGACCCGGGCTGGTTCAAGCATCCCAAGGGGACGGTTGCCTACGAATACACCGGCGAGTTGCCGGACAGCTGATTTTCTGTCTCGCCGGACTTTGCGGTCCAGCTCAACTTTTTATTTCAACGCAGGAGAAAGATTGATGAAGAACGTATTTGCATCGATTGCAGTTAGCTGCGCCTTGGCAATTTCGGGCTCGGCCTATGCGGCTGGCGAAATGGGCAACATTGACATGGGCAGTAGCGGAGCAAAGCAGGCTGGCGAAGCAAAGGCTGGCATGTCCCATGGGGAAATCAAGAAAGTCGACGCCGCAGCCGGAAAGCTGACTATCAAGCACGGCCCGCTGGAAAATCTCGGCATGGACGCCATGACGATGGTGTTCAAGGTCAAAGACCCCGCCATGATTTCGCAGGTCAAGGTCGGCGACAAGATTGATTTTGTGGCCGAGGAAGTGGACGGAGCACTGACGGTAACGAAGCTGCAGAAGCAGTAACGAATCGCGGGGTGTTGCCATGAAATACCGGCAACACCGCCTGGACCATCGAGGATGCGCAAGCACATGAAGACTTTTACTCGCAAGCAACTCTCAGGACTTGCTACGGCTACCGCCATCGCCTTAGCACCGGCTGCAGCGTTCGCACACGGGAGGCTCGAGGCTGCCGTCCCGGCCGCCGGCAGCACACTCGAAACCACGCCGGACTCGCTACGATTGACCTTTAACGAAGACCTTGAGTCGACCTTTAGCATGGTTAAAGTGTCCGACTCAACCGGCCAGGCCGTAACAAAGGAAAAGGCAAAGGTCGACGCCGCCAACCCTCGCGTGCTGACCATTGCTCTTCCGAAGCTAGCGTCCGGGACCTACTCAGTCCAGTGGGCCGTGATGACGCATGACGCCCACAAGACCAAGGGTACGTACGCCTTTCAGGTGAAGTAATGAACGACGGTCTCCTTGGCGTCTCGAGGCTTGCCTTCGTCGCCCTGCAAAACCTCGGCTTTGCAATTGTCGTCGGCGTGTTGATTAGCGACCGATGGCTCGCTCGCCAAACATCCTCGTGGCAGGTGAGCGTTAGACCGCGGCTTGTCAGCGTCCTGCGTATCGCATCTGTCGGCGCGCTGCTGTCCAGCACGTTCGCCTTCTGGATTCATTGTGCTTTGATGAGCGAGTCTGCACTTCCTGAGGCGGGACCCGCTGTCCGCTCGATGCTAGTTGAGACCGGGTTCGGTCACGCATGGCTGGTCGGCGCTGGACTGATGCTGTGCGTGGTTATTCTTTCATTTATCGAAACAGGGAAATCAATCCGGTTGTCTCCGGTCATCTGGTTGGCCCTGGCCGGCGTCGCGCTGGCGCGCAGCAATGGAGGACACCCAGTCGATGCTGGCCTGTTCAGCCTGCCGGTGTGGGTGGACTGGCTGCATTTGCTCGCAATCAGTGTCTGGGTAGGGCTCGTGCTGGTAACCACTTACGTTGTTACGCCGCGCGTTTTCAATGCATTGAGTACCGAGCGTCTAAACAGCGCAGCATATATCCAGTCATTGTCGGACGCGGCGACGCTGGCGCTCGTTATTCTCTTCGTTACGGGCGCCTACAATGGCTGGCGTGGAGTCAGGTCGCCTGGAGACCTGCTGCAATCGGTCTATGGCCAGGTGCTGTTGATGAAACTCGCTCTGGTGTTCGTCGCTGCAGCGCTCGGTGGGCATAACCGCTTTTTCGAGATGCCTGGACTGCTTGAATCGCTGCGGAGCGCTTCGCCAGCGTCTGCGGTAGGACCTCTCAAACGGTTTGCCGTCGTCTTGCACATTGAATCGGTAGTACTGACCGGGGCACTCGTCACTGCTGCGGTTCTTGTCTCCAGCCCACTGCCGGGTACGACGTAGCTGGTGGCAGTGCACTGTTCCCTGCGTCCACGCAGATGGCCATCGCCTTAGCTCAAAAAAGGCTGCCTAACGCCCCGATTGACTTCGGCTAACGGCCCTCTTTTACGGGACCCGGCAACACGTCCGGGTCTTCCTTTTATGTTCTCGCGCAATCCGTTCCTCGTCCGATAAGTCTTGCGCAGCGCATGCGGCGCTTGGTCGAACGAAGCTGTTCAGACGAGAGCCCCGTCCCTACGCTTCGCGGCTGCATGCCTATGCTACGTACGGGCGCCCCGCAAACGGAGCGCATTTCCAATCACGGATACCGAGCTCAATGCCATCGCCGCGCTCGCGATAATGGGGCTTAGGAGGATGCCCAGCCACGGATACAGGACACCCGCTGCGACGGGAATTCCAATCACGTTATACGCGAACGCAAAGAAGAGGTTCTGCCGGATATTCTTCATGGTGGCGATGCTCAAGGTCCTGGCCCGCGCGATGCCCCGCAGGTCGCCCTTGACGAGTACCACGCGTGCGCTGTTCATTGCCACATCGGTACCAGTGCCCATTGCAATTCCGACATTAGCCTGCGCGAGAGCGGGCGCATCGTTGACACCGTCGCCCGCCATGGCGACAACATGACCTTGCTGCTGCAACTCCTGGACATGCTTGTATTTGTCCTGAGGCAGTACGCCGGCTTTGACGCCGTCGAGCGCCAGGGATTTTGCCACCGCGTTGGCTGTGGTGGGATTATCGCCGGTCAGCATGATGATTTTGATGCCGGACGCCCGCAGCAACTGAACTGCCTCCTGTGTTGTGGCCTTGACCGGGTCAGCCACGCCGATATAACCCGCGAGCCTTCCGTCGATGGCGAGATACATGATTGTCTGACCGGCTTGACGCAGCCGGTCCACGTCTGCTCCTACCGCAGTGCAATCGACTTGCGCATCGTCCATCAGCACTGTATTGCCCAACAATGCGACCCGGCCGTCAATCCGGCCGCTCACGCCTTTGCCCACGACTGCTTCGAATGCATCAACGGGCTTTGTCGGCGCCTTGTTCTCCTGCGCCTGCGTGACAATAGCCTGTGCCAATGGATGTTCACTCGGCCCTTCAAGACTGGCCGCATAACTCAGTACGGACAACCCTGACTGGTCCGCCAGCGCCACAACGGTTTGCACGCGCGGCTTTCCTTCAGTGAGGGTACCGGTCTTGTCGACCACCAACGTATCCACTTTCTCCATCAATTCGAGAGCCTCTGCGTCCTTGATGAGAACGCCCTCTTTAGCACCGCGCCCAACCCCTACGATGATGGAGACAGGCGTTGCCAGGCCGAGTGCACACGGGCACGCGATGATTAGAACGCTGATAGCGACGACCAACGCATTCGCGAGCGCCGGCGCTGGCCCTATGACAGCCCAGACGACGAACGAGACCGCCGCGCAAGCCATAACGCCTAGCACGAACCATCCTGACACCTGGTCGGCCAGTTTCTGGATGGGAGCACGGGAGCGGCCAGCGTCGGCGACCATTTGCACGATTCTCGCGAGCAACGTATCCGAGCCGACTTTTTCTGCTCGCATCAGAAAAGTTCCGGTCTGATTGACCGTCGCGCCGGTCACCGTGCTTCCAGCCGCTTTTTCTGATGGGATGGACTCCCCGGTAATCATGGATTCGTCGACGCTGGAACCGCCGGTTGTGACGACGCCATCTACCGGTACCTTCGAGCCAGGTTTTACGCGGAGTATGTCGCCGACAGCGACCGCCTCGAGAGGGACGGCTTCTTCGGTTCCGTCAGGCCTCACCCGAATCGCGGTATGTGGCGCGAGGTTAAGCAAATCCTTGATGGCACTCGAGGTGCGTGACCGCGCGCGGAGCTCAAGCACTTGCCCGAGAAGAATGAGCGTGACGATAACGGAGGCGGCTTCGAAATACAGCGGCAACTCATGGCCGCGCCGGAATGCATGCGGCAGCGTGTCGGGAAAAAACAGCGCGAACAGGCTGAAGCCGTACGCGGTGGCCACGCCGAGTCCAATCAGGCTGAACATATTCAGCTGCCACGTCCTGAATGAATTCCAGCCGCGCTCGAGGAAAGGCCACCCGGCCCACAGGACGACCGGCGTGGCGAGTACCGCCTGGACGCACTGTGCCCACGATGCGGGCATCCAGTGTGGCAGAGCCAGGCTCTCTCCGATATGGTTCACGAGTGCGCCAAGGTCGTAAGACGAAACCATCGGACCCATGGTCATTACCAGAAGCGGTACTGACAGCGCAAGCGCGACCCAGAAGCGGTGCGTCATCGATTCGAGTTCGACGTTCCGCTCCTCTACCGCGAGCGGAGTCACAGACTCGAGTGCCATACCGCAAATCGGGCAATTGCCCGGTGCCGACGCTCGTATCTGAGGGTGCATCGGGCACGTGTAGACGACGCCTGTCTCGCCTTTGCGTTGGACTTCAGACGCTTGATTGGCGCCGATGGGGACAGGGCTGGCGGCGTGGGCGTGCGATTCAGACATTAAAAGGCCTCCGCAGCGCGCTATTGGGCGTGCGCAGTATCGCTGCTGGATAGCTTTGGGACGTACCGAGGTGTATGTGCTGCGTAATCCCGCCATGCCTCACCGAAACGTAACTCCGAATCACGCTCTTCTTGCCGCGCAAGGTGCATGTACATCGCAACCAGAATCGGGAACATGACAAGCGTCACGAGTGTCGGCCACTGGAGCAAGAATCCGGTCATGACGATGACGAAGGCGACATATTGAGGGTGTCGAACTTTGGCGTACGGACCCGTTGTCGCCAATTGGCCTTTGCGCTGCGCTTCGTAGAGAACATGCCAGGACGTTGAGAGCAGGTAGAAGCCGCCGAAGATGAGGGCGAAACTGGCGAGATGCGGAAACGCAAGGTGTGGGTTGCCATGCTGACCGGTCATCGTCCACCAGAGATGTCCTGAGTCGTGGTTCAACAGGTTCACTTTCGGAAAGCGGTTCTGCAACCACCCGGACAAAAGGTAGATGGTGAGCGGAAAGCCGTACATCTCTGCGAACAGCGCAACCACGAAGGCCGAGAATCCGCCGAACGTCCGCCAGTCACGTGCGGTATTGGGCTTGAAGAAGCTGAACGCGAAAATGATGAAGATGAGGGAGTTGATGGCAACCAGTCCCCACAATCCATATCCACTAGCTGGGTCGTTCATCATGACCTCCCTGCGGGTCTGAATGTTGCGCCTCGACCTGCGTTCCATGGTGATGTCCGTGATGCATAAAGAGGTGCATCAGTGGGCACGCCAGGAAGATGAGATATGGCAATACGCCAAGAAAATGCGCGCGGTGTTCGGAGAACATGAAGAAGGTGGCCACCGCCGCGAATCCCACTAACGCGATGGCGCCACGCGACTTCCAGAACGGCGGTGTTTCCTGAGCAGACATTTTCACATTGAATTCCTCGGCACCTGCACCGTCATTTGGCGGGTGGCGCGTTTTCGATGGACTGCCTGTCCATCATCATGGTCATCATCATCTGCATCATGTCCATGCGCTTCTCCATCATGTCGTGACGCAAGCCGTTCGGGCCCATGCCGCCGTGAGGATTCTTCATGCCGTTCATCATGGCCATGCCCTGCTGCATGGCCTGCATTTGTTCATCCATCAGCTTTGCCCTTTCTTCAGGGGTCTTTGCCGCCATCATTCGCTCGTGTATCTCCTGCATCTTCTTCATTTGGGCGTCGGCGTCGCTAAGCGATTTTTACTGCGCCTTCGATGCCTTCGCGCCTTATGAAGCGCCCGCGCCGTGGCCGTGAGCGTCAACATCCGGTGTTGCGCCTTGTGAGAGAGGCGAGCCGAATGCGAGTAACAGGGCAATAACTGCCCCAGCAATCGATGCGAGAGTCGATGTCTTTTGTTGGCTGTTCATGATTTTTCCCCGAACTATTGGTTGCATACCATTTACTCTATCGACGCGCATGCAGACCCGATTGACCTAGCTCAAGGAACATACGTCGCGGCTGGGAGGCATGTTTGTCTGAAGGTTGATACAGGGTCGCTGCACCGCGCGACGGTGCTTGGCCTCTCTGCGGAGGTCAGAATGCATGCGGCTTTCGTCCTGGCCCGGCCCATCACCTCGGCAACGCAGATTCTGGTAACCGGGGGTGATTCCGGAACGAACTTGACCTGCGTCAGTCGCGGTCGACCGGTCAGGCGTGGGTTGAAAGTGCCGTCGCTGACAGGTTGGAGGCCGTACGTCTGTGGGGACGGGCGGCTAGAAGAATTAAAGCGAACGCAGACTGACGATAGGAACACTCCAATGCGCGCAATGTTGACGTGGTTAATGACGGTAGTCGTGCTGGGAATCTCCGGCTGCGGCTACAACGCTATCCAAACTCAGGACGAACAGGTGAAGGCCAGCTGGTCTGAGGTATTGAATCAGTATCAGCGTCGCGCCGACCTCATTCCCAACCTCGTGAATACAGTCAAAGGCTATGCGAGCCAGGAAAAGGAGGCGCTTATGCGTGTGACGGAAGCCCGTGCGAGAGTGGGTTCGGTGCAGGCAAGCCCGGAGCTTATCAACGACCCGCAAGCATTCGCGAAATTTGAAGCGGCGCAAGCCCAGTTGACGAGTTCGCTATCAAGGCTGCTGGTCGTGTCCGAGAATTATCCGCAATTAAAGTCCGACGCAAATTTCCGCGACCTGCAGGCGCAACTCGAAGGTACCGAGAATCGCATTACAGTTGCCAGAAACCGGTACATCAAGGCTGTTCAGGACTACAACACTACGGTGCGGTCGTTTCCGTCCAACCTGACGGCGAGTGTCTTCGGCTATAAGGAAAAGCCCAACTTCTCTGTGTCAAATGAAGCCGAGATTGCCCGGCCTCCGCAGGTCAATTTCGATACAGCGCCGAAGCCGGCGAGTGGAGTGACCAATTGAACATCCTGAAAGCAGCGAGGGTTCTGCTGCTCGCGCTCATCCCATTCTGCTCGTCTGTCGCCAGCGCGGACGTCGTGATTCCGGCGCTGACCGCGCGCGTCACCGACGAGACGGGCACGCTCACCAGCGAGCAACGGTCCGGGCTGGAGCAAACCTTGCAGGCGTTCGAGAACAAAAAGGGGAGCCAAATCTCGGTGCTCATCGTCCCCACCACTCAGCCGGAAACCATCGAGCAATATTCGATACGCGTCGTTGAACAATGGAAGCTTGGGCGCAAGCGTATCGACGACGGCGTGCTGCTTATCGTCGCAAAGAACGACCGGACGCTGCGTATCGAAGTGGGCTATGGCCTCGAGGGCGTGCTTACCGACGCCACCGGCAATCGCATCATCAACGAAGTGATTGTCTCAAGATTCAGACAGGGCGATTTTTACGGCGGTATTGAGGCGGGTGTTGACAGCATCATGAATGTCATCAACGGCGAGCCTTTGCCGCCGCCAGATGAAAATGCGAACGGTACCGCCGGGAAATTCGGAGGTTACTTGCCTATCCTCTTCGTGCTTACCATGGTAGTTGGTGGTGTACTTCGCTCTCTGCTGGGACGCCTGCCTGGCTCAGTCGTGACCGGCGGCGCCGTTGCGGGCATCGCATGGCTGTTGTCCGGAACACTCTTTGTCGCTGTCGTCGCCGGCGCGATTGCACTCGCGTTTACCTTACTCGGTAGCGGGCTCGGTGCCTACGTCGGAGGGCGTGCTATCGGTGGACTCGGGGGCGGGTCGGGCCGGACCACCTTCCGGGGCGGTGGCGGCGGGTTTGGTGGTGGCGGCGCTTCGGGAAGATGGTAGCCATGGACATTAAGCGCGTCGTGAGACACCTGTTCATGAGCCGCTGGCACGTGAACCTTGCCTTTCCTCCCAAGACTCAGCGCGCAATGGAAAAAGCGGTTCGGGAAAGCCACAGAGCACATATAGGCCAGGTCCGATTTGCGGTCGAGGGTGCGCTTCACATCGGTGTGCTGCTGAAGGGGATGTCGGCAAGAGAGCGCGCGATTGATGTCTTCTCGGAGCTTCGGGTCTGGGACACTGAGCACAATAACGGCGTACTCATCTACCTGCTGCTCGCGGACCGCGATGTGGAGATAGTCGAGGACCGTGGTGTGCACAGCAAGGTGCACGCTGCAGAGTGGGAAGCCATCTGCCAGAACATGGAGGCAGAGTTTCGGAGCGGGAGGTATGAGACAGGCGTGCTGCGCGGTGTGGAACAGGTAACAGAGTTGCTGAGGAGGCACTTTCCGGCTCAACGGGATACGCACAGTGAATTGCCGAGAAAGCCAACGGTGTTGTGAGCGTCCACCAGCATCCGCACGGCCGCATCTATGGCAATTTGAATTGCCTGGAGAATCATCGAAGACGACTTCGACCGCAAAGATGCTTACCTTCCGAAATACTTGACCGCCTGTCGCGATGCACGGTGCCGCGGCGGTGAGTGTGCGGGCATCGGGTCGAAACCGCCAAAGGTTAAAGAGAAGCTTACGACGCAACGACACTTCCATCAGAACCGTAAATCTCACCATCGTCGCCCTGCACCCGAGCGCCCAGTTTCTGAGCGATTTTCCACATCTTACTAAGAATGGCGACATCGGGATTCTTGACGACAACATTACCGGACCGGAAATCGAACCACGCCATGTTTTCGTTAGCCGTACTGCCGCTATATAAGGTCCAGACGGCTAGCCACTCGCTGTCCACACGCCGCGCATTTCCATCGGGCAGCTTTGCCTCCGCATAGCCATCGAGCCGTATTTCGTCATCCGTATCTATAAAGGACTTCCACTCGTCAAGACCGATTTCAGGCTCGTCGTCGAACCAGTTCTCTTTGCGCGTGATGTGAAGGTCGTATCCCGTTTCGGAGGTGGCTCCGGCTTTGATTTATTTAGTAACCTGACGGCACCGATGCACTCATAGCTTCGAGCGCGCGACCGTGGCATAGTGCGGTCAGTTTATCAACGACAAAGGGATTTATATGGCGACACTCGAACAAATCCAGGCTCGGTTAAAGAAACTGCACGCTCAAGCCGAGGCATTGCTTGCAAAGAAAGCGCAGGACGCCATCGACCAAATCCGCGACATCATGCTGAAGCATGGTTTAACGACGGCAGACATTGAAGCCAAGGCGTCGGCAAAGCGAGCGGCGAAAGGACTGAAGGTCAGTGCCGCTGCAGGCATGACGAGAGCCGCCATCGACAAAAAGACCAAAGCAGCACCTAAATATCAGCATCCGAAGACCGGAGCGACATGGAGCGGCCGCGGTCGCGCGCCGGCCTGGCTTGCTAACGTCAAAGACCGCAGCAAATTCTTGATTGCAGGTGGCGTTGAAGCAAGTGTTGCGACGACCGCGGGTACTGTGAGCAAGGCGAAGGTTGCGGTCAAGAAGGCATCGAAAGCTGTTGGCGCGACCGAGGGTAAGGGGCAAAGCAAAGGTCCGCAACCGGCGCTTTACCAAGACCCGAAAAGTGGTGCAAGTTGGAGTGGACGTGGGCGTGCGCCGGCTTGGCTTGCTGGAGCCAAAGACCGGTCCAAGTTTTTGATTGACGACGCTGCGCGGGTGGGCGATGCGAGACCGGCGGTCACCAAGGCCGCTGCGACGAATGCCCCGACGGCAAAGAGAACTGCTGCCAAGAAGGCCGTGAGCGCGAAGGCGCCGCCGGAAAATGCGCCGCGCCGGAGCGTGGCCGTGCTAGCTCCGGTGACCCCAGTCGAGTCTAGCGCCGAGATAACGTCCTCAACGTAATTGGCGGGTGCCCGGTGGACCAGCAACCCTCTGGTTCCACGGGGTATTCCAAGGCGAAGGAGTCTTATTGCGGCTGTGTTGCCTGACGTTGCGCGGTTTGCTGTTGTGCCTGCTGCTCGGCTTGCTGTTGAGCGTGCTGCTTCGCAAGATGCCTGCCGACCATGCAGCCACCGACTGCACCGACGACAGCGTGGTGCCCCGCGTAATGCCCAGCGACTCCGCCTACCACCGCGCCCTTGAGGCAGCCTGCGGCGTTTGCCGTGCCTGCCGTTGCGAAGCTCAGCATCGCTGCAATCAAGGCGGTTCTTATCAAGCTAGCTTTCATTCAAATATACTCAGAGGTTGATTTTTTTCGGATGTGGCGCCGTCCGGTGTCGTTTCAATACCCCCGCCAATCTTGACGCTCGCGCCGCTCGTGCTCACGCCATTCCTGGTGGCGCCATTCACGTTCACGCCACTCGCGACGTTCGCGCCATTCGCGGGCTCGCCAGTCGTCATCCCCGTCGTATGCAACGGCGACCGGCGGCGGAGCATATACCACGGGAGGCGGCGGTGCGTACACTGGCTCTGCCGGCGCATAGACTCCGACCGGAATGCCTATGCCTACGCCAATGTCGACGTGCGCCGACGCGGCGGTGGACGCCGCGAACGCGACAAGACCGAATGCAAATCCAACGATTTTGTTGTTCATTTTCCCTACTCCCCACACAGTCGAGTGCGATGTCAGTGGCTACGGTTCGGAGTGTAGGAGTGGCAGTTGGACACATGTGCAACGACGGTGCGAGATTCGTAACGCGGCATTACTGACTCACGCTACGCGCGCGGGGAGGCGTCAGGACTGGGTACGCAACGTCCAGGTGGGCTTCTCAGCCACCGCGAAACTGTGGGTCGATGCTGTCTCCTTCTCGCCGATAGTTGGCCAACGGTTTTGACGAGTTTAGTGCGCGACCTAGCGTTGGGTCGCCAAGTCTGACAATCCGGCCTCCATGCGGTGAGGGCGATTTGCTGACGGCGCGCCTCATCGATGCCGCCTTTGTGCGGTGGCAAAACGTTCCAGGTTTTGTGCAGGTTGCCGCCTCGGCAGAAGAGACGTATCGAGCAACGTGCCGTAGTGGGGCTGCTCGCGAAACTTCTTAGCATACCACGCAACCGGGTTCGGCTCGCATTGTTCCTCGGAAAGCGCGGCCACCTTACGTATCAGTTCGAGAACTATCTCTCAACCAGTGGGGATGCGCGATGCACGCGATACGCCTGCGTCGAGCAGAAGCGCGTAGGCGCCTTTGTTCGACTGCATCGAAAAGGCGAGCGAAATGAGCAGGTCGAGCATTTTTTCCCGGACAGCTTGTTGTATTGGTCTTTGGCTTTGCAGGGAAGATGTCCCAATGGGACAGTTGCCCTGCAAGCCGCTGTGGTCCCGTGCTGATGGTGCGCCATCGACGGAGCCAATATCTATCGACAATATTACCTATCTGCTCGTGCGCTGCTAAATTTTTAGATGCTGCGTCGGCCAAAGCTATTCGCTAGATATGTCTTTAACCTCTTCTTCAATCTGAGAGTTTCTTCGACATATAAAGCCATAATTGGATGGAGCTCTTTTTATGGCGGGCTGCTGCGGGAGCGCAGAGCTCTCCGTAGCAGACGCAAATAGCGGAAAGGTTGTCCAACCGTGCACTTTGCTCTGACGGTTCCGACATCAGGTTTACAGCTCATAGTGCATTAACGTGCCGAAAGTGAGTATCTTTTAATCATGCATCGAGATTTCCGATAACCCAAGAGTGGGGGGCTGACACCGTGCAGCTTTCTTACGGTGTTCACGTTCACACTTGGCTCGTCGTGTCGTCACTCTGTCGGGAGAAATCGTTGGCAGGGCCCGGCAGGTACCTTAATTTCATCGGCTGTTAGGCGTGCGGCATGCGCTATCTGCGGCAACAACTCCATGAGTTCCTGCATCGCCACGTGCCGCTCGGCATGCCGGCGATGCCGGTATAAAGTTCTGGCGCCCGGTCTATGAGTAGCTGCAGACGTGCGGAGGACGGCCGGAGACCGCTGGTAATCTTCCACAGGTCAGAAATCACTACGCACCTCATGTAGCCGTTTTGAACACGACATATCCGGTATTATCGAAGTATCATCTGGATGAGCATCTATGTCTAACAGCAATGTTTCTGCAGCCAGCCAAATTGACGTCGCCGTTATTGGCGGTGGTCAGTCCGCCTTGGCGGTTGCCTATTTCCTGCGCCGCGCCGGTGTCGGCTATGTCGTACTTGACAACCAGCGAGCCGCGGGTGGGGCTTGGCGGCATGCATGGGATTCACTCCACCTTTTTTCCCCAGCGAAGTGGAGTTCGCTACCGGGATGGCTGATGCCGGTGACCTCGGAGCAATACCCGTCGCGTGAGCATGTCGTTCGCTATCTCACTGAGTATGAGAGGCGCTATGAGATTCCGGTGCATCGCCCAGTGCAGGTAAAGGCGGTGTCTCATCGCAGAGATGGGCTCCTTGTATCGACGGACCAAGGTGTATGGCTTGCAAAAGCAGTTGTCAGTGCCACTGGCACATGGAGCGGCCCTTATATTCCAGATTATCCGGGGCGACGGGACTTCGACGGTGAGCAGGTGCACTCGGCCCATTACAAGAACCCGGATGCGTTCCGCGGCAAACGGGTGCTGGTCGTCGGAGGTGGCAACTCCGGCGCACAGATACTCGCCGAACTGTCGCAGGTTTGTAATGTGACCTGGGTTACGTTGGAAGAGCCGACGTTTCTGCCAGACGATGTCGACGGGCGCGTGCTGTTTGAGCGCGCAACACAACGTTGGAAGGCGCATTTGGAAGGCCGCCCGGACCCGGCGCCTACCGGTGGCCTCGGCGATGTCGTTATGGTGCCTCCAGTTCGCGAGGCACGAGAGCGTGGTGTCCTGAAGTCGGTTCGCCCTTTCGCCCACTTCGTCAATGATGGCGTCGTCTGGGCGGACGGGACTCGCTTGCACGTCGACGCAGTTATATGGTGCACCGGGTTCCGGCCGGCGCTTAAGCATTTGCGGGCCTTGAACGTGGTCAATGCCACGGGCAGGGTCGACGTATTAGACGGCCGCTCAGTTGTTGAGCGCAGATTGTGGCTTGTTGGCTATGGTGAATGGTGCGGATTCGCGTCAGCCACGCTCATTGGTGTGATGCGTAGCGCACGTTCCACCGCATCACAGATTAAAGACTATCTATCTTCCCTTGCGGAGCAAACGGCATGACTGTCACGATTTACCACAACCCCGATTGCGGAACGTCGCGCAACACCCTTGCGATGATTCGCAACGCCGGCATCGAACCGACCGTTATCGAGTATCTGAAAACGCCCCTATCTCGCGCAACGCTTGTGGACCTCATCGGGCGGTCGGGACTTGGCGTGCGTGATGTAATGCGCCAGAAGGGCACGCCGTATGCGGACTTGGGGCTGGATGACCCGCTGCTCAGCGACGACCAACTCATCGACGCTATGCTGGAGCACCCCATTCTCATCAACCGACCGCTTGTCGTGACCGACCACGGTGTGCGGCTGTGCCGCCCATCCGAAGTTATTCTCGACATCCTGCCCAAAGCCCGCTCGGTGCCATTCGTGAAAGAGGACGGTGAGGTTGTCGTCGACGAACATGGACATCGTGTGAAGTAGTTCGCCCATCCAGCGAAGTGCCTAATGGATGGACCGACTGAATAATCACCCTCGACTTCTGTGATGAATGGCGGCAGAGCGGCTGTCTGCCATCAACCGTCGATGAACGACATTTCGACTTTGGACCGGTTGTCTGTGGCGCTGATTTCACCACGTTGCTCTGAATAGCGGTCGGCCCTCCGCGTCCATAGGTTAGCAACCCGTTGACGCAACCCTTCATCGGTGTGGCTGTTTCGCATTGGCGTGCGTATGTCCAGGCCGCGAGAGGCGAACAGACAGGTGAAGAGCCGACCGTCCGCAGACAACCGTAGCCGCGTGCAGTCGCTGCAGAACGGCTGCGAGACGCTCGAGATGGCGCCGATGTTTCCTTGACCATCGGCGTAGCGAAATCGAGCCGACGTGTCTGAGGGCTTGTCACGGCCAACCGGTACGAGAGGGAATGCTGCGTCAATGCTGCGAACAAGCTCGGACGACGGCACCACCGACGCCATGTTCCAGCCGTTGCTCGCCCCGACATCCATGAACTCGATGAAGCGGACTTCCACGCCAGTTCCCCGGAAGTGGCGTGCCATCGGCAGAATCTGCGTGTCGTTCAGGCCGCGCTTCACCACCATGTTGACCTTGACCGGAGCGGGGCCGACACGTTGTGCAGCGTCGATTCCTTCCAGCACAAATGCGGCAGGAAAGCCGACGCCATTCATCCGCTGAAACACAGCCTCGTCTATTGAGTCGAGACTGACTGTGATGCGCTTCAATCCGGCGTCTCGCAGCAGCTGCGCCTTGCGACTTAACAGAGAACCGTTGGTCGTCAGCGTCAACTCGACGTCCTCGCCACGAGGCGTCCGTAACGCGGCCAACCGCTCGACAAGGTATTCAAGGTCTTTTCGCAGGAGTGGTTCTCCACCCGTGAGACGAATCTTTTCGACACCGAGTCCGACAAACACGCGAGCGATTCGCTCAATTTCCTCGAAGCTAAGCAACTCACGCCGGGGCAGGAATGCGTAGTCCTTGCCGAAAACCTCCTTCGGCATGCAATAGACACAACGGAAATTGCAGCGGTCCGTGACTGATATACGCAAATCTCGCAACGGCCGCAGACGCGTGTCCCGAAGCGGTAGCGCAATTACCGCGGAGTCTGACGCAAGCAAATTGCGCTCAGTCGGGTCAGCGGCGCTGACTTCCACGAGCGGAATGACTCGCCCCAGCGTAAATTCCTTCATCGCAGCTCCACTCCCACGTGCGGATAGCCGCCGACTGGAGAAAGAGAGAGAATACAGCCGGCAATGTGCCGGCCGTCGTCACCTATGTATAACGGCGACTCTTGAAGCTGACTTTTTGCTTGTAATCCTCCATCGACCCGACGCGACGGATGTTCGCCCACGTGCCCTTGTAGTACGGAATGATGTTGCGGTCCGTCCATGTGGTCGTGACGTTGTCCTGGATGCCGTTGATGTGGCCGAACACCATGAAGGTCTGGTCATGCTTCAGTTCGGCCGCCGGATAGGCCATTGCGTACGTGGACCCAAAGTCGTTGAATACTTCGACGATATCGCCGGCGCCAATCCCGAGTCCTTGTGCATCGTCCGGGTTCATTTCGATATACGCCATCGGGTCGCGAGCACGGACGAATTCGTTGTACTGGTCGTGGTACACCGTCTGCCACACCTCGTTCGTGCGGCCGTTGTTAATCCAGAAGCGGTATTTCGACTTTTGGTCAGCGACCGTCTTCGGCAGACCCGGCCACGGCGAGGGCTTGAACTGGGCCTTGCCGTCTGGCGTGTCGAATTTGCCATCCATGTACATCATTTCGGTGCCGACCAGCTTGCCTCCTTCCCACGCCTTGGCCGGCAGTTGCACTCCGTTGTTAGCCATCACCTTGAGACGTTCATAGGTAACCAGGTTTCCGGTGTCGCCGCCCTGGCTATCTATCTTTTCCACTCCCGGTTGCCCGGCACGACGGAATCCATCGTTGAACGCGTCCTCTTCGGTCTTCCAGTCGAAACCATCAAAACGCGCGACCATCTTCGCGTTGCCATCTTTCTGATACATGGCGCGCAATGCGTTGGCGACGCGCGCCGCGATGAGACAGTCTGGCATCGCGCTTCCGGGCGGGTCCATGAACCGCTCGGACAGGCGCATGCGCCGCTCGCCGTTCATCGATGTAAGATTCATTTCGCCGGGGTGTGTCGCTGGCAGCATGAGGTGCGCAGCTTCCTGTAGCTTTGTCGGATAGATGTTGATGTTCGTCACGAACAAACCGCCTTTGCTGGTCGCGTCGTAAATCACGTCAACCAGTTGCTCTGTGCTCGCACCACGTGCACCCTGCATCGCATCTTTCACAATCTGCGAGCGACGCAAGACCACTTCGCGCAATCCCTGCGCGTTGTTGCTCGTCTGGAAGTTATTGCACGCCCACCACGTCATCATCCGCCCCTTGCCGTGGATGAGTTCCTGGTCGATGTATATCTTCGTGTTGCCGGGATACGGTGGCCTCGTGTATCCCTCCTGGTGTCCGCCCATCCGCACGCAACCCGTACCTCGCCGTCCGACATTGTGAGTGGCAATAGCGACGTCCAATAGCGACGACTGAATCAGATAATTGTCGTTGCCCCAGATGATGCCTTTTTCGTAGGTATGCATCGTTCTCGGAAGCTGCCCCGGTCCCTTCGGTTTATATGACCATTCAGCTGCGGTCTTGATTTTCTCAACCGGCACGCCTGTGATTTTGCTGCACTCGTCGAGTGACAGCTTGTTGGCCTGGACAGCCGCATCAAAGCCGTTCGTATGGGCGGCAATGAAATCTTTGTCAATCCATCCCTGCTGGACAACGTAGGTAAAAATCCCGTTGAACAATGCGATGTCAGCGCCCGGCTGAATGTCCAGATGCAAAACGTTATCCTTTCCGGCTACCTGCTCGGCGACCGCGACGGTCGCCGTGCGCCGCGGGTCCACGAACACAACTTTTGTCTTCGGGAACGCCTCGCCTGGGAAGCGTTGCTTTTTCTTGTCGAGCGTCCCGCCCTGCAGGTTTGGCACCCAGTGGTTGAGGAAGTAGTTCGTCTGTGTTTCGTACGAGTTTGCGCCAATGGACCAGATGACATCGGCCAGCTCGGCGTCCTCGTACGAATTGTTCAGTTCGCCAATACCCATCTCACGGGTGGCGTGGCACTCGGAGTTGTACGCCGGCCGGTTGTGGATGCGAACCATCGGCGTTTGCAGCGCCGTGAACATCAGCTTGCCGGACCCCCACGTATTTTCGAAGCCACCGCCTGCACCACCGTGGTCGAAGGCAGAAAAGACAATACCGCTTGGACCGTCCTTGTCGAGTACCTTCTTCATCAGGCCGGCGTAAAGCGCCATCGCCTGGTCCCAGGTCGTATCGACCCACTGGTCGCTTAGATAGATGCGCGGTTGTCTCAACCGTTCCTGGGTGATTCCGTCCGCCGCGTACATGTACATCGCCATCTTGCCGCCGCGTGTCGAACTCAAGCCACTGTTCACGACGCAGGTCTTGTCCGGAACAATCATGATGGTGTGGCGCGAGCCATCGCGGTCGGTGACCACGTTTTCCATGGCAGGCGTCATGATGAGCGAGAGTGGCGGCACCTGTTTGCGAAAATCAACACCGAGCGCATTCTGGTTCGGCGCGCGGCCACCTTCCTGGTCCTCCGGCCATTTGTACACGTGGTACCCGCATCCAACGATGCAGAAATGGCAGGTCATATTGGTTCGCTGGGCCGTGACCGGCGGTAGCGCAATGCGGTCCTTATCGGTGGGCATTTTCAGCTCCTCGAACTCAGAGAACGTTGGCCTGGCGGCCGTATATCAAACCTTCCACGCCGACTGCTGACACGGTGCCTGTCTTCTCGTCATACTGAAGCCGCACCCGAGGCAGATTTTCGGTGGCCTGCCCGACAATCATCTGTCCGGCCTTTTCTGCGTCGAACATGCTGAAGTGGCAGGGACACTTGAAGACCTTCGTCGTCGGCTCGTAGACGACGGGGCAGCCCATGTGCGTACACATGGTGCTATAGGCGACGATGTCACCATCGGGGCCGACGCCACCCGGAACGCGGCTCCCAAGCTTGAGAGCTGTGCAGGGCGATGCAGCATCCGGATAGGTGAACGTAACAGGGGCGTTGACGGTCATGCGTCCTACCTGTCCGACGGCCTTTTTCGGGTAAGGGAGCTTCGTCTTGCCGGTATCCACGGGGTTTGCGGCCGAGGCCACGGTGGGTACCAGAGCAGAAGCGGCGGTGGCGGCAATTGAGCCGCCGCCCAACTTCAGGAATGTGCGACGCCGGATTTTGAGTTCGGACATTGTCTCCTCCTCGCTTGAATCTTGCTCGTGTAATCGTTAGCATCGAGCAAACGGCAAGAGGTATGCCATGCGGTCCGACGTCCGCCGGAAGGCTTGCGCCAACACGATTTGAATTCAGCAGACCTGATGGACGCCATTACCGTCCGGTAACGGTTCGTGATGGGGAGTGAGCCGTCATGTCACCAATTCGTAACATCCGGCGGCGGCAGGTTCTACGCTTCGCGCTAGGCCTTCCACTGCTCTCGTCTTTCAAGCTTGCAACTGCCGGCGAAGGCCCGACGGTTGCGTTCGGCACGACTGCCGTGTTCCTCGATAACGAAATCAGCCTGCTCGACCGGTGGAGCCGCGAACTTGGTGAGGTATGCAACTCTGATGTGAGGTTTGTGCAGCGCAATAGCTATCGTGAGATTGATGACCTTCTCGCCGAGAATCGGCTTGATGTGGCGTGGGTCTGCGGGTTTCCATACGTCACCAACTCACAAACGATGCGGCTGATGGCGATACCAGACTATCAGGGTAAGCCGCTTTATCGTTCATATCTGATTGTCCCAAGAAGCGATACGCAGACCACCCATATCTCGCAGCTTCGAAACCGCGTGTTCGCATTCAGCGACCCGCAATCGAATTCCGGCTTTTTGGTCCCGACCACTGAGCTGATACGTGCGGGCATCCGGCCGACCCGCTTCTTCAAGAAGTCCTTCTTCACGTATGCGCACAGAAAAGTCGTTGACGCCGTGACGACCGGACTTGCGGATGCGGGTGAGATTGATGGGTATGTCTACGACACCATCGAGAAGCAGTACCCGGAACGCACCCGTGAGGTACGGGTGGCGTGGCGCTCTCCGCAGTACGGTTTTCCGCCGATTGTCGCGCGCCGCTCGCTTGACGACGAATCGTTTCTTCGTATCCAGTGCGCGTTGGTCGGTATGAAAGACCGCCCTGCAGCCCGGGAAGTGCTGCAGCGATTGAACCTCGATGGCTTCGTGCCGGACGACGACAAGGTGTTCGATGGCATACGCCGGCTGGTTGCCATCCTGAACTCTGGGCCAGTTTAGGACCGCGCAGATGCTGTCCCATCTCAGCTACCGTTACAAGATTCCACTCGCGCTCAGTGCAGTTATCCTGCTGACGGAGATACTCGTGACCTTCGCGCTCGTAAGCGTTGCGGTTTCCGATGCCAGAAATGACCTCGAAAGTAGCGCCCAGAATCTGTGCCGCGTCCTCACACTGTCGCTTCGCGACCCGATGGTCAAAGACGACCTGTGGCGTGCCTTCGAAGTGATTCGGACACCGGTGGCGGTCAGGGAGCCCACAAATCCGCTGAAGGAAATCGTTCTGTTCGACTCAAGGGCTCGGGTGTACGCCTCCACGTCTCCCCGCAAGGAACCTGTCCAGCGCCCGGTCGCCCAGCTTCCGGCACAGTTTGGTGCGGTCATCTCACATCTACGAGGTCCAGGCGACCCGTTCTTTTTCGACTTTCCGGGATTACTCGCTAGCCGCGACGTCACCGCCGGCATGCCGGTGAATTCGGACGATGGAAGCCGACTCGGCTATGTGGTTCTGCTCTATGACGCCAATACCTTTTACGGTCGTGTCCGCTCCACGCTGCTCAAGCTAGCTGTGGCTACTGTGCCCGCCTTGCTACTACTCATACCGCTAGGCTGGCTCTGGGGCGACCGCATGGCGAAACCGCTCTTGCGCCTCACGGCCGCCATGGGCCGCATTGGAAAGGAGCACCCTGAAGAAGTTGGCGCGGAAATCACAGTGCAAGGGAACGACGAAATAGGTCAGCTGGAGCGACAGTTCCGGGCCATGCTCGCCGAACTGGCGCAGAAACAGGAGTTGGAGAGAGAAGTCGTCGTCGCCGAAAGACTGGCGGCCGTCGGGCAAGTCGCAGCTGGCATCGCGCATGAAATCAACAACCCCTTGGGCGGCATGCTTAACGCTATAGACACACTCAATACGCATGGGGAACCCGACGCCCAAACCCGAAAGACCCTAGGTTTGCTCGAACGAGGTCTCGCGCAAATTCGTTCTACTGTCGGCGCATTGCTGTTTGAGGCGCGGCTGGACTCCCCGGCAATGAGTCTGTCGGACTGGCAGGACTTGAAGCTGTTGATAGCTCCGCAGATACAGGCTAAGCAGGCAGCGTTTCATTGGAACATTCAGTTGGACGAGGCGATAGCATTACCCGCACACCTGGTGCGCCAGCTTGTGCTCAATTTGCTGTTAAACGCGGTGAAGGCCGTGGAGGTTGGCGGGCGTGTTGACTGCCTTGTTGCGGCCAACGGGGTTGGGCTGCAGATAACGGTATCGAACACCGGTCAGCACATTTCGGGCGTGGCCATGGAGCACCTATTCGAGCCGTTCGGGTCGGTTGCCATGGCCGAGGGTCGGCGGTCGCACAGCCTCGGATTGTGGGTGAGCTATCAAATCGTTACGCAGCTCGGTGGCACAATTTCAGTGGATAGCGCACCGGGACGGACGTACTTTGCCGTGCTATTGCCGGTTACTTGTCCATGAATCAGGAGAGCATCATGTCGACCACGCTTATCTGTGTCGTCGAGGACGACCCCATCATGGGGGAGTCGTTGGCCGACCGCTTCCGTCTGGAAGGTTTTGACGTGGACTGGCATACCGACGGCGAATCCGCCCTGGATGCCTTGCAGAACCGACCGTATCAGGCCGTCATCAGCGACATCCGGCTACCCGGCATATCGGGTGACGAACTGTTCTCACGCTCGGTCGCCGCGCATACGTCATTGCCGCCATTCTTGTTCATCACCGCGTACGCTTCGGTCGACACGGCGGTGTCTCTTCTGAAGAGCGGCGCTGCCGACTACATCACGAAGCCATTCGACATCGGCGCACTGGTCGACAAGGTCAGGCTTCTCACAGGAACGGGCATACCTGACCAGGCCATGCCGGCGCAGAGCGAGTTAGGTGTATCCGAAGCGATGCGGCGCCTAGCCGAACTGGTGCCAAGGGTCGCGGGTCGAGCCAAATCGATTCTGATTACAGGCGAGTCAGGTGTCGGCAAGGAAGTGCTCGCACGGTTCGTTCATGAGCATGCGCCAGGCGACGCGCATCCGTTCGTCGCAGTCAACTGCGGCGCCGTTCCCGAGACGCTTCTCGAGTCTGAATTTTTTGGCCACGAACGCGGCGCATTCACCGGCGCAGAACGGCAAAAGAGAGGGTACTTTGAGCAGGCGGAGGGCGGTACACTCTTCTTGGATGAGATAGGTGATTTACCCTTGCCGATGCAGGTAAAGCTGCTGCGTGCCTTGCAGGAGCGTCGCATCACTCGGGTTGGAGGGGAAAGAGAACTCGAAACCAACTTCCTGCTTGTCTGTGCGACGAATCGGGACCTTGCGGAACTGGTCCGCATCGGGAGGTTTCGGGAAGACCTGTTCTATCGCATCAACATCCTGCAGCTACGTGTGCCGCCGCTTCGCGACCGGCCCGACGATGTCCTGTGGCTTGCTCACCGCCTCGTGCGAGATATCGCTGGCCGGCTCGGAGAATCGACGAAACTTTTTCACCCGTCGGCTGAGGCGCGACTCGCAACCTATGGCTGGCCCGGCAACGTGCGGGAACTGCAGAATCGTCTTGAGCGTGCGTGCATCGTGTGCTCCCGCAATATGCTCTTCTCATCCGACATTTTCGAGGAGGACGGGTCGCAGGCCACGGCAGCACCGGATATAGACACTCCACTCGATGGCTACATGGCCGCGTGCGAAAGCGCATTCATTCGCGCGGCGCTGCTGCAGCACCAGGGCCACATTTCGGAGACGGCCCACGCCCTTGGCATCTCCAGAAAGAGTCTTTGGGAGAAGATGCGCAAACATGCGATTGCAGCCGAACCGCTTCATTGAACCTCACTCGTCAGGCTTCAACTTGCAACCGGAGGCCCCTCATGGCGTGTCCCGATATGGACGAGCCGCTTGAGGCACGACTGGTCCGTTCAATCGTTGTATCGGTGCCAGCTACCGAGTCAGCCTGCTCGCGAGGAACCGTAGATGTTCAGCACACAAACGCCGGCAGCAATTGCCCACGCCACGTCAAGCACACGTTCGATTATGAGCAAAGCCACGTGACTTCTATCGTCGTGTGCCCAGTGCGTGGACACAGGAACGAAGAGGCAATGCCTACCAATACCTGTGTGTGGTTTTTCGAGCGCAAAAATTGCAAGACGGTTCTCAGGCCAAAAGCTGGCGCCTGCTGAGTGTACTGTTCATACGGCACCAGCAAGTGCCGGCCGATGCAGCAGTCTGGTTTCCGTCTACGCAGACGCGACGTTTAACTAAACGCGTAGTTGCCTGCCGCGCGCATTATTATCAGGAATTAGTCGGCCCCACGCCGCACCGGACATTGCGCCATGGCTGCAGCTTGCTGTTGAATCCAAAACGCTTAGCGTCTGCTCGTTCAGCGGAGTTGCAGCTATCTCAATCGCACAATCGCAGACACACTACTCTTCCATCCTGCGAATTCCCCAGCCAGGTCGAACCTCATGTCGCCGTGATAATTATTTCGAGTGCGCTCGTCTGGGCTTCGACAACCGTCTCCGTTCGCCGGCAACGCCGCGGTCGCATTTCTCTGCCAATGTTCGCCGTTCGGGAGGGCTAGTGCGCCTAGTCGCGGTAACGACGATGTCGGGACTTCGATGGGTGGAAATCTAATCGTTCGTCAACTCAGTCCGGTGAATCTGCACCCCTTCCCTTGAGCCATGTCAAATTAAGACGTTTCGCTTGCAATAGACTTCGTATTTGAATAGCGTGCATCAGCGGATGTCCTCGGCTTGTTATGACCAGACGAAGCCGTTAGCCAGCACGCCGCTGATTGTCCCGGCTATGGCTGTTACGGCTGCGTCACGACTGCGTTGACCAGCTACCAGACCGACGCTAGTCCACCTGACGATTCTGGAGATGGATATGCTTCAGTCTATTCGACGCGAGGTCCTGCTGACTATAGTTGCCCTGTCGGCATTCACGTGTCAGGAAACGACTTCAGTCATGGCCCAGGACACCAGTCCAGCAAGCGATGCCGAAGTCTTTGCGGGAACAAGCTCCACGCGCACAACTGCGACCATCGTGGGCATCCAACCTGCGACCAATAGCGTGATGCTACGGGGACCACACGGGAACATCGTAAAGGTCGAGGTGAATGAGGACGTCGGTGACGTAAAACAGCTAAGAATTGGCGACAGGGTCAATATCACCTACACGCGTGCCTTGTTGCTCCATGCCGATAAGGTTGATTCAAAGGGAATACGTGAACGCGTCGATACGGAAGTGACCATGCCGGCGTCGGGAGGGACTACGACGTCGGTTCATCGGGTGCAGGCAATAGTAACTGTGGAGAGCATTGACGCCACGAAGAGAGTCATTACGTTACGGGGACCTACCCGCACGGTGACCCTTGTTGCCTCGTCAGGCCTTCCGCTTGGCAATCTCAAGGTTGGCGATAGCATCAAGGCGGACTACCTGGAAGCGACTGCGGTTCATTTGACGCGGGACAGCGCTCCATTGCGATAGCCAGGCACGGTCCGCGCGCAGCCAGTTGCGATGCACATCTTTTGTGGGCGCAGCATGAAAAGGGCTGGTCGCTTCGGCGCCAAAGCCTACCCAGTCGCGAGAGATTTTGCTTGTCATGTGAGGCCGCTGACAGAGTGCAAGACTCGTCACCGGCATTGGTGCGACTTGCGGTGCGACCATCGGCTGACGGTCTGATGGTTGATATCGCGAAACGGTGCGGTCTCACCAGACCATTGTTATCCAGCCAACACCGGTCCTGCTCTCACAACGCGAGCGTATTTCACGACGTCAACCATTTGATGCCGGCGAGCAATTTGTTGACGTGGAGGCTGTCGCATAATCGGGGCGCAGACTAGTGACGCTCAGAGCGTCGTCATGACGCCGCTGTCGCGTTCGCCTCCTGTTCGTCTTAGGTGCTTTTCGATATATGCGCAGTCACTATCTATCGTTCACGTCTTCCTTCTGGAAAACTCCCTTTGACAGTAGTCATGTGTCTTGCGCCGCTCCGCTATCCCAGGCGGCGTCCTAACCTCCAGTCTTTGCGCCACATGCCGTGACGACCACGCAGGTCGAACGCAAAGCGGGGCATGGCGCGGGAGTGCTCGTCACAGAGCATCCAACGGAATCTTCAGATAGCGGATGCCGTTTTCCTCGGCGGGTGGAAATTCCCCGGCCCGTATGTTCGCCTGCACAGACGGAAGGATAAGAACAGGCATCGCAAGTTTTGCGTCGCGAGCTTCGCGCATACTGACGAACTGCTCTTCCGTTACGCCGTCGTGCACATGGATGTTATGCGTACGCTGAGCGAGCACCGTGGTTTCCCATTCGGGTTTCCGGCCCTCGGGTGGATAGTCGTGGCACATGAAAAGCCGGGTGTTGCCCGGCAGGTCCAGCAGCTTTCGAATCGACCCGAACAGCGTGTGCGCTTTGCCGCCGGGGAAGTCGCAACGCGCGGTGCCAACATCCGGCATGAAGAGCGTGTCACCCACGAAGACCACATCGCCAATCTGGTAGGCCGTGTCGGCGGGTGTATGGCCGGGAACATACAACGCTCTCGCCGTCAGGCTCCCAATCGAGAACGTCTCGTCTTCGCCAAACAGGTGGTCGAACTGGGAGCCGTCAAGGCGGAATTCAGGCTCGAGATTGAACAGCTTCTTGAAGACGCCCTGAACGGTGCGAATGTGCTCTCCAATCGCAATCCTGCCGCCAAGCTCGCCGCGCAAATAATGCGCCGCTGACAGGTGGTCCGCATGCGCGTGCGTTTCCAGAATCCACTGCACCCGCAGGCCGCGCTGGCGAACGAACTCGATGACCGTGTCGGCATTCGCCGTTGACGTGCGTCCTGCCTTGGGTTCGTAGTCAAGGACCGGGTCAATGACTGCACATTCCTGATGCCCGGACTGAGACACCACGTAAGTCACCGTGCCGGTGACCGGGTCGAAGAACGGCTGAACGATGGGCTGCATCCTGACCTCCTCAGATGTTACTCATTCTATTCACACATAATCTACAATGCAATATAATGTTTGTGTGTAAATTATAGGATGGTGAGATGAGGAAGAAGTCCGTCCCAATCGACCTGTCGGTGATGCAGGCATCGGCAGAGAAAGCCTGTGCGCTACTGAAGGTGCTGGCCAATCCCGACAGGTTGCTTCTGATGTGCCAGTTGTCGCAGGGCGAGTTATGTGTGAGCGACCTCGAGGAACAGTTGGGCATACGTCAGCCGACGCTTTCCCAACAGCTCGGCGTGCTTCGCGATAACGAACTCGTGGCGACGCGGCGGGAGGGAAAGAGCATCTTTTATTCCGTCGCGAGCAAGGAAGCGATTGCCGTCATGAACGTGCTGTACGACCAGTTTTGCGCTCAATGAAGGTGAGGAGAGGTCATGTCGATTGATATCGCGAGTTTCACACCCGGCCTGTCATTGACTGGCGGTCTGGTGATTGGCGCCGCAGCTGCTGTGCTTGTTTTATTCAACGGACGTATCGCTGGCATCAGCGGCATCCTCGGTGGCCTGCTGGGCACGCCTCAGAAAGATGCGGGGTGGCGTGTCGCTTTTCTCGTAGGGTTGATTGGGGCGCCTGTGCTGGCAAGCCTGCTCGGGAATCCGGTAGCGCCTGATATCCAGGCTGGGTGGGGCGAAATACTTGTCGCGGGCTTTCTGGTTGGCATCGGCACGCGTTACGCGAGCGGTTGCACAAGCGGTCATGGTGTCTGCGGCATCTCGCGGGGCTCCATCCGGTCACTTGTCGCAACGGCAACGTTTATGGCAAGCGGTTTTCTGACCGTGTTCGTGTCCAGACATCTGCTGGGAGGTTGAAATGGGTTTGCTCGCTGCTTTAATTTCCGGGCTTCTGTTTGGCGTCGGCCTGATGGTCTCCGGCATGGCCAATCCAGCAAAGGTGCTGGGATTTCTCGACCTGGCGGGACGATGGGACCCGTCACTTGCATTCGTGATGGCTGGGGCGATAGCCGTTGGCTCTATCGCGTTCCTGTTTGCGAAACGCCGCAAAAAATCCCTGCTGGGGCTGCCCATGCAGATTCCGGGCAGCACCAACGTAACGATGAGACTTGTACTGGGAAGTGCGGTGTTTGGCGTCGGCTGGGGTCTTGCGGGATTTTGTCCGGGCCCCGCGCTGGTCGCGATGGGCGCCGGTTTTCCGAAGGCATGGGGTTTTGTGGCCGCGATGCTCGGCGGCATGGCCGTGTTCGAGTTCCTCGAACGCGCCAGATTGAGCCGGCAGCAGGCCTGACCAGCTGCGGACGGGTTGGCGACCCGTGCGCGCAAATCCGGCCGTTTTTATAGGGCAGAGGAATGGACAGCTTGACTGCAGTCGCTATCTTACTGGGAGGTATTGTCGGCCTGATTCTGGCGCTGACGGGTGCTGGCGGCGCCATCGTGGCAGTGCCCTTGCTGCTCTTCGTGCTTCACCTGGATGTGGCGGAGGCTGCGCCGCTAGCCTTACTTGCGGTCGGCCTGTCGGCGGGAATGGGGGCAATAATCGGGTTGCGTGCAGGTATCGTCCGTTATCGGGCTGCGGGTTTTATTGCCTTAACCGGTATCCTTAGTTCGCCGGTCGGACTGTGGCTCGCACACCGGTTGCCGAACGGCCCCCTGGCTCTTCTGTTTGCGGGTGTGCTCGCCTTTGTGGCGATTCGCATGTTCATGCAGGCACGCGGGTCAGACGCAAAGGCATCAGCTGGCTCCCAGCACCTGCCCCCATGCCAGCTCGATGTCGACTCCGGCCGATTCCTCTGGACCGGCCCGTGCGCCCAGGCGCTGGCACTGTCCGGCATCGGAGCGGGATTTCTCTCGGGTCTGCTGGGCGTGGGTGGGGGCTTTGTCATTGTGCCTGCGCTAAGGCGCGCGACGAACGCACCGATGCATGCCATCGTAGCGACTTCGCTGACCATCATTACGCTTATATCGCTATCAGGCGTCGTGTCGACTGCGCTTGCGGGGCGAATGAACTGGCGCGTCGGTGTCCCGTTCGCGGCGGGGGCGCTATTTGGCATGCTTGGTGGTCGACTCATCGCCCGGCATCTGAGCGGACCCCGGTTGCAGCAGGGCTTCGCCGTGTTCGCGGGAATCATCGCGGTGGGCATGGTTGCGAAAGTCGTGCTTGCGGCGTAGGTCCCGGTCGACCTTTGGCACCAACGGCCAAGGGTCGCTACACCACGATGCCTGTGGCAACGGTCGGTAGCAGAACGGCTCGTCGGGCTCTTTTTGCAAGAGGTCACCGCATTATCAATGAAGGAGGTCGGCGTGAATTCCGGCAACACCCCGAATCGTGAGGGCGTAGCATGCCGTGTCCCGACCAGCCTGCATCGCAGGGCTCAGGCGGTTCCGCATGTCTGAACGCAATCGTCCCGTCGCATTCGGCATCCGCGTCAATTACTGGCAGGTCGTGCTGCAGCTTTTGCAGGTGCTGCTCGTAGGGATGACCGTTGGGATGACGCGCAACGTGGTGCCCGCACTGGCCGAGAGCGAGTTCGGCG
>Ga0255336_100267_pt1 | contig 103480 bp, 144 predicted proteins | sample MeOH1_35cm_T3_17_FD_189102 | JGI IMG/M metagenome (GOLD analysis project Ga0255336, IMG submission 189102) | Sandy soil microbial communities from University of British Columbia, Vancouver, Canada - MeOH1_35cm_T3_179 | ecosystem: Engineered > Artificial ecosystem > Sand microcosm > Unclassified...
AAAGCAAGGGGAGCGAGGCGTCATGGATCTGGCAGAACTGACCGAGGAGTTGCGCCGCCGCGCCGGGCAGAATGTGAAGCTCGGCTACAAGGTGAAATTCCTCCTCGACGAGGGCACCATCTTCTGGGACGGCACCGAGCAGCCGCCGGTGATCGGTAATGACGATGCCGGCGAGGCCAATACCACGATCCGGATTTCCGCCGAGAATCTGCAGAAATTGATGGCCGGCGGGCTCGACCCGACACTGGCTTATATGACCGGCAAGCTGAAGGTCGAGGGCAGCATGGGGGTGGCTCTGAAGTTGACCTCGATGTTTGCCGATTAGCTGCGGATTTCAATAAGTTACTGAAAAGATGACAGGCCGGTTGACAGCCCGGCAGGGGCCGAGTATACGCATCCCCGCTTGGCCGCCTTCTCGGGCGCAGCCCGGCTTCCGGCCGATCCGACGGCCCACGGTGGCAGCGTAGCTCAGTGGTAGAGCAGGGGAATCATAATCCCTTGGTCGGGGGTTCAAATCCCTCCGCTGCTACCATCTAAATCTTCCAATTAAAACAATAGCTTGGCTCTCCGCAAGGCCCCCGACCAGGGGCCTTTTTGCTGCCCAAACCTCTCTTTTTGGCCCGTCCAAAAACCGCAGTTTTCCGCCATTCTCCGATGCCCTCTTTTGAAATGGGATACATGAGGGATACATGGCGCACGACTCTGGCCAGGCTGGGTTTGGTTGCCGCAGGTCAATGAATGGGCAGACGAGGGCGCTATCTTGCGCGGCAAGCTCCGCGCAGAATGAATTCCGCTTGACGCGTAACGCATAATCGGTAATCTTACGCTTATGAGAACGCAACAGGAACGAAGAAAGGTAGCTTACCCATAAGTGATTGACCAGTTGGTCGAAATTTATGGAACTTGAAAATGTATCAACCTACATATTCTGCTGTAGGGGGCATTCCTAAATACTTACCGAATATTATCGTTTTGCTACCAGGAATGGCCGGAATTCAGAGGTGGGGTGGGGCATGCCGAAAGAGACGGCAGGGTTAGAATTGCGGTTGGAATTGCTCAACGCGTGCATGTCCGAGTTCAGCAAACTGGCGGGGGAAAATTGGGTAGGCAATCACCTGCATTTGGTTGGAGTCATGGCTTGGCGCCTGCTAGTCTCGGCGAAGAAGAACCAGCACGTAACGGTGAAGACGTTATCCGCCGAGGTCTCTCCGTACACCAGCGAGGCGACGGCGATCCGCGTCATCAAGAAAATGGAAGAGGGCGGTCTGATCTCGACAAGCGCATCGAAGTCCGACAAGCGGAATGTGATTATCAAACCAACTCCGAAGATCGAAGAGATCGGTGCAAAGATTACCAAGTCACAGGACAATATCCTGCGCCGGCACGGATACGAGAAAGCAGAAAGGCCGGCATAAAGCCGGCCTTGTCTCAGTGATCTAAACGGCGCGCATTAATCAACCCTTAAAGAGAGCTTCCAGCTTTTTGCTCGTATCCGCGTCAATGGCCGGATCGCTCTCTTTTGTCGCCTTACGAATGACTTTGAGGATCTGAGTTTCATGCTGAGTGACAGACACACCAAGCGTCTTGTTCAAAACGTCCAAGACCTCCGGCGCGTATTCCTTCAAAATGAGCCGCAGTAGATGAGCAGGATCGACGCCAACGGCCTCCGCGAAAGCCGGCACTTTTTCCAACGGGAGCTTAGTTTTTCCCGTCTTGATCATGCTGATCATATTTGCGTTCGTGTAACCTAAGCGCTCCGAAATCTCGTTCTGCTTTAGGTCGCTGTTATCGATCAGAGCCGCAAGATATTCGTTAAATTTCTTGCCGGTTGGGTTCGTGGCACGCATTTAGACCTCCAAGTTTAACTTTTCATTGTGTGCGCCCTTTCTGTCTGTCTCGTGAATAGACATGAGCGCGTTTTTCGCAATGTAAAGTTGCTGAATAGGGGAAAGCTACTCACGACTTACTTATCTCCTATTGGGCAGAAATTTGTCAACCGCTGATTCAATGAGATTTTCCCGCGAAAGCTAAGCAAGTGCTGACTAGAATATGAATACGCAAGATTGCTGCAAGGTGAAGTAATTCCTGATTGCGGTTAGGCCGTAATTAATCCTATATGCGCCGGTCTTGGACACAATTCGTTACAAATCCCAAGGGTCACCACAATGAGAACACTGCCACAGGACGAGGCCAGCAAGCTGGTCGCGGAGATGCCGAATACTGCCCACCTGGCTACCAACGCCTTGGATATCCACACGGGCATTCATCCAACCGAGGGGAAGGTTGCTGTTATTCTTTCCATCCTGGGGGATGCTGTTGTTATCAAACTCGACAAGGCGGACTAGCTCGCTGCCCCTCGCCACAACGAATTCCACAAACCGAAGAGACGGGGGATTTGCATCTCCTGTCTCTTTTGCATACAGTCAAAATATAAGTAAACGATGACTTAAGGGAGATCGCTTTGTCGATTGAAGTTCAGATCCTGCGGGAGAAAGTCACGAAGCTCGTGCCGATGCTCGCCGGGCGAGGCATCACTGTTACGCAACGCGGGGATAAAGCGTATGTAAAAGCGCGTAACGGTCGCCCCTACAGCGTCAACATTCCCAACATTCCCGACAACGCCACTCAGGATCTGATAGTCGCGATCGAGGGCTTCCTGGATCACGAAGTCGGTCATCTGCTGTTCACGGACTGGGACGGCATTGAGGCGAGTTTCAAGGGCGGCAAGCGCCTGGCGTCGCTGACCAACATCATCGAAGATCCCTTTGTCGAGCGTCGCATGCAGGCCCAATTCCCCGGCTCGAAGGACAATCTGGAGCAGGTTCAGCGCTTCATTCTCGATCGATATACGAGCGCGATGCTGCCCCGCGCCACTGAGCCGGCGCATTACATCACCATCCTGATGATGCCGGCTATCCGCGCCTGGGCCGGTCAGCCGATCTTTCAGGAGTTCATGAAGGACAAGTGGCATTACATCAAGTCATTCACGGACATTATTGGCGACTTATCCGATCGAGTAGCTACGGTCGGCTCGACCTGGGACAGTTTGAACCTCGCCAAAGACATGATCGAGCGTCTGAAAGATGCGGCGATCCCCGATATGAGCCCGAGCGCGTCCAGCGACGATAGCGAGGAGGGCGAGGGTGAGTCCGTTGAGGAGTCCTCTGAGGGCGAAAGCAAGTCGTCCAAAAAGAAAGAGAAGGGCGACAAGGAAGAGAAGGACGAGGGCGACGAAGGCAAGTCCAAAGAGGACGGCGACGACAGCGAGGAAGAAGCCGAGGGCGACGAAGAAAAAGACGCCGACGGCAAGGGCGGCGCCGACGAAGACGATGCCGAAGAGGAAGGCAGTTCCGAGAAGGACGACGGCAAGGACAGCGACGGCGAAGGCGAGGGCGAAAGCTCCTCAGATGGCGACGACGCCGAGGATGACGCCGATGAAGGCACTTCCGGTGATGGCGAGAGCGATGCTGAGGATGACACCGAAGAGGAAGGCGACGCGGGCGAGGGCAAGTCGGATGGTGACGACGGCGATGCGGACGCTGACGGCGAGGATGACGGCGGCGACGCGGATAGCGAGGGCGAGGCTGACGGAGAGGGCGAAGGTGGTGACACCGGCGGCGACGATGACGCAATCGACGGCGAAAGCAGCGACGGCCCGACCGGCGGCAGCGAGGCCGACGATGAATTGCATGACGGCAAGGACGGCCCCAGCGCAGATCCTGAGCTGGTTGGCGCGCTTCTTGACGCCATCGAAGACGCCAAAGACTTCGACGATGCCGCTTCCGGCGAGATCGGGAAGATGGCGGCCGGCGTGATGGGCTCGTCCGATTATCTGATCTTCACCAGGGATGACGACCTGATCCAGCCGCTTGTGCCGCACGATCTGCCCAAAATGCAAGCCGCAGCCGCGAAGATGGAAGAAGAGATGCGCCAGGTCTGCGGCGTCATGCAGAAGGATCTGGAGCGCTTCATTGCCGCCCAGTCCCGTTCGGTCAACATTCCAGGGCATCGCTCCGGCCGTCTGCATTCAGCGGCGCTCGCCAAGCTCACCTTCAATGATGACCGCGTCTTCCGCCGGCGCGAGATCCACAAGTCGAAGGATACGGCAGTGTCGCTGCTTGTGGATTGCTCCGGGTCGATGCGGTCTGGCAGCTACAGGAAGTCTCGTATCGCAATCGCCTGCGAAGCGGCTTATGCGTTGGCTTTCACGCTGGAGCGGATCAATGTCAAGTTCGAGGCACTCGGCTTCACGACGCTGCCGGCGAGCACCGAAACCGTCCATGAGATGGGCGAGGCGAAGGCTCGTATTGGTCGTGGTTTCAGCCGCGTTGAGCCCATCTATATGCCTATCTTCAAGGACTTCGGCGAGCGCATGAATAGCGTCGTCAAGGCGCGGTTCGCGGCAGGCGTGCACGAATTGGGACTGCGGAACAATCTGGACGGCGAAAGCGTCGAGATTGCCGCGCGCCGTCTGGCTCTGCGCCGCGAAGAACGCAAGATCCTGATCGTCCTCTCGGATGGTTTCCCTTGCGCTTACGGCAGTTCGTCGGAGCAAAATGCGAAGCTCCGCAACGCGGTCAATGACGCCGAGAAATACAAAGTGGAAGTGCTCGGCATCGGCATCGAGTCGGATGCTGTCCAGCACTTCTACAAGAACAACGTGGTTATCAATACGGTCGATGATCTGCCGAAGATGTTGGTGAGCCGGGTCGCAAAGATGCTGCACGCGTAGGGAAAAGAAAGATAAGTAAGTGATTACTGTTGCGCTTCCTAATTCGCTGCGCTAAAACGGTATCTGTCGAGAGAAAACGGAGGTCACTATGAACGACAAGATCACTTGCCAGATCTGCGGCGCGCAAATTCATGCTGTCGTCGCCCATCTGCGCGAGGCGCATCCCGGCGTATCGATCGAGGATTATAAGTCCTCTTACCCGGATGCGCCGCTGCTTTCCAGGCTTGCCGAGGAGAAGCTCGCCAAGGCTCGTGCTGAAAAGCTCGCAGCCGCCGGCGGCGCTGAAAGTGTCACCGAGATGAAGACCGGCGCCGCCGTGGTCACTTCGCTCGCTGAGAGGCGCGGCTACATGCAGCAGGCGCTGCATGAGGTCTTCGAATTTGGCGCGGTCGATGCTGCCATGTCGTCGATCCATAAAAAGCCGATCATGATCAATGTCCTCACGGATCAGAACGGCTACGAGGATCTCGTCCCGGAAGTGGACGAAAACCACGTCTTCGACATTGCCTTGGTCAAGACGACCCTCATGGGGCTCGAACTCAATGTCCCAACCTACCTCTGGGGCCACGCCGGCACTGGCAAGACTTCAACCCTGCGCCAGATTTGCGCCAGGACAAAGCGCCCCTTCCTGCGCGTTCAGCATACCCTGAACACGGAAGAGAGCCACATTGTCGGTCAGTGGACGGCGAAGGGTGGCTCAACCTCGTTCGAGTTGGGGCCGCTCGCTATCGCAATGAAGAGCGGCCTGGTCTACTGCGCCGATGAATACGACATGGCGATGCCGGCGGTGCTGGCCGTCTATCAGCCGGTGCTTGAGGGTCAGCCGCTGGTCATCAAAGAGGCGGATCATGACAGCCGCATCGTCCGGCCGCATCCGAACTTCCGCTTTGTTGCAACCGGCAACACCAACGGAACGGGTGACGAAACCGGCCTCTATCAAGGCACGATGATCCAGAACGCCGCGAACTATGAGCGCTTTGGCGTCGTCGAAGAGGTCAGGTATATGCCCGAGAAGCAGGAAGTCTCGGTCATCATGCAGCAGGCGAAGATCAAGTCGGCCGAGGCTCAGAAGCTGGTCAAGTTCGCTAACGACTGCCGGCAGGCTTATAGCTCCGGCAAGATCGGCCTGCCGATCAGCCCCCGAGCGCTGATCAATGCCGCCAAGATGGGCATCCGTCGCGGCGACTTTAAGGTCGGCATCCAGCTCTCTTACGCTAATCGCCTGACCCGCGTTGACAAGGCGACTGTCGAAGGGCTCGCGCAGCGCATTTTTGGCTAAAAGTTGGTAAGTAATGAATGACTTAATTTCGTTCGAGGCTTACCGTAAGTTGGCCTGGAAGTTGGCGCGAGCCATCTTCGAGCGCTTCAAAGGGGTAAACCGCACGCATACCCTGGATGATATCTTCCAGGAAGTCAGCGTCGCATTCGTGAAGTGCGCCAGCATCTATCGACCGGAGCAGGGCGCCTTCTCGACCTACTTCTACAAGGCGGCTTGGAACGAAGTGCGCCGGCAGATCAATGTCGGCAAACGCGGTCAACCCGATGCTATTTCTCTCGACAGTGACCAGCATCGGGAGGAAGAGGGGCTTCATGAAAAGCTATGCGATCATGAGGCCCCTCTTCCCGACGACATTCTGAACGCCAAGCAAAAGAGAGAGCTGGCGTTGTCGCAAATGTCCCAAAAGACTCGACTGGTGGTCGAACTCGCAGAGCATCCGCCCCGCTGGCTGCTCGACAGCGTTGACCATATCAAGGCGCGCAACGATTGGGGTAAACAGCTAGGCGTCTTACAGCGCAGCAATGCGCCCGAAGTAGGGCTTGGCTTCGTCATGTCGATCCTTGGCTACACGCAAACGTCTCGTGAAGGCGTGATCGCGGAGCTGGCCCGGATCAGGAACAAGAACAGGGGTTTGTAATGGATGCAGCGCCGCGTTGCTTTCAGACAGCCTTTGCCTACGGCGAAAAGAATGCGGTCTGTCTCGCCTGCCCCTGCGTCGCCGAGTGCGCGCCGGTGGCAATGCAGAAGCGAGCCGAGATCCTCAGAGACGTAGGCGCAAAGCTAACAGCCAAACGGAACGAAACGGCGAGCGAGCCCATTGGCGATGCTCAACAAGAGGAGATTATCGTGAAACCAGACCCGATCGAGCCGACCTCGGCGCAGGTTGAAAAGCCGACAGTCACGAAGGCGCCCAAGGTGGCGAAGCCGGCGGGGCTGCCGGCGATCGAGGGTGTCAGCAAGAAGGGCATGGAGCTGATCAGGGCGATCAACAAGGTCACCCCCAACCTTCGCAAAGACATAAAGGCCGGTCGCAATCCGTTCGAGAACGCCAAGCCGGGCTTCATGAAGGTGGTTTGCTTGATGCTGCTCGCCGGCGACTTCCATAAGAAGCAGCTCTTTGCGGCATTCAAAGAGCAACTTGGCTGGACGGACGGCTCTGCCTCGTCACATGTCGCCATGGTCGCCTCGGCGCTGCCGGCGCTGGGGTTCGTCAGGGTCGATAACGAGGTCTTCAAGGTGGAAGTATGAGTGCATTAAACTTCGCGCTCGGCGCGCGGACACACTTCTCGCTGGGCGAGTCCTTGCTGGCGCCGAAAGATGTGGTTAAGGAAGCGAAGAAGCGCGGCTACACCGCCGCTGCGCTCGCCGACACCATGACGGTCTCGTCTATGATCGACTTCTCGAATGCCTGCAAAAAAGAGGGCATCAAGCCGATCGTGGGCGTGCGGCTGCGGATTGTCGATGACCCGACGGAGCGCAAGCCCAAGCGCGGCTCCGGCGTGAAGCGCAAAGACAACCGCCCCTGGTTCCCCAAGCTCTTCGCCAAGTCGCCGAAGGGTGTCGAGCGCATCATGCGCCTGCTCTCGCTCGCCAACAGCGCCGATCGCTTTTACGAGGTCGCGCGCCTTGGCTTTGACGATCTGCTGGCGGAACTGGACGGTAATGATCTCGTATTGCTTACGGGAGACTTCTACAGCGTCTTCCATCTGTCAGAGCATCGCGACAAGCTGCAAGCAATTGCGAGCCGTCTAGCGCCGTCTAATACGCTTGTAGAGCTGCTTCCAATCGACACGCCGTTGTTCGATACGATCAATAAGCACGCGATTGGCGCATGCGTCGATCTGAGATTGGAGCCCATCATCACATTTCCAGCCCTCTATGAGAGCGCCGAGCATGCGACGACCCTGGACGTATTGAACGCGATCAGCCGGAATGTGGAGATCAGCGAGCCGTGGCACAACGTCTTGCCCTATCGCGGCTATGAGATCCCCGACCAGGCGTCTGCCATCGAGCGGGTGAATAAGTCGCGCCTCAACCTCAAGAAGCGCGGGCTGGAAGAAAACAAGCCGATCTGGCTGAAGGCGCTGCAAAACACTGGCAGCTTTGCCGCGCGGTTCGACTATGTCTGGTCGAAGATGCCGGTCTCGCTGCCGAAGCTCGCCGTGGACGAATACGCGACGCTCAAGGCGGAATGCGTCAAGGGCTGGAAGGAGCGCTTCGCAAAGCCGATTTTCGGGCATCAGCCGGACGATGCCACGCTGAAGGCAGAATATGTGCCGAGGCTGCAATACGAGCTTGGCGTCCTGAAAAAGATGGGCTTCGAGGGTTACTTCCTGCTCGTGCAGGATCTTGTCCGGTGGAGCAAGTCGCAGGGCATTCTGGTCGGGCCCGGTCGCGGCTCCGTCGGCGGCTCGCTGATCGCCTATTTGATGGGCATCACGGACGTTGACCCTATCCGCTTCAACCTGCTGTTCGAGCGCTTCATCAATCCCGACCGCCTCGATTTGCCCGACGCCGACTTGGACTTCATGTCCGCTCGCCGGCACGAGGTCATCAAATACCTGGTCGAGAAATACGGCGCCGACAAGGTCGCAGGTATCTCGAATTACGGCACGCTGGCGTCAGCATCGGCGCTGCGCGACGTGGCGCGCGTCTACGGCGAGGATCTGAAGGAAATGACCTTCACGAAGCTCGTCCCCAAGGAACACGGCAAGTCGGTTTCCCTGGAGGAAGCCGCCAAAGCGATCCCCGATATCGACAAATACCGCCTGGCGAAGCCGGATATCTGGAAGCACGCCACCAAGCTGGAAGGGGCAATGCGCTCCTACGGCCGGCATGCCGCTGGCATCGTCGTGGGCGGTGTCCCGCTGATCGAGCGCGCCGTGGTCGAAAGCCGGCAGGGTGAGCCGACCGTCAATTGGGACAAGCGCGTCGTCGAAGACATGGGGCTGGTTAAAATGGACATTCTGGGTCTATCGACCCTGGACGTTCTCGACCACTGCATCAAGCATATCTGGAAGCGGCACACGAAGCACATCGACCTGCTATCCTTGCCGATCGATGACGAGCGCGTCCTGAATGCCTTCGGGAAGGGCGACACCATCGGCATCTTCCAGTTCGAAAGCGGCGGCATGAAAAAGCTGCTGAAGGATCTTGCTTTCGGCGGCCCGCTGACCTTCGAAGACCTCTCGGCCGCCACGGCGCTCTATCGACCGGGTCCGATGGACTCCGGCCTGCTTGACGAATACGTGGCGATTAAGCAAGGCGTCGGTGAGCCCAGCTATGAGCATCCCAACATGAAGCCGGCCCTGGAGGCGACTTACGGCGTCATGGTCTATCAGGAGCAAGTCATGCAGCTTGCCCGAGACCTCGCCGGCATGACCTTTACCGAGTCCGACCATCTCCGCAAAGCGATGGGCAAGAAGGACAAGGATAAGATGGCCGAGCAGCGCGGCAAATGGGTTGACGGCTGCCAGAGCCATTCCGGCATGTCCGAGAAATCAGCCCAGGAGCTATTCGACAAGATCGAGCTGTTCGCCGGCTACGCCTTCAACCGCAGCCACTCGGTCGAATATTCGCTGATCTCCTACATCGCTATGTGGCTGAAGGTCTATTACCCGATCGAATTCTATGCCGCGTCGATGACGATCATGGATGAGGACAAAATACCTGGGATCTTGGCTGACGCGAAGTCCCGAGGCATCGTGGTCATGCCGCCGGATATCAACGAGTCCTCTGGCATCTTTGAGATCCTGAACGACAAGACGCTCCTGATCCCATTCAACCGGCTCAAGGGCATTTCGGACAATACGACGGGCGCCATCCTGTTCGCGCGCAGTGAGGGCGGCAAGTTCAAGGACAAAGCCGACTTCATCACGCGGGTCGAAAAGCGCCGCTGCAACATCCGTCACCAAGAAATTCTCGATCGCATTGGTGCCTTTGCCCGCATCGAGCCCGGCCAGCTACCCTCGACCCACGAAAGCCGTCTCAAGGATCAGATCGAGCTACTGCCAGGTTTGACCGTGCAGGCGGTCAAAGTCAGCCGCGACATGGTGACGAGCCCCTTCGCCAAGGTCAGGCTCAATGCGCTGGTCGAGGAATGGCGGAGCTGCAAGAACTGCTTGCTGGCCGGCGGGTGTCACCCGAAGCCCTTCCTCGGCAAAGAGCCCAAGTTCATGGTCGTCACCGACGGCCCGAGCTGGACGGAAGAAGAAAATGACCGCATTGCAATGGGCAGCTCGTTTAGCTACGTGCATGAAGCGATGCTAGTTGCCGAGCTGGCCAAAAAGGATGCCTATTTCACGACCCTGATCAAGTCACCCAAGCCGGAAGGGGAGAAGTTCTTCCCGAACGAGGTTCTCAAGGCTTGCCCGTCTTATCTGGATCGCGAGATCGAGATCCTGAAACCGCCACTGATTGTGGCCCTGGGTAGCAATGCTGCCCGGCATTTCGTTCCCGAGTTGAAGGGCGGCGTCGCTGAACACAATGGTATGCTGCACTACAGCCGCGAACTCGATGCCACGATCATCATTGGAATTTCGCCTGGCATGATCGCGTTCGACGGTGGTAAGCAAAGGCTGTTGAACGACGTTTTCATGAAGGCAAAGGAACTGTTGGAGTGAGTTGGGAGAAACTGTGGGTGTTGATCGGTGGCATTGCTGTCATCGTGATGGGTGGGGGTTACTTCTGGTTCTCGGTCTACCCGGAGGTATATCCGACGAACATCGCCAAGGCGAACAGGCTGGCGGAATGCGAGGCTACCAGTCCAAACTTCAATCGCTGGAGCGAGAAGTCGCGCGTGTTCTGCTACATTACCACGCCATAAGCCACCAGAAGATCGGCACTAACCTGCCGATTTTCTTTTTCCCAAGAAGATAAGTCACTATTTACTTCATTTCCCAGACTATAGTTAGTACAGTCGATCTCACGGAGCAGTTAGATGGAGTTGAAAACTTTCTTTACGCCAGAGGAGCTGAAAGCTGACCTAGCGTTTTCGGATGCGGATCTGCACACGGCCATGATGAAACAGGCGCCGTTGTTTGCTCACTACGCGTCCATCGCAGCCCGCGCTCAGAAGCAGGCTGACGACATGAAGATGATCCTCGAAATTACCGAGGGCAAAGTGGACAAGGATCTTCGCAATCAGGCGGCAGCCGCCGGCGAGAAGATCACCGAGGCGTCACTGTCCAAGGCGCTTGTCCGCAGTTCGAAATACGTCGAGGCGCTCCGGCGCTACAACGACGCAAGGATGATCGCAGACCTGGCGCGCAACGCCTTGGAAGCGTTCAAGCAACGCCGCGACATGCTGGTTCAGATCGGCGTGACGCAGCGTGAAGAGATGAAGGGCGACCTTCTGATCAAGGCGCGCGAGCGGACTCTCGATGAGAAGAAGGCGGGCGTTTTGGGAAAAGTTAGCGCGTGACAATTTCCTCTTAGAAATAAGTCACCGCTTACTATATTATAGTTGTGAAAGTAAGTCGCGAATGAGCGGCGAGGTTCACAGTCATTCAAGCGATAAAAGGAAAGCAAAAGATGGCAAGCACTGCCGAATTACTCGAAAAGATCAAGCAGAAGAAGCAGGCGATCCAGCAGGCTTCGGGCCGCCGGGTCAAGACGCTGAAGCCCACCCCCGGTAAGAGCCGTTGGCGCATTCTTCCGTCCTGGCGCGGTGATGGGCAGCAGTTCTGGCACGATTTCGGCCAGCACTTCATCAAGAATACCGCTGGCGAATTGCAGGCGGTTTACGTCTGCCTCAGCAAGACGTATGGCGATGACCGCCCCTGCGAGGTCTGCAACAGCCTGTCTTCGGCGATCAAGGCTTGTGATGACGATACCGTCATCGAGAAGCTGAAGGAAGCGTCCTCGAAGGGCCGCATCCTGCTCAACGCCCTTCACCTCGATGGTGAAGATCCCAAGACGCCGGGTATCCTGGAACTGACCCCGACCACGTTCGAGAAGTTCCTCGACCTGTTCGCCGAATACGAAGATCTGATGGATCTCGACGCCGGCCGCGACATCATCATCACGCGCACTGGCTCGGGCCTCAACACCGAATACAGCATCATGGTTGGTGCGAAGACGGTGAAGGTCGATCGCGCAATTCTGCCCAAGCTTCACAACTTGGACGAATACGTCGCCCAGGAATACGAGGAGGGCAAGAAGAAGGCCCTCGCGGCGATCGGCAATGTATCCGGTCGTCTCTCGGCAGCCGGCGGCGCTGGTCTGCTCACTGGCCCGAAGGGTGGCTCCCGGCCGACCCCGAAGGACGAAGACCTGGATGACGATATCCCTTTTGACGAGTCCTCGCCGATCGGCGGCGAGGTGATCGAAGGGAAGGCAACGGAAGTGAAGGAGCCGGCGCCGACCCCGCCCAAGGCGGCTTCTGAGACCACTCCCGCGCCGAGCGCCCCGAAGAAACCCGATCCGAAGCTGGCAGTTGAAGAAGTGCCCGCTGCGGATATCGCAGGGTCTTACTCGGACGCTGAGATCGACGCCTTGCTCGGCGATCTCGACTAAACGGAGCGGACGCGGGTCTCCCCAACCCGCGTCCCTCGCTCCTCAGAGAGCCCCATGAAGCATTATCTCATCATTGACGGCAACAGCATTGGCTTTGCTGCCCACAACACGACCGTCCTCACGGTCGCCGGCAAGCAAGTCCAGGCGATCTTTGGCTTTCTCAGGACGGTCAGGAAGATGGTCGAGACCTATGGGTCCGGCGGTGTTCTGATCCTCTGGGACGGCAAGTCATGGCGCAAGGAAGCCTACTCGTTTTACAAGGCTGACCGAGACAAAGACCCGAAGATCGCTGCGGCGCGAGCGCATTACAAAACGCAGCGGCCGTCAATCGCGCGAGCCTGCAAGCTACTCGGTCTCCCCCAGTTGTTCGCTCCCAACCTGGAAGCGGATGATCTCGCCGGGATGCTTGTGCCGCGCGCCGTTGCAAAGGGCGCCCGCGTAACGATGGCAACCGGCGATCAGGACTGGCTTCAGCTTGTCCAGCCCGGCGTCGTCTGGATGGACTTCGTTCGCGAGAAGATCGTCACCACCAAGAATTTCCAGGAGTTCACCGGCTACGTGAATGCCGCCGCCTTTTTGCAGGGTAAGGCACTTCGCGGTGACAGCTCCGACAAAATTCCGGGTGTTGGCGGCATCGGCGAGAAGGGCGCGGCGGAGATGCTGGAGAAGTGGGGCTCTGTTGAGGGGTTTCTTGAAGCCTTCAATGGCGGCAAGATCGAGAAGCCGGGCAAAAAGCTGGTGACGTTCGCCACGAACGCTGCCGGCGGCGTCGATAACTTCCACCGCAACATGGAGATCATGGATCTCCGCAGTCCCGCCATCCCAAAGCCGACCAAGTTGCACAAGACCGCCAAGCCGCTCGATGAGGAAGGCTTCACGGAATTCTGCGCTGAGCTGGCTTTCCATTCCATCCTTCGTGAACTCGACAAGTGGCTGACGCCATTTAAGAAAGGAATTTCCCATGCGTGAAGCTAAGCAGGCCCGTTTCAAAGAACAGGTCACCGATCGTCTCCAGCAGATCAAGAAGCAGTTCGAGGCGTTGACGGCGCTCGTGGACAAGAGCCCGGAACTCTACGACGCGGATATCCAGGGCAAGGTTCACTCCTATGTCGCCGGCGCAAACGACCAGTTGTCGGGCTTCGCCGACAGCCGCCGTGGTCTGCGCTCCAATTCCACTTTCGCCGACGTGACGCTGTAAGGAGCAATCATGCAGTACATTCTCGAAGGGTTGGCCGCCTACGGCCTGATTGGCGCTGTGTTTGCGCTCGCCGTTGCGCGCCGCATCTGGGCGGAGCGCGCTAATCACGTTGCTACGCTGTTCGGCCAGATCCTCTGGCTGATCCTGGCGCTGTGGATCGTGGTCGTCATCTGGCCATTCTTCCTCGTGATCATGGTCAAGTCGCTGATCGTCTTCGTCAAGATGAAGATCTCGGAAGGCTTCTCCAGCGTCGAGGACGACTTCAAGGGCGGGATCAAGTAATGAGCAAGGGCGACGCACTAGCTAAGGCGCTGTTGAGCGCCATCGGCGACAATGCGGACAATCAAGCGGTGTCGCAATTCATCGACACTGGCTACGCTCCGCTCAATCGCATCATCAGCGGTCGGTATGACGGCGGCTTGCCATTTGGTCGTTGCGTCGAGATGTTCGGCGCGTCGTCTTCGGGCAAGACCGCGCTCGCAACCGATTGGATGGTCACGGCTCAGAAGATGGGCGGCGTGGCGATCTTTATCGACTGGGAGCGCTCCTTCAACGTCAATCTGGCGGTGTCGTTCGGCCTCAAAACCGAGCGCCCCTTCTGGATCTACAAGAAGCCCAAGACGTGGGAAGAGGGCAACACGATTGCCGCCAAGGCGTGTCAGATCATTCGGAACTCCGAGATGATCCCGGCCTCGGCGCCGATCCTGGTAGTCTTTGACTCGATCGCCGCTGCCCTGCCGAAGTCGATGACTGACAAGGACATCGACGAATACACCATGAACGACACCACCGCATTGGCTCGGGTGACCTCCACGACGTTGAAGTCCATGTCGAGCTGGGCGGAGGAGTATAACTCCACGTTCCTCTACTTGAACCAGATCCGGCTCAAGCCGGGCGTGGTGTACGGCAATCCGCAGACCACCCCCGGCGGCATGGCCATGGAGTTCTATTCGACGGTTCGTCTGTCGCTTGGCCGGACAAAGATCGTCGCGGGCAGCGATAAGGAATTCGTCGGCCAGAAGATCAATATCAATTGCGTCAAATCGAAGCTGACCAAGCCGTTCCAGGAATGCTCCATGAACCTCATGTTCGATGACGCAGGCACGGCGGTATTCGACAAGGTGCTCTCCCTGATCGACCACCTGGTCGAAGAGAAAGCTTTGACCATGAGCGGCGCTCGCGTCGCGTGGATCGACGGCAAGACCTTCCACAAGAGCGAGCTTGCCAAGAAGCTCGTCAAGGAAGGCGCGGTCGCGGAACTGGTCAAGCTGTTGCCGCCCACCGGCGCAGCAGAAAAAGAAGCTGCCGCTTAATTTCCTCAATTGACGATTTGGGGTCGAAGCACAATGCTCTACTCTCGAACACTCGGGAGTAGGGCATGGCTTCTTTAAAGCAGATCAAGGCGCGGGTTAAACTGGTCGATGGCTACTTCACCTTGGAGACTGTCGTCGAACAGCGGAAGCGCATCAATCTGTGCGACCAATGTGGTCTTGGAGCAAGATGCTCCATTCGATCAACGGTCGCGAAATTGAACAAGGAAGGCGTGGTAATTCTGCCGGTGAAAACCTGCAAGGAATTTCGGCATCGCATCCCCTTCCAAAGTGAGCGTGGGCTTATCAAAGACCGGGTCAATACCTTCCGCATGGGTGCAGCCTGGTCTGGCCGGATCGATCCGGGCAACATCGTCCTCTTGACCAACAGCAAGACCGGCGCGGTGTATGGCGAGGCGGAAGTGATCGAGAAGCATGTCGGTTCTTTCGAAGAGATGGCGACGGCGCACGCGCTCAATAACCACATGCTGATAGATAGCGGGGAAGCCGATCCCGTGGAGGCAATGTATACGATCCTGCAAAAGTCCTATGGCCCGCTGTATGTGAGCCGCGACAAGCAGGTATCGGTCATTTACTGGAAGTGGCTGGGACATGGCGCGGAGCAAGAAGGAGAAGCCCTACAGCGTTGAGCTGATCAAGAGGGGCAGCCGCAAATACGGCGAGATCAGGACATTCCCTGACGGGCGAACAATCTATGTCGCCTATCGCCGGATGAAAGACATCTTCCGCAACGGCCACAAAACCTACTCTGGCGCCTTCCGCACAAACGAGGCTTTCTGGGCATTCGACCTAGACATTCTCCTCAAGATGCGCCACCGCAAAATCCAATTCATTGGCGTACTCGTGAGAGAGAACGACGACCTCTATCTGACGCGCATGGAATGGGCGTCAGATCCTTCCAAGACACGCCTGGTTCAACGCGGCGGCGTTCTCATGCGGAACGTCCCGTTTGAGCTATTCACCAAAAAACCCGGTGTCGTTCGTCTGTAAAAATAAGTAATCGCTTATTGTGCTCCCAGTGAGCAAGCGATACAGTCGAGCGACATGATAACGAGGGACAGATGACTAAACCCTACGCAGTTGTTTCCGACCTGCACATGCACGCATGGTCGCAGTTCTCCAGCATCAACGCTGATGGCACAAATTCCCGATTGACGATCATCTTGGACGAGTTGGAGCGCGCCGGCGATTACCTGCTGGAGCAGGGCGGCGATCACATCTATGTGGCCGGCGATATGTTCCACGTTCGCGGCAAGATCGAGCCATCTGTCCTTAATCCGACCAAAGATCGCATCTTGAAGATGCGCAAGAAGGGCATCGAATTTGCCTTCATTCCTGGCAATCACGATCTGGAAGGTAAGGACGCATCGCGTCTTTCGAATGCCGTCACGGCATTGGAGAGTGATGGCGTCACCATCTGCCAGCAACCTTTGTATTTTGCGGGCAACAGGGTGTTCATGGTGCCTTGGCATTCGAACATCGAGGAGCTAAAGGCCGAAATCCTCAAGACCGATGCCCACTATCGCAACAGGCTTGATTTGATCATCCATGCGCCGCTGAACGGCGTCATCATGGGCATTCCCGATCACGGCCTGGTCGCGGCGGAGGTCGCGGAGTGGGGTTTCAGGCGCGTCTTCTGCGGCCATTACCACAGTCACGTCGAGTTTCCCGGCGGTGTCTATTCGATCGGCGCGACGACACATCAAACATGGGGTGACGTTGGCTCGAAGGCCGGCTTCCTGGTCGTCTATGAAGATCGCGTCGATTTCCGCGCCAGCCATGCGCCGGCATTCGTGGATCTCGATCCGCTCGCTGACGAGCTGACCATCCAAAACACGGTCGATGGCAACTATGTCCGCGTGAAGCTCTCCTCGGCGACCGAAGCCGAGATCAAGGCGATCAAGGAAAGCGTCTTGGAAGCGGGAGCGCGCGGCGTTGTGGTGCATGCCGTCAAGGAAACGGTCTCCATCAAGCGCGAGGGCGTCGTGAAGGCCGGCGGCGTGTCGCTTAGCCAGTCCGTCAACGATTACGTCAAGGCGAAGTATGCCGGCGAGGACGAGAAGCCGCTGGCGGAACTTTGCGAGGATATTTTGACCGAGTCCAGGAGCGTCGAGGCATGAAGTTTCATCTGGCAATCGAGAACTTTCTGGCGATCAGCCTGGCTGAGATCGACCTTTCCGGTCGCGGGCTGCTGCTGATCCAGGGGGACAACCAGGACAATCCTAGCGCCGAGAGCAATGGCGCCGGCAAGTCGTCAGTCCCCGATGCGCTCTATTGGGCGCTCACCGGCGAGACGGCGCGCGGTGTTTCTGGCGACGCAGTGATCAACCGGAGCGCCGGCAAGAACTGCCGCGTTGTGGTGAAAGTCACCGACGAAAAAGAGACCTACGAGATCGCGCGCCACCGGAAGCACACCAAGGGCAAGAACAGCGTCACGGTCAAGCTATTGGATGCCGACGGCAGCGGGCGCGAGCACGATCTGACTAAGGGCACGGACAAGCTAACCCAGGAGGTTATCTTCAAAATCCTTGGCTGCTCGGCTGAGGTCTTCAAGGCTGCCGTCTACTCTGGCCAGGAGCAGATGCCCGATCTGCCAGGTATGACCGACAAGCAGCTCAAGTTGCTGGTCGAGGAAGCGGCCGGCATCAATCAACTCCAGGCTGCCCACGACATTGCCAAGAAGCGGCTGGCGACGGCAGAGGCGGTTTTCTCCGACTGCCTGTCCAAGAAGAAAAACCTGGGAGACCGCCTTGAGGATGCTAAAAGCCATCACGAAGGCGCAAAAGCCCGAGCCGATGAATGGGATAAGGCGCAGGGCGGCCGGATCGCTGACGCAACTAACAGGGCCAAAGAGGCGGTCGATGCGGTCAAGCGGCTGGATACCGAGATCGCCGGTGACGATCTGGTAGCCAAAGAGGCGGAACGGGATCGCCTACAGGGGATCATCGACGGTGTGGCCGGCGAGCGCGTGAAGGAGGTTGAACTTCGCACCACTCTGAGCCGGGCCCAGGCCGAAGAAGCAAAGGCGCAAGTCAACCTCACCAACGCGGCCGGGAAGCTGCGGACGGCAGTCGATAAGCTGAAAGGCATCGACGCCCAGATCGGCAAAGCCTGTGGCGAGTGTGGCCGTAATCATGACGAGTCCACCCTTGGGGCGGCCAAGTGCGCGCTCAAGGAGACCGCCAAAAAGGAGAAGACCTCCTACGATATGGCGGTCGAGGCCCGAGCTGCTGCTGGAAACACCGTTTTAACGAGCGCTAAGAGCTTGGAGACGTTCACGGCGTCAATGACTGACATCAGCGAGGCGACGGCGTCCCTGAGCGCTATAAACGCGTCTATCGTCACTTCCAGCGCACTACGCGACAAGCGCAAGACGGCAGCGACGACGGCCAAGAGCCTGGTCGAGCGTCAGAGGGAGATCAAGGCGGAGATAAATCCGCATTTGGCGACCATCACCGATGCCTTGGGCAAGATCGACTACCTCAAAGTGCAGATCGATAATGCCGATGAGGAGATTGCCGAACAGGCTGCGGCAGTCGAGCTGCGGAAGAAGGCCGTTCAGGTCTATGGCCCGGCCGGCGTGCGCGCCCATATCCTCGATACTGTGACGCCATTCCTCAATGACCGGACGGCGCACTATCTCGGCGCCCTGTCTGACGGCAACTGCCATGCAATTTGGCAGACCCTGACGCCGACGGCAAAGGGTGAGCTGCGGGAGAAATTCTCCATCGATGTGGCCGATGACCAGGGAGCGGAGAGCTTCGCCGGTTTGTCGGGCGGTGAGAAGCGCAAGGTGAGGTTGGCTACCGCCCTCGCTTTGCAAGACCTGGTTGGAAGTCGGGCGGCCAAGCCGATCGACCTCTGGATCGGGGATGAAATTGACGACGCGCTGGACAACGCCGGCCTTGAGCGCCTGATGAATATTCTGGAGCTGAAGGCGCGCGAGCGGGGAACGGTGTTGGTAATCTCTCATGCCGATCTGAAGGATTGGATCAGAGAGACGCTGACGGTCGTCAAGAAGGGTGGCGTTAGCACAGTGGTTGAAGGTGATTAATGGCAGTTACAGAAGAACAAAAGCGAGAGCGGGAGCAGATCGCCGCCCAAATCAGCAAGGCGGCAGAAGTCGGCGTGTATCACTTCAGGCTGCTCCAGCCGACGACATTGACGGTCAAACAGGGCCATCAGTTCAAGAAAAAGCCCTTCATTGGCGAAGAGATTTTCGCCGTCAAGACGGCCTATGTCGGGAAGCGGGGCGGCATTATCGTGGTATTCGAGCCATATACCGCGAGTGAGTACGCCTCGATCGAGATCCCCATTATGGATTGCGAGACGCTTCTGGAGGGCTGGCCGAACTGGCGCGCCGGTGTCCTGAAAGAGTTCGAAGGCGACGGCATCCACATTCCGTTGAAGCCGGTGGCGCCGACACCGCCTGAGGAACTCATGACCGATCCAAATTTCGGGAGTTGGTGAATGGCTCAAATTCGCGCATTAACGATCGACCCCTCACTCCGAAATTGGGGAATGGGGCGTGTCCTGATCGATATCGACACCCGCCAGGTCACGGTCGAGGAGCTATTCCTCAACAAGACCGAGGATGACAGCGGCAAGGTCGTTCGCAAGAACAGCGACGACCTGCGCCGGGCCAAGGCGCTCTATGACGAAATGGTCCGCTTCAGCCAAGGCTGCTCGATTGCCTTCGCTGAAGTCCCAGTCGGCTCACAGAGCGCTCGCGCCATGGCGTCTTACGGTGTCTGTATTGGCGTTCTGGCCGGCTGTCCGCTGCCGCTGATCCAGGTGACCCCGACAGAGGTCAAGTTGGCCGGCTTCGGCTACAAGCACGCCACCAAGGAAGAGATGATCCAGTGGGCAACCGAGAAGCACCCGGAAGCCAATTGGCTCATGAAGAAGCGGGGAGGGGCGCTGACCCCCACCAATGACAACGAGCACCTGGCGGACGCAATTGGCGCCGTCTACGCGGGGATCAAGACTGACCAGTTCCGCCAGGCAGTTGCCATGCTCAGATCCATGGGGGTGGCTGCGGCAATCCCTGGAAATCCTTCTATTTGACGTTAATAGTAAGTCATTGCTTACTTCATTATAATTAGTTCCCCTTGCGCTCAGCAGGACGGAATTAGGAGAACACCATGTTTTACGACACGCATGTTCAGGCGCGTGCATATGCGCCTGGCATTGGGCAAGCTGTTGCCGATCGAACCATCAACCGGACTGTCACCGAGCAGTATCCGGCCATCAAGCAGGTCTATGCGACCATCCCGCGCGACGATCAGACTTCCCTGGACAGTCAGATCGAAGCCTGGTGTAAGTCCAACAACTATGTCTTTGGCGGCGAATACCGCGTGCAGCACGGCGACGACACGTCGGTCAATGTCGCCATCGATGTGACCGGCGAGCTGCGCCGCGAAACCTGGGCGGACGTGGCGGAACGCGTCTCGCTCGGCAACTCGCTGCTGACCAAGATCCGGCAGGACGAGGAGCGCCAGGCGCTTCGCTACCATCTCCGGCGCGGCAGCATCATCATGTCCGGCCGCCATCTCCAGCACGGCGATGAAACCCAGCCCACTCGCAACCAGGAGGTCTTTACCAACTGCGCGACAAGTGCGGCAAGCTTCCTGACCTTTTATCTGCTGCTGAATGGCGCTGGCGTCGGTCGCTCCTATGACGACGACATGATGCTGGTGGACTGGTTCTATATGCCGGTCCTGGAATGCGTCATCGATGACCAGCACGCCGACGCCCAAAGCGGCGAGATCCAGGCGCTGACCCGCACCCAAGCTGAGCATCTCTATGCCGGCCGCGCCCGCGAGGTCTTCGAAGTGCCCGATAGCCGGGAAGGTTGGGCGGCTGCCGTCGAGAAGATCGAGACGATGACGGCAGCAGAGAAGTATCGCGGCTGGACGCTGATCTTGGACTTCAGCAAGGTTCGCCCGCGCGGTGCGCCCATCAAGGGCATGCAAGACCGCCCAGCTTCCGGCCCTGGACCGCTGATGAAGGCTATCCAGCAGATCGCCCGCATCCGCGACAGCAGCATGGACCCCTGGCGCTCGACCATGTACGTGGATCACTATCTTGCCGAATGCGTGCTTGTCGGCGGCGCCCGCCGTGCGGCCCGTATGTCCACCAAGCACTGGAGTGATGAAGGCATTTTCGACTTCATCTCGGTGAAGCGGGGCGGCTTCCTGTGGTCGTCGAACAACTCGGTGACCACCGATGCCGAGTTCCGCAGCTATATCCTCGATCCGAGCATCAAGACGAAGGAAGCCGAATGGGCTCGCCAGGTGCTTGAAGCGATCTGCCAGGCTGCCTATCACGATCGGACTGGTGAGCCGGGCCTGATCAATCAGGACATGCTTCGCGAGAACAACGTGAAGCTGGAGGATTACGCGATCGGCAACTTCGTCGGTTCGCAGCGCTTCCAGCTCTCCGGCGACGGCAAGAGCCTGATGGGCAAGCTTGCCGAGGCGTTCCTCGCCAAGAAGCACAAGATGATCACCAACCCGTGCGGCGAGATCACGCTGATCATGTTGGGCGGCTATTGTCTGATCGGCGACAACGCGCCGTATCATGCCAAGCCCGACTGGATGCCGACGGCGCTCACTCAGCCGACTTGGGAGATCATCTGGGACACGGAGGCCGAGGACAGCTTCCGGGTCATCACGCGCGCCCTGATCCGCACGAACTTGATGGATTGCCTCTATCGCAAGGAGGTCAATCGCACCAACCGTATCGGCGTCAGTCTCACCGGCCTGCATGAATACGCCTATGCCCGCTTCGGCTACGGCTTCCGCGATCTGATCGATGAGGAGAAATCCAAGCCGTTCTGGCTGACCATGTCGCGGTTTGCCCGCGCCGTGCAGGAAGAGGGCATCAAATATTCGGCAGAGCTTGGCGTCAATGCGCCGCATACCGACCGGACGATCAAGCCGGCTGGCACAACCAGTAAGCTGTTCAGCCTCTCGGAAGGCGCGCACTTGCCGGCGCGGCGCGAATATCTCCGCTGGGTGCAGTTCCGCTATGACGATCCGCTGATCGCCAAATACGAGGCGCTGGGCTATCCGGTCAAGCGGCTCAAGACCTACAGCGGAACGGTCATCGTCGGCTTCCCGACGCAGCCCGAGATCTGCAAGCTCGGCATGGGCGACAAGCTGGTTCTGGCTTCTGAGGCGACGCCGGAGAAGCAATTCCAGTGGCTGCGCCTGATCGAGAAATACTGGATCAGGGGCGTGCAGGCTGACGGCGTCACGCCGTTGACCGAGGACACCGGCAATCAGGTCTCCTACACCCTGAAATATAAGCCGACCGAGATCTCCTACGAGGCTTTCCGCGATAGCATCGTCCGCAACCAGTTCACGGTGAAGGTCTGCTCGGTCCTTCCCGAGCTGGATGAGGTGGAGTCGGCATACGAGTATCTGCCGGAGCAGGTCGTGACCAAGCACGATTACGAGATGATCGTGAATGCCATCAAGCAGGACGATAGCGTGAGGGAGGACGTGGATTTCAGCCACGTAGACTGCGCGACCGGCGCCTGTCCGGTGGACTTCAATAAGTAATAGACACGCGACTTAGGACTGGAACCCTCGCGCTCTCCTGGTATAAATTGGGGAGAGAGAGCGGGGGTTCTATGTTTAATGATCTATTGAATGCTTTGGCGACTCTGCCCGCCTGGGTCAGCGGGCTTGCGACTATATTTGGGTTCTTTGGTGGTATTTGGGGCACGGTTAAGGTCCTTCTTTGGTGTAAGGGCCTGATATTGCGATGGTTGCCTCACGTGAGCGCCATCGTGGCCAAATGGGAGGCAAGCCAACTAGTAAGGGCTATGAGATCCTACCATTGGGCTATCGCAAATGACACGTTGGTCTGCTTAGTCGGCATTCGAATTCTGCGCGCCTTTAGCATTGGATCGGCTGTGGCAATCTTTCCATGGGTATTCTTTGGCCAGAATGATTGGGTAGATCATCTTGTAATGCTCGACCGATTACATAGCCCGACCTTTGTCTATGCGTTCATATCGGTGATGCTTTTTTCTTTCGTACTTGGGAAGCAAATTGACTTGCTCTTCGACTACCTTTATCCACAGGGTCATAGACGAAACCTAATGGGTCAACTATTGACTCTGTTACAGTCGTCCGGGATGAAATCGCAGGCCGAACGGTCGAAGTGGATGACTTCTCGAAGTATAATTCCCGCCTACGGCAAGGAATACGAAGAAGCAGAGCGTCTTCTTGAAGCAAACACGCCACGGATACCACGGCAGCCTGCCGAGTAATTCTTGATTGGAAAACGATAATCATGCTTGCGATCCCAAGAAAAGTAAGTCATAACTTACTTACAAGACGGCGCACAAGAAGCGCGAGAGCTAGACAAAAGGAGGTTGTTCGATGCCCAAGGCACTCGAACTTGAAGACTTTGGTATCTGCGACAACGCGGACGCGCCGGAGGTCAGCGGCGAAATGAAAGAGATCGCCGGCAGGCTCATGAAGCTGCCATACTGCGATATGCGGACGATGGCCGAAATGTTGGCTACTCTCTTCCAGAGCACCGTCAGGGCTAATCCCGACTTCTTCGCCGCTTCGCTGATTACCGTCAGCCGCGAGATCCTCAAATCTCCCAGCCCGAAGCCGACCGGCCCGGTCTATCGCGATACGAGGCTCACCAATGCCCGCTAATAAGCCGATCGCATTCAAGCTCGTCCCGGTCTATGAGCCGGAGCCGGGCGCCATCGTCACCAACCAGGTCATGACCTGCGCGCTCTCCGGCCGCATCCTCGGCGGACACAACGGCGCCGGCCTCTACCTGGCTCCCGAGATCGTGGACGAGATCCGCTTGGGCCACGTCCGCTATGAGCGAGATCCCGACTAATGGAACGGCTCATGTCACTGGACGAGTTTGTCCAACAGCAGCGCCAGGCGCTCGAAAAGTTCGAGAAGAAATGGCGCAAGGAGCATGAGACAAATCCCATCGTCTATCCCGGCTCGATGATGCCGGGCGACTGGGACGAGCAGCTCAACTTCTTCGACCCCTCCGAATAAGGCTTCCACACAATGCAAGTCCAGATCATCGCTGACAGCATCAGCGAAGCGCATAAGCGCATCACCACGTTCCAGCTCCGCTATCCACGTTTCGTCCATGCGGAACTGATGACCCATCGGGTTTTCAGCCGCAACGCGCGGTCGTCGCGCGCCGTCCCGACCAAGGTTCTCTTGGAGGAGATCGAGAAGATGCCGGCTCAGCCGCTTGTGTGGGGCAAGAACATGCCCGGCATGCAGGCTAAGGAAGAGCTGGGGATCTTCGAGCGCGTCGAGGCCCTCGCTGTATGGATGAGCGCGGCACAGCACGCGGCGGCGCACGCGCGGAAGCTGGCGGAGATTGGCTGCCATAAGCAGATCGTCAATCGGGTGATCGAGCCATTCTCCTTCATCAACACGGTCGTCACCTCGACCGAGTGGGAAAACTGGTATGGCTTGCGTGTCCACGAAGACGCGCAGCCAGAGATCCGCATCCTGGCAACTGAAATGCTGCGGGTGCATCGGGCGTCGAAGCCCAAGCTGTTGCGGCATGGCGAATGGCATCTGCCCTATGTGGTCGATGACGACATTGTCAGGGCGACGGCTTGGACGGTCTCGAAGTATGGCGAGCGAGCGGATGCGAACGATCTGCTGGCACAAGCCCTGCTGGCAGTATCGACGGCCCGATGCGCCCGAGTGAGCTACAAGGCTCACGATGGCTCTGAGACGAGCATCGGCAAGGACATGGAGCTGACTGACGCACTCGTCGGCGCCCAACCCATGCACGCCAGCCCGGCCGAGCACCAAGCGACGCCGGACGAGCGCAACAGCCAGGGCGATCTGGTCTATCCGACTTGGAAGTTCCCCGAGCTGCACGGCAACTTTGTCGGCTGGAAGCAGCATCGTAAGTTCCTGCTGGGCGAGAAGGTGGCTGCTTACCCCGACGCCCGCGGCCTCTGACCAATCAAAAACAGGAGTCCAATCAATTGCTTAACGTCCAGATCAAGCTTGTCCGCCCCGGTCTTTTCCCGAAGAACGGTGAGCCGATGATTTCCGTCCCCGAATACAAGACGGCCATGTCCGCCGGCGTGGATCTCCAGGCGGCCATCGCCGACCCGGTCGAAATCTGGCCCAATTCGCAGCCGACCATGATCCCGACCGGCGTCGCTATCTTCATCAACGACCCGAACTATGTCGCGCAGATCCACCCGCGCTCCGGCCTCGGCAGCAAGGGCCTGGTCCTCGGCAACCTGACTGGCATCATCGACGCCGACTACCAGGGCGAGCTGCTGATTTGCGCCTGGAACCGTGGGCCGCTCTCCAGCTCGCCCATTGTGATCGCTCCCAGCGACCGCATCGCTCAATTGATCTTCCTGCCGATCGCGCGGGCCAAGTTCCACAAGGTTGACGAATTCAGCCTGACCAGTGAGCGCGGCGCCGGCGGCTGGGGCTCCACGGGGCGCTGACATGCTGACCAAGGAAAACTTGGACGCTGCCATTGAGGAATGCGAGCGCTTCCTCAAGCGGGCAAAGCGGGCGCGAAAGGCGGTCAAGCCAGATGACGTGTTCCAGGTCAGAAACAAGGCGTTCGCCGCCACCAAGCGCGCATCGTTGGATCTCAGCCAGGCGCTCGTGATCCTGCGCTCACCCTATGACTGGAGGATGAAATGATCGGACTGACCGGCGCGCACCGCGCAGGCAAGACCACGCTCGCCAAACTCTTGGCGGAGAAGATTGGCATTCCGTTCCTCCAACTGCCGCCGGTGGTCAAGCAAATGGGCTTGTCACCGAAGGACATCGAGCATTTCGGCGTTCGGCTGGAAGTGCAGAGAGCCTATCTCGAAGAGGCGGCGGCACTCTATCGGACGCAGCCGACCATCTTCATCACCGACCGGACGCCGCTGGATATCGCCGCCTACCTGTTGGGCGACGTGCGGCAGGATTTGCCGAAACACCAGATCGACGACGCGATGGAGCTGCTTAACCAGGCTGTCGGCCTGACCAGCAAGACGTTCTCGACCATCATGTTCATTCCGACCGTCCTCAAGTTCGAGGAGCATCCCGACAAGCCGCCCATGAACCCGGCCTACCAGAACCAGATCGAAACGCTGATCAAGGGCCTGCTCTATCACGACGCCATGAGCTGCCAGTTCTATCTGCTCGGCGCCCAGGTGACGGACTTGCAGGATCGTCTGACGGTCCTAATGAGCCTTCACGAGCGGCTGTGCGCTGCGATCGCCAATGCCGTCGTCGGCATGACGCGCCAGTAGTTTGCCCGACAAGATAAGTAAACGATGACATGATATCCCTAGCCGTTACTGCGACACTTCTAACGTCACAGTAACGGCTAACAAGGAGGTTCTGAATGACCAAGATTACCCAGGAATTTGCGCGTGTTCTTGCCCACCGCATCAGTAAAAAGGCGATCGAAGAGCGGATCGCTGCCCTGATTGCCTTCGAGGACAAGCTGGTGGAGGATATTCACGCCCATCTCGTCCCGGCCGCCGAACTCAAGGCGATGAAGAAGTTGCCCGAAAACTTTTTCCTGAGCAGTTCAACGATCCACGTCCCTCATAGGGATTACAGCCATCGCAACCTCAAACACTCGACCAAGACCTTCCTGATGCCTGCGTTTTTCGCTTCCTCCGTTGCCGAGGATATGCTGTCGCAGGATCTTTGGGTGCGCATCAAGGAGCGCAACGGGGAGAGCGACAACATCAAGCAGCACGAGCAGGAGATCAACTCCTCTGCCTACCGGAAGATCCTAGGCGCCAGCACGCTCAAGCGCCTGATCGAAGCCTGGCCGGCAGTGAAGGATCATCTTCTACCCGAAGAGCTGAAGCCTGCCAGCTATGCCTTGCCGGCCCTTTCGTTCGAGGATCTCGATCGCATGATCGCCAAGGCCGGCGTGCCGGCCAATGCGCCCAAGACGCCGAGCGCGGCTCGCAAGGCTGCTCTCGCCCAGCTCAAGGCGCAGAAGGAAGCAGCCTAACCCAACCATGACCGAGCCTCACGTCCCCACAACCCAGGAAGAGCTTTCTCGGAAGACCCTGGAGACGATCGAGGAGCTGCTGTTGTGGCGATCCCAGGAGCGCATCACTGATGGGCAACTAGGGATCGCCATCAACGCGGTCTTCAAGTCAGTTTCGGGCCTGATCGACAAGGACGTGTTCGAGATCATCAGCCAAATCGTGGTTGACCATCCCAAGCATGACCGAGAGATCGCGGTCTTCCAGAAGGGGCGCGGCTCATTGGTGCTCGTCCGGTATGTCAATCAAGGGCGTCTCATGGCCTGGGACTGCCTGTTGGGCAAGACCAGCGCGAAGTCTTTCGAGGACGAGGCTCTCCCCGACAAGCGCGCCAAGCAGGCGTTTGACGCCGCCATCCAACACTGCCGCGACAAGGGCTATCGCGAGCTAACTGCAACCAAGTGAGGGGATATGGAGATCGCAACCAAGACCACCTACCAGCTCTATCAAGAGTTGGGTGACCGGACGCATCTGATCGGTGGAGAAATTGCCGATCGGCAAGAAGCCGGCAGGAAGTTTTTCGCGCATAAGAGGCTCTTCCCGAAAGAGAAGATCGGCATACTTGAGCATGTGGAGACGACTAAGGTCAGCCTCAAAGCGCGGTGACAAAACGCCTCATATCCCAAAGCGTTAGCGTGGAACGTGTTCTAAAATTAGGGAAAATCTGACTTTAGCGTTTTTCGCAAGAGCCAGAAAATTCCCATCGATCCACGGAATAATTTTGAGAGTCAGCCATCTGTCTCTTTGATTTTCTCACAGAATAGGGTAGTCAACACAAAGGCACAGACGACTCATGATAGTGTCTGGTTTGGATCTTGAAACGACAGGACTTGAGCAGGTTAAAGGCGATCGTATCGTAGAAGTTGCGATCAAGTTCTATCATTTGGAAACCCGACGATTGGTCGGGCAGTACATACAGCGGATTAACCCGGAGAGATCCATCTCTGCGGCGGCTGAGGCGGTGCATAAAATCACGCTCGCCGATCTGGCTGATAAACCAAAGTGGCCGGCAGTAGCTCCAAAGGTCTACTCGCTGCTTACAAAGGCTCCACTCGTTGTCGCTCACAACGGGGACGAGTTCGATTTGCCATTTCTCATTGGCGAGTTAATTCGGGTAGGGCAACCGATCCCCGAAGTGGCGACTGTTGATACGATGAAGGAAGGGAGATGGGCTACGCCGGTCGGCAAAGTTCCAAGCCTCAAGGAACTGTGTTTCGCGTGCGACGTGGAATACGACCCAGAGAAGGCGCACGCGGCCGACTACGACGTGGACAAAATGATGGAATGTTTTTTCAGGGGATTGGATTTCGGCTTTTTCAGGCTGCCCGCCACGATACGGGCGGAGGCGGCATAATGAACGACAATTACCAGATCCCTCGGATCGCTCAATTGAGGATCGGTCGGAACGAGAGTTTCCTTAGCTCGTGGTTTCTCGGCATCCTTATTCCGCTTTTCTGGCTGCCTTCCCACATTCTCAGCGCTCTGGCCAGCGGCATCATGGAGATTGTGGTCGGCGCCTTCGCTATCGTCACGCGGATCGTTGCGATGCTTGTGCAGTATGGAATTCTGATAGCGTGTGGCGCCTGCGGTATGGTGGTCGCAGTGAGCGCCGAGGAAGCTGCTGACGAGATCCAAGACGAGATTGACGACTAGCCACCCACAACCGGCTGTGGTAATATTTTGACTGTCTAGCTCCGCGCGCAACGCAAAACCTTGCGTGTGGAAGCCACCTTGACCCCCAGGCCCAAAGCCTGGGGGTTCTCTTTTCATGGGAAAAGTAAGTCATCGATTACTTTTCACTAGCGACTCCTACGCCGGTTCGCTAGATTGAGCCGTCTAGAGAAGAGAGCAGCATGGCTATTCCGTCGCGTATCACGTCAGAGATGATCGAGATGCTCAAGGAAGCGGCGAAGGGGATTAAGTCGCCGTTGCTCACGACCAAGCCTCTCTTCGGGGAAGGCGCCAAGCCATACTATACCGGCGGGTTTGTCCCATCGGGTGGCGTGCCATCCGCCGGCTTGCTAAAGGACGAGATCCCGTTCATTGCGAAGCCAGGGTATGACGAAGTCCGCGTGCCGAAGGAACTTTTAGACGATCTGTCGGCACGAGATTATATCCGCAGGCTTGTGGCGAAAAGTGGGAGCGGCGAGCCCGTCACCACCAGCACGACGATCCACGTTATTGAGCCGGCCGTTGCGGCTACCCTCACGGCGGACAAGCTCGAAGCCATGAGGGAGACAATATGGAAAAGTTTGATAGGTGAGGAGGACGAAACGATGGCAGCAAAACCCCGCAGATTTGGCAAGACCAAAAGCGCCGATGAAATGGCAGAGCGCCGCAAGCAGCTCGCCGCGATGATGGCTGACAACGCCAAGGATCGGGCGGAAGTGCAGGCCGAGGTCGCCGCCCTCAGCGAGCGGATCGCCGAGGAAAACCCGGAATTCGGGACGTGGTAGGGAAAAGCTTATTGCATTTTCCCAGAAAATAAGTAATCACTGACTTTCTTTCCCAACGCGCAAGTGCGATAGTTGAGAGATCAGAGAGCAAACGGAGGTAAGATTGTCGGACGAGCAGGAATTTCACCATGACTCCTATGGCATGGTCGAGGCCAGCCGGATCAGTGGCGTTTTTAGTATGTTCGGCTCCGATCTTGAGCATAGCGACGCCATCGAGATCCGTGTCCGGCCGGGCAAGCACGTCCGCTACCTTAACAGCGATTGGTTCTACGAGACCGGCATGCCTTACCTGACTTTCCGCATGACGGAAGCGCAGTTCGTGAGCATGGTTACCGGCCTCAATACCAAGCGCGTGCCTTGCACGATCTATCAGAGCCGCGACGGTGACGTGAAGATCCACGAGAGGACGCCCCAGCCGGAGACAAAGCAACGGGTCTTCCAGCGCGAGTTTAAGGTGCGCGCCGCTCGCGCAGTGGAAAAGGTAGCTGAGGCCGGTCGGAAGCTGACCGCGATCCTCAATCAAAAGACCGTCAGCAAGGCGGACGTGCGCAACGCCCTTTGCCTGGTTGATGCCGCGCACATCGACGTTAAGAACAACATGCCATTCGTGGTCGAGTGCTTCGAGGAGAACCTCGAATGGCGCACCCATGATGCGAAGTTGGAGATCGAGACCCACGCCCAAATGACCGTTACGCGCCTTGGCATGGAGGCTCTCGGCAAGAGATTGGAGGAGGGCGAGGTTCTCATTGAGATCATCGACCCCGCCAAACCGGCAGCGCTGCCGGCGGGCGATTAATTTTGCCTGGAACAATAAGTAAGTGCTGACTTTTAGGAGCTAGACAATGAAGCACAAACTGACCCTGCGGAAGGCGTTGCCCAAGATGTTCAAGGCGTTCCGCGAACGCAAACTGATCTGCCAGAACGGCGGCCAAAACGTGGGCTATCGACGTGAAGATGGCTGCATGTGCATCGTCGGCGCCGGGCTTCCCGACAAGACCCTCGTGGAACTGTTGAATGCCAAGCGCAACCAAAATGGCCTGGATGTGCTGCATGACTACAATCATGTCGAATTCAAGTCCGACAGCGAGCAGGAAGTTTTCGGGGAACTCATGGATCTCCATGATGAAGGCTGCGCCGGCGCGAAACTCTATCGGCGTAAACAACGGCGCCAACTGGCGGCTAAGCTGAACAAGCTCGCCAAGGATCTCAAGCTGGATCTTCAGCCGCTCCATGTGAGCTAAGGCAGCAATTTGCCCGAGTGGGGAAGCGATAACCAACCCGCTTCCCCGCTTGCGCGCTGCGACAATCACACAATCGACAGAACAACGGAGGGCCGGGGCAATGTCCACGGAGATCGCGCTACGCGCATCGATCAGGCAGCTCGAAGGGTATCGCAAGATGGCGATCACTCAGTTCGCTGAGGCGACGGCGGCCATGAATACGGCGCTGAAGACGGCGGCGCTGGCGGCCGGCGGCAAAGGCATCTATGTAGATGACGACTTCGCCAAGTGTTTTTTCGGCCGTGGCTACGCCAAGCATGATTTCGCCACGACGGCCCGGATGCAGCTCGATCGCCAGATTTGGGATCATCTGATCGAGGCCCACGGCCTTGAGCGGATCATGGACAAGAAGGCGCGCGATGAATTCCGCGAGCAGCTCCGCAACGACCCGCCGGAGGCAACGGCCGAGAACGCCTACGCCACGATCAGCACGTTCCTGGGCCAGGCCGATCTGATTTTCAAGCGCGGCATCGCCAACGCTTTCAGCCAGCTCGATCGCCGCTTCCGCACGCATGACGGCTTCAAGATTGGCAGCAAGATTATTCTGTCGAATGCCTTCACTGATTATGGGAGCTGGAACTACCACCGGCGCCAGGACGAGACCCTGCGCGACGTTGAGCGGGCATTCTACATCCTGGATGGAAAGCCCGTGCCGGATAGGGTCGGCAACCCCAAGCCTGATAACGGCGGACCTGCCATTGCCAAGAGCTTTCTAACGACGGTCGATGAGGCTCGCCCGAGAGGGTTTGGTATGGTCGCGTTCCAGGCTGAGGACGATATGTTCCGCCTCAGGGCGTTCAAGAACGGCAACGCCCATCTATTCTTCAAGCGCGACGACCTGGTCACCAAGGTTAACAAGCAGCTCGCCGACTATTATGGCGACGTGCTACCGGCGGGCAGCGATTGCGCTGAGGTGAAGCCTCAATTCAACCGGACGCCGGCCAAGAACTATGGCTTCTTCCCGACGCCCGAGGCCGTGGTCAGTCACCTAATTGAGCGCGCCAACATCTATCCGAAGCCGCTCAAGATCTTGGAGCCGGAAGCGGGCACGGGGCGCATTGCCTCGGCAGTGGCGGACGAAAACGACGTAACCTGTGTTGAGATCCAGCGTCACATGGCTGACGAATTGGCGGCCAGCGGCAAATACCGGCGTGTGATCCACAATGACTTTTTCGACGTCACGCCCGAATACCTGGGGCTCTTCGACCGCATCATCATGAACCCGCCATTCGACGGCCAGCGTGACATCGACCACGTCACGCACGCCGTCAGCTTCCTTGAAGACGAGGGGCGCCTGGTCGCGGTTATGGCTGCCGGCGTCGAGTTCCGAGAGAACGCGAAGGCGGTCAAGTTCCGCCAGCTCGTCGAGGCGCGCAAGGGTGCTTTCTTTGACCTGCCGCCGGCCTCGTTCGCGGAGAGCGGCACGATGGTCAACACGGTGATTTGCGTCATCCCCGGCATTAAGGCCGGCCCAGCGAGGTGGTGAAAATGAGCAGAGGCAGTTTTGCAATGAGCATGTTGGGAGCGGCTCTGATGGCCAGTGGCGGCATCCGGCCGGTGAGCGACACGGTGCGCGAGGTGGACGAGGCAAAACGCCCCGAGCCTAAGACCGCCCCGACCACAAACACGGCGCGCGACCCGTTCGAAGGCATGTCCCGGCAGCAGCGCCGCGCCATCCAGCGCCAAGTCACCAAGAAGCTGCGGAGAGGCTGAGATGGGCATCCATACTGACAATATGCGTCGGCAGGCACATCTGAAGGCCGAGAAGATCGCCCGCATCGCCAAGAGCAATTGCTGTTTCACGGTGTCGCTCCGCTACCGGGACGATTGGTTGCGACGGCGCTGCAACAAGATGGTCTTGGAAGGCATCTTCGCCCGGCCCAAGCGCGTCGGCAAATACATCGAATATCGGCTGCGACCGGCGAGCGTCGCCCCAGCTACAACCGGAGGAGCGGCATGATCCGCAGCACCATCGAGGATGCTCTGAAGCATTCCTATCGCAACTTCCACGCCAAGGGCTTTGACTATCTTTGCCTGAAGCGCAGTGCCAAGGAGACGGTGAAGATTTACACCTTCGCCGACGAAGCGGCGTACAGCTCGGAGGTGGTCTGTCCGCATGATCACCGATACGACTTCACCACGACGGTCCTGGCCGGCACGCTGCAAAACCTGGTTTATGTGCCGCGCATGAACCACTACAGCCAGCTCTTCTATCGCCACAACTATCGCACGCCACTGAATGGCGGCAACGGCTTCGAACCAGCCGGCGCCACGTATTTGGCGCTGACCGAGCATAGCATCTATGGGAACGGCGAAATCTGCCAAATGCTCGCCGAGCAGATCCACACCATCCGGGTGGACTCGCGCTCCATCCTGATGCTTGAACAGGCAGAGGATCGCAACGTCGTTCATACGGCGACCTACAGTCGCCACGAGACCATGCCGTCGCTCTCGGGCCTTTACCGCAGGTTCTATGAGGGCGAGTTCATGGACAAGCTTCATGACGTGTGCGAGGCGGTCGGCGCTGATCTGAAGTTCTTTGATAACGCCTTCGAATTCAACCACCACAAGCTGAACATGCACGACACAGTGGAGACGAAATAATGACTACGCGCAAAGGCATTGCCGAGCCCAAGGGGCCGGTCACCCAGGATTGGGTTCACGGCATCACCTTCATGCAACAGACTGTCCTGCTGGCAGCCGTACGTGGCCCGGATGGCGTCAGTAAGTATCATCCGGCCAAGTTCCTCCTTCGCTGGTATCGGCGTTGTGTCCTCGTATCCGCGATGGATGGGAAGGTGTTGATGACGCCCTATCATTTCGGTGGCGGTTCGTTCACCGGCCCGAGCTATAGCCCGACCCAGTTAGAGCATGACTGGGAGCCGCAGATGGACGAAGTGGTCGGGAAGTATATCCGAGAGATCGACAGCCTGCCGCATCATGCGATCAGCCACTACCTGGGCGCCTTCCAGATCCTCGGCTGCAAGCACCCGGTCGAGAAGGTCAGGAATTGGTGGCGGCGTGTTTACGAGCGCCTGGTTCAAGACCTCAACCTGCGCCCGGAGTCCGAGGCTGACATGGACAGTCGCCTCGGCGACGATCGCTCGGCCTGGCTGGCGCGCAACGATGTGGCAAAGGTTGACTGATGCTGATCAGTGATCTGGAACGCCGGGCGATGGAATTTGCCTACGAGGCGCACGAAGGGCAAGACCGCAAATATAACGGGATGCCCTACATCATTCACCCGGCGGAGGTGGTCAGTATCCTGCGGGCTGTTGACCCGCACCCGGCTATGCTGGCGGCGGCCTGGCTGCATGACGTGGTGGAAGATTGCGAGATCACGAACGAGGCAATCCGCGAAGAGTTTGGCGATGAGGTCGCCGATCTTGTGGATTGGGTGACCGACCCCGAGCCCTACCGCGACCCATCCTATGGCAACCGCGCCAAGCGGAAAGAGGCTATTCGAATGCGGCTCGGTATGGCGCCAGTCGATGCTCAGAACATCAAGGTGGCGGATCTCATGTCCAACACCCGCTCGATCATCGCCTATGATAAGGGCTTCGCCAAGATCTACCTCCCTGAAAAGGACGCGTTGCTGGCGACGTTGACCAAGGCGCACCAGATTTTGCGGATGCAGGCATACGATTTGCTCGGCAAAGCCGTGGCAGAACTGGATCAATTCGAGTTGAACCTCGAACAAATGAAGCGCCGCACGCTGCCGACGTGTTGAAAGCAGCCGGCAGCTAGGTCACAATGGGATAGGTCAGTAGGGAGAAACGAGCCATGAAATGGGTGCTTGCGGCAGTTGTGGCGTTAGGATCGGCGGCGTTTGCAGATATGGCCGCAGCCGATGGCTACATCATCCCCAATGGCATGGGTGGCTATAACGTCTACAGTCCAAGTGGCAACCTGAAATACCAGGTTGTGCCAAACGCCACTGGTGCTGTCGTGGTCGATCGCCACGGCAACCACGTCGAGACGTTATATAACTTCGATCAGCAATCTGATCAGGATCTGACCAACCCTTATAGCTCCAATGATGTTGATCCGGCCTATCAGGATCAAGGCGACGACGGCAGCGAAGATACCCAGTAAATAGCGGGTCTTCCAGTTTGTAACGCCAATATCTATGCGTCACTATCATCATGTCAGCGCAACGAAGCGCAGACAGTGACGCAAACAACAAGGAGCTAGACATGCCCAACCCGACGACTGACACCGTCAAGGTGTCGCCCGCCGTTCCGGCCGCCGTGCTGGACGAGAATTTGCTCGATACGATTGACGCTGAGGAAGCGACGGTCGATGAAACGAGCCTGACCGACGAGGAGCTTGCGCTCATGGACGAAGCGATGGTCATCGACGGCACGGCCGAGGAAGTGACCGATGAGACGCTTTCCGCCGAGGACGAAGCGCTGCTCTCGGAAATCTCCACCGAGATCGAAGCCGAGGAGATGCGCGCCGAGACCTACAAGGAGGCGGACGCCGGGGCCGACGTGAAGTCTGCCGAGGAAGTTGCCGCCGAGGCGCCGAAGAAGGCCCGCAAGGCACGGGAAGCCACGCCCGCCGGCGAGAAGAAGCCGCGCGAGCCGCGCCCGACCTTCGAGCATCGCTCCGATGCTTTGCTGCATCGCATCGGCGGGCGGGAAAACCTGCTGTTCGTCTCTGGCGATCTGCATCTCGACCCCGGCGCCCTGGCGCAGAAGCGCGACGACTTCCTGGCGGAAGTTAACAGCACGGCCAAGAAGGTGCAGGAGAAGGTCATCAATCTTTTCGCTGCTGCCAACGGCAAGGCGAAGCTGTCCGAATACAGCAAGATCGCCATCAATCTGCTCGCCGAGAGCGAGACTACTTCGAAGGCGATTTACGAGGCGATGCTGGCGGCGAAGTATTCGACCGGCACGGCGCGCAGCCAGAGCCAGCAGATGATGAATTTGCTGCCGCTGGTGGGCATCGCCACCCGCGACAAGAACGTCCTCAAGCTGAACAAGGACAGCGTCCTGTTTGTCGCACTCACCAAGACCGCCGAGTAATCGAGTAGGGGCGGGGCCAGCTCCCCGCCCCCTTGACTTTGCGGCGCAAGGTAAGTAAACGATTACTTATGAGAGCGATGTTCCGCTTCCTCATGATCACCGCGTTCCTGATCGGCTACGGCCATCATGTGGTGCATTGCTATTTGACCGGGAAGTGGATCGCGCTGGTCTTCGGCGCAGTCGTGTTCCCGGCTGGAGTTCTTCACGGCTACGGCCTGTGGTTTGGATGGTTCTAAGGAGGGGTTTGACGTGGAGCTTCGCGCAGCGGTGAAAGCCGAATTTAGCAGGATGCTGGATGGCGGCGACTATCGCGAGGGCTTCTGGCAGGGGCTCTATGAGCCGTCGCGCCAGGAGATGTATCGGGCCCGGTTGGTTCGGGACAGTGAACTGCATACGTTGGATGCTTACGCCAAGATGCTCGAAATGGCTGCTGCGCCCGGCGACGTGAAAGCCAAGCGCGCAGCGCGCAAAGCGCGCGAGAAAGCCCGCAAGTTCGAAGGCGTCCTGCGCCAGCGCCGGTATGGGTGGGTGACAGATCCAATTACCCGAGAGTGGCAGGCGAGTGTGCAGTGGATCACGGATGCGCGCGACGCTGCCGTCTACATACAGCGAATGAACAACCAGTTTCCCAAGGGTTGATCGCCCCAGGGAGTGAGGATCAGCGGCGTGGAAGGAACACGCTAATCAGAGGTGCGAGAGCCCATCCGGTGTAGCGATACGGCGCGGGTGTAGCTGCCGAGATGAGTATGGTTAGGCAGCGGAGAAGGCAAATAAAACGAGGCGTCGTCACCAACACGCCTATCGCCCTCATAGTCGGTATCAAGCCCGATCTGATCCTCACATGAACAACGAGGCAGCGGTGAACGGCAAATCCAGCGTGAGCCTGAGTGATCGCGCAAATAGGCGCACAGGCAAGCAATAGCGCAAATCTGTCGTGACCAGGCCGGGAGAGTAGCGGCCAACTAACCGCCCATGCGGCGAGCTGAGACGACCAAGACCCGGTGGCCGGGCACAGTCGGTTCTCTGGCCTGATCCCGAGTACGTGCAGGGGCAGGGTGGAGGCCCAAAACTCTGCGAGTAGCTGTCGCAGAACAGGTCTCAGCTCACCGGATCGGCGGCCGGAATGCGGCGGCGCAGACTTGGAGTGAAGGGGTTCGACCCAGTCCCGAGAGGGTATCGCCAAGGCAAACGTGAGATGTGTCTCAACGCCGATCTCGATTTCACTAAGGAGGATAAATTGAATTTCGAAGAACGATTGGAGAAGCGCCCACGGCGCACAGTCCTGGGCATTCTCCTCTCCGGCGTAGCGATCATTGCCGTCGTCAGCGCCGCAAGCTGGGGCATTCGCATGGTGATGTATCCCGTCCAGCAGGCCGGCCGCATCATGGAGAAGACGCTCGATGCGGACAACGTCATCGGCAATTACGAATGGTTCAAGCAGCAAGTCCAGGACGTGAAAGCGATGGATACGCGGCTTGCTGCCGCCCGCCAGTCGCTCGACAGCTACCGAGCCTCTGCCGGCGACCGCTCCAAGTGGGGTTTTGAGGAGAAGCAGGAAGAGGCTCGCTTGAACGCGATCGTCCTCGGTCTCCAAGGCCAGCGCGCCGGCATGGTCGCCGAATACAACGCCAAGAGCCAGATGGAAAATCGGGCGTTGTTCAAGACCCGCGATCTCCCCGACACCCTCGAATAAGGACAAGAGGCACATGAAGAAGAACTGGATGAAATACGCCGCCATCGCCGCCTGTATGCCGTTGCTGATGGCGAACGAAGGTTGTGAGGCGCAGCCCTCGGCCAAGGCGATCGAGCAAGCAGCTATCGCCAATAATCAGCAGCGCCTCATCAACGACATTCCGCCACCGCAGCTCAAGACCTCCTTGGAGCGGAAGAACCTGGTCGAGCGCCTGCAACGCATCAACCAGCAGAACATGAGCGGCTGTATCTATCTGATCAGCCAGGGCACGATCATGGCCATGTATCCGGTGCGGGGCAAGGTCACGTCGCTGAATGCCTATCTGATGGGCGCCGAGCAGGTCGAATATCACTCGGACGCCGGTGGTGGCAATGTGACGCTGGAACAGCCTGATTTCGACGGCGCATATGGCAAGAACGCCGATGGTGTCTTCTTCTTCACGGCCGACACCAACAGCTATGTCGAATGGCAGGGTGAATACTTGTTCACCGACCAGTGCCTGCCCATGAACCAACAGCCGAAGTTGGTTCGTGAGGTCAAGTAGGGCGAATTTTGCCCGAAACGATAAGTAATCAATGACTTATGGATGGCGCATCGCTGCGCCATCCAGTGATCGGAGGGACTATGATCCGCTACGGAAACGACGTTCCGCTTCTTCTGCGCCTTATCGGCTGCCGCGAGACGGGGCGGGAATATCGGTTCAACTGGGGAAGCTTTGAACCGCGCTTTGGACTTGCTCTCGGCGTCGGCTGCTCACCCGCAGATGATAGCGATGGTCGGGCGAGCCTCTACTTCACGGCCGGTTGGGGCAAATTCTTCATCAAGCTGTGGCGCGGCTCCGCCTGGCAGCATGACGATATGTGGGAGAGCTATAGCTTCTCCCTCGATCCCGACTGCCACAGCAGCATCCACCTGAATTGGGGTAAGCGCTGCAAGATCGTCGATCTGCCGTGGGAGTGGCGGCAGGTGCGCCATGAAGTGCAGCGCCGGGATGGCTCCTGGACGCCGCTTCTGCCGCATTACGGCACGAGGGCCAATGACTGGCAGCCGCGCGATGACGGCCGGCACAAGACGGCCCACGAATACACCTACAAGCTCAGGAACGGCGGCGTGCAGCACGTCATCGCCACGATCTACGTGGAACGTCGCGAGTGGCGCTGGAAGGCTTTCAAATGGCTGCCGTTTCCACGCATGCGCTGCCAAGCGATCGACGTGAATTTCAATGCTGAGGTCGGCGAGCGCGCCGGGTCTTGGAAGGGCGGTTGCATTGGCTGCTCCTACGAGATGAAGCCAGGCGAAACGCCAGAAGACACCCTTCGTCGCATGGAGCGGGAGCGCACGTTCCGATGAGCGATCTCAGAATGTGGAGCTATTGGCGGGACAAGAACGGCCACGAGGATGCCTTGACTGATTACTTCCCCGAGGTCGTCGCCGCCAATCCCGATCTGCAACAGGCGCTTTACAGCATCCGCGCCGCCAAAGCGCTGATCGATCAGACCATGACCCGGCTCGAAGCCGAGGCTAACGACTAAGACGCCCAATCACCACCCATCAAGACAGGAGAACGAAACATGGCAGGCAATCTGCTCGCCACTATTGTCGCCCTTGTTCTGGGTCATCAGGAGCCCGGCAGCATCCAGGAACTCATTTACCGTGAGGACGTGGTGTGCATGGCGGAAAACGTCTATCACGAGGCGCGCGGCGAGCCGGTTCAAGGCCAGGTCGCCGTCGCCAACGTGACGCTCAACCGTGTGAAGGCCGGCAAGTGGGCCGACACGGTCTGCGATGTGGTCTTTCAATCGCAACAGTTCGAGTGGACGATCTCCTATAAAGCCAGAGACAGTCCGAAAGACCGCGTCGCTTGGTCGGTAGCGCTCAGTATCTCGGCCATGGTCTACACAGGCATCATCGAAGACCAGACCAGAGGAGCGACCTACTTCTACGCGCCCAAGAAAGTCCACCCGAAATGGGCAAAGCAGATGACCCGCATCACGCGGATTGGCGACCACCTCTTCCTGAAAGAAGATCCCGCCAAGAAGGCGACCAAGCAATCGACTGCTAAGCACAAGAGCAAAGCCCCGGCCAAGCCGTAGGGAAGCTCATTAGAACGCGCTAGAGCGCCGTCTAACTTTCAGCCGTCACAATGACGCGCCGTTAGCTAGACGGCGCTCTAGACGCTTTAAAAACGGCCCTCCAGGGGCCTTTCATTTCTCCTCGCTCCCACTCAAAGCCCAACCCGCATATCCACAAGCGGGCCGTCACTCTGATTTCAGAGACAAGACGGAGGCGGCTATGACCGACTGGAACAAAGAGCGCATCCAAGAGCTGATCGTGACCAACGATGCCGCCGTGAAGAAGGCGCTGTTGGTGATCTTCAACAATCAGACGGCCGATGAGCGGAGCGCGGAAGCGACCCACGACCGCAACAATATCGGCTTCACCGGCGTCGATGCCAAGATCATGACGAGCTTCGCCAAGCAGCTCATTGGGCGGGGCTTCCTCTCGTCGAAGCAACTCGCGATCGCTCGCCGGAAGCTGCCGAAATACTGGCGCCAACTTAAGCAGGAGATTATCCGCCGGGAGGAGACCGGAGTCGTGGTCGCGCCCAAGCCGGTCGCGCAGCCTACGCCCGTCCCGATGCCTGTCGAGCCCCTGCAGGGCGAGATCTTTGGCTCGTTTTCGTGACAATCCGCGGACTGCCAATATTAACGTAACCTTAATATCGGCAGCGGCATGACATTGAGATATATCAATGGCTTAGCGTCGATAGCATTAACGTAACACTAACAAAATGTCCCCCAATGTTGTGGCTTTTTCCATGGAAAAAATTTTGGGTGTGACATCGGCAAAGCAGGCGTCAGTGGGTTGGCAAAATTAAGTAACCGATGACTTCCTATTTCGCTTGCCAAAAGATAAGCAGTAACTTACTAGTCAGCGCAAACGAGGAGGTCGTTATGAGCACAGGCTACCAAGTGGCCTACCGGATCGGAGGGCATATGAGCTTCATCTGGCATCTCAGTGAGGTGCTGGAGACCGAGGAGAAGGCCCAGAAGCGGCGCGACCGCCACTGCAAAGAGGGCTTCTTCGCCACCTACGATGAGGCGAGCTTCTTCGAGCGGTTTGGCAAGCCGGACAGCTTCTTCTACTGCGTCTGGCAGGAGAAGCTGGACATGCGCCTGCGCGAGACCGAGGCGGTGGAGCGCAAGAGCAAGATCCTCAAGGTGCTCAACCTGGCTGGCATCGATCTGACCAACGTCAGTATCGAGGTGGCAGCATGATGACTGTCCGCGAGCTGATGCGCGCTCTGGCGCAGTATCCCTATCCCGATAGCCCCGTGGTCTTCAACAACGAGAAGGGTCAGCGCGTGCCCGTGGCCGTCAGCTCGGACGAGCGCGGCATCGTTCTGTATGAGCCATTCAACGGCTATCAACAGCCGCATAACGTCACGCCATTTGGCCATCGGGTCGAGAGGCAGCGCTGACATGAAGTCGGGTTGGCTCACATTCGAGAGGCGCCTCGCGATCAAGGGCATCCCGTTGCCGGAATGGATGGCTGGCATCGAGTTTCGTGACGCTGCCGGCCAGGTGGTTGGTAAGCTCGAAGGCTTGAAGATCCGAGCCGGCGAGGGTCTGATCGAAGCCATCAAGCGCGCGACGCCGGTAGGCTGCTACGCGGTCATGGATGGATCGAAGATCTGATGAAGCTCGACCACATCGACTGGAGTGGCCCGGAGCCTATTGCCGTGTTCAATCTCGGCTTCGGGCGAGGCTGTGTAGAACCCATGACCCAGAACATGACCGTCAAGGACATGGAAGGGGAGATCAGGCGCGGTCACTACAGCAGCCGCTACTACAAACAGGCGCTGGCAGAGATCGTCCGAGAGATAGAGCCTAACTCGATAACGTCAAGAGCCAAGGTTGGCGAGCCGAGTGTGGAAGCACGCAACCTGGATTGGGGAACATGGTGAAGGCGCGCTCGACTTGGCTCAAATGGAAGTACTCGCACCTCGAATTGATCGAGGGCACCAAAGACCAGGAGGCCGTCTTTGTCCAGGGCACGCTCCGAACGCCCGTGAGTAGAGACGAGGTCGAACAGGTGCTCGCCATGTACAGCGAGAAGAAGTTGCCGGAGTTCGCACGGGCCTTGGCTGCCTTCAATGGTGAGCGCGACCCGGACGAGATCAAGGCAGAAAGAGTCGAAAAGCGGAAACCGCCAGAGGAGTGGGGAACATGGTGATGGATCTCGATAAGCCGTTGAACGCCGACAAGGGCCACTACAATGGCTCTTGCAATCGCCGAGCCTGTCAGAAACCAGGCGCCCGCTTCTACAACAAGGGCACGAACGCCTATTACTGCGCTGAGTGCGCCAGGCTGATCAATGATGCCTGCCGTGACATGCACCCGGAAGGGCTCTGTGTCATCCACCGCCAGCAGCCGGAGGCGTTCCAGGACTGGGACGGCGGCTACTCCAAGGCTTGGTATGACGTAGAGACGCCGATGGGCGAAGTCATCACTCATTGCTGGCCCAATGCCGGCTTCATGACCGCTACGGATGGCTCCGGCCGGCAGTGGGCCGTCCATAGCGGGATCAAGGTCAGGCTTAGCGCCAATCACCCCTTGGATGAGGTGCGGGCCCGTCCCCTGGTGGATGAGCGCAAGCCTGACCGGATCATCATAGATGACCCTCTCGCCATGGCGCACGAACACCACGTTTCGAACGGGCTTGAGCCCGAGCGGGAATGTTCAGCATGCGCCGCCGGCCACGTCCCAGGGCAACGCCTTCCGGTTAGGCCGGCCGTCGAGCGGCAGGAGACAGACCCGCAAAAGATGAGCCGCCGGGAGCGTCGCGCCTATTACAGCAGCATGCGGAAGAAGAAGCTTTTCAAGGGATGGAGGGTTTGATGGCCGATTGGCGGAAGGAACTCGATCTCCGCGTCGAATGGGAGAAGACCCAGGAAGGCGAGATGACCAATAGCGCGCTCTGCAAGGTGATCCATGAGCGCCTGACGAAGCTCTACCCGGAGCCAAGCCGCGACATGCGGCTGACTGAGCTGATGGAAGAGTTCCAGACGCTGGCCGATTTGCAGGCTATCTGGGAAAGCGAGGGAAGAATGGCAATCCGTGAAGCCGACACCATCAACACCGTCGAGAAACAGGCGATCGTGGACGCTGCATTGGCCTGGGCTGATGCCGTCAATACGCCAGGGGCAACGGCCCGCCGCATTGCGCTGCTGGATGCGGTCAAGCGCTACAAGGCCGCCACGGAGAAATACGGGACTTTCACGTCCGAGGGGCGCTGCTGCATGGGCGGCCCGCGCGGTCGCGGATGCACTTGCTAGGAGGGAAGAATGAGCGAAGACATTAAGCCGATCACTGCTGAGGAGCTGCGCGACGCTGGCTTCGCGCCGGGCAATTATTGCTGCAAGTGCGTTCCCTGTGGGGCCTATTTCGACGGTGATAAACGCGCCTCACGTTGCCAGAATTGCGCCACCAAAACCGTGCTGGAGCGCCGGCGCCTTAGCGCGCTGCTTAAACTTGGCGACAAGGTCAAGGTCAGCCCGACCTATGTCTATGCGGTTGATTGGCGGGAGATCTATTTCATCACCGCCATCAAAGCCAGGGTGGGCAGTGGCGAGCCCGCCTATGCCATCGGCGATCATTGGCCGCCGCGCCATCTGGGCGACTTTACGGATGGTTGGCATGAGCACGATCTCGTGCCGGCCGGGGAGTCGGCACGATGATCAGATTCTGGGTTGGCTTCATGACGGCGCCCATCACCGACCCGGTCGCTGCCTTTGGCTATCGCATTTGGGCCGTTGCTGGGGTGATCAGCATGCTGCGGTTCTTTCTTGAGCCTGGTATCTGCTACTGAAATCCGCCTGATGAGACCTTTTGCCAGGTCGAAACGCCGTCCCGTGGGCGGCGTCGCGGTAGCTGTTAACTCCGCCCGGTGGCTACGGCTGCCGGCAACCACAAACGAAAAAGGGCCAGACGATGACACGTCTAACCCTCTTTCTGGTGGTGCTGTTGATCCTGCTCACAGCAATGAGCGGATCGGCATACTAACCGGAGCCTGGGCGGTGGGCGCAACCTGCCGTCCAGGTCCGGGAATGATAGCAGTCAGAGAAAGGAATGCAAGATGGCTGAATTCTACGCCAGTTTCATTTACCACGGCCTGGATTACACGCCCAGCGAGCCGCGCCCGGACGGCAAAGGGTATCAAGGCAAGCGGATACGGACCGAGAGCGCGGAGGAGGCAGCCAAGGTCGCCAAGCGCGACTTCGTGGCCGAACATGCGGCGCACAAGGCGCTGAACGTGCCGTTCATCTCGCCAGAGGGCTGCCACACCATCGTGATCTTCGAAGAAGTGGAAACGGGGATGCGCGGCATCTACCAGTTCAAGTATGACGAGGTGGCGGCATGAAGGACAAGTTCAAGACGGAGGTCTGGGCCAAGATCGCTGATCCAGCCACGATCTGCGACCGGCTGCGCGGTATCTACCGGACGCCCATCACGGACGGCCTTGAGCTGTGCGAGGACGAGGGCTGCCCGCAGCATGGCACGCCCCATGTCTGTGTCGCCGCCCAACCGGAGCCCGACAGTATGCACGCCACTGGCTACGAGGAGGCAGGCGTATGAGCAAGATCCAACTCGATCTGGCATGGGGTTCCCGCAGCTTCAATCTAGGCATGCTCGCCGGCTTCGCCTGGGCCGTGGCGTGCCTCATTGGCTCGATTTATTGGGCCTTCCACCTGGCGCATCTGACCTTCTGTTCGGTGGCACCATGAAGATTAAAGGCTCAGAACTGATCGAATTCATGGTCGCCGGCTGGCCCCAGCCGGAAGAGAACTGGTATTGGGATCACCAGCTTTTCGAGGAGCCGGAGCCCGACCAGACCTACGACACCGATGAAATCGGCCCTATCTTCCACCAGGGCATGAGCCCCGACCCCACCAACGGCGACGGCTACGACCTTGCCAAGCTGATCCGTGCATGGCGCAAGGCGCGAGATTACGACGTGCTAACCATCACCGTGCTAAAGGCCAAGACCGAGGCGGTCAAAGCGGCGATTGTAGCTCTAGGCGTCAGGGTGACTTGATGAAACGTCTTCGTAAGATCTACATGGCCGATATGACCTGCCTGGGGTGCGGGAAGGGCTGGTATGAGGGCTACATGCCGCCTGTCAACGGCGTCCCCACCAATAAGACCCTCCCCTGCAACGTCTGCGGCCACCAAACGACCGCCGTGATGACCCCCAAAGCCTTCGATCGGGCGGTAGAAGCGCGCAACGTCAAAATGACAAGGGAGATGTCATCAAGGAGCGTCGAGCAACTCAAGAAGGCGCTGGGCGAACACTTCCATCAATTGGCCGTGGAAAACCCCAAGGACGGGATCGATCACTTCATCAACGAGCGCCTTGAGCTGTTCGCCAAGACCCGCACCGGCAGTGGCTGGGATGCGATCCAGACCGTGCACAAGCTGAAGGAGCTGGCGAAGCTCTCACATGACGAGAGGCGCCTGCATGCCGAAGTTACCATGAGATCTTTGGGGATGACGTGGAAATAGGCCCGGCATTTGTTCCTTCCAAAACGAGTGACTAGCGCGCCGCCAATGGCTATAAAGTCCTGACAGACACTTTTTGGGGGAAGTCATGAGCCGTAGGGAAAACGAAAAGCGAAACCATATCTTGGCCCAGCAGATCAAGCTGGCCAAGGCCAGAAGAGACCATGCGGCGGTCCTGGATCTGCTCAAACGAGGCAGCGCCGGTATCACCAAGAAGGACGCCGAAGCCTTGGCCGAACACGTCAAGCATCGAGAGCGCCAACTGAGAGAAGCGGAGACCGAGCTGGAGGAATTTCTAGCCAAGCGCTAGATGTCACATCACCCCTATGTCGTGACATTTCTGGACGCATGCGACGCGATTTTAAGCCCGTACAAGCCGTCTGGAGCAAACAAGCGCCGTTCTGACGGTCTAAACCTCCAAGCCGTCTAGCAAGCTCTAAAACGCGTCTGAAACGCTATCCAAAACATGATGCAAGCAGCAAACGACAACCCCGGCCTAGAAACCCAGATCGCCCTCGGGAAAGCATATCGAGAAGGCGTAGAAGCCGGCGCAGCCTGGTGTCAGGATCTCAAGAAAGAGCCTCCTCAAAACCCGTATCCTCCCGGAGAGCTAAACGACCGCTGGGAGGCTGGATACGTAGACGCGCTAGACGATTGGCATCACGCGCAATACGCTGACTAGAGCCAACACAAGGGGGAAGAAAGTGCAGAAAACCGCCATATACGCAGCAATTATCCTTGGGATCGCCATAATCCTTCATGGGGGCATCTATAGCTTCAACATGATGACGACCCAATGGGCGGTCGGCTACAGGCTCAATAAGTTCACAGGACAGATGGCTCTTTGCAGTCCATCCAACTGCCGTTCGATAGAGGACGTGTCAGTCGGTAGTCCTCAGCTCAATACAAATGACTTAAAGCCCATGACAAAGGAAGAGGCAGAGAAGTTTCTTGATAAACCATAGAGGCATAGAGTGTTGGAGAGTGAACGTAGAGCGTTAGACGTTGGGTGTTTAGGGTTAGGGGTTAGGGAGTGGGTGTTTGGAGAGTTTCTCTATAAGAAATTCCGAATGCGATGCTGACCCAGTAAAAATCACTCCTCCAAACCAGGCCCGCCAAGGCCGTGGCAGGAGTCCTGCCCTATCAGGCCACCTACCAACAGCCAACACTCCCACACCAAAACGTCCCTCATTCCACGCGTCTCTGGCAAAATATCAGGCCAGTTAACTCCCAAATTTCAACCCCAGTAAACAAACATTAACGTCTCTCTTGTGCAGCGATGACGCACACAATTGACGGAGAGACGAGCGATGACCAATCGCGTTCAGATTGTCGAGATGACGGTGGGAAATATTCGGGCGGTTCTTGAACAGATCCAGCCCGGCTTGCGCTATCAGGTCATCGTCTATTGGGATGGGAAGATAGGGTTTCGAGGTGATCCGGTTGACTATCAGACCGCGACCACCGCGATGACCAGGATGCTTTCCAGCTCTCTCCAGAAGCTCACGGTCGCCGAGGTAGACATGACCCGGCGAGGTGAGAAAGTGGCTCACGCGGCATAGAGTAGCTCCGAACACCCAACTTGCCCTGGCGGCTTCCCAATGCTGCCAGGGCATCTTTTTGGTTGCCGTCTATCCGATGCCATGGCGATCCCTATCAGCCCCGGCCCGGCCAATCCTAGCCATGGGCTTTCCATGGGGAATGAATGGCTGGAAATCCAGACTATTACGAGCCGCCATGGCTCTATCCATGGCGCTGCCTATACAGACTTCCATGGCAGATCCTTGGGCCAACCAAGGCGCCCAGCCATGGATTGCCATGGTCTTGGCAAAAGTAAGCGCCAGCTTATTACCAACTTTCAATGCCACAGGGAGCTTGCGACTATCAAATCGTCAGAGGGGATCAACCCTCGACATCTAGAAGGAGCTAGACAATGGATATTGCACAGTTTCAGGCGTTGATTGGCGAAACCCTCGATAAGCGCGTTGCCGCCTGTCGCGCCGAGGAAAACGAGTCCCAGGCCCGCAAGTGGGAGCGCGAGCGCGCGTTTCTGACACAGACGGCCTATGCCACCTATCTCATGGAGAGCAAGTTTGACCTCTCGCTCTTCGACACGATGGCGATCTACGTCGCCGAGAAAGTCCGCAAGATCGTCGGCATGATGGCGGGCAAGAGCCGCGTGGACAACTATACGCCGGTGATCATTGGGAACGCCAAGGCGTGCGAGAAGAAAAAGATGGAATTCACGAGCGCGCTTCAAGAGGCATCGCTCTCGAAAGCCAAGGAGGTCGAGAACGCCCACAAGCTCCCCAAGCGCCTTTCCTGCACGGTCGGCACTGCCAACAGCCAGGCGTCGAGTTCCCGCCTTGCCATGAAGATCATGGGTATGGCTCACGAGGAAAAGGCAGAGGGTGGTGATCGCCACCTGGTCATGAATTGGGAGAGCCCGATCCTCCAGAAGATCGCCGCCTAACGGGATAGGGGAGGGCCAAGCTCTCCCCAATTCCCACCACCAGGCGCCATGGCGTGCAGGAAAAATAAGCTTCCACTTACTTTTTCTTTGCAACGCCAACTGGGATCTCGCATTCTGCTCTGACAATAAAAACGGAGCTAGACATGGCTAACACCCTGCATAAATTCACCCCCGAGCAACGCGACGCCCTCCTCGCGGCTCTGCGTTACTACCAACTGGGCTGCCAGCACGATCCCGACCACCGGGGCGATGATATCGCGGATATCGCCACCAATGGCGGCGCCCATAGCGGCTTGGGCTATGATGAAATAGATGGTCTCTGTGAGGACATCAACTGCACTGGCGGGGCGCAGCTTTTGATCTCGTTGGAAGGCGGGCTCGTGTCGGCCGTCGTCTCCCGCGACCAAGCGCTCCTTGGGTTGGACGTGCTGGTGGTGGATTACGACGCAACCGCCGAGGAAACCCAGGACGTTTTCGTCCAGCAGAGCGATGGTGAAGCCCCGGATGTCTACGCGTATTGGACAGGGGTTGAACGCCAAACCATCACCATCCTTGAGGATCACGTCCAGTGCAGGTCTTGCGTCGCCGTGACGCCAAAGAGCGAAACCATCGAGGATGACGGCCACTATTACTGCCACGAATGCCATGAGGACGTGGTGAAGTTCGAAGCCTCGGAAGAGGTAAACGTCGCGGCGTCGTAAAGCCCAATGTGCAACGCCTAACATGATCAGCGATCATGATCATGTCGAAACGGAAAACGCGCTTCGGGCGCTAACGCAATACGAACAAAGGAGGTGACCAATGCCCGACAAGTAGACCCAGCGCCGGGTTACTAGCCTGGCCCGGCGCTGGTCCATAGTGGCCCAATCTCATGCCACGGCCGAGGGCCTGATTTAAGGCGCACAATGCGCTTAGGGAAAGCATCGAATAATTATCGGACATATGAGCCGGTCTAAGAGCTATCCCAACTGATCCCGTAAGGGCGCCAGGAAGCAATGGCGTAAACTATGCGAGCGGCTGCCGGCTGAATGGCGCGCGACGGTTGGCGTTATGAAACCGGGACTTAAAGGCGGGGCATTGATCCCGCCTTTCTCCTGACATGATCAATTCCATGGAGTCCAGTCCATGGAGGCCAGGCCATAGTCCATGAAGTCCAGGCCAGGGGCACAAGCGAGCTGAGAAACACTCATTGCAATGATCATCTTGGAACGCACGCGGTAGACGTGATTTTAGCGCGCTCTGAGCCGTTTCCAAGATCGAGCCGTCTCTCTGACGCTTGAACGAGAGACGGCGCTCTAGCGCGCTTAAAAACGGCTTTCCACAAACGGATCGGAGAAGAGAGTAGGGGAGAGATCCCCTATTTGTATCCCCTACGATCGCTCGTCACTGTGATCTCACGAGAGAGACACACAACAAGGGGTCAACAACATGGGGAAGATCAAGAATGCAGTGAGTAACGGCATCTATGGCACGGCCGGCGCGGTGGCAGCTTTCATAACTCTTTTCTGCCTGTTCTCACCCACCTGAATTTCAGCAGCCAGATAAGCGCGGCCCAACTTGACCCCGGATGGTGAAAGCCCTCCGGGGTTTTCTTTGGTTGGGCGTGATCCATGGACGCGCCATGGAATGGGTTTGGATCTGCCATGGGTGCGCCATGGTGAATGGCTTGAAATGCAGATTGGTTTGGGTAAGGCCCTGGCCCTGTATATGGCTCGATCCGCAGACTAGGAGGTTTTCGTTGGCTCCCGCCATGGGAGGGGTGTGGCATCCATGCCAGGGGTGTGGTTGGCCCGCCACATGGCGGAAAAGTCACAGGTGGAAAAGTTGCGTGGATCAACGTTGGCACGCAAGAAAATTGGAATGCCAACGTGGGAATTCCAACTTTCTTTCGCGTCAATTCCATGGCGGATGCGGATCATCCTCACCAGCCAAGCCGTGTCCGCCCCGCCACACACCGCCGAGCCATGCGAAAGCGCGACGCCTTCCGACGCCGCGCTCAATAAGTCACGCCTGACTTATTAATTCGTCGCCAAGCGACGCAAGCGCGCTTTGTGTTCTGCGCGCCGTTCCTTGTCGCGCATCCGCTCCCGCTGCCGAGCACGCTTTGCGTTGCGTCGCTGGCGCGCGCTTGTCACGTTGTTCCGATCCTCAAGCGCGACGATGAAAAGCGCCGCGACGACAAGAGCGAGACAAGCCCCAGCCAGCAAAGCCTGAATTTCCCCAGCGCTCATTATTCGTCACTCCCGTTCTCAAACTTAACGGCTAGTTCCGTCAATTCCGTTTCGAAAGTATCGCCGTCAAGATCAGCGAAGTCCGCGTAAACCCGAGCCCGCTCCTTCAATTGACGAGCGCGCTTGCGCTGCAATGTCGTTTCTTTGTTTTCGCTCATTTGTCTAGCTCCGCTTTTCATTTCTTACTGTTGAATTCAGTAAGTGCTTATTTATCTCATGACCGTTAAAACGCGTCAAATAAAAAAGCAGCAAAACAGAGAAAATAATTTTGCATCTTTTTTAAAAAAGCTGCGATTTAGCCCTTGCATCCAAGTAAGTGCTGACTTATGTTTCTTGTGTCAGCAACGATGCTGACTAACAAAAAAGCGGAGCTAGACAAATGACCAACAATCGCGAAATTCTGAAGGCCGAAATCAGCACTGCCATTGATGCTCGCATTGCTGAAAAGAAAGCGCTTCATGAAGCCGGCGCCATCGCTGACCGCGTCTTTGACGCCAACCGCACCCACTTCACTGATCTTGCTGTGGTGCTCGCCAATGACGCTATGCTGGACACCTGCGAGCGCTTCACCCTCAACCCCGTGGTGATCGCCAAGACGCTCGCCATGAAGACCCAAGACAAAGCCATCAAGCTGATCCAGCACCTGACCAGCGAGCGCCTTTTCTCTGATCCCTACGCGACGCCGATCATTCGCAACGCCATCCCCTTCAGCAAGCGCAACGTTGCTATGTCCAACACTGATCAGTGCGCGACGCTGTGTGAAGCTGTGGAGACCGAGAACCGCGCCAAGATGAAAGAGAAGCGCGCCTATAGCAATGCGACCGCTGCGAGCCAAGCGTCGCAGGTGCGTCGCCTGCTTTCTGATCTGAACATTGGGACGGAAACAAAGGACGGCATTGTCCTTAACATGACCCACCCTGTCGTCGTCCACTTTGTCGAAAAGAATAAGAAGTAAGGACTTACCTATGTGCGATGCAGCAACCAACGCTGCATCGCACCAATCTTAAGAGAAGTTAAAGTCCTAGAGAAAATTCCTCGACCCGAGGGGGATGCCGCCTGTGTCGCCACCCCGGAACGGAAACTCCCTTATATTAGCGGCATCCCTGCCATCTTCCCCTTATATCAGCGGGCAAAACATCAAATGCAGGCGGGCGATCGGTATAACCGCTATGGTAGCAAGGCTCTTTCTTATATCGCCATCGCCGGCTAGGATTGTTGGATTAGGGGGAGAGTTCTCATGGGGAAAAGTCGATTTGTTTTAACGCTCTACGGGATTGTGGCGGCGATAGCTGGCCTCACCTTCATCGCGATCGGGATATCGATGCTCGCGGGCATAGGTGTTCTCGGTCACGACATGCTTGTATGGGCGCAAACAGGCACTTGGCGTTCGATGACGATCGCCGATGGGTTTGCGGAAATCGGCCCGGTCATTCCCAACTTGCACACCGGCTGGATCGGTATAGATCAGCTGATCAATGATCAGATCGCGTTGGGCCGTCTCTGGGTCTTTTTCTTTTTCTGGCTACCCATCGGCATAAGTGCAGCCTCTCTGATGCTCGGCGCTCTCGTCAAAGATTTCGCCAAGGATATAGAGCGGAAACAACAGCGTATAGTGCGAGGTGGTTGAGCAAATGGAAGTCGGCGATCAGGTCAAATACAATCCGGGCTTACAGCGTTCCGCGTTACCCGAGCGACGCAACAAGCAAGGCACTGTCATTCGCGTATGGAAATATCCCACGAATATCGTTCGCCTGAACGTGCGCTTTGGCGAGAACGATGTTGATGAGGGCGTCTCCGCGACCGAGTTCATGTCGTGGGGCGACCAATGATGACCGTCAAAGAGACAAAGTCGGTCGAGACGCTCCTCACTTGGCTTCAGTCAGTGACAGTTGGGCTCGTACCTCTTCTGGTCGCTCTGACCGATTTGCAGCCGCTGACCAAGATAATCCTTGCCACCGTATGGCTCAGCTTTCATTGGACGGTGCAATTGATCGCCTGTGCCATTCAGCAAGTATATGTGACCACCTATCAGGCACAGCACTACGAGCGGATCACGAGCCTAGCACTCCTCTTGAAGTTCGAGAATGAAAAGGAGGTGGGAGAGCAAATGGCGAAGAACGCTAAAACGCAGAAGTTCCAGGACATAGCCGATCTGACCGACCCGACGCCGTTCTATTTCGCGGTCTACCAGTGCGCCATCTACTTGGTGTTTGCGGTGTTGTTCTTCCTGATCATGGCCTATAGCCACGAGATCCTCTTATACCTGCGCGGAACGGAGGGGTGATCATCGCGATCGCCGGCGTCGCTTATGAGTAGCTGGATGAATCTTGACCAGCTCGTAGGCTGTCCAGGTAAGGTAACGATCGAAGGTGGGATGCCAACGCCCTCCCTCAGCTTCAAAGACGCGATATACCGATCCGCCGGTGGGCAGCTTCATCTTGAGGTTTATGCCCCACTTGGCGCGAGCCTCGGCGGGCGTGAGCTTAGTTTTCGTCTCGCCTTAACAGGCGTAGTCATCGGACCCTGCAGATATCCTCAATTGTCAGCAGTTGCGCTCGCCGATTTACTGGGACAGATTCGCTATTCAGAAGCTGAAGTCGAAGTTCTGCGATCAAAGGTGCCCTATCGAACAGTATAAGGTTGCAGCGGAGATTGCCCGAACCGACCAGACAGGAATATGTAGCGCGCAATTGAGCTTTTTTTCTCGTTCTACTCCGAGTCAATGACGACATTCCCCTGATGTTTCGTCAAAATAGCAAACACTTTGCACATCAGCGCAATAACTTCGTGAGTTAGGGGGGGATGTCGCGAGGCCCAGATGGTCATTCCTTCGGTAGAGCAAGTCAAAGCCCTGGCTTTGACACGTGCCCATATCACCGAGAGTCGGCCGTACGAATGATTTTGTTCACACCGCCAGTGGAGTGTTCAAGATGCCAGAAAAATCCAAAGACAACCGGCCGATCGAGGGTGTGACGGCATATGGGGATGTCAAGCTGTTGAAAGCAGGCGATCCCGATTTCGCTGCGTGCCTTTGCCCCTATTCAGACGGAACATGCGGCAGTCTCAATGACCGAGGGTGCGATTCATTTCACCAAGAGGTGCAATGCGGCAGCAATGGTTGGTTCAGAACGGGGGGGGTCTGCCCCCACTGACGGCGGCTGGCGCCCCCGTATTCTTGCGGGCGATTTCCTGCGCCCTTTGGGCGGCTGCTTGTTCAATCGCTTCGACCCGCTGCCGGGCGCTTTCAGACGGCACACCGATCATCGCCGCTCCAGCACAGGTGAGGTCGCCGAGCAGCACAGCATGCTCGCCGAGAGCGCCCTTGCGTGGATCGGGAGTGACAGTAGCGAAACTCATAGCTTCTCCCATGGTTTGATCTTGGCTTCGTCCTTGACGATGCGCTTGGCCTCGTCCTTGGACTTGTGCTCGACGTGGATCAGGTAGCGCAGGCGATCTGCCGTCCACCTGATCTCGGATTCGGAAAGACCGCTCAACCACGCCATGAGCTTGACGCCGTTGAAGGTCTTTCCGTCCGGGTTGCGGAAGAGGTCAGTCATGCGGCTGAGTGCGTTTCTCGTAGATCACGTAGAGGACGATCACCACGAGAAAGGCCCAGGCGCCGGCCTCGCTAATGATGAGCGCGTGCGTGAACGTCAGCGGGTTGGGCTGATGCTGCGACCAGAGAAACCCGCAGGCTGCGAGCACGATGCCGCCGCTCGTCGTTGCGAGCAGCGCGCCGAGTAGCGCCCACCAGTCGATGCCGAGGTTGGTTAGCCGGTCTTCCAGCCAGGTCTGAACCATGTTGCCCACGACATATCCGACAGCCAATGCCCAGACGCCGGCGACCGACCACCACATGCACTGACTGAAATGCCAGTCGCCGGTTGTGTGGAAGAGGATCAGAGAGAGAACCAGACCGACAAGAGCGCCGGCGGCTGTTACCAGCGCGCCGATGCCCAAGAAGGCGAGGTAGATGATCGGCTTGATATCGACATCCACCATGACCGGCGTCACAGACCGGCTTTGTCGAGCTGGCGCTCGATGCGCTTCGCTAGATCTTCGGCGGCGCTCTTGCTGTAATCGGCTCGCTGACGATCGATCAGAAAGGCATTGATGCGATCGGCGACCGCGCCCGGCGACTTCCTGTCACGTTCGGAATAGGCATCGCTCATGAACAGATAATAGGCTTCGCGACTAGTCAGGCCGAAGAACTCGGTGACGGCCTCCCAGCCTTCGAAAACCTTGCCCGAGCTGTTCTTGTAAATGGGATGCCCATCGCCGTCGGAATCGACATCGATCGTGAAGCCACGCTTCGTGAACCAGGGCGTTGTGCCGGCGTAGCCGCAGGCGCATGCAGTTGTCCCGCAGGACTTTACTTCCTGCCAGTCCGAGAGATCGAACTTGGCAACCTTAACGACGCCGTTCTGAGAAAGCACCATCTGACGGCGCTTGATGCTCTGCAGCAGTCCGAACATTTGATCGAGCCGCTCGATGTGATGGGAACGTAATTTCACTTTGACCTCTCAATGTGTGTGTGCGCGTGATTGCGCCCGTTGCAAGTGTATTATAGTAAGTGATTACTTATCTTTCGTGGGAAATGTCAAGATCCCCAAAGCGCCTCATTGCGCTCTCCCAAGATCGCAGGTAATGAACGGAGACCAAGGGAGGTTAGCATGTCGAAATTCATCTCCGATCGGCACTTAGAGATCCTATACACGCGCATGCCGCGCGCCGTGCCACTGAGCGAGTTCCCGCGCCTGATCCGTCATATCCGGGCCCGCCATAACCGCGAGGTGGCCGCCGTGTGCCGGCAAATGTCGCTGCGCCTGGCTGAACGCGCGATACCGCCGACGGCGCACTAATCGGCCGGCCGCATCCGCTTGGTGAGGCCCTTGCTCATCAGCAGGGTCAGACCATAGTCATGAGCGACGATCCGGCCTTTGTAGCGCCCGAAATTCTCGGGCTTGAGATCGGTCATATAGGCAGGCACTTTGAAGCCCCTGGGGAAATCCTTTAGGGGTTTCGTTTTGGCCATGATCAAGACCGTGCCGGTGATCGAGATCGAGTGGACAGGTGCGAACCACTTAGCGTGTTCCGTGAATTGCACCTCTTGCCAGATCTCACTCTCCAGAATGTTCTGGAATGAGCCAGCCACGTCCTCGACCTTCACCACATAGCGCGGCAGCAGGGCGCAATCATAGACCTGCCGCGCCGACCCGCCGCCGAGCTTGTCGCCTAGCAGGGTAGCAAACAGATCCTGGGTCGCGACCGTTCCGAATTCGTTTCTCATGGCTCAGTCCTTGCTGTAGGTGCAGAGCTTGATGGCCGCCATTGCCGTCAAGATTTCGTCGCGGAAGGCGATGACGCTGTTTTCGTCAGGCTCGACGCCGAACGGCAGCGGATTGCGAACGGTGAGGCTCACATAGCTGCGATCGTATTGGTCGAAGTCATAGGGCGAGGGCGCGCAGCCGTCGCGCACGATCTCCATGACGACGCCGCGCGAGTGCTTGCGATAGGTGAGACCCTGAACCTTGCGAACGGAGCCGAAGCTATAGCCATGCTGCCGGTGGCCGGCCGGCAAGCTCGCCCAATGCTCCTCGGCGATGCGAAGTGCGGCTTCGGGAAGGATCTGCTCGCTGTAACGCTCCTCGAACAGCTTGCCCGCCGTTCCGAGCAGGTCGCGAACCTGGTAGGTTTCGCCGCAAACGGTCACGTATTCAGCCTTGCCGGCCTGGGTCGTGACCTGTGCTTCGGTCAGACCATACATGATCTTGCAAACGTCTCGGAGCGGCCGGCCATCGTCGATCGGGGAGATCCCGCAAGCTTCGAGGATCTTCTGGGCAGTCGATTTGCCGGAGTTGGGGTTGCCGCAGAGGGCAATCATAATAGGTAAGTCAGTCATTACTTACTTTTTCCATTAAACGGATAGGTTGTCAAGTAGCTCTTGAGCGCGTTTCATCGCCTCGGCTGCGATTTCGGGATCATTCATCGCCTCGTTGATCGCCAGCGTCAGCTTGATGGCGCCCTGGCCTGCCGGCGTCCGGTGGTTAACCGGCAGATGAATGTCCAGGTGCTTCTCATCGGAGATGATGACGACGCCGCTGTCACGCGGGACGGCAAAGAGGGTGATGTCGAAGAGCAGGAAGAGACGACGCAGGGCGTTCCAAAGCAAATAGGCTATTCTAGCTCGCACGTTGCGGCGCCCCCTGAGTCTTGCCGCGCAGCTTGTTGATTAGCCGGGCCTGAGCCTCGACCTTCTCGGACAGCTCGCGGTTCTGCTTCCGCAGATAGTCTGCTTCCGCCAAGGACATGCCATTGGACTGGAAGAGGTGGAGGTGGGCAGGGCACTTCTGGCAAAAACGTTCGGTGGTCATTCATCACCCTGAAGATCTGCGAGCAGCTTCTGGCGCTCTTCCGGCGACAGGCTGGCGATCTTGGCTTTGAGGTTGGAAACGGTGCGAACCTGGCGCGGCCGGCCGGCGCGGACTGCTGCCGCGTCTTCCTTTAGCTTCTCCCAGTCCGCCTGCATCACCAACATTTCGATGATCTCGTTCTGGGAGATGCGGAGCGTCTTCTTGCCCTCTTTCAGCTTGGCGCGGGCCATGGGGCCGATCACAAGAGAGGAACGTCCCTTTTTGCTGTCTTCTTCATTCTGCATCTAAATTACTACTCCAAGTAAGACGCTATCTCGATATGAGATTAAGCATCATTTCTGTCAATGCGCTATTTTCTTCAAACCCAGCGCATCAAAATTAAAATCGCTGCCAATTGGCAGGACGTTTTCGGCAAAGCCCGGCGTGCCGTCGATAATGGCAAAGCGCGTGAGGGCGTGGTCGCGGAGATGGTTGTTGAAGGGATCGGTGAAATCGATCACCAGGCAGACGTTCGGCGGGATCACCTTGGCGCGCAGCCCGCGCCCGACCCGCTGCCGGAGCTGGATCTCCGCCTTGCCGCCGCCGGCGAGGATCACCATACCGACCGCTGGCACGTCCACGCCTACGTCAAGAATGGTTGAGCCGATCAAGACCTGGATATCGCCGCGCTTGAGCTTCGCCAGCGTTGCCGCGCGCTTGTCCTGACTGGATTCCCCAAAGATGTATTCGACGCGGACGCCAGCCGAGGCGATCATCTGCTTGAGGATGGCGCCGTGTTCCTTTCGGGAGACCAGGATCATGACCGGCAGGCCGTATTTGGTCGCGCGCACCGCCTCGATCGCGATCTGCTGGTTGCGCCAGGTGTTTTTGACGATGCCGAGATCATAGGCACGCTGATAGGATGAGGTGCGCCGGACGCCGGTGGGCGCCTCCGGCTGCTTGATCCGCTTGAAGTAGGGGGTAGCCAAGATCCCGCGCCCAATCAGCATCTCTTCCGAGATCTCGATGCCGACTGGGCCGAAGGCCGCCATCAGGCGCATATTGCGCTCTTCGTCGGCGGACATGAATGGCGTCGCAGTCAGCGCCAGGCGGTAATGCGCGTTCCGGCAGTGGCGGGCGATCTCGTAATAGCTGCTGCCGCCGGCCTCGTGCGCTTCCTCGCCGATCAGGAATTCCATGTATTCGAGAAGCTTGATGGTCTTGGCGCGCACGATGCGCTGGCGCTCGGCTTGCTCCGCGTTCATGTCGTCGGTGGGTTCGGCCTGGCGAGCAACCAGAGTCTGCACCATGCCGACATTGATGCCGCGCCGGGGTTCCCAGACGCTGTCGCCCAGCACGCCGACGTTCAGCCCCATCCCCTCGAACGCTTCTTTCATCTGATACATGAGAACGGAGCGCGTCGTGAGAAATAGCGTGGGGCGCTTGATGCGCGCATAGGCGAGCTTCGCTATCCGGCTCTTGCCGCCGCCGGTCGCGATGCGGGCGATCATGCTGCGGTGTTTCAGCAGCTTGCGGACGGTCTCCGGCTGGTAGTCATAGCGCGGATCTTCTTCGAAGGGATCGACGATGGGGTTTTCGGGCCCGAGAGCTTCCGGCGCCTTGGGGCGGACAAGCTGCACGTTGTAGCCGCGCCGCTTGAGGTCGCTATAGACCAGGTGGACGAAACCCATGGGGAAGCTGCCCGACCGATAGTCGAAGAAGCTCGATCGACCATCCCAGCTATGGGACTTGTAGGCGTCCGAATACTCAGCGCCCTCGACCTTGTAGGAGAGCAACTGAGAGACCTTCAGCTTGGTGTCGCGGTCGGCATTCAGCAGCTTTGCGTGAATGGCGTTATGCGCGATCTGTAAAACGCTCAAAATATCTCCTTGAGAAAGCGCCTTTTCATGGTAGGATAAGTCACCATTTACTTATTAAACGGCGCGATTTAAGATTATAAGTCAGCGCTTACTTTGCAACAAGAGCAAAAACGCATCAAAACTATGAAAAGCGCAGAAATTGACCCGCGACGTTTGAAGCCAAATCGCTGGAACACGAACGTCGTCAGCCCAGACAACGAGAAGAAGCTGGACGAAAGCCTCCGGCGCCTCGGCGTCTTCAAGCCCGTCCTCGTGCGGACACTACCCAATGATGATCTGGAGATCATCGGCGGCGCGCACCGCGTCGAAAGCGCGATCCGCATCGGGCTCAAATCCATCCCAGTCGTCAACCTCGGCGAGATCGACGACCACAAGGCCAAGGAGATCGGCCTGGTCGATAATGGCCGCTACGGCGCCGATGACGTGGTTAGCCTGGCCGAGCTGATGAGCGAGCTGGGCAGTGCCGCCGACCTCGCCAGCTTCCTGCCCTATACCGACGCCGAGATGACAGCGATCTTTTCCTCGACCGACATCGACCTCGACATGCTCGATGGCAGCGATGATGACGAGGCCCCGCTGGCGCCCATTGAGACCGCGCTGAAGACCCACACCATCATGCGCTTCAAAGTCCCGCTGGGCGACGCCGAGCGCCTCCAGGAAGCCATTGAGAGCGTCATGAAACGCCAGGGCTTCACCGACAGCGACGATCTGACCAATGCCGGCGACGCGCTCGTCTGGCTCTTTAATGAATACCTGAAAGGCGAATGACATGCGCGGCTATCGCGACTGTAAGACCTGCGCTCACCAGCGCACCGCCAAGTGCCTTCCCTGCACAAGCGGCCAGAACTTCGAACCCAAGGAGATCGAGGAGCTGGATTTCGAGAACGACACCCTGAATTTCGAGGACTTCGATGGCGACCAAGACTAAGAGCGGCGCACGCGACGTGGTGGAGCTGGCCGGCGAGCTGCGGCCGGACTATCCGCTTGAGAAGCTGATCCCCTACGAGAACAACACCAAGATCCACGCCGAAGAGCAGGTCGAGCTGTTGGCGAAGCTGATCCTGGAGAATGGCTTCACCGATCCGATCCTGGTCAACAAGAAGGGCGTGATCATCGCCGGCCATGGACGGCGTCTGGCCATGCTGAAGCTCGGCTACAAGACGATCCCGGCCTTCGTCGCCACCAACTTGACGCCGACACAGGAGCGGGCTCTCCGCATCTCCCACAACAAGGCCAGCTCGTCCAAATACGACACCGAGAAAATGGCCTTTGAGATCCGAGGCTTGAGCGACGATGGCTACGACATTTCGGGCCTTGGCCTGGAAGGTAAGGAAATCGAGTTCATGAGCGGCGATCTCGACGTGATAGACGAGAGCGCCTTTGCCGATGACATCGTCGATGCGGTCGAGCGTCAGAACGAGGAGAGCCAGGAGAATATCGACCGCGTCGATGCTGGCGAGATCCCGGTTTGGCGTGCCCTCGGCTTCAAAACGATCGCCAAGCACCGCGAGAAGCTGGTCAACGAGTTCATACGCCGCATCGAGAACGAGACCGGCAAGCAGGGCGGCGAAGCCTTGGCGCATTTCATCAGCCAGGTCACGGAGACAGTATGAGCGACGAAAAGAAGATCGTCCGGCTCGTGCCGGTCGCCGAGCGCCTAGAACAAGAGAAGGAAGAGATCGCCGGCGACGACCAGAAGGAGCTGATCGCTTACCTAGGGGAGCTGCTGGAGCGGGCCCGCGCCGGCGAGTTCGTCGGCATGGTCGCTATTGTGGATACGAAAGACAATGGCTTCTTCAAAATTAGCACCCAATCGATGCTGGATAATGCCAGCCAGACGATCGGCGAGTTGGAGATTGTGAAGACCCAATTCATCCAAGCGATCAGTGATTTGGCGGTCGAAGAGGGGATTGACCAGTGAAATACCTGATCAGCAAGTCCTTTTCGACCACCGTCGAGCGCTCGCCGCGCGTGATCGAGGTCGCTGAAGCCTATGGCCTGGGTCTCAGCGATAAGGAATTCACCATCTACGACAACTTCGAGATCGAGGTGAAGCAAGGCGACGTGGTCTACATCACCGGCCAGAGCGGCTCGGGCAAGTCGCTGCTGCTGCGCGAGCTGGCCGCCCAGATGAAGGATGACGGCCTGAAGGTGGCCGACATCGAGGGCATCCAGTTCGACGACCGGCCGCTGATCGACCAGGTTGGCAAGAACATGACCGAGGCCAGTAACCTACTGAGCCAAGCCGGCGTGAATGACGCCTATTTGCAGATCCGCCGACCCAAGGAGCTGTCCGACGGCCAGCGCTACCGGCTACGCCTGGCCAAGCTGATCGAAAGCGGCGCCGAGGTGTGGGTCGCGGACGAATTCGGGGCGATCCTGGATCGCAACACCGCCAAGGTGGTCGCCTTCAACATGCAAAAGATGGCGCGCAAGTTGGGCGCGACCCTGATCGTCGCCACCACTCACACCGACATGGAAGCCGAGCTTGGAGCCGACATCATGATCACCAAGCGCTTCAAAGAGCGGATCGACGTAAAGCGGGTAGAGAACGAATGACGCGATTAGAGCGTGCTGCAAGCCCGTCGCACGATTTGCCGTCTCTGACAACGGGTTTAGAGCTGGAGACGGTCGTAGAGCGTCGGGAGCGTGCTCGGGGCGTCTTCCCGATGCTTTCTGAGATGATCGTCGAGCGCGGGACGGCTGACGACTGGGAATTGCTCCACGAGCTGCACTATAAGTCGGAAGGCGGACTGTTTGGGCCGCATTACTGGCGCTGCTCACTCCGGGGCGAGACGATCGGTGTCATGGTCATCTCCATGCCGCGCGGACTCCTGAAAGACCGCCATAACGTGTTCCCCAAACTCGCACCTGGCGGCGACACGAAGATGACCAACACCTACCGCTATGTTTTCGTGAACAAGAACTTCCGCCTGGTCTCGCGCCTGGTGGTGGATACGATGTTCCGGGGCATCGGCGTCGCCTACCGGATGCAGAATCTCGCCGCGCGCATGGAGGGCGCCAGGTATATCGAGATCCAGTCGTCGATGAGCAAATACAACCTCTTCGCCGAGAAGGCCGGCTTCCGGTTTGCTAAGCCCCGACGGGCCAACAAATACGAGCTGGGCCTAGAGATGTTCCGCCGGCACTTCCGGTCCTACCCCGGCGATCATCAGGCGATCATGCAGGAGATCAAGGCGCTCGATCCGAAGATCCGCGAAAAGAAGATCGAGGAGCTGAAGGCGTTCTATTACCAGCACTCCGCCATGGAGCGCACGGGGTCGAACGGCCAGAAGGGGACAGAGCGGGTTGAAGCTCTCTCCGACGCTGCCCTGATCCGCAACCTGATCCAGATGTGCTTTTCCAGCCCGCTGTACGGCGTCTACACCAATCCCGACCACGGACGCCAGATCCCCGACCGGCTGCCGCTCACGGCCTTCGACAACCAGCCTGTGAACGCGCCCTTAGACCTGGAGAAGATCAAATGGCCTACGGTCTGACCGAGAAGCAGCGGATGATCCTGGAGACCATTCACCGGGGCGGGGAGGGCGCGGGCCAGATCCGCCTGGAGACGCTGCTGAAAAAACTGCCCTACCAGACCTCTAAGGACAGCATTCAGTTCTCGCTCCGGGCGCTGGATAGGGCCAAGTTCACCCGCAGCACCTATGGGACGTTCGCCGGCCGCCGGCATCGGTTCATTTCACTGACCGAGGACGGCTACCGGGTGATCAAGTTCCTCAAGCAAGACTGGGGAGTGGAGCTGTAGAAGCGCGCCGTGGGAGTTTTGGGAGCCCATGCCGCGCCCGCCCGAAAGTTTTTTAAAGAAATAAGCTTCTACTTACTATAATAGGTTTAAAACCAAGCCAAAGAGTTGTTTTTATATATTATAACACTTTAACATAAAACTTTCGGGCGGGCGGATTTGGCAACTACCAACTCCCACGGCCCCCACTGGGAAACCTCACCGGCGCGGCGATCCATCGCCATCTGAAAATAAGTAATCAGTTACTTGATTTTCGGCCTCGTATTTGTTAACATTAATACCTTAATGCGCTCCATCCGTTGCGGGGCGCCTGGCTGACCTCCACCGGGCGCCCCACTATTTCCGAGGCACGCAATGTCCGAGACCAAGAACAAGAAGATGACGCCGGCAGAATACGAGCAGGCAAAGCAGCTTCGCGTCACCGGACAGAAGACCATCAAAGACATCGCCGCGCAATTTGGCGTTTCCGAGCAGGCGCTACGCAAGCGCTTCAGCCGGGATGGTGTCGAGGTGCTGGAAGAGGCGGTGGAAGAGCATGTCGCCGGGGTCACCGACCTGGCCGCCCAAAAGCTGGCGGAGTCGATTGCCCTTCACCAGAAGCGCGTTCAGGACACCAAGGAGATCCACTATAAGCTGGCCGAACAGTTCACGGCCCTTGTCGCGCGCAAGACCAAAACGGCGATCGAAGACAAGATATCCCTAGCCACCCTCATCCCCGAATTCAAGGCGATCAAGCTCGCTCTCGAAATCAGCCAAACGGCCAAACAGATCCGCTACGACGTGCTGGAGATCAACAACGGCGACGTTGATCCCGAGGATATGCCGGAACTGCCGATTGTGGAGATTACCGACGAAGAAGCTCACGAGATCGGCCGCAGCAAGGGCCTGAACTTCGAAGAAGACGACGAGTTGGTCGCCGGCGCGGAGTCAGACACTGAAGATGCCGATAGCGACCCCGCCGATTAGTAAGCCTCGGCCGCGCGCCGCCGCGCTCACCCTTCACCGGGGCCAGGCCGAAGTCTTCCGATCTCAAGCTCGTATCAAAGTCGTCGTCGCCGGCCGCCGCTGGGGCAAGACCCAGCTCGCCAAGATCGCGATTATAAGGGCAGCTCGCATCCCGAAGCGCCTTATCTGGTATGTCGCGCCAACCTATGGCATGGCCAAGGGCATCATGTGGCATGAGCTGCTGGAGAGCATTCCCCGGAAGTGGCTGGCCGGCAAGCCGAACGAGACCGCGCTCTGCATCAAGCTGCGGAACGGGACGCGCATCGAGCTGAAAGGCGCCGACAAGCCGGACACTTTGCGCGGCGTGGGTCTGCATTATCTGGTTCTCGACGAATTCCAGGACATCAAGGAAGACACTTGGACGAAGATCCTGCGGCCGACGCTAGCCTCCACCGGCGGCCACGCGCTGATCATCGGCACGCCCAAAGCCTTCAACATGCTCCACAAGCTCTGGGCTAAGGGCCAGAAGGAATACAATCGTATGTACGGGCGCTGGCATAGCTGGCAGTTCCCGACCATTACCAGCCCCTTCATCCCGAAGAGCGAGATCGAGGAGGCCCGGCGCGACATGGACGCCAGGTCTTTCAAGCAGGAGTTTGAGGCCAGCTTCGAGACCATGAGCGGGCGGGTCTATTATGCCTTCGACCGGAAGATCCATGTCGGCAAATACCCGCTCAATCCCGACCTGCCGGTGATGGTGGGGCAGGATTTCAACATTGACCCGATGTCGAGCATTCTGCTGCAACGCCAGGACAACGGCGAGCTATGGGCGGTGGGCGAGCTTGTGCTGTTCGGCTCGAATGTCGCCGAGGTGTCGGAAAAGCTGGAGCAGCGTCTGTGGCGCATCAATCAGCGCTTCGTCACCATCTACCCCGATCCGGCAGGCGCCGGCCGCCAGCATGCCCGAGGCGAAAGCTCGCTCGATATCTTCCGGGAAAAGGGCTTCGTGGACATTCGCTATCGCCGCAAGGCGCCGGCGATCGCCGACCGCGTCAACTGCGTCAACCGGCTTCTTATGAGTGCCGACGGCTCCATCAAGCTGAAGATCGATGAGAGCTGCCGCTACCTGGTCGATAGCTTGGAGCAGACCATCTACAAGCCGGGCACGCCCGAGATCGACAAGACGAATGGCAAGGAGCACTTCACCGACGCTCTCGGCTATCCGATCGAATACGAGTTCCCGCTCAAGAAATTCAAGATCAAGGGCGTCTCTATTTAACCCGAAAGATAAGTCAGCGATGACCTAATTTCTCTAATCTCGTTCGGAGTGATCAAATGAATTGGAAGCCAGTAAAGCGGTATTTCTGGAACATGGCCATCTCGCTCGATCAGCTCGTATCGACCGCGACTGGCGGCGACCCCGACGAAACCGTTTCTTCGCGCCTCGGCAAAGCCGAGCGTCGCGGCAACAAGTTCGCCTGCTTCTTCTGTCGCGCCCTGGATTTCATCCAGAAGGATCATTGCGCCAAGTCGATCGAAGAGGACGAGGGTGACAAGGCTGGAGTCTGATGGCATTCATCGATCTCGACGCACACCGGATCGGTGAGCAGCATTTGCAGCCGCAGGAAAAAGAGATCCTCGGGCTGCTGCTGCGAAACGAGGGCAGGGTGGTCACACACCACGAGATCCGCAATCTTTTGTGGGGACATCTCGGCACAAACGGCCCGGCCGATCCGCAAATGACCATCCTTGTTCGGATGGTCTATATCCGAAAAAAGCTCGCTGACACGCCCTATCGCGTCGTCAACAAGCGGCGCGTGGGCTATATGCTTTTACGGATGGAAAATAAGTAATCAATGACTTATAATATTCGGAACTCAACCTAGGAGCCTACCAGTGGCAAACCAACTCTATCCGAAGTTCAAGGAAGCCCTGCTTAGCGCCGGGTTAAACCTTTCGACCGATACGATCAAGGTCGCCTTGGTCGATACTGGCCTCTACACCTACAGCGGCAACGATCAGTATCTGTCGGCCGTATCCTCGGCAATCGTCGGCGCTCCCCAGGCTTTGGCTTCGAAGGCCATTGCCCTCGGCGTTTTTGATGCCGCCGACGTGACCTTCCCGACCGTGTCTGGCGCCAGCGTCGAGGCGCTCGTGATTTACAAGGACACCGGCAACGCCGCGTCTTCCCCGCTGATCGCCTACATGGATAGCGCGACCGGCCTTCCTGTTCAGCCGAACGGCGGCGATATCAACATCGCCTGGTCGAACGGCGCCTCCAAGATTTTCGCCCTCTAACCCCTGACTGAGCCACGCCCTTAGTGCGACAGGCAAAGTAAGTAAGGAGTGACTTAGTTATGTCCGCAATGTCAGATTTCCTTGAGAATAAGCTGATCGACTGGCTGATGCGTGCCCAGGCGATCGGTATCACTGGCGCGACCGCCGCCGCCGGCACTGGCCCGGCCACGCTCTACGTTGCGCTCTTCACCACCAACCCGACGGACGCCGCTGGCGGCACGGAAGCCACCGGCGGATCTTATGCGCGCGTTGCTGTGACCAGCTCGCTTGCTAACTGGGCGGGCACGCAGTCGGCGGGTTCGACCACGGCTTCGACCGGCACTTCCGGCACGACCTCGAACAACAACGCGATCACCTTCCCGGCGCCGACTGCCAACTGGGGCACGATCACTGGCGTTGGGATCTACGATGCCTCGACCGCTGGAAACCTGCTGATATGGGGTGCCCTCAGTGCCAGCAAGACGGTCAACAATGGCGACGCGGCCCCAAGCTTCGCGGCCGGCGCCCTTCAGTTCCAGATCGACAACTAATTCGTATGATTAACCATGGGGGTCAGAGATGGCCGACCTTATCGCCACCTGTGACCCCTATGTCTTCATCGAAGACCAGCGCGAGGGCTATGTCCGCTACCGTCAGGTAGTAGTAGCCGAAGACCCGACGAGCCAACCCACTCGGTGCTGGGAAGTTTGGGGCGTCTGCGACGGCATGGGCTCTTGCTGGGCGGGGGCCGTCAATCCAAGGCCCACTCTCGATTGCCCCGTCACGCCCGAACTCACTTGCGAATGCCGCATCAAAGCCACCGATCCCCTCACGTTCGTTGAGCTGGGGTTGACCGATGGCAACTAGGCTCTATTTCCACAACGCGACATTCTCCGGGTCCGGCACATATCCGTCTGGGACATACCCGTCCGTTACCAAAAATTTCAGCTTCACCAATTCTGCTACCCTGAAGCAGATGAACACGACCAAGGGGTCGTCTCAGGCAAGTCAAACGGGCACGACGGTAGCGTCTACAAGCGCCCAAAATGGCTACGTTGGCATGTGGGTGTCGCCGCCACTTGTTGCCCAGACCATAGATCTTGCGGCGCTCAGTGCGTCGGCTTTGCGCGTGGGTTGCGCGGAGTCAAACACAAACTCTAACTTCTCTCCGCTTGCCATTTGCGCTTATATCTGGCGTCCTTCTACGGGTGCGCGGATATCAGTATTCTTTGGCGGTGTTAGCAGTATCTTAGATGCTGGCTGCGCGTCGGGTAAACCGTCTGCGGCGAGCACCGAGCAACAGGCTTTGTCAAACGCACTGGCGTCTGGCATCAATCCGGTCGTACAGGATGGCGATGTTATCGTCATCGAACTGTGGACGAAGATCACACAGTCGATGGCGACCTCTTATACGGCGACGTTCTACTATGACGGCACGGTTGATCCGACTGCCACGAATACCGCAACGAGCAGTGCCGCTTCATATATCGAGTTCCCCGGCAGTATCCAGTTCAAGGATATGGCCGCCTCTCTCAAGACAGGACGCGGCCGGGACGGCGTCACTACCGCCGATATTTTCAACGGCATTTCTCGTTCGAGCGCGCTCACCGGGGCGATCAACAGCTCGCAACTGGTCGTGTCTTTTTGGGCGGCTCCGCAAAGCAACGCGAACTCCCAGTACGTTATCTATGGCAACAACCAACTTCGGATTTACTTCACCAACGGGAAGCTGTGGGTCATTATTTATGACAGCAGCTCGACGAACAGCTTATGGCTGAACACGACCGCTAATGTCGCCGACGGCGCGCTCCATCATTACGCGATCAGCGTAGACACAAACTATGCCGCTGGCGCGAAGAAATATCAGATCGCGGTCGATAGCAATTTGCAGACGCTGACGGTGACGGATAGCAATCCGGCCTTCACGATCGACCTCACGAATGCCAACTATTATCCGTTTTACGTCGGCAATACGAACAACCAGCTTAGTGGTCTTACCGGTGATCTGGGCGAACTCTACGTTGAGCAGGGTGTCTACCTCGATTTTTCGGTGGCTGCGAATGTGCAAAAGTTCCGCACCATCGGCGGTTATCCGGCCAATCTGACTGCCAATGACGAAAGCAACAGCTACAATGCCAAGCTACCGCTCGGCACCAGCCGCGATGCAAACTACGACACAAATGCGCTCATCTATCTGACGATCGGCGAAGGAAATCTTGTCTCCCAGTGGTCGGTCAACTACGGCGCTGGTGGCACATTTACCCAGTTTGGGACACTTTATCGTAGTTCAGGCTTGCCGAAGGCCGGCGCGCAACTTCTGGCCAGTTTAGATCAGACAACACTCTATTTTCATCATGAAGCGCCAACCGGCGCCGCGTCCTATCCTGCGAGCGATCAGAGCTATGCCACAGCAACAAATACCAGCCTCGCCGCTGGTCAGCTCCGTAGCATGGATCTCACGCCGGGCGACTATGTTGGCACAAGCCAAGTCTTCTATATGGAGGTGCAAACAAGTGCTGCGCTCGGCATTCAACAGAACTATTTTGGCAGCTTCGTATCAAAGAAGATTGGCAGTGCCGTCACCATTGGCACATTGCCGATCACGATTGACATTAGCGCCTACGAAAGCAACGCCGCTGCTAATCTCGAACATCTTGCTGCGGTAATTTATGTTTGGCGCCCGTCTACCAGTTCGGTTGTAGACTATATCCTGGACTATCCGATCGATGGCGTAGCTTTCAAGGAGCCGTTCGCTGCTGCACTGACGCCGCAAATTTTGACAATTACGGCAGATCAGTTTCCCTACGCGAACAAGGTCGCAGCCCTGCCGGGCGACGTGATCGTCGTCGAGCTGTGGAATAGGGTCAATCAAGCATCCGCAACAGCGTGCTTCCTCGATTTTTATTTCGAGGGCGATCCGAACATCTACGCCGGCATGCCCGGCTCCATCACGTTCAGCGACGCGATCTCGTTTTCAGATGGCCCATCGGCAAATCCGACCTCCAGCTCGACGCTGATCGGATCACTCGCGACCCAGATTACGCTCGCATCATCGAACTCGGCCGCCGCGTCAATTACGGCCACCTTGAGCAGCCTGCCGGCCCAGCTTGTGGCCAGCTTGGGTGATGCCGCGACGGTCACCGCGCCGCTGACGACCCAGATCAAGCTGGGCGCATCTCTTGCGGCATCTGCGTCGAATACCGCAGGTCTCACGACGCAGATTAAGGCTGCCGCAAATTTGGCCGGCCAAGCATCAATCACAGCTACTTTGAGCAGCGTTGCCGCAGCGCTTGCCGCGACGCTAGGTGATGCAGCGACAATTACCGCGCCGCTGACCACTCAGATCAAGCTTGCGACCGCGCTCGCTGGCTCTACGTCGCTTACCCCAATCATCACGACCAAGATCCAACTCGCCAGCTCGATGACCGCCGGCGCGTCGATCGCTGCCGTCCTGGGTCCGAATAGCATTTCAGCCTTCCTAAAGGCAAAGGCGACACTTGCCGACTTCCTGCCGTCCAACCTATCTGGCCTGGTCGGCTGGTATGATGCTGCGGATGAAGGCACGATCTATCTCGATAGCTCCGGCAATGTTCAGGTTTGGTATGACAAATCGCCGAGCCAGATCGACGTTAGCCAGGTCACCGTAGCTAATCGACCGGCCTATTCAGCAACTGGCTTCAGCGGGGCGCTGCCGGGCATCGTGTTTGATGGCTCTACGGATCGACTGGAGTCGAGCGTTTCACCCTTCGATACCATTCCGGCGCACTCGTTCTTTGCTGTTTACAAGCTCTCGACTACCTCTGGTGGCTACAACACTGTTTATGGTCTGGGCCCCTTCGGTGACGATCTGGATTTCTGGGAAGTCGGAGGCGTCATTGGCACTTACGGTAGCTGGCCGCATGGCGCCTCTTCAACGCTACAGGTCAAGGCTAACAAGCCTACCCTCGCAACCCATCTGTTCGATGGTTTGCCTGGATCGTATCAAGCCAGCTTTCGGGTCAACGGCAACCCCGACCCGGACAGCGTATGGTCAACCAACGGCGTTGGCGCAATCAGCGCTCCGAAGACCTTCATTGGTGGTGACGACTCCAATGAGATGTTTCACGGCGCCATCGCCGAGATCGTCTTTTTCAATCGGTTGCTCTCGGCGGCGGAAATCAACCAGGTCGAAAACTACCTGATCAGGAAGTGGGCCATCCCGGCAGACCTGCGGGCGACGCTCACAGCAGATGCCGAGATTGCCGCGAACATCCAGGGGCCGGCCGCACAGTTCGCCACCAATATCACCGGGCAGCCCGCACTGACCTCTGCACTGAGCACGCAAATCACGACCGCCAGTTTGATGACGGATGCGGCGGCGATTGCGGCTGGATTGACGACCCAGATTAAGCTTGGCGCGGCTCCGGCCGACGTGGCGATAATCGTGGCAGGACTGTCCACCCAGATCAAGCTCGGGGCGACCCTGACCGACGCCGCCATCATCTCGGCCGGCTTCACGACAAGCATTAAACTGGCGGCTGCCACCACCGGCTCCGCGTCGGCATCTGGCGCGCTGACCACCGCGATCCAAATGAACGCGACGCTGGCCGGCGCGTCTGCGATCACCGCAGGTCTCACGGTTGGCGCTCGCCTGGCGGCATCGTTGTTAGCGAGCACGGCTCTGACGCCGGCCGTTACGGCCCAAATCAAGCTGGCTGCGGCGCCGGCCGCGTCCGCAACGCTGACCGCCACCATCACGCCGAACATCTACCCGGTCTCGATCATCTCGGGCGCCGCCGTGGGTGCGCCGATAGTTACGCCTGGCGCTGCCACCGTCTCACCGGCCACGATCAGCTCGGGCAACCAGGTCGGCGCCCCGACGGCGACCACTGTCAGCACGATCTCCGGCCCGACGATCCCAGCCGGCAGTGCCGTTGGCAGCCCGACCGCCACCGGCGGCGCTATCACGATCGGCCCGGCCAGTATTTCTGGGACAACCATTGGTCAGCCGACTGTCTCGCCCCAGCCGGTTACGGTCTCCCCGCCGTCGATTGATCCAACCTCGGCCTTTGGTTCGGTCAAGGTCAACCTTAATATCGCGGCCAACTCGATAACCTCGACGGCCCAGGTCGGCTCGCCGGCGGTGTCAGAGGGCGCGAATACGATCTTCGCCTCGGGCATCGACAGCACGGTCACGTTCGGCCCGTTCACGCTGGCGACCAGCGCGAAGACCATTCAGGCGGTGTCGATCGACCCGACCGCGTCCTTTGGCACGGCCGGCGTCACCATTACGCAGAAGGTCACGCTCGACAGCATCAACCCGACTTCGCAGATCGGAGCGCTCTCGGTCGCGCCCGGCGCGGTCACCCTGCGTATGTCCGAGATCATCCCCGGCACGGTTGTCCCGCAGGCGACGTTATCGGTCGGCCCGGTCACGGTGCAGATGGACAGCCTTGGTCCCACGGCGACGGTCGGCGGCTTCAGTCTGTTGCCGCAGCAGTTCGTCACATTGGAAGCGGGCATCGACAGTACGGTGCTGGTCGGCGACCCGGTCATCGTCAAGGGCGCGGCGACGATCAAGGTCAACTCCATCGAGAGCACGGTCAGCTTCTCGCCGGCCACATTGACAAGCGGCCCGGTCTTGATCGACCTGCCTGGTATCGCCAGCACGGCGGTAGTTACGGCTGGCTTTTATGTCATTCGCCATTTCCTGGCGCCAGCGGAGCGGACGCTGAAAGTCCTGGCCGATCTTCGCTATGTGACGGCCGATCCCGAAATTCGCACGATCAAGATTGCACCCGATCCCGAGAACCGCATGATCAATATCGCGCCCGAGGAAAGAACACTAGGAGCTTGAAATGAAGACCATTGAGAAAGACCCGAACGCGACCCTGGATTACTCGGTCGATTGGAGCCAGTGGCTTGGTGACGACAAGATTACGAGCAGCACCTGGATTATCCCGACCGGCATCAAGAAGACCATCGATAGTCATGACGATGTCTCGGCGACCGTCTGGTTGAGCGGCGGCCGGATGGGGGAGGAGCACGTCATCACCAACCGGATCGTGACTCAGGCCGGCCGCAAGGACGATCGAAGTTTCGTCCTGTCGATCGTCCGCCGCTAATGTGGCTTGATAATAAGTCAGTCATGACTTATTATATTAGAAAATCGGACGGAACATGACCGACCAAGCAGAACAGCAACGGCTCAAGGCGTTTCTTGAGCGCCGCCATCCCCGTTATAACGAATTCGTATGCCAATGGGACTTTTTGGAGTCCTGCTACGAAGGCGGTCGCGCTTGGTTTGAAGGCAACATCTTCAAATACCTGAAGGAAGGCCCGAAGGAATACCAAGACCGCGTCAGCCGCGCCTATCGCTTCAACCACTCCCGCGAAGTGGTCGATCTGGTCAACAAATACATCTTCAAGGGCAAGATCGAGCGCAACGAGGACGACGCGCCGGACGAGATCAAGCAGTTCTGGGAGCATGCGACCCTGAATGGCGGTTGCATCGACACCTTCATGCGCTACTCGTCCACCAAGGCGTCAACCTTTGGCTGCGCCTATATCGTCGTCGATAGCTCGGCCAAGGGCGAGATCCTGACCAAAGCCGATGAGAAGGCGGCCGGTCTGCGTGTTTATGCCTACCTGGTTAAGCCCCAGGACATGCTCGACATTTCCTTTGACGACAATGGCGAGATTAATTGGTGTCTGATCCGCGAAGTCTACCGCGACGACGGCGATCCGATCGACTCCAGCGGCGAGTGCGACTACCAGTATCGCCTATGGATGCGCGATCAGTGGCAGCTCTACCGGATCAGGCGCGAAGGTCGCAAGCAGGTTATCTATCTCGACAGCACCGGCCCGAACCAGATTGGCGTTGTCCCGGTCATCAAGCTCGATCATGTGGATAGCGACGACAAGTGGACGGCGCCCTCGCTGATCGGCGAGATTGGCTACCTGGATCGCGCCGTCGCCAACTACCTGTCCAACCTGGATGCGATCATCCAGGATCAGACGTTCAGCCAGTTGGCGATGCCCGGCCAGGCGCTTATGCCCGGCGACGACACGCACAACGCTCTGCTGGAACTCGGCACGAAGCGGATCTTCATCTACAACGGCGAGAGTGGGGCGGCGCCCCAGTTCATTTCGCCCGACCCGAAACAGGCAACTGTCATCATCGGGGTGATCAACAAGATCATCTCGGAGATCTATCACACCGTCGGTATGGCCGGCGAGCGCACGAAGCAGGACAACGCCCAAGGCATCGACAACTCGTCCGGTGTTGCTAAGGCGTATGACTTCGAGCGCATGAATGCCCTGCTGACTTCTAAGGCGGATACCTTGAAGCGGGCTGAGAACGCCATCATCAAGCTGGTCTGCCTGTATCGTGGTGTCCCGGCGCCCGAACTGGATTTGATCGCCTATCCGGCCACATTCGACGTTCGCGGCATCTATGACGAATTTGAGATCGCCACCCAGCTCGATCTGATCGCCGCGCCCGACGAAGTGCGCCGCGAACAGATGAAGGCGGTGATTGCCAAGCTATTTCCAGCACTTTCCCAGGATCTGAAAAAGACCTTTGAACAGGCTTTGAAGTCCTGGCCCCCGGCGGCCCCGGAGCCCGCACTGCTTAGCGCTAGTGGTGTGGGAAAGCCAAAGCTGCCACCGAGCGGTCAAGCGAATGACCAAACCAAACCTGGCCAAGCGACAGGCCAAAACTAGGAAGTGAAACATGGACGAAGACGAAAAGCTCAAGCAGGAGCAATTGGAAGCGGAGAAGAAGGCCGCTGAAGAGGCTGCAGCCAAGGAAGCCGAAGGCAAGGAGTCCAAGAAGGACGAGAAGCCAGGCGTTAGCGACGCCGAAGCCAAGCTCATGCGCGAGGTGATGCAGAAGAAGGACAAGATCAAGGAACTCGAAACCAAGATCAAGAACTTCGACGGCATCAATCCCGAGGAAGTTCGGGCGTTGTTGGCCGAGAAGAAGAAGCAGGAAGAGGAAGCCCTTGAGAAGAAGGGTGAGTACGATCGCCTGCGTCAACGGATGGCTGATGAGCATCAGGCCGAGCTGAAGGCCGTCAAGAATCAGTTCGCGGAGATCGCGGATCTGAACAAGTCCCTGAAGGCCAATATCGAGGAGCTGACCGTTGGTCAGGCGTTCGCGAATTCCAATTTCATCTCCCAGGAAACCATTCTGACGCCGGGCAAGGCCCGGATCATCTATGGTAGTCACTTCGATGTCGAGGACGGCCAGGTCGTTGCGTATGACAAGCCGCGCGGTGCGAGCGAACGCACTAAGCTGGTTGACGCACGCGGCGCGTCGTTGTCGTTCGAAGAATCCTTGAAGCGCATCGTGGACACCGACCCCGACAAGGATCGCATGATCCGTTCGAAGGCGAAGTCCGGCGCGGAGAGCAAGACCGAGACTGTGAAGGTGAAGGAGAAGGAGCCTGATCTTCGCGGTCGCAGTCGTATCGCGGCAGCCTTGGGCGCTGCCAAAAAGTAGTAGGGCCATCTGAAATCGGCGTGTTATAATAAGTAAATAATGACTTACTAATTCGAGCTGTCCGACAGCTTCGTGACCTCGTGTCCTGAAAAGTAAGTAACCGCTGATTTTGTGGTTGTTTCAATCCAGAGGAAATGGAGAAATACAATGCCTCTTTTGAGGGAAGAAGCTGAGAAGCTGTCGCGAGAGAGCCTCGAAGCGGGCGTGATCGAGGAGATCATCGATCGCGAAGACCTGTTCGCCATCCTGCCGTTCATGCCGGTTGTCGGCAAGGCTTACGTCTACGACCGCGAAAACACGCTGTCGGAAGCGGATTTCCTGGACGTGAATGACACTGTGAACGAAGGCGCCGCCACGTTCGCGGAAGTTGTGTCCAAACTCCGCATCCTGATCGGTGATGTGGACGTGGACAAGTTCCTTCAGTCCACCCAGAGCGACACCAATGACCAGAAGGCGACCCAGATCGCCCTCAAGGCCAAGGGTCTCGCCCGCAAGTTCCGCCGCACCCTGGCGATCGGCGACGCCACCGCCAATGCGAAGGAATTCGACGGCATCAGCAAGCTGGTCACCGCCGGCCAGACCTTCAACGCTGGCGCCAACGGCGGCGCTCTGACGCTCGGCATGCTGGATCAGCTCCTGGACACCGTTCCGAATGGCGCTGACTTCATCATGATGCGTCCGGGCACGATCCGCGCTCACAAGGCTCTGCTGCGCGCCACCGGCGGCACGGACGCTGCAATGGTGCAGTTGCCGAACTTCGGTCGCCCGGTGCTGACACACTCCGGCGTTCCGATCATCATGAATGAGTTCATGCCGGGCGCCGAAACTGTCGGTACTGGCACGAACCTCTGCTCGGTCTACGCTGGCCGTCTGAACGAGCTGGATGGTCTCCATGGCATCTACGGCGGCCCGAACGCCGGTGTGCAGGTCGAGGATATCGGCACTGTGCAGAACAAGGATGCGACCCGCACCCGTCTGAAGTGGTATGTCGGCCTCGCGCTGAAGTCCACCAAGTCGCTGGCGCGTCTGGCCGGCGTGTCCAACGTCTAAGCCAGAACATAAGTCAGTAGTGACTTAGGGAGTGGGCGAGAGGCAACTCTCGCCCATTTTCATAGGAGCATCATGAAAATCACCGTCTATTCATCTGACACCTGTCCCTGGTGCGACCGCGCCAAAGAGCTGCTCAAGAGCCAGGATATCGTCTTCGACGAAATCAACGTGAAGGCATCACCCGAGCACTTCGAACAGTTCCAGCGCGAGACCAAGAGCGCCAAGACCGTTCCGCAGATCGTCATCAACGGCGAGAACCTCGGCGGCTACGACGCGCTCTACGCCTTGCACAAGGCGGGACAGCTCAGTCAATTCATCGGGAAGTGAGGAAAAATGAAGGTTCGCATCACCGAGCCGGGCTGGGAGACATTCACCGGCCAATTTGCTGAAGTGGAATTTGCCGATGGCGTTTCGACCGTCGAGCTGTCTGGTTTCCAGATCGCGCGCCTCGGCGCCTCGGTCCGCCTGGAAAGCCTGGATGGCTTGCAGCAGAGCCCATCCGCCGACCTCGTGCGCCATGCCGAAATGAACGCCGACGACGCGGCCGGCTTTGACGCCGTCAACCTCGAAGTCGCGCCGGGCAAGGAGCTGAAGAAGATCTACACCCGCGCCGAGCTGGAAGAGGTCGCGGACAAGGAGGGCATCGCCGGCCTGCGTCTGATCGGCGACACCCACGGCATCAAGTCGCGCAAGATCGTTGAGCTGATGGAGCTGATCCTGAAGGCCCAGAGCGGCGACGAGAAGCCGGCCGAAGAGCCCAAGGTCGAAGCTCCGGTCGAGGAGACCAAGGCGAAAGAGCCCGTCGAGGAGGTCAAGTCGGACGAAACGGCCAAGGAAGGCGAGGCGGAGCCAGAAGCGGACACGCCGGCCCCGGAAGGCGAGCAGTCGCAGCCCGAGGGTGAAAGCCAGGCCGAACAGACCGACACCGGCAGCCAGGAAGGCTAACCATGCTGACAACCTATCGTCACGCGCAGGAAGTTACGGTCCAGATCCCCTGTGTGGATCTGGCCGGCGATCCCATCGCGCCAATCTCAGCGTCTTACCGCCTGCTGGATAAGATGTTGCAGGAAATCGCCCCAGCGACCGCTTTGCCGGACGTGACGGCGGGCACGGAAGTCCTGAGCGTGACGATAGGTGCAGCGGCTAATACGCTCACAAGCGGCCGCCTACGCGATGTTCGCGTGGTCGAAGTCTCGATCCAGACCGAGGGCGGCACGGTGGTCGCCACGGCCCGCTATGCGATCGAGGCCGACAATACCTTCTCGATCATGGTCAACACGTTCCAGACCTTCGAAGAGGCGGAACTGAATGCCATGGAGATGAGCGGCCTGGTCTCCTGGGACGGCAAAGCAGAGCCCCAGAAGCGCGCGGCGCTGGCCGACGCCTTCATCAACCTCTGCAAGCTGAAATTCCATGTGCCCGGCATGTGGGCCCAGAACCGCATCCACGATTACTGGATCAACCGGATCGGCCATCTGCAATATTACTCAGCCGCCGAGTTTCAGGCTCTCGATCCGCTGTTCGTGAACGCGGTCAAGAAAGCCCAGGTCGCGGAAGCCGACGTGCTGCTCAATGGCGACCCCAATGGCAAGCTGCGCCGGGAAGGCGTCATTTCCTATACGATCGGCGAAAGCAGCCAATTCTTCCGGCCGGCCAAGCCGCTGGATCTCCCGATTTCGCCCCAGGCGGTCAAGTATCTGCAAGGCTACCTGAACTGGTCGAAGACGCTGGTGAGGGGATAGTGGTCTCGAACAGGATGACCGAGGTCGCCCAGAAGGCGAGCGACCGCTATCTGATGGTGATCCAGGCCCTCCGGGGCGTCTACCACAGTGCAATCAGCGGCTCGAACCCATTCAAGGAGTTGGTGCGCCGCCGCCTACTCGACGAAGCGCACAACATCGGCCGGTCGTTTCTCGAAACAGAAGCGCAGCAAGTCAATTACGAGCTATCGCAGATCGCGCTTGTAGCCGTCAGGGACGCGCGCACAGCCGTCGGGGCAGGGGTAGGGGCTCAAGAGCTAGACAAGCGCGTCAGCGATCATCTGAGTGAGATCGCGCAGCAGCTCCAACTGGACATCACCCATCAGCTCCAGCGGGACATCGACACGGTCCAACGCAAATTCCGCTCGATGATGCTCCAGGCCAACCTCAAGGCGACGGCGACCGGCGGGAAGCGACAGTCTCACCTGGTCAACTTGCTCGCTCATGACCAAGGCGATCTCAAATTCACGTTCACAGACCGCCTTAACCGCCGCTGGCCCAGCCAGAAGTTCATTCGCACGATCTGGCGTGCGGCAATGGTGCAGGTCTACAACGAGACCATCATGATCGTCGGGTCAGAGTTTGGCGTCGATCGCTTCAAGGTCACCGGCGAAGACCCGGCCCACAAGTTCTATGGCGAGATCCTGACGCTCGACAGCGGCGCGAACAGCTACGCCGGCATGAAGGACGAGATCTTCCATCCCAACACCAACCTGCGGCTGTCAATAGTAAGTAAGTAATGACTTCATTTACCGCAGCCAAAGCGGTATAATTGTCGGTATGGCACTTTTCGCACCGACCGCATGCACGTTGAAGACGATGGACGGCGAGACTGATGAATTCGGTCAGCCTTCCTTTAGCACAGCACGCCCGGTCCAGTGCGCCGTCGTGAAGTTCCAGCTTGGGCGCGAGAAGACCTCCGTGCGCGCCGATAGCTCGGGATCACGCGGCAATGCCGAGGAAATTGTCGCTGACGCCCGCCTGCTGTTCCCGCCGGATACCCAGATCACCATCGGCGACCTGGTTAATCTGTTTGCGACCGACCTGCGGGTGCTGAATTTGATGCCGCGCCTGTCCGTCGCCGGTCAGCTCGATCACTATCAGGTGGATCTCGAACGATGGGCTTGAAAATCATCGGCCTAGATGCGGTCGCGGCAATGATCAAGAACGACGCTGACAAAGCGACACAGGCCGCCCGGCGCCGTATGCGCGTCGAGGCGCAGCGGATCATGGAGTTGTCGCAGAAGAATGCACCTGTCGATGAGGGAAATCTTGAAGCTGCCCACCACATTGTCACCGAACGCGATGACCGTTTCCGCAAAACTGAGACGGTTGAAGTGGGCGGCACTGTTCATGGCGTGGATGTGGATCGGTACGCCCTCGTTATGCACGAGGCGGAATATCACCTCGGTCCAAAGTCTCTGGCAAAGCAGGCCGGTAGCGGTCGGATGGTCGGCCGCAAATACCTAGAGCGGGCTTTCAAGGAGCGCGAGCCGTTTCTCAATCCGGCGATCAAGGAAGAGGTGGATAAGTCGTTATGACCCAGCCTCTTCCGAATGCGGATTTCTTGCCGACCCTCCGGGATTGGCTGGAGACGCAGTTGAACGCCAATAAGATCGCGCTCAAGGCCACGGTCTACTTTATGTCCGAGGCCGAGAATGAGGGCGTCACCTTGCTGGCCGATCTTAGCGGTGTCCTGGTGGATCATGAACTGCCTGGATACGAGAAAGGCCAGTTTCAGGTCATCGTGCGAGCCAAAGACTTCAGGCAAGGCGGTGTCCTGGCAAAGCGGGTCATGGCGCTATTGACGTTTCAGAACGTCGATATTGCCCCCACGGTCAAGGTCAACTTCGTCCGCCCGCGTCACCAACCGCTGCCCTTCCAGAAATCGAAGGGCGGCTTCCATGAGTTCTCAATCAACTTCAATTACTGCGCGGTAATTGCACTCTAAGAGGAAGCAGAGAAATGAGTGATACCAAGAACGTGAAACTTGGCGTGTGCCAGGTCACTTTCGGTGGCGTTGACCTTGGCTACACCAAGGGCGGCGTGAGCGTCGAAGTGGCGACCGAGACTCACAAGGTCATGGTCGATCAGTTCGGCAACTCCGAAATCAACGAATACATCATGGGCCGCACCGTCAAGGTGACTTGCCCGCTGGCCGAGACCACGCTCGATAACCTGGTCGCGATCATGCCGGGCGCTACCCTCGTGGGCGGCGGCGTGAAGGCGTCCGGTTTCGTGTCCTTCACCGGCGCCCCGGCCGATGGCGACACGATCACCGTCAATGGCGCAATCTTCACCTTCAAGAACGCGCCCAGCACCTTCTACCATATCGCTGTCGCGGGCTCGGCGGCCCAGGCGATCATCAACGCCTATGCCGTCATCGCCCAGAGCATCGATCCGGCCCTCGCCAGCTTGTCCTTCAGCTACGATGCCACCAAGCTGTATGTCAGTGCCAAGTCGGCCGGCACGGCTGGCAACGCCGTCACCCTGGCGAAGTCGGGCACGGCCATGGCCGTCTCCGGCGCGACCCTCACGGGCGGCACGGGCAGCACTGTGGCTCGTGTTGATGTGGAGCATGGCATCGGCGTGAGTCTGCTGTCGATCGCCAAGCAGCTCGTTCTGCATCCGATCGCCAACTCGGCCAACGACAAGTCGGACGACTTGATCGTCCCGCTGGCGGCAACCGCCGGCGCGATCAACTTCGCCTACAAGCTCGACGCAGAGCGGATCTTCAACGTGGCCTTCTCGGGCTACCCCGATCCGGTCACTAAGATCTTGTTCAAGGTTGGCGACCTTGCGGCTGTCTGATAAAATAAGTAATCACTGACTTAGCCCCGTCCTCGGACGGGGCTAACCTTCCAACCGGAGACTAGACAAGAACATGACCCAGTTTCTTAACCTGGACGATTTCGAGACCAAAGTGGAGAAGGTGCTCAAGCTCAAGGGCAAAGAGCACAAGATGGCGGCGCTGTCCGTTGGCGCTTTCATCGAGCAGATGAAAACCGCAAAGGCGCTCGAAAAGTCCGGCGAGGCGAATATCGCTGACTTCATCGATCACATGATTACCATGGTTGATAACGTCTTCCCGACCATCGGCCGCGATGAGCTGGAGAAGCTCTCGCTCGATCAGCTTAACGCCATTCTCGATTTCGCCAAAACCAGCCAGACCGATGGTGCGGAGGCGACCCCGTCAAAAAAGCCGGTGAAAGCCAAGAAATAAAGGCCATCGACCTTGGCTTCCTGTTCTGCCGCGTCATGCGGCACTACGGGATGGGCTACCAGGAAGTGATGGAACTCCCACTCCAAGCTTTCTGGATGCTCAACCGGAATATTGTTCGCCTGATGGCTGAAGAAGACCAGCGCGCAGTCACCACCGGCTTCGTCGCTCAGGTTAATGACTACGAGCATGTCAAGCGCTTCCAGGAAACGCTGGCTCTCGAAATAGGCCAAGTAACCGTCGTCGAAGACGGCCTCGATCGTGAGGGTCTCGACGCTCTAAAGGCAACAATGAGACCGCTATGAGTGCAGGTAAGATCCGAGTTGAGTTAGAGCTGGACAACTCCGGTATGATCACCGGAACGATCCAGTCTGTTGCTGCCCTAAAGAACCTGGCCGGCGCCGCCAACTCGGCGGATAGCTCGGTGAGCGGGCTCAAAGGGCGCTCGTCGGAACTATTCCAGACATTCAAAGATGGCGTCCTGACCGTCGGTCTGCTGCGAGAGGCGCTTAAAACCGTCTACGCAGCGACCGGCGAGTGGGCGATGGGCATTGTCAAAACCAATGCCGAATTGCAACGCATGACGCAGCTCATGACTGGCATGTCTACCGCTGTCTCCACCTTCGGAAAAATGAAGGACGCTAAAGAAAGCGTCCAATGGATTATCGACTTCACCAAGTCGGCGCCGTTCAGCATGCAGACGCTGACCGACGGCTTCGTGAAGTTCAAGTCAGTCGGTATCGACCCCACCAATGGAAGCCTGCGCGCTCTCAGCGACGCCGTCGCAGCTTTCGGTGGCAACGACGAAATCTTCAAGCGCGCCACCGTCGCCATCCAGCAGATGGGCGGTAAGGGCGTCATCTCGATGGAAGAGCTTCGCCAGCAGTTGGGCGAGGCGGTGCCGCAGGCAATCAACCTGATGGCCCGTTCTGCCGGCATGACCTATGCCGAGCTGGTCAAGCTGATCTCGCAGGGCCGGGTAGAGTCCACCAGCGCCCTGAAGCTGATGTTCGATGAGTTCGATCGAACGTTCGGTGGCCGGTCTCAGGAGATGATGCGAACCTGGGACGGCATGATCGCTCAAATGAGCAGTAGCTGGATCGCTCTGCAAAAGGCAGTGGGCGACGCCGGCTTCTTTGGCGAGGCCCAGAAGCAGCTCAAGGATCTGATCAACCTCATGAACGAGCCCGGTTCGCTGGAGCTGGCGAAGTCGCTCGGCGAAGGTCTGACCCAGATCATTCAATATGCGCGCCAGGGGATCGACTGGGTTCTGCGCTACCGCACTGAGCTGCTGAAGTTTGGCGAGATCCTGACAACCGTGTTTGCGGCAAGAGGTGCTATCGCCAGCGCCAAGGGCCTTTTCGACATTCTAAATGCCTTCGGCCCGACAGTGACGCGGACGGGCGGCTTCTTGATAAAGATCAGCGAAGCGGTCTTCGACTTTGGCGGCTCGATGCTCAAGGCCGGCCCGATCGTTTCGGGCTTTGGCTCGGCTGTCGCCACTGTAGGTGTCGGCTTGAATGGCTTTGGGTCGGTGCTGAATGGACTTGGTGGCCCGATTGGCATTGCCATCATGCTCATCGGTCTGTTGACCGCTGCCTACTTCGCTTTCCGCACCACGGTAAAAGACACGACCGACGCGCTGAACAACGCGAACTTCTACAACCCGGACATGGTCGATAAGGCTGAGGCGCAACTCGACGAATTCCAGAAGAAGCTCAAGCAATCGCAAAGTCTATACGATCGCCTCACCGCCAGTGAAGACGAGCGCAATCAGCGCGGGTATGGCCCCGGTGATATGGCCGGGCTCAAGGCCGAGGTCGAAGGGTACAAGGCTCAGATCGACGACCTGAAGCGCGGGCTGGCGCGTGCCGGCGCGATGAAGGTCGACCAGGACACGCGCCAGGTCCTGTCTGATCTGAAACAGGCCAGCGAAGAGACGCTCCAGCCGATGCACGCCCAGTACGCGGCGGCTATGGATGATCTCGCGAACCGGGAGAAGGCGGGTGCGGTCAAGGCGGACGAGGCGCACAAAGAGCGCTTTGCCATTATGGCCAAGTATTACGAGGACAGCGCCAACGCGCTGACCAATCGGATCAACTCGCTCTCGCTGGAGAAAAAGAACGCGCCCACTGCGGAGAAGAGCGCGATCACCAAGGAGATCATCGATCTCCAGGAGCAAAAGCAAGCCCTCCTGGCACAGCAGGACGCTTCGTTAAAAGACGCGTTGAACATTCTGCCGGGTAAGGGCGGCAACACTGGGGCTTTGACCAAAGCCGAAAGCATGATCGAGAGCTATAAGGCCAAGATCGCGGATCTCAAAGCTGAGATGGTCAACACGAGCGGCGAGCTGGCCAAGGTCAACTCGATGATCGCCGGTGGCGTTTTCGGCAACAAGTTCACCCAGGCCGACGCCGACAGCCTGCGGAAATATGCCGCCGCGTTCGACGCCACTTCGAAGGCAGCTCAGGAATACAAGAAGGCGCAGGATCAGGCGACGGCGGCCAGCGACGGCATGGACCAGAAGGTGGCTGCGCTTGCCGCCAAGCAGAACGAACTGAGTTCGGCATTCAGCAGCACAGCGGCGGTCTTAAAGAGCAGCGGCTATCTCAATCTCATCGCCGACAATCAGAAGAAGTTGGCCGACATCATGGCTGCCGGCAACAGCGAGGAGAACCTCCAGAAGCTCATGGATGCCCGCGAGAAGGCGGCGGAGTCCGAGCGGTACTATATCCAGAACTCATTCCTCGAATACTCGGCCGGTCTGAAAGAGAAGACCGACGCCCTCAATAACTCGCTCCTGACCGAAGACGAGCAGCGCCAGGCGGAATACGACGCTGAGGTCGCGCACGTCAAGGAGATGATCGCACTCTATCAGAAGCAGGGCGACGGGAAGAAAGAGGCGCTTCAGCAGGCCAATGACTATCTGTTGGCGCTCGAAAAGAAGCATGAGCGAGACATGGAAGGTCCGATCCAGGACATGCTTCGCAACTGGTCGAACGTCTCCAAGAACATGCAGGAGGCCGGCGCCCGCTGGCTGGATGATCTGAGCAACCGTGTGGTCGAGTTCGCCAAGACGGGCAAGTTCTCCTTCAGTGAATTCGCCCAATCGGTTCTGAGCGACATTCTCCGTATCATCGAACAGGCGGCTATCGCCAACTCGCTGGGTCAGTCGGGCGGTAGCAACGGTCTTGGCGGCATCCTTGGCGGTCTCTTTAGCGGGATCTTCAACGGGATCTTTGGGAGCAACAGTGGGCCGGCGGGATTTGCTGGCATGTCTGGTATCGGCAACGTCAACACCAGCACCGGCATGATCGGTCACAATCACAGCGGCGGCGTCGCGGGTAAGAGCGCCAGTTTCCACAGGCCGGTCGATCCCAGCGTCTTCTTTGGTGCGCCGCGCTTCCATGGCGGCGGCATGCCGGGTCTGCGCTCAGATGAAGTGCCGCTTATCGCTCAGAAGGGCGAGGGCATCTTCACCCGCGATCAAATGGCGGCACTCGGCGGGAGCATCAACAGTAAGCCGAATGTCCAGGTCAACGTGATCAACCAATCGGGCCAGGCCGTGAATGCCAATCAGAGCCAACAGCGCTTCGACGGCAAGCAATTGGTCCTCGACGTGGTTCTCAAAGCCGCCAGCCAGCCTGGCGCATTCCGTGATGGCATGAAGACGGTGTTGAAGCAATGAGTACGTTCCCCACGCTCTCAAAGGGGCAGGACGCCAAATATTACAAGGTCACCGAAGAAGATCCCGCGTCGCGCACTGATATGGATGGCGGGATCGTATTCACCCGCGCCAAGTTCACGCGCCGGCCGCGCCAGACCTTCACCACCGGCTTCACCGACATCTCCGAAGCCGATCGCCAGATCCTGCGGGACTTCTGGAAAGAGGTCATGGGCGGGTCGAAGTCTTTCTCTTGGACTGATCCCGTCACCGGCGACGTGTGGCAGGTCCGCTTCAAGAAGGCCATCGAATACACCTATACGGGCGCCGGCGGCAATCACCGCTGGGACGTGCAGAGCATCGAGCTGGAGGAAGTTTGATGCCGCATTTGTCCGTTGCCACGGCCATCGAGAAGAACAAGGTCGCTTCCGAAGTCGCATTCATCGCCATGCTGGAAATCACTGTCATCGATCCGACCAACGGATCGATCGTGGAAACCCTGCGGATCGCCAAGAACAGCGAGGATATCACCTTCGAGGGTCACACCTGGGCGAAGGGTGCCTTCGAGTTTCATATCACCAAGACCGCCGGCGAGGTCAGCGATATGACCGTGACCGCCAAGGATTACACCCGCGACATTCAGGCGCGCATGCAGAAATACGGCGGCGGAACTGGCTTCCCGGTGCGCGTCCTGTGCGTCAACTCTGCCAATCTTAGCCAGGGCGCCGAAGTCGAGGAGTTCTTCGAGGTCGTTAAGGCCAGCACGAAGGGCTTCGATGTCTCGTTCACGCTCGGCGCCGAAAACCCGCTCACGATGCGGTTCCCCCGGCGCATGCAGGCGCGCGATCGTTGCCCGTGGCGCTACAAGGGCGCTGAGTGCGGCTACGCCGGATCACTGCCGACCTGCGATTACACCCTGCAAGGGGACAATGGCTGCGCTGCTCACAGCAACACGCTTCGCTTTGGTGGCTTCCCCGGCATTTCCCCGCTGAACTCGAAATGAGAGACGTTTCTCACCTGATCGGCATCCCGTTCAAGTATGGCGGGCGCGGGCCGGACTACTTGGATTGCTATGGCCTGGTGATGCTATTGAAGCGGGAAGATGGTATAATCCTTCCTGACGCGATCAGCCCCGATAACCCCAAGGCTGCCGCCGAGTGCTTCGCAGCAGGCATGAGCCATTGGCGACCCTGCGAGATCCGCCCCGGCGCCGTTCTTGGCTTTAAGGTTCTAGGCGCTGTGTCGCATGTCGGCTACGTCCTCGACAAATTCAGTTTTGTCCACACCTGGGAGCACTCCGGGGGCGTCTGCATAGAACCAATCTCTGAATGGCAACGCCGGATCGCGGGAAGCTATGATTTCGTCTGACCAGGAACATAAGTCATCACTTATTGATTTAATCGCCGAGGCGACCCAAAACGTCCTCACTCCCGCAAAGGAGCCCGAAGAGACGGCGCCTGACGTTGTCCATCTGACCATCTTCTACAGCGCTCTTAATCAAGAGAACCGCACGGACACCGAGCTGTACTGGTTTGCGGAAAAGACCATTGCCGACTACATGGAAGGTCTTCCGCCCAGGCACAACTGGACGGTCGGTCATAACGGCGGGGTGGTTCTCAAGCACCTCTGGGACAAGACCGCGCTTGAGGCCGGCGATACCCTGGTTGTGACGCTGATGCCTGAGGGCGGCGGCGGTGCGGGCAAGTTGATCATGCGGATTGTCGCAATGATCGGAATTGCCGTGTTGTCGTATTTCACCGGCGGCGCGGCGGCTGCTGCCTATGGCCCGCTTGCTGGCGCTGCTGCTGGCGCCGCTGTGTCGGTCGTCGGCGGCATCCTGGTGAATACCCTCATTCCGCCGCCCAAGCCGAAGGAGGCGAAAACTCAGGAGGATAGCCCGAGCTACGGTGTTGATGGTCCGAAAAACACGTCCTCCGAAGACGTGCCCGTCGCCGTCGTCATGGGCGAATTTCGGGTAGGCGGCAACATCACTAACCTGCGGGTCGATAACGATGGCGACACGCAGATCCTCTATGCCCAATACGCTGTTTCCGAAGGTCCAATCGAAGGCATCTCGTCGATCGTCGTCAATGATCAGGACGTGACCTATTACGAGGACGTTGACTACCGATATCGGCTTGGCGTGGACAACCAGGACATTGTCGCCTGGTTCGACGACAGCTACACGAATTTCAGCAAGGGCGCCAAGCTCACCACCGATTGGCTCGAATATACGACCCAAGGTGTGGTCGATAAGTTCCGCGTCAATATAGCCTGGCCGGGCGGACTGTTTCGGATCAAGGAAACGACTGGCAAGCGCAAGTCCAGCTCGACCGGCTTGCAGATTGAATACAAGCTCCATACCGACACGATCTGGCAACCCTACGGAAACGGCGGCTTTGTGCCGTTCTCCACGTCGCATAGCGTCAGTGGTCTAACCCAGCGCATCCGCGTCACCGGAACGGTCATAACGCGTGGTCAGACTCCCTCCGAGAAATACGCTTGCCAGATGTACTACCGCAAGGTAGGGACGACTGCCTGGACGAGTATGGGCAGCTACAGCGGCACGATCAAAAACAGATTGCAGAAGATCGGTGGTCGCGATGGTGAATTTGTGCCAGCGCCGACCAGCATCAATTTTACCTTCGAGGCAGACAACCTTCCCTATGAGAGCTACGAGGTCACCTCAAGCGGTCTCGCCTCGTATAGCGGCATGGAGTGGGGCGACAAACCCACGGTTATCTCGACATCGACGCGCAATCCTATGCGCCGCGCCTTTGAGAGCGTTCTGCTGCCGCAGGGCATCTATGACATTCGCGTGCGTCGAACCGAGCCTGAGTCCACCGAAGACACCGAGCAAAATAGCTGCCAGTGGGATACCACTGACGAGATCATCGCGGACAACGTTGCCTACAACTTCACGGCATTCTACGCACTCAAGATCCGCTTCACCGATCAGCTCAACGGCGTCCCCACGGTGTCGGCATTGGTCAAGGGCATCAAGTGCCCGATCTACAACATGGCCGGCGAGCAGATTGACTTCAGGTGGACGAACAACCCCGCTTGGCTGACGGCTGCCGCGCTCTGCAACGCTCGCTGGGGTGGCGGGCTCGATCCATCTCGCCTTGATTGGGCGCGCTGGGTGGAATGGGCCGAATTCTGCGAGGCCAATGACCTCGTCTTCAATGGCATCTTCGACACGGCCAGCAACGTCTGGGACGCGATCCAGAATATCACCCGCATCGGCCGGGCTCTGGTTGTGCCAGCAGGCACGAAGTATTCGGTCGCTATCGAGCGGCCGGATCAGGCCGTGATGATGTTCAGCGTGGCGAATATCGTTAAGGACAGCTTTGGCCTCGAATGGTCGAGCCAGACCGACCGCGCGAACGAAATTGAGGTCACGTACTACGATAAGGAAGACGGCTACAAGCGGAAAACCATCCGCGTTGTGGATTATGAAGCCCTTCGCAGGGGCATGCCGCAGCGCACGGTTAGCGTCACGCTGTTAGGCATCGACAATGCGGATCAGGCATATCGTGAGGGCTGGTTGCAGCTCATGCAAAACCGCTATGTCCTGCAAAGCTGCTCGTTTGACGCGCCCTTGCAAGCCATCGCCTGCCGCGTTGGCAGCGTCGTCTATGTCCAGCATGATGTGCCCGAGTGGGGTGACGCAGGCATGATCGCGGCCGGCTCGACCGACACGGTGATCAACCTTGATCGCCCGGTGACAATGAATGCGGCCAAGACCTACATGCTGCTGGTTCATCATTCGGCCGTTAAGATCTACACATTTCAGGTGACTACGGTCGTAGGCATGTCGGTATACATTCCGACCCCCGCTGGCACGTTCCAGCCGGTGACCCGATTGATCAAGGCAGGCCGCGATATCGACATCGTAGGCTACGAAGTGGCCACGCCGTTTACCGAGTTGGTGCTCGATGACGCGACCGGCATCAGCGCGGGCGACACGGTCGAGCTATGGGCGACCGACGTGATCGAAGAGCGTTATGTGGTTCTCGATATCGGCGATCAGCAAACCGTGACCGTTACCCAGGGGTTCAGCCAGGCACCGGTCGAATTGACCCAGTTCATGTTTGGTGAGGCGACCAAGCTCAAGAAGCCTTTCCGCGTCAGGTCGATCGAAGGGTCGCACGAATACACCCGCAGCCTAAAGATGCTGGAGTACAACGACAGCATCTATGCCGACCCCGACACAGCCGCCCCGACGCCGAACTACTCGGCGCTGCCGCTGAAGGTCGCGCCGGTGGTCAATATGGCGGTTTCGGAGCATATCGTCTCGACCATCAACGGCATCAAAGATCGTCTTGAAGTGTCGTGGGAGATCGCGCCGGACTCCGCCTATAGCGGCGCCGAGATTTGGGTTTCCACCGATGGTGGCCCGTATGCCCCCATGGGCGATGCCGGCGGCGGCGCGACCTCGTGGGAAGGTGACTTCGATGATGATGACGAGCTGATCATCAAGATCCGCCCGTATGACAGTGTCGGCAATAAGCTCCGGTTGGAAGAGACCGATGGGCTTGCCTATACCGTCAAGGGTAAGCTGGCGCCGCCGAGCAATGTGACCAACTTCAAGGCGACCTCGTTTACGGGGCCAATCGAATTCGCCTGGGATAGCGTCACTGATGCGGATCTGCGCGGTTACGAGATCCGCGAAGGCTCGTCCTGGGATAGTGGCACCGTCGTCGTCACCAATTATAAGGGCAATCGCTTCGCTTACCTCAAGAACGAAGGCGGCGTCTTCCAGTTCTGGATCGCCGCACAGGATACCTCGCTCAAGTATTCAGAGACACCGATTACCGTGGCTGTCCAGGTCTTTGGCCCGGCGGCGGTCGCCGGCTTTGACTGCGTCTCCAACAACAACGCCATCATCTTTACCTGGCTGCCCAACACCGATCAGGCGATCGACAGCTACGAGATCCGCGAGGGCGCGAGCTGGGCGAACTCCACGCTGCTCAACCGGGCAGCCGGCACGAGCTACATGGTGCCGGTCAACTCGTCCTCAAGCCGGACTTTCTGGATCAAGGCCATTAACACGCTGGGCATCTACGGCATGACGGCGGCATTTACCACGCCGACGCTCGCCGAGCTGCCCGATCACAACGTCGTGGCGAACTTCGAGCAAGATCCGAGCTGGAGCGGCAAAAAGCTCAATGTGAGCGTCGCTGACAGCAAGCTGCTCCAGGATCTCGGCAAGCCCTATGGAGAATACATCTTCGACGTGGATCTCGGCGCGACCTTCCTGGCGCGCAACCAGGTCCAGACCAGCTTCGAGAGCGTCGTCACCAGCACCGAGACCTGGTCGGATGCCCAGTATGCCTGGAACAGCTCGAAGGCCAATAAGCCTTGGGTGCTGCGCGGCGACGTGAACAACATCACCGTCCAGGGTCAAATCTCGACGTTCACTGGGGCGCTTCAGACGGGCGAATACGAGACTTGGTCTCTCGACGGCACGCTGACAGGGGTCAACGGCGCGACGCCGTCAGAGAGCGTGGGAGCGACGTATACGGCAGCCCGCTTTGATAACGGATTGCTGCGAACGGACACGACACAGGTTTCCTATGGCGTCACGCTGGGGTCCACGTTCTTCACCACGAATTGGGTCAAGATCGCCAACACCGGCGGCGCCAAGACGGTTCTGCGGCTGAAAAACGGCACGGCTTATCTCCGGGTAGATGTGGATGCGGCCGGCGGGGTGGTCTCGCTAATCGGTTCGGACGGCAATACAATCTCGATCACGGGCCTGACGCTGCCGCTCAATGAGCTGATCTTCATCGGCATCAACCAGAATGCGACGCGGCGGGATCTTTATGTGGGCATCTTCGACAGCACAGTGACCCTCGACGCCTCTGGCGACTATGCGCCGATCAGCTCGTGGACTGCCGTTTCTTTGTACTAACCTGGAAAATAAGTAAGCGGTGAGTTATAATTCGCTATGACAAACGAGTTCGTAATTTCCGACCTTAAGATCGAGACAGATCCCAAAGACTTCTCGACCTTCAAGCAGCGGTTCTTGTTCGGGGCGAAGCCCGGCTACAGGGACTTTCGGATGCTTGTGCCGGGCGACTACGAATATCAGAAGGCTAAAATCAAGGTCGTTCTGGCATCGCAGACCACGGATCAGGCACGCATCCCGAGCCTCAACCTGCTGGTCGATTTGCCTGACATTCTGGATCGCGGCTCACAGGCCGTCGCGGCGGTCAAGACGACCATCAATTTCAATCGGGCGTTCACGTTCCCGCCCGAGGTCAAGGCGCAGATGAAGGGAGGTACAGTGTTTGGCGCCACCCGCGTCTCGAATATCACCACGACCGGCTTCGATGTGGAACTGCTGAATGCCAGCAACGGCCTGATCGCAGGCACGATTAGCTGGTCAGCTCAAGGGTGCTGAGGTAGGTAATGCAGTCATTTACGGATATCGCCGATAGCGAGACGATCCAGAACAGCCGCCAGAAGCTGCTGGATAACGACAATACGGCGCGCTCGTGCCATGCCGGCGCGTCTTTCCCCACGACCAATCTTCAGCAAGGCATACTCTGCCTTCGGACGGATCAGAGTAAGCTCTACCAGCTCAAGTCGATAGGCCCCGATACCTGGATCTGTATCGCAGATCTGACCAAGACGCTGACCACGAAGGAAGACTCCGACACTGCTTATCAGCCGAAGAATGTCGAGCTGACAGGCGTGGCCGCGCTCGCTGCCAATGGCACGATCGAGCGCACAGATGTCGGCACATATGCCCCATATACGGTGACTGCGGCGGCGAAGAGCGTTTTGAGCCAGGGCACTCTTCCGCTGATGCGAACGGCGCTCGACTGCGCCAAGACGGCACACACCCATGTTTTTGCCGATATCACCGACAAAAAGACGGCCGATCTGCTGCCGGCCACAATCAGCGCTGCTGACGCAAGCCGCGATCTTGTCGTCAATTCGGCCGGTACGGCATACGTGGTTGGCCGACTGATCACGATTTCCCACTCGGCGCCGAGCGGCGGCAATGACGGCGATATTTGGCTGGTCTACTAAATGGGCGTCCAGATCAACTCGGCGGGCACTTGGAAGAACGTCGGCCAGGCGTGGGTCAAGATGGCTGGCGTCTGGAGCCAGGTGCAATCCATGTATGCCAGGCAGAGCGGCACCTGGGTTGACGTGACACCCAAGATCACCCTGCTGATCAATGCCAACACCGTCAACTACAGCATCAAGACCGCCGCCCTCGCGACCGGCTGGGATGGCGTGACCCCGGTTCGGGTCGAGGTGACGGTCGCTGCCGGCGTGCTGGTCTATTCGAACGACACCTCGATCGCCGCGATGCGGACGGACACCGGCTGGCCGGCCGGCAGTAAGGTCACGATCATCAACAATGGCGTGATTGTTGGTATGGGCGGCAAGGGCGGCAACGGTATGTCCGGCGCAGCGCCGCAGACCGGCTACCCTGGCGGCCCGGCGTTGAGCATTTCGGTCGCGACCTTTCTCTATAACTACGGCACGATTGCCGGTGGCGGTGGAGGTGGCGCCGGCGGTGCTCAATTTACCCAGACGGTGAGCGGCGGCATCGATGGCACCCCGACCACCACCACCTACGGCGGCGGCGGCGGCAGCGGTGGCCGCACGGGTCTGGTTAATTCGCTTGGCGGGGCAGGCGGTAGCGGCAACTACTACGGCTATGCGGGCTATCAAGGCACCTACAGCGCAGCCGGTATCGCGCAGGTTGACGGCCAGGCGAACAACTCGCTCCATCCAGATGGCGGCGCTGGTGGCAATTGGGGGCAACCGGGCGGCAACTCGAACGTCGCCGGTGGCGCGGCAGGTAAGTGGGTTGTTGGTCTGGCAAACCTAACCATCTCGGCCAACACTGGCTCTTTGCTGGGGCCGACCGCATGAGGCATCTCATAATGCTGTCGGGCGGGCCGGATAGTGCTTTGGCGCTCAAGCTTGCTTTGACGACCACGGTAGATCCCGTCCTGGCGCTGCATGTCATTATTGCCGATAGCGGCGGCCGGCATGAGCGGGAAAGCCTAGCTTGCCAGCGGATTGTCGATTTCTGCCAGCGGACATTTCGCCCCTTTGACTATGACGTGGCGAAAATGACGCCGCAGAAGAATGGCCGCTGGGCAGACGCGCCGGTCCTCGGCGTCTTTGCCGCCATGAGCTGCCTATATCACGGCGATATCGGCAAGACCTGGCTGGGCGTGGACGATAGGGCGCGGGACGGGAAGGTTGATCAGGCGTTCCGCGACGTGCTGCGGCACACGGCGTTCCCCGGCTATTTCCCGAATGCGCGGCTACCCGAAGCGCACTATCCGCGCCCGGACGAAAACCTGACCAAGCAGCAGGTCCGCGAGCAGCTCGGCGAGGATCTATGGGTCCTGACCTGGTCCTGCCGTGCGCCGAAATTCCCTGGTCGCCCCTGCGGCGACTGCCATTCATGTAAAGCGAGGAGCGCGACTTATGCCGGCGCCTGATTTTTATGCCAACGTCAACTTCGGCCAGTGGCTGAGCGAGCCCGGCCCGCTGCCGCATATCTGGACGGCCTCGAACGGCGATCCGATCATTCTTGGCGCGCTGACCGCCAATCAGCTCGCTGGCTTGGCCTGGCGAAAGATCGAGCATCGCCATTGGCGGGAGGTCGACCCGCTGATCGAGCAGCAGATGACGCCGGTCAAGAGCCTGGAAGGCAACCAGCCGATCCTGACCTGGGGCTACGAGTTCTTGCCGGGTGCGCGCCAGGTCATGCAGCAGCGGATTGATGAGCAGGCGGAAGCCATGCGCGCCCAACTGATTACGGCGGCGCCCGGCCAGGTCATGGAATATGACGAAGCCTACCGCCAGGCGGTGATGGCTCTGGAGCGCTATGAGGCGGGCACGCCGGTCGCCGCCGGCGACTTTCCCTTCCTGGACACGGACATCGGCGTGACGACCTATGGCGACCGCAAGTGCGAGACCATCCATGAGGTGGCCGAGGTCGTTGTCGGTGCGCGCAATCTCTGGCACACCGCCGGCGCGAAGATCCGAGGCGCCCGGTTGAAGGCGAAGCAGATGATTGCCGATGCCGCAACCGACGATGACGCATTCACGGCTTACACCCACGCATGGGACGCTCTGGCCTAACCAGCTTGTAAGTCAGACCCTATTCCTTTAAAATAAGTAATCACTGACTTATTGGATCGAAAGAGACATCGACAATGAGCGACCAACCCATCAATGACGCGGGTGCGACCGTGAACAACCAGGTTCTTCTCGCTCTTGGCGAACTCAAAGGTCAGATGCTCTCGATCTCTGCCTTTTTGCAGGGTCATTCCGAGCGCATGGATCGTCAGGATAAGCGCCAGGATGATATCGAAGAGACCGTCGAGGGCAACCGCACGGCTGCGAGCGCTGCGCTCAAGGAAGCCACGGATAAGCACGAAGAGCGCATCCGTAAGGTCGAGCTGAAGATGGCGTACTGGGCCGGCGCGCTCGCGCTCGCGGTCTTCCTCATCGAAATCGTGTCCCATTTGGACATCATCAAGGTTCACTAAATGCCGACAATTCAGGAACTCCTCGATGACGTTGTCGTCAAGGAGGGTGGGTATAACGACATCGCCGAAGACGCCGGCGGTGCGACCAATTATGGCATCAGCCTGAAGTACGCTCAAACGGTAGGCGACCGGGATCATGATGGTCAGCTCGATCTCGACATCAATCACGATGGCAAGGTCGATAAGGAAGACATCAAGATCCTGCCGAAAGACGTTGCGGAGAAGCTCTATCTCCGCGACTTCTTCGTTGGGCCGCACATCGACAAGATGCCGATCTCGGTTCAGCCGATCCTCTTCGACTGCGCGATCAACCACGGCCCGAGCCGTGGCATCGAGTTCGTTCAAGAGGTCGTGAACCTGGCCGGCTTCGGCCCGATCAAGGAAGACGGCGTCATTGGCCCGACCACTATTCGGATGGCGATGCTTTGCGACCGCGAAATGGGTCCGTTCTTCGTCAATGCGGTGGTGGATCAGCGCCTGGCCTTCTATGACGCTATCGTCAAGGCCAATCCATCGCAGGCGAAATTCATCAATGGTTGGCGTAATCGCGCCAATAGCTTCAAGGTTGCCGTGCAATGAACTGGCTCATTAAGCTCCTCGGCGGAGGTATCCTCCAGCCCATTCGCGAAATGCTCGGCATGTTCTTTGGCAATCGGGAGTCCGTCGAGGGCGCCATCGCCAACGAGCAGCGGGACGCGTCAGAAGCCTACCAGTCCGAATTCCAGTTCCGAGGTCAGCGGTTCTGGTTCGACAGTCTTGTGGACGGCCTAAACCGGCTGCCGCGCCCGGTCATTGCCATTGGCGTCTTCGCGCTCATGGTCTATGCGCCGCTCGACCCTGTGCGGTTCTCGATCATTATGCAGGCGTACACCCTCGTCCCGGAATGGCTGGCGCTGGTCTTCGCGCAGATCCTGCTGCTCTACTTCGGCGGACGGATGCTTGATAAGTGGCCCGGTAAGATGACCTCTGTCTCGCCGGCGGACGTTAAGAACGTGCTCTCCAACATCAACGCCCTACATCAGATGGTGCAGGGTGGCGGCGGCCAGCTACCGGCCCCGGCCGCGCCGCCAGTGGATATGCGACCCGACAGCGAGGCCGGCCGCACGACCTTGCCGCAGGATATGTCCAAGCCAGTTGAGCCCGACGCCGCTTATCAGGCTGATATGGCCGACACCTCGACGCCGCTGACGAACGCCAGCATTGCCGAGTGGAACCGACGGCGCCAATACAACCAGGCCCAGCAGTAACGACAAGAACGCCCAGGTAGCCCCTGTGGCGTTCTTGTCACATTAGGGCAGATTATCAGGGAGACCCGAACGACGCATCTTTTCCCATCGAAAGATAACTAAACGCTGACTTATAATAGAGCATCATCAACACGCGTTTCGGGAGCCCCGTTGTGGCCAAGCGTATCAAGCAAACCAAGACATCTCGCCGTCATCAAAGCCCCTCCCTGATCGATAACCACCTCACTCGCACTGCCCCGACGCCGGCCGCCAAGAAGCCCATATCGGCGCTGAATGACGCGCAACGGAAATATATCCGCGCTATCGCGTCCAACACCCTCACGTTCGGCACTGGCCCGGCGGGCACTGGCAAGACGTTCGTTTGCGGCGCGCTGGCGGCAGCGGCGCTGGCCGAGGGTTTGACGGAGCGAATCATCATCACGCGGCCCGCCGTCGAAGCCGGGCGCGGCCTGGGCTTCCTGCCCGGCGAGCTGGAAGAGAAGTTCGATCCCTATTTCGAGCCGTTCAAGGACGTGCTGGAGGAGCGGCTGGGGTCCGGCATGGTCGAATACAGCATCAAGGCCGGGAAGATCCAGGCCAAGCCGCTGGAATACATGCGCGGCAAGACCTTCAAGGACGCGTGGGTCATCCTCGACGAAGCCCAAAACACAACCCCAATTCAGATGAAGCTTTTTCTGACTAGAATAGGGGAGAGCTGCACAGTCATCGTCAACGGCGACTTGGCCCAGAAAGACATTCGTGGTCGATCGGGTCTCGAAGACGCCATCAAGCGTCTCTATGACATGCCTGACGTAGCCTTCGTGGAATTCACGAAGGCCGACATCGTGCGCTCCGGTTTAGTTCAGGAGATCGTTGAGCGATATGAAGACATGGGAACAGCGGAGGATGATGGCGGGGAAGGTCTTCGGGAACTTCCCGCTTTCATTCACGGCGGACGCTGAATTAGAGATCGAGGCTGCCAAGGTTTTCCTCGGCAAGAAGCGGGGAAATCTGGCGGTCTTCGAATGTGAGGCTGGTCTTTTCAAGACCAAGTGGTATGACTACCGGCATATTCATTACCTGGCTGCGACCGCCTGGTATATGGAATGCTTCAAGCGCGAATACGGCAAGGCCGTCTGGCGCTGGATCGATCACACGGCAGGGACGCGGACGGGCCTCACCGCGCATTCCCTGTTCGATCTGAATTCCACCGACATCACCGGGCTGGTTCGCGGTCGGCAGGCGGCCGACGAGATGGGCATCCCCTACGAGGTCTATATCCGGGCGGCGCTCGATCGCGGGTTGCTCAATGGCAACGCCCGGATGCCGCGCCCGTCTCAGCTCTATAGCGCCGAAATGCGGCAAGCTGCGGCAGCTCATTGGCTGGAAGAGACCGATGGTCGGCTGTTCCTGGCTAGAGACCCATTCTACAATGCGGTCAATTACAAGGGCCATCCAGACCAGAACGACTATTACGCCTGGCTGGGCTCCAAGATCCGCCAACGGGCGACGCCACAGTTCGCCATCGGCCGCCTCGTGTTTGACGAGCAGGTTTTGCCACAGCACCTCGCTCAGCGTGACTTCCCCGATCAATTCGTAAGAGCCCAAGAGATTTGGGCTAAAAAATAAGTAATCACTTACTATAATATCGATGCGAGCATTCATTTTGGAGGTATCATGCAAGCAACGATGAAGTTGAGCGCCCAGGCCACTCAGAAGGTCAAGCTGTCGATGGCCCGCTGGGGTCATCACGATTTCCTGCAAACGCTGGTCGGCAAGGAAGTGGTGCTGATTATCGACGCCGGGATCAATCCGGTGTTCAAGCGAGCCAAGCTGCTCACCTATGACAATTACACGGTCGGCATCGCCGGTGACAATGGCGAGATCGGCGCAGTGATCTTCAAGAGCAAAATCGTCGTGGTCGAGCCCTACGACCCCGCCCAGCACGACCGCTACTTTCAGCAGCCCGCCCAGGCAACGCAGGGCGCGGCGAGCTAACCATGACCGCACCCAGCACCTACGAATTTGACGCTGACTTCCAGGCCAAGATCGCGGCCATGGTCCTGCGTGATCCGCTGTTCAATCAGCGCACCGCCGGCCTGGTCAATCCGGCCTATTTCGAGAACGTCATTGACGGGGCGTTGGTCAATCTCGGTCTCAGCTACTTCAACCGCTACAAGCGCTGCGCCGATCTGACGATCCTCAAAAAGCTGTTCAGGGCCCTCTTCGAAAAGAAGATCTTGCGGGAGGATCTGAAAGGCGAGGCCAAGGATCGGCTGGGTCGCCTGCTGAAAGAGGATATCGGGGATCGCGACTTCGTCGTCGATGAGGTCGCGACCTTCGCTCAACACCAGGCGCTCGAACAAGCCATTATCGAGGCGGTTGATCACCTCAAGCGGCGGGACTTTGGCAAGATCTCCATTGGCATTAAGAAGGCCATGGAAGTTGGCGTCACGGCCGGCCTCGGCGAATATGACTATTTCGGCGAGATCGAAAACCGGACGCGCATCCGCAAGGATAAGGCCGCCGGCCTGCTGAAGCCCGAAGGTATCACCACCGGCATCCACGCGCTCGATGCCGAGCTACTGCACAAAGGCTGGGGTCGGAAAGAGCTGACTGTACTCTTGGGCGGTGCGAAAGCGGGTAAAACGACTGCCCTGTCGGATTTTGCGAAGTATGCCAGTTTCGCTGGCTTCAACGTGCTCTATCTGACACTTGAAGTCTCTGCGAAGATCATCGCGGAGCGTCTCGACGCCAACGTGTCGGATACGGTCATCTCGAAGTTGGGTGACCATATCATTGGCGTTCGCGACAAGGTCAAGGAAGCGGAAGCGAGGAGCGGCAAGCTCATCATCCGCGAGTTCCCGACCGGCAGTCTGCATCCGAGCGATCTGCGCCGGTTGATCTCCCACTATCAGGCCAAGGGGACAACCTTTGATCTGATAGTGCTCGACTACGCGGATCTGATGGCGCCGGACTTCCGCACGCAAGATCCGATCGAGAACAGCAAGCAGATTTACATCGATCTGCGCGCCATCGCCCAGGAAGAGAACGTCGCCATGCTGACGGCGACCCAGTCTAACCGCGAAGGCTTCAAGGCAGCGACCGTGAAAGCAGAACATGTCGCTGAGGACTTCAATAAGATCCGCATCGCTGACCTGGTGATCTCGATCAACAGAACGGAAGAGGAGAAGGGTCTCGGCGAGGCCCGGCTGTATTTCGCGGCCAGCCGTAATCAGCAGGGCGGTTTCACCTTGCGGATTAAGCAGGATCTCGAAAAGATGAAATTCCTGATCAGGGTGTTGTCCAAAGAATGAGATTGCACGTCCATACCAAGTTCGGCCATTTCGTGGCCTCGGGCAAGAAGGGCAATTATCGGGTGGCGATCAAGGACAGAGTCTACCTGTTCTGGTCACACACCGGCACATTGTCTTGGAGCTGCCGGCGGGAAGACCAGTCGGAACTGGTCACGCTCATTCAGGGGCTAAGCCTCAAGGACTGCATCGAGCAGCTTATCGAGGTCTACTATGGCTGATCTCCAGGAGCTGCTCGAAGCGATTGACGTGGAGTGGTATCTCGATCGCGAAGGTATCGATTATAAATCCACCCACGGCAGTCGCGGCCGGCAATTGAACATCAAGGAATGCCCGACCTGCCACGGCGACACCTACAAGGTCTATATGAACGCCGACAGCGGCCTGGGGAACTGCTTCCACGGCAGTTGCGGCGCAACCTTCAACAAATACAAGTTCATTCGGGCCCACCTCGGCGAGCCCTCAAACCATGACGTGATCGCGCATATCAAGGAAGTCGCCCGCGAGATGGGCTGGCGGCCAAAGCGCATGTCAGTGGTCGAGGTCGAAGAGACGGCCTCGGCCGGCTGGAAGCTGCCGGACAGCTTCCCGATCCCGATAGAAGGTCAGAACCTCGTCTATCTGGAAAGCCGAGGGGTCAACACCGAGATCGCCCAATACTTCCATCTGCGCTACTGCCATTCAGGCTGGTTCAATTACAAGAACGCCGAGGGCGAGCAGAAAGGCCAAAATCACTCTGGCCGGATCATCATCCCCGTCTACGACCTTGAAGGGACGCTGGTCACGTTCCAAGGGCGCGACATCACCAACACGTCGCAGCGGAAATATCTCTTCCCGCCCGGTCTGCCAGGTACTGGCCGGTTCCTCTACAATGGGCATAACGCCGTCGGCGCGAAGCGGGCGGTCATGGGTGAAGGCGCCTTTGACGTGATCGCCACCAAGGTCGCCCTCGACGGTGAGGTCGATCTCCGCGACGTTGTCCCGATCGGCTCATTCGGCAAGCATCTGAGCCACAAAGACGAAGGCGCCGACCAGTTGAACGCCTTCTTGAAGCTGCGGGAGCGGGGGCTTCAGGAGATCACCATCATGTGGGATGGCGAGCCGGATGCGCTGGAAGCGGCCCTTCGCGCCGCCGAGATCCTGGCCGGCGTCGGCTTCAAGATGCGGATCGCTCTGCTTCCAAAAGAGAAAGATCCCAACGAAGTTCCGGCTCAGATGGTGCGCCAGGCGTTCTGGAAAGCCGAGCCCTATAGCCGGGCCCTGGCCACCAAATGGCGGCTTCGCAACCCCTATAAATAAGTCACGATTTACTTCCCTTACTTCGCGCGCTAGAAAGAAACATCAGCGCAACACGGAGCTGTTATGGCCGACTTTCGAGTAACTGACGCGTATGGCCGCCACGAGAGCGGCACGAAATTCTATCAGGTGATCACGATCACCAATAGCGCCACAAATGACGCGGTGATGATCAGTCGCTGGGGCAAGCTCGAAGCCCTTGGTCAGCTTGACATTGAGGTCGGTAAAGTAACGGCGATAAACGCGATGGCCGACAGGAAGGTTCGTCAGAAATCAGGGCGAGGCTACGGTTTCGCGGGTCTCGGCCGGAACATGGTAATGGCCGTGAACGACTCAGACGGCGCCGAGAATTTCTTGGCCCGCAATGGTTTCATGGCGAAATCGCAATGGCAGCGGGTCGTCGAGGTCTATAAAGGCCGGTTGGAGACGATCGGCTTCTTTGGATCGGATCACACCGCAGATCCTATTGCAGCAATCATCGAGAGTGTCGCGCCCGAGGTCGAAGGGCCGGGGCATGAAGAATGGGGGACATGGTAATGGCCGAGACAAGCTACGGCGGCAAGAACGCCTATCAGATGGATTGCGAAGTCACCGGTGAGGTCGTGCCTTACGGCATTTGCCAGATCATCGTCGAGAATGTCCGCAATCGGGTGATGATCCCAAAGAGCTACGAGCGGTGCGTCGAGAGCATCAAGGCGGAGACGTGCCCGGCGGTCAGAATGCAGAAGGAAGAGGCCGAGGCCAAGAAGGTGCTCTATTTCGAGCCCTGGAAGCCGGCCGACTGCTTTAAGCACACGCCGCCGGTCGAAGTCCAACCAGAGCACCGGCCGCTGGTCTTGAAGTTCAAGGACGGACCGACGGTGGACTCGGCCAATGTGCAGCCGAAGCGGGGCGGCGTGGCCCCGGTCGATGCTATTCGCGGCCAGAAAGATAAATCACCGCTTACTTTCGACACACCAAGTTATGCCGACGTGATCAACGCTGCGATCGCCGAGGCGAAGAAACCCGCTCAGACGGTCGAGGAGCCCGTCCAGGAGCAGAAGGGTAGCGAGACGACGCAGCCGGCGCCAAAGCCGGCCAGTGCGCCCCAAACGGGCGCCCGCTCGCTCGCTGACATAGCGCGCAGCATGATGGGAGCAAAACAGTGACCTGCCAGGTCTTTGAACGCATTGAGACTATCGCCGCCCACGGCGGCAAGAACGACAAGATCCGCCTGATCGCCGAGGGAAAGGATGATCCGAATTTCATCTACGTTCTGAAGGCGGCTCTAGACGGCTTCACCACCTACGGAATGGCCAAGATCCCCAACGTGAAGACGTTTGGCACGGTCGCGCTGTTCTCGGATGAGGGCAAATTCGCCATTGAAGGGCTGGCGCAGATGGCCCGCCGTGACCTGACCGGCGGCGAGGCCAAAAACTTCGTGACCAATGCCCTTCAGACCCTGGACGAGCCGGGCGGCATCCTGCTGCGGCGGATCATCACCCGCGATCTGCGGGCCGGCTTCACCTCCGGCTCGGTCAATAAGGCGATCCCTGGACTGATCCGCGAATTCGACTGCGCCTTGGCGAAGCCATTCGAGGAGAAGCGGGTCAAGACCTATCCCGTCCCGGTCGAGCCCAAGCTCGATGGTTGGCGCGTGCTGGTCGCCGTGGATCTCGGCAACAACTCGGTCAGGTTTCTGTCGCGCACCGGCAAGGAATACACGTCAATGGATCACCTGGTCGAGCCGGTTCTGGCACATAGCCGGCGGCGGATCGAGGAGCTTTCTCTCCCGTCCGACACCTTGAGTATCCAGCTCCTCAATTACCTCCACGGCGTCGAGGTGATCGGCGACCAGTCCAAGGCAGCGGCCCAATTCATCCTGGAAGCCGAGGTCGTGTCCGGCACGTTCAACGAGACCGCCAGCTCGATCGGCAAGAAGGACGGGAACGCGACCGACGCCGTCCTGAACATCTTCGACATCATCCCGGCCCATATCCTGGAAGTCGGCAAGGGCAAGATCAACTATACCCAGCGGCGGCGCTATCTGGAGCACTTCCTCAAGGGCGCCGATACGCACTTGAAACCGATCGAGCGATACCTAGCCGGCAGCGTGGATGACATAATGGAATATTATGCCAAGTTCCGCGCTCGTGGCCTGGAAGGTGTCATCGTCAAAGACCCTGCGGCGGTCTATGAAGCCAAGCGCGGCTGGTTCTGGATGAAGATCAAGGCCGAAGAGACGATCGACCTGCGGATCACCGGCGCGGTTGAGGGCGAGGGCAAGTATATCGGCATGCTTGGCAAGATCCTTGTCGATCACAAGGGCGTCGAGGTAGGCATCGGCACGGGGTTGAGCGACAAGCAGCGGGCGGACTTCTGGGAAGCCTGCTGGCGCGACCAGGCGGCCGGTATCGATCCGATGACGGAAGAAGGCGAGTTCCTGGGTAGGATATCCGAGCTGGAATATCACGAGGTCACGCCCGATGGCAGTTTACGCCACGGACGCTTTGTGCGTTTCCGAGACGACAAACGGCTGGACGAAGCCGCGTAAGTGAAGGGGCCGAAAGGCCCCTTTTCTTTTCTGTTTGACTCTCCTGGTTCCAGCGGATAATAAGTAATCACTTACCTATCTCTGGAGCTAGACAAATGCTGGAGCAGCAAACTGCCGACAAGCCGACAAACGTCTTGAAGGAAGAATATTTGACGATCGATGAGTGCGTTTCCGAGATCGAAACAATGGGCTTTAAGGGCGTCAGACTGCGCCAAATTCAGCGTTGGGCGAACGAAAAGAAGCTGCCCTTCTTCCGCTTCGGCAAGCGCATGTATATCGATCGCCATCAGCTTCGCGAGAGCTTCCGAAAGCTCCAAAGGGGAGCTGTAAAAGAAGTCGAAAATCCGAGACGACCTCACTAGAAACTTATCTTAGCCCAAGCTAAGTTTCGAGCATGACGATCTTCAAAAGAACGTGGACGCACGATGGCGCGGAGAAGGAAGCTTTCCGCGCCATTTATTACGTCGATGGTAAGAAAAAGTTTAAGCAAATGGCCAAGCGGAAAGACTTGGTCGAATGGCTTAAAAATCACGGCGTCCAGATCCAGGACGAGGCTGAACGGGAAGCCTCGCCGGCGGGTTACAAGACCGTCGCGGACGCGGCGCAAGACTGGATCGATCGGTGTGAAAAAGGGCTGGGTGATCACCACACACTTGAGCACTCGTCATTGGAGCAATATCGGGGGCATGTGGCTAACCACATTTCTCGGCGTATCGGCTCCAAACTTTTGACCGATGTGGATACCAAATTCTGCAAAAATTTCCGCGACGATCTGCTGAAGGATTTGTCGCGCTCGCAAGCCAAAAAAGTGCTGACCAGTTTCAAGTCTATTCTGAATGAGATGGTTGACCTGGAAATTCTGGCGAACAATCCCGCCCAAAAGGTCATCATTAAGATCGACAAACGCGAGAAAGAAGAAGTCCAAATCCCCGAGCCGAGCGAGATGAAAAAAATCCTCGAAGGAGCGCTCGCTCTCCGCGACGGGAAAAACAAGCACATGGGAAAGGCGTGGAGCCGCTATTATCCGATGTTTTTGCTTGCCACTTTGACCGGCCTCCGGCCCTCAGAATATCGCGGCTTGATCTGGGAGAATTTGGATCTCGAAGCCAAGACCCTCAAAGTTACGCAGCGCGCGGACAACTACAACGTCATTGGATTGCCCAAGTCTCGGGCCGGTTATCGCACGCTGTTCATGCCGCAGATCCTGGTCGATGAGTTGAAGCGTTGGCAGAAGCTTTGCCCGGTCGGCGAGCTGGGCCTAGTCTTCCCCAACTGGGAAGGTAAGGTTGAGAACCTCTCCAACATTCACAATCGCGGCTGGAACCCGTTGCTTGGGCGCGTTGGCGTGACGGTCATCGAGGACGGCAAAGCCGTGGCAAAATACCATCCCTACGCCATGCGCCACTTCCGGGCGTCGGTGCTGATCCAGGCCGGCGCAAACGCAAAGCGCGTCCAGATGCAGATGGGTCATGGCTCGATCACCATGACTTATGATACCTATGGGCATCTCTTTAAGGAGGGCGAAGCCGAAGACCGAGCGCTGACCGAGACCATTGCCGACAGCCTAATGGCATGACACGGAGACCAGCGGGGATACACGGCAAACATTGGTTTCGAGAAAAGGATACATACGGGATACATGGCGAGCTAAGTCATTGAAAAGGTTATCCCGCCATGAATATCATAATCCCTTGGTCGGGGGTTCAAATCCCTCCGCTGCTACCATCCTAACCTACGACCCCAAAATAGAAATTTTGCTTTTCTACCCTCAGCGGTGTCGCTTTGCATGTTTCCATTGCAACGCTAGGAAAACCGCCGTTTTCCCACCTATTCCGAACGGCTCCGCGCGCGCTTTGGCCAAATCTTGGCCAAAAAAGTTCAGGCGATGTTCACGCCTCGCCGCGTGATAGATTCTTGAGCCATTGATCCATCGCCGCCATGTCCTGGCTGTCGCGCTCGCGGTCGTTCCAATTGCCAGCCACCAACACTGACGGCGCATCTGATCTCGAACGATGTGCGGCCCAATCGGTCGGTATCTTTTCGTCCGCTCTGGCGCAGTCATGCTCAGGAAGGAGTTCCACCGATTGGTGCTCCAGGCAGTCCGACCATAACTAACTGAAAAAATGGATATTCTGTAGCTGCTGGGGCGCAGTTCTTGCTGCGTTGCGGCATAACTATTTGATTTTACCTTGTTGACGAGTAGCAAGTCGACATATCATACCACTTCGACCTCGAAACGAGGGGACGGCGGAAAGACGCCATAACGGGGAGGACCAGATGCTAGACAGATTTCGATTCCACCAAAGCCAGGCGAAGGTGGCCCTTCGAGGCCGGCGGCGATG
>Ga0255336_100268_pt1 | contig 103458 bp, 112 predicted proteins | sample MeOH1_35cm_T3_17_FD_189102 | JGI IMG/M metagenome (GOLD analysis project Ga0255336, IMG submission 189102) | Sandy soil microbial communities from University of British Columbia, Vancouver, Canada - MeOH1_35cm_T3_179 | ecosystem: Engineered > Artificial ecosystem > Sand microcosm > Unclassified...
CGCTCCTCTCGTGGCTCCTCTTGTGGCTCCTCTTGTGGCTCCTCTTGTGGCTCCTCTTGTGGCTCCTCTTGTGGCTCCTCTTGTGGCTGCTCCTTGTGCCTCCCCTTGTGCCTCCCCTTCTGCTTCCCTTCGTGCTTCCCTTTGTGCTCGCCTTTCCGCTCCCCACCCTTCTGCTTCCCTTCGTGCTTCCCTTCGTGCTTTCCTTTCCGCTTCTTCTTCTGCTGCCTTATATTTTTTTCCAAGTACGTGGTCGAGCGAATTAAAACTAACATTTTTCTCCAGGCATGCAGGTCGGTTATATGCATTAGAGGTTTTTCCAGATCGGCGAGTCCTGCCTTCGGACTGTTCAGCGTCATGGTCTTGGTTTGAATCATCATCCCCGGTGAACCATATGAATTCTGTCTTCACCTCAAACTGCTGAAACTGTTGAACCCACTCGTCATACTCATCGAGAAAAAGTGTATAAGAATCCTTGTGGCCCTTGCGATGCAATGTAACCTGATAAGGATATAAGAACACTTCCTGTCCTCTGATCAAGACGATTATTCCATCCAGGATTCTGTAATTGTACGCCTTAGGATGATAAACCACCGGTTTGTCTTGAATACTCTTTTCGAAGTTGGGATAGGGCGTCTCGAAGGATATCACTTCCATGGCTTGCCCGAGATATGTGTGGTTAGGTATCCCATGCTGCTGCAAGTAAAATAGAACGGCATATTCCATGAAAAACCCAGTCGTGGATCCGTTACAAATGAACGTCGATAAATGGTCCAGGAAGTGGGAGTCGGAAAAGTATTGTTGATTCCCAAAGAGTTCATCCGCCACGGCTCTCCGGGCTAAACCACAGGTATAGTGCCCAATTCCGTCTGAATCTTGGAAGAAAAAACGATGATCGATAAGTTGGGGTCTCTCCATGAGTGCCTTCGGAACATCAATGTGAAGAAAGCAAGCCTTCACGTAGTCGCAGTACCTAAAACGTCAGTTCCATTGTAAAAAGTTGAGCAAGGCGGACATACAGGTTCCAATCCTGCCAATTTCCGACATCGTTGGTTTTCTCTCGAGTGGTCTTTGTGAATTCTGCAGCTTTGACTGCCACTGGCGTAAGGGCTGTTAGGTCAATCCTTCCATTCACCACGCACTGGTTCAAGAGTAATGGGATGCAGCCCGTGAGCACTTCAATTTCCTCCTCGCTGTAGCCTCCGAGATCCATGCCAGGGCGATGGTTCCACCAGCACTTCATTTCCGTCTAAACCGCAGTTAGAAGAGTTGCACTTGGGACTATAATTACTCTTTGTGGAGACATACCTTGGTCAAGCCACCATAAACGTGCATGATGTGGTTGTAGTTCTGCCGATTTTGTTGGATGAGGAAGTCATGGTTATTTGCTGACGAGCTGAGGACTGCTTTGCGAGCTGATATCAAACAAGATATCCAGTCTGAGAGACTGATCTTAGCCAGACGTATGTTCTCATGATCCCCAGCCTTGGCATTTAATGCATTCATCTGATCAATGACGAAGTGGACATGCTCGTACCGACCCAAGAAATCATTGATCCCTTTCGTCGTCTCCAGTGTGAGGATCCGATCCTGCGCCGCCTTGTCGGTAAAGGCAAAGAGCATTGCTGCTTTAAAGTAAGCAACAGGATTACGGAGCCAGTTGCGACAATCGGGAATGTATATGACACATTCGCCGAGAGCTGACAGATAACAGACAAGTGCTGCTAGAAGATGTGATTTCCCATAGCCTCTGGTTCCGTAGACCCAGAGCTCGTTGTACGAAATTTCCTTTCGTACAAACTCAAGCTGACGGAGAAGTTCTGGAAACTTCTCTCTCCCCACATATCGCCAAACACCCTGGCTGACTGCAAATCGAGAAGATGTCCCCATATAGGTGATTGGAAATGGAAGGTCGTGTTGACGCTCGGGATCGGAAAGTAGGGCGACGGCTCCAGGCAGAGGAAACTCGGAATATGCCGGACGGCGAGAACGAGAATGCTGTTTGGAATACTCCTTGTCAAGATCTGTGATTATCTTCTTGATGTTCTCCCTTCTCTTCCGGATATACTCGAGTTCTTTGTGCAGCAAAATATCGTATTCGCTCTGGGAGTTGTTGTTCCTGTCGTCGACATTGCTGTCGTGGTGGTGGTCGTCTTCCTGTCTTTGTTCCGGTCGCCTTCTTTTTGGAAACTTGGTGGTGGGTGACTCCGGTGCCACGCTTTCACCCTCCCTCTTCCTCTTGCCCTTTGGAGAAACGACCCCACTCAGGACTTCCTCCAGATAACGCGTGAGTCGTTGACTGATTGGAGGGGAGAGACCACAGTTTTTATGGAGGAAGTCGTAATTGAGGTCCAAAAAGAGGGTACCGTTGATGCCTATTGCCCGGAATCTTTTCAGGTCGTCATCGTCGAGGAGGAAGGGATCTCTCTGCTGGATCCACCGAAGTACCCTTTTCTTATCCCAAGTCTCCATCTCCTCGGCTGTGGGGAGTGTAGGTAGAGGTTCAGTGCTCGGCTTAGTCGGCTTAGATTTGCGTGCGGGAGCCATCGTGGCTGGCGGTCGAAGTGTCAAGTGAATCGACGAGGGAACGCAGGGAAGATATAATCTGATGGCGTACGATAAGTCGGACCGTCAGCGTGAGAGAGGCAAGAGTCTTCCACTTGATGGCAGAAGGAGATGTAGAGCGACGTGTAAAGAGAGGAGCAGAGGGAGGAGTAGAAGGAGACGGTTCTGGTGTTCACAAGATGAGGATCTTATAGAGTGAACCTGTGACAAACTGAAGGTCTTGGCGCCTCCAAGCTTCACCTAAGCTGCGCAGGGGACGAGCTGATTGCATTTCCTGAGAGTGGTGCACCGCGAGACGGAGTGGCTAAACATGGTCGTCGTCTAGGCGGGCGTCGTCTTTGTTTTGATGCCAAGAGAGGGTTTTGCTGATCATCCGGGGCACAGCATGCAGGGCGTGCAGGGATTCGGCTCCAACTTTTTCTGAGGCGTCCTGCATCTGGAGTCCGCACGTACAGGGTCAGCCTTCGTGGTCGGGACCTGGAGATCTCCTCATTGCCTACACACCATGGTAGGCTCTACCGTCGTCGACCACTCTCCCTACCAGCCGGTTCCCGCGGCAAAACTGGCGACCGCCGGCAACCTCGTGCTCATTGACAATTATGACTCCTTCACCTGGAATGTATATCAGTACCTTGTCTTGGAGGGCGCGACGGTGACAGTATATCGCAACGATAAGGTGACGCTGGAGGACCTGATTGCGAAGAATCCCACTCAGCTCGTCATCAGTCCAGGACCAGGACACCCGAACACGGACGCGGGCATCAGCCAGGAGGCCATACGATACTTTGCCGGGAAGATTCCAGTGCTCGGGGTGTGCATGGGCCAGCAATGCATCATATCCGTCTTTGGCGGGGAGGTGGATGTGACGGGTGAAATCTTTCATGGAAAGACGTCGCCTCTGAGACATGATGGCAAAGGTTGCTACGCCACGTTAGCCCAAGACCTGCCCGTCACGCGGTATCACTCCCTGGCCGGGACATATCCGAGCCTGCCACCGTGTCTGGAGATCTCGTCATGGGTCGCCACGGGTGCCGATGGAGGCAAAGGCGTGATCATGGGAGTGCGGCACAAGGACTTGGTCGTCGAAGGCGTCCAGTTCCATCCCGAGAGCATTCTCACGGAGAACGGGAGGGTGATGTTCAAGAACTTCCTGCGAATGAGCGGTGGAAAATGGAGAGAGAATCAACACATGGCCAGCACCGAAAAGCCTGTGAATGGAGTGGCGAATGGCCACACCCGTGCGCCGAAAGAGTCTATCTTGGACAAGATCTATTCTCACCGGCGGAAGGCGGTCGAGGCCCAAAAGCTCATTCCATCTCAAAGGCCAGAAGATCTGCAGGCCGCCTACGATCTCGGCCTCGCACCACCACCAATCTCATTCCCCCAGCGACTCCGTCAGTCGCCATACCCCTTGTCTTTGATGGCCGAGATCAAGCGGGCTTCGCCGTCCAAAGGGATCATTGCCCTGTCGACCTGCGCCCCGGCTCAAGCGAGGAAATATGCCATGGCGGGCGCCAGCGTCATTTCCGTCCTCACGGAGCCCGAATGGTTCAAAGGAAGCGTGGAAGACCTGAGAGCTGTCCGGCAGAGCTTGGACAGCATGCCCCATCGGCCGGCGGTCTTGCGTAAAGAGTTCATCTTTGACGAATATCAGATCCTGGAAGCACGCCTGGCCGGCGCCGACACGGTTCTGCTGATTGTCAAGATGTTGGATCCCGCCACGTTGACCCGTCTGTACCGTTATTCTCAGAAGCTGGGGATGGAGCCTCTCGTCGAGGTCAATACCGCGGAAGAGATGAAGATTGCCGTGGAGCTGGGAGCCCAGGTGATCGGGGTCAACAATCGTGATCTCACGAGCTTTGAAGTCGACCTGGGCACCACCAGTCGCCTCATGGACCTCGTGCCAGATTCGGCCATTGTCTGCGCTCTCAGTGGCATTTCCGGACCTCAGGACGTCGCGGCCTACCACCAAGATGGGGTCAAGGCGGTCCTGGTGGGGGAAGCCCTCATGAGAGCGTCAGATACGGCGGCGTTTATTGCCAACCTGCTGGGCGGCCCTGGTGTGGAACGTCCACGCCGGGCCACATTCAGACCGACGGTGAAGATCTGTGGGACCAGGACGGCGGCAGATGCGAAAGCCGCGATTGAAGCCGGTGCCGACTTCATCGGCATCATTTTGGTCCCGGGTCGGAAACGCTGTGTGCCCGAGGATGTGGCCGTCCAGATCGCCAATGTGGTGAGGAACACGCCTCGGCCGGGCGGGCCAGCCACACCGCCGCCATTACTTGGAGCCTGCGACTTCTTCGATCATGCTGTACGCACGTTGGTGAGACCGGACCGTGCGCAACTGGTCGGTGTATTCGCCGATGCCAGCCTGGACCACATCACCGAACAGGTGTATAAACTGGGCCTCGATGTCGTGCAGCTCCATGGTTCAGAACCGATCGAATATGCTCGAAACATCCCTGTTCCTGTCATCCGCAAGTTTACGCCCACCGAATCCGGCATCTCGGCCAGGGGCTACCACAATTTACCTTTATTAGATGCCGGCTCGGGGGGTTCTGGTCAGCGACTGGACTTGGATGAGGTGAAGAGTCTGTTTAAAGTGGATACGAGCCTCAAAGTCGTGCTGGCTGGCGGTCTCACTCCTGAAAACGTGGCGGGTGTCCTCCAATCCCTCGACTCCTTTCGCGAGAACATTTGTGGCGTGGACGTGAGCAGTGGCGTCGAGGTCGATGGCAAACAGGATTCAACAAGGATAGCGGCATTTATTCAGGCCGCCAAAGGTGTGTAGGGTTATCTACTAAATTTTACCTTTTGTCAAAAATCTGTCATTGCCCTTCTCTTATACTTGACACTCCGAGTAGTTATTGGTCGCAAAGAGGACGATCAGAAATATTTGTCACTATGCTTCTGCAAGTGACTGGCGGAAGACGGTCGACGAGCAAACCTGGTACTTTATCTAGAGCGTTGTGTAGTAGCTGTCACGTGACCCACATGACCTGAGGTCTAGCTGCGCATGTCGGCACCTGTTGGTGTCCAGCAGAACCCTTGGCCTCTGCTAGCCCTGCTACAGTTGTTGCTGTCGGCTTGGCAGTTGGCAGGGTTGTCTCCAAGACACGGCGTCGTAAGTCAGACCTGACTTCATCTTGAGATACAACAACATTGATTTGGCGAAATGCTTTTTCTTGACTCCCTTGTTAACGTTCAGTCTTCTGTCACTTTCCATTCCTACCTTGCTGCTTCTCCAACAGTCTCCCTTAAATGTTTCCGCAAGACGGGGTTCGAAGAGACAGCACATCCCCCAATACTACGGTAAGACATTTATTTGGTAATGTAGACTTTGTGTCTACCTCTTACCGCCTTTTCCCCTTAAACCGCCTCTCATGTCCAACTCCCCGTTCTCAAGACCCACACGAACCAAACCCTCAAGTCACGAACTTGCCCCCGTGATGACCAGACGGAAAGATCGGTCTCTTCGATGTTTGGGTAGATGCCTACTCTTTGACCAGTTGCAATCGTCAGGTACGATAAAACCTCCCTCAGCTCGAGCTTCCAAAAGACGAAGAGGAGGCAGGGACCTCTATTTCCTCACTTTCACTGCCGGCGACGTCGTCAAAGTCCAGGAACTCAGCACCAGGCAAAGAGCCCGGATCCGTTCGCTGGGTAGACGCTAGAATACTTTCAGATGCCTTGACACTTTTCGGTTGCTGCCTTCGTAGCCTATGATGATGGATCGGGGGAGAGGACTGAACGGTACCTCGTTCCTCATCCGACCCTTCCGGTGCTACACTCACTCCAGAGACCTCCCGATGACGACCGAAAACCCGAATCGGGTCGCTGCTCTCAAGAGCTGCCGAGGATTCACTGTCGTCCCATTCCATTCGAGAGGGGGGCCGAGGGAGCACCAGGCTGTCATCAGAAGCCGGTGCACAAGGAGAACCTGCATTGGCCGAGTTTTCGACTTCCGTTGCCAGTGATCTCTCGGGACTCGGGGTTTTGCTGCCGGCTTGCCGGGCGGCTTCAAACCTAGTGAGACAACAATTTACATTGTTGTAAGGCGGACGAATACACTTAGGCTGATGGTTGCACAAATCGAGGATCAAGTGCCCCGGGTGGTCGGGACACAAGACTTGACCGGGACAGCCCTTCCGCGCGAGGTTAGAGGCTTGTGGCTCATCCATAACGTGAAGAGGGTTGAAACAAGAGGGTATATCACACAAGTGTGAGCCCACGTTTCCCACCGTAACATCCCTTCCATAGTTGCTGAGGTACGACACACGGTGGAGGAGGAAATTCTTACCCGCGTTACGAGGTAACGGGGCTCCACCGGATACTGCAATCTGAGCGTTTGTGTACCGCTTAACCAAACCTCGCCCTGCACTGTTGAGACTTCTTAACCTCAACCAGCAGCCTGTGTCAGGGTCTGTTCGCCAACCGTCTCGATCTGCCAGGACAGACTGAACAATCTGTGTCGCTCGTGCTTGGCCCAATTCGACGCTGTAGTCCATGGCCTCACTCTGCCCCCCTCGATAAGCCATCTTTAGAACTTTTGTGACAGGACACTGAAAACCCAGAAGCCCCTGTGGACGTCTGCTGAACTCGGATCAGATTGAAACTGCTGAAATACATTTGGGAAGTTGGTGCGGTTCTTGTACTCGAGGAATAAAGCTGGCTTCACCCGGGACAGACAAATTGAAAAGTGTCACCTATATCATCTGAATGTGTCACATCTCCTCGTCCACAGTCATGCCCTGTCTGGTACCTCTGTACATTCTCCCGAGCCATACCTATCTGTCAATCCGACTGCCCGGAAACATACTACAGAAATCCTCATAGCGTGTCGCTATTTCAGACCCAGGCTCAGCGCTCGCATCTTTTGCGAATCCAATGTCCCCCTCACCTCTACAAAATACACGTATTCGAGCCTGCGATGTCCAAACTCACTCCGCCGAGTAGTACCTGGCATTCGCTGAGACATGTTCCACAAGGTTTCCAAAGAGGTGTCGTGTCATGGAGGAAGACCGAAGAGAAAGTCTTCAAAAGTCGGTCGGCAGGATGGTGCTGCCGAGCGCTTCTTCGATACCAAACACCAGCAGAGCAGAGCCACAGTCTAAAGCATGAGAGAGCCAAGCGTCACGAGGTTTGTCGGCCGTCTCGAACCTCGATAGGGCGTGACGATGATACGTGATGGATGGTAATACTGACTGAAGAGGCCGAGCGGCGACCAACCAGCTAGAGTCGACGGGAGATTCCAGACCACGGGATGAGTACTCGGGCCATGCGAACATTGAGCGGAGGATGGCCGTGAGGAAGATCGAGTCCAAACCTGGCAGCTGGCAACGGCAGAGCTCAATGGAATCGGAGTGAGGTCCGTGCTGGCAATGCTTTTGAGCATCGCCGTATGGTGAGTGGCCAAAGACCGATAACCTCATAAATAGTCCTTCTTGCGCCCAGTCCTCGTGTATTGCGTCAAGGCCCATTCCACCTCTCCGCCAGAATCCTTCTCGAGGGTCCCTCCTCTGATTTCGAAGCACCGCAGGGTCATCCTCGGCCCGACCTCGGCCAGCTCGACATCACGATATCCAGTTTGGACAAAGACATGGTGTCGGACTTCAATACTGTCCTCGACGTTTTTGAAAGTCACGACCCTGTTTCCGACGCGATGGGGGCCGTCGCGCGGAGGGAAGAGGTGTTTCAGGATCTGGACCACCCGCTGGCCCAGCCGGGTGGTGAATCCCTCAAAAATCAAATGTGGGTATGACTCGGAGACAGTACCGCGAGACGCATTCGGAATGTCCGCACGGAGAACGACGTTGTGGAGCGAGAAGGATGCGGTCGGACCGTGGGGGAGATGTGAAATCGTCATGGCCGTCGGTGTGCCTCGGTGCTCATGAAGCACGATAATGTCAGTCAGCGCGGCGGCCTTTGCGCTGGCGAGCAGGTTGGGCAGAATGAGATTGCCTCTGTTGAGCCGAATGGCGGTGGGAAGCAGGAGCCTGATCTCTTTTGAAAATGTACTCAACCTGGTGGATGGACTGCGCGAGGTGGTGACGAGCGGTCTCGGGTCCGCCAGGCCGGAGAGCATGGAGTACTCATCGTCAATCGATTCCCGGGCCGCTGCCGTATCAGCGTCGAGGGATTCATCATACTTGTAGTCCTTTCGGAGTGACTTGTCGTTGGCGATGGCTGGGTCCAGAGGCTTGCCCGTCGCGAGAGACTTCTTGAGCTGAGCACGTTTCTCGGCGATGCTGGCATCTCTCAGCTGCAATGCGCGACGATAGATATAGTCGCGACGCTCTCTGGCCTGCCGACGAAGCATGGTGGGAGTTGTGCCAGCACCGTCCCAGAGACCGAATGTGAATCTTTTCAAATGCGGGCACTTGAATTTCGCCGCACTAGCGCCGGATTTGGTGAACTGCGGTCCCTCACTTTCTCCCCCAACGACAAATCTGCCTTGCGATTCGCACCGCATGCTCTCCCTCTTCGAGTGGAACAAGGCATAGCTGGAGGGGAGTGGAAATCGGCGTTGGAGCGAGAAAGGACCAGGGGCTTCAGGGAGTTCTTGATGCCACCACAACCCGCACACTGCGTGTCCATCGACATTCATTTTCAAGGTGACATCGGTCACTCGCCGCGACACGCTCTTGATATCAGACCGTGTTTCCTCGGCGTCAGAGATCTGATCCGCTGCCACCATGGAGGCTTTCAGCAACATGGGAAACCACCTGGTTTCCAATTCCGCCGCCGCCATCAACGCCAGCGATGATATTTCAACCGTTGACCCTGACGAGAGCGTTCTGAGTCTTGCCAAAGGCCCGCGACGACGACAACACGACTCCGACGACTCCGACGGGATCGAAGAGGACGATCTGGAAAGTCTCACGAGTGCGGCCGTGGATGGCAAGAAACAGGCCTCCAAGGCTGAAGAAGAAAAGGAGCTTCCACCACACGCCTGCGCGTAAGGTTCTCTACCATCTTGAGAGGGTGACCGGGCTAATCTTGTGGTGCAGGTATTGCGGCATCCACAACCCGAGCAGCGTCGTCCGCTGCCTGACGTGTAACAAATGGTTCTGCAGTGCCCGTGGCAATACCTCGTCCTCTCACATTGTCAACCACCTGGTTCGGGCACGCCACAAAGAGGTCCAGCTGCACCCGAGCAGTTCTCTGGGCGACACGGTGTTGGAGTGCTATAACTGTGGCACAAAAAATGTGTTTCTGCTCGGATTCATTCCGGCCAAGTCAGACACGGTCGTGGTGCTGTTGTGCCGTCAGCCCTGTGCGGCCATGCCCTCCTCCAAGGACATGAACTGGGACACGTCCAGATGGCAACCCTTGATCGAAGACCGCTCCTTCTTGTCTTGGCTGGTTGCGCAACCCACCGATCAGGAACAACTGAGAGCGAGACACCTCAGCCCGCAGATGATCGCCAAGCTGGAAGAGTTGTGGAAGGAGAATGCGTCGGCCACGATCACGGATCTCGAAAAGGCGGCCAACATCGACGACGAACCGGCACCGGTCCTCCTCCGGTACGACGACGCCTACCAGTATCAAAATGTCTTTGGTCCGCTGGTGAAAATTGAAGCAGACTATGACCGAAAGCTCAAAGAGGCGCAGTCACAGGACAATCTCATCGTGCGATGGGACTTGGGCTTGAACAACAAACATCTGGCCAGTTTTGTCCTCCCCAAGCTCGAGCTCGGAGATGTCAAGCTCGCGGTGGGCGATGAAATGCGACTGAAGTACACGGGCGAGCTGCGACCGACGTGGGAAGGTGTTGGGTACGTCATCAAGATTCCCAACAATCAGTCCGACGAGGTCACGATTGAATTACGATCCAAGGGGGACCACAAATCCGTCCCGACCGAGTGCACGCACAATTTCACCGCCGACTATGTCTGGAAGGCGACGTCGTTCGATCGAATGCAGCTGGCCATGAAGACGTTCGCGATCGACGAGATGAGCGTGTCCGGTTATATTTTTCACCGGTTGCTGGGCCACGAAGTCGCCGCCGCGCCGATGAAGACTCAAATGCCCAAGAAGTTCAGTGTCCCCGGTTTGCCTGAGCTCAACGGCAGCCAGATCAACGCGGTCAAGTCGGTCCTCCAGAAGCCTCTGAGCTTGATCCAGGGACCGCCGGGCACGGGCAAAACCGTGACATCGGCCACCATCATTTACCACCTGTCCAAGATCAACGGTGGCCAAGTGCTCGTCTGTGCGCCTTCCAACGTCGCGGTGGACCAGCTCTGTGAGCGCATCCACCGCACCGGCCTGAAGACGGTCCGGGTCACGGCCAAGTCCCGAGAGGACGTGGAATCCCCCGTTCGCTTCTTGTCTCTCCACGAGCAAGTGCGCATGATGGACAGCAACGTGGAGCTGATGAAGCTCAATCAACTCAAGACCGAACTGGGCGAGCTGTCGAGCCAGGACGAGAAAAAGTTCAAGTCGTTGACCCGGGCGGCGGAGCGGGAGATCCTGACCAACGCCGACGTCATCTGTTGTACCTGTGTCGGCGCGGGCGATCCACGGCTGGCCAAGTTCAAGTTCCGGACGGTGCTGATCGACGAGTCGACTCAGTCGGCCGAGCCCGAGTGCATGATTCCGCTGGTCTTGGGATGCAAACAAGTCGTGCTCGTCGGTGATCACCAGCAGCTGGGTCCGGTGATCATGAACAAGAAGGCCGCCAAAGCGGGTTTGAACCAGTCGCTGTTCGAACGACTGGTCATTCTGGGCTGCGCCCCGATCCGCCTGAACGTGCAGTATCGCATGCATCCCTGCCTGTCCGAATTTCCGTCCAACATGTTCTACGAGGGATCTCTGCAGAACGGCGTGACGATGCAGCAACGGTTGCGCCGAGACGTCGATTTTCCCTGGCCGGTCGCCGATTCACCCATGATGTTCTGGGCCAACCTGGGGAATGAAGAGATCTCGGCGTCGGGGACCTCCTATCTCAACCGCACCGAAGCGGCCAATGTGGAGAAGATTGTGACCCGATTCTTCAAGGCCGGCGTGCAGCCACAGGACATTGGCGTCATCACCCCGTACGAAGGTCAGCGGAGCTATGTGGTCAGCTCCATGCAGACCAACGGCACGTTCAAAAAGGAGTTGTACAAGGAAGTCGAGGTCGCGTCGGTCGACGCCTTCCAGGGACGAGAAAAGGATTTCATCATTTTGTCCTGTGTGCGATCGAATGACCACCAGGGCATCGGCTTCTTGAGTGATCCTCGCCGTCTCAACGTGGCCATGACCCGGGCCAAGTATGGTCTCGTCATTCTCGGAAATCCCAAGGTCCTGTCGAAACACCCGCTGTGGCACTACTTGCTGCTGCATTTCAAGGAGCGCAACTGCCTGGTCGAAGGGCCGCTGTCCAATCTGCAGATCTCGCTCCATCAATTCAGCCGGCCCAAGCAGTCGTATCGCGGTCCTCAACGATATCAGATGGCATACAACCATGCGAGCCACATGGCCAGTGGCATGATGAACGGACGAAACGGCCAACGAAACGAGTACCGAGATGCGGGCTCCGTGGTGGGCTATATTCCTGACGACGTCTCTTCCATCCACTCGTCGGCCATTGGCGGCGTGGGCGTGCCGGCTGGCTATCCGCCCATGTTTCAAGGGTTCACACCCGACCCGTGGCCTTCTTTACAAAACACCAACAGCCGACGGCCAAATGGCGTCAAAGGTCGAGGTGTCCCGGGCAGCGTCGCGGGCGAGTCGACCGTCGCCACGGAATCCGACATCACCGGAAGCGTCGTCGGCCAAGGAGGCGTCAGTCTCGAGGCCTTGTCGATCCATGACACCAACAAGCAGGCCAGTTATAGCCAATCTGACCGTCTCAAAAGGTACGTCGAGAGTGGAACAGCTCCTGGCGGCGTCTATCATTCACGTCTCGGCAAAGGCGTGAACGAGGATGAGGACGCCCGCAGTGTCTCGACCGCGTTTGCCAGTCAAATTGGTGGAGGCTATGATTAATCGCGAAGCATGGATGAATGTGCTACGACTTCAAATTTGCCGAATGACCGGCTCCTCAGCGGACCGTTGGAAGGGATGCATGGGGTATTTGCAGACACCGCATTGAAACCATGACGGATCACGTTTTCGCGATCGAAGAGAACAGCTGGGGTCATGGACGCCAGGCTGCCACCACGACCACGCGTCAGCAGCGTCAAGAAGCAAGTCGTCGTCGGATGACGTGGAGGCGGAAGGAAGAAGACCAGCGTGAGTCGAGATGCTGGGTCGAAGGGAGTGAAACAGACTGTGATGGAGGAAGTGGAAATGTCGTTGGAAGAATGGGAAACATCAACACTCATTTTGGGGGAATTGCGCCATCAATGTCGTTCTAACTGCACCTTGGGTCTGGCCCGCCTCGCGGACAGTCTCCAGATTGTGGTTCTCATGGTTTACCGAAGTTTAGATAGCTTCAATTCATTCGTTTCGCATCCGGCCGGATCTCGGTACTCGGTTCGTTCTGACAGGTCTCTGAACCGTCTCACAATTTTTCCCGCAACTTTCCTCTGCAATCCGACAGTCGCAGTCCGCTTGGGATAAAGAACAGGAGCTAGAGGGATGAGAGGATAAGGCACCTTGCAGTCTTTTCGATATAACTAATACAAGTATCAGTTATCTGGTGTTTCGGACTTCCTATCCACACTACGTCTTCTCTTTCCACCATGACCAGCCACGAGTTGCTCTCTACACCCCCGACGCACAACGCCATCTCCAATCCTATCTCGATGAGCTGGCGCTGGAACTCACTCCTGATCGCCAGTATATTCGCTGGACCGCCTCGAACGGCCGCCACCCCCGCAACTGGCATGCACAGCGTAAAATCCACGACAGCAGCCTGATCATTTGGTTGGATCTCTTCACGTATGTTCCGATCTCATCCCCGCGGTCAATTCTCTGGCACTGACATGTCTATCCAGCACCGCAGTGAGCACGGCTGGAGTGAGTTCGATCTCGCTACACGGGTGGTTGACGCTGACGAGATGCCTTCAGAGTTCAGCCGCAACCAGCGCCCAGTATGAGTTTGGCACTGCGCATACCTTGTCCATCTTTTTATTCGTTTCGGTGTACGTCTTACTTTCCGGTGGTCTGGTTTCCCAAGCATTCACCACTGGTCATAGATACCTTCTCGGACAAGGACTCGGCGGAGTCATCTTCCCGCCATACTCGGAGGCCTTTGGCCGCAAGAAGCTCTACAGCACCGGGCTGTACAGCATCTTCTGCGTCTTCGTGGCGGTGGTGCCGTCACTGGCAGGCGTCGTGATCGGCCGCTTCGTCACGGGCTTCTTATCGGCGATTCCGACCGTCGTCGTCGCAGGGAGCATCGAGGACATGTTCAACGCGAAAGATCGCATCTGGCTGATCTTCCTCTGGGCGATGGTCTCCAACATCGGCTTGATCACCGGTCCCATCATGAGCACGTACATCACCGCTGCGCTGGGATGGTGAGTTGAGTCTGCAGTTCTGAAGGCATGGTCTGGTGTCTGATCCACGGGCAGGAGATGGGTATTCTACGTCGCGGCCATCGTCCTCGCCATCACGACAGGCCTTCTGTTTGGCCTCCGTGAATCTCGCCCCTCGTTGCTCCTCGTCCGCGAAGTGGCCCAGCTGCGCAAAACCACCGGCATCGACGACCTCCACGCGCTGAATCCCGACCACACGCCCGACCTACGCACCTTCGCCCGCATCGCCCTCTTCCGCCCCGTCCACCTCTTCTTCACCGAGCCCATCGTCTTCATTGGTCTCGATTATGAGCGCCGTCGCCTTCGCGCTGATCTACCTCTTCACCGAAGCCCTGCCCCCGATCTACGAATCGTTCGGCTTCTCCGCTGAATCCGCCTCGCTGCCCTTCCTCGCCATCGGCGTCGGCCTGATCGCCAGCATCCTCACCCGCGTGCTCGACAACCGCATCCTGAAAAAACACCAACGCGAAGGCCACCCCCTCGCCCCGAAACACAAACTCCTCGGCTTCTCCATTGGCCCCCCCGTCCTCGCCGGCGCGTTGTGGTGGTTCGCCTGGACAATCCCCCCGCACGTCCGGAACCTGCACTGGCTGGTCTCGACCGTCTCGCTGGTCTTCATCGGGTACGCGCTGAACGAATTCGACACCGTGCTCGCCGGGTACCTGGCGGACAGCTATCTGAGCTATGCGGCGAGCGGGTTTGCGGCGCTGGCGCTGCTCCGCTCGAGCATGTCGGCGGCGTTTCCGCTGTTTGCGTCGCAGATGTTCAAAGGACTGAGTGCGAACGTCGCAGTCTCGGTGCTGGCGGCGCTGGCGACAGTGTTTTACGTCGTGCCGCGGCTGTTTACGCAGTATGGCGAGCGGATCCGGGCGAGGAGTAAATTCGCCAAGTATAGGTTGCAGGTGTATCAGGAGAATGGTGTGGATAAGAATGGTTATTGAGTGGTGGAAGCAGAGGGGGAAGGGAGGCTGGTTATGCAGTGATGAGGTTATGATTCTGTCTTGTACTGGCTCTACACATCACCGCTGGGTGGTGATGAAGGTTAGTGGTGTTGGTCGGCCACTCAAGGTCAACTGGCTGGGGGTCAACTGGTCCAGGGTCAACTGGTCCAGGGTCAGCTGGTCCAGGGTCAACTGGTCCAGGGTCAGCTGGTCCAGGGTCAACTGGTCCAGGGTCAACTGGTCAGCCGTGGGTCAACCGGCTGTCAACTGGCTGGAGGTCAACTGGCCAACTGGCTGGTCAACTGGCGGACTGCTTGGGTCAACAGGTCGGCAACTGCCTGGGTCCTGGTGGGGGTCAACTGGTCCGTCACCCGTGAGGTCAACCGGTCACTGGCTGCGTCCTAGCTAGGTCAACTGGTCACTGGCTGCGTCCTGGCTAGGCCAACTGGTCACTGGCTGGGTCAACTGGCCACCTGCCTGGGCCAACTGGCTAGGCCAACTGATATGATGCTATGAATCTCCTCAATCGGTAGGTTAATACATTTTATAAACACTTCTTAAAAAGAATAGAAAGAAAAAGAGAAAAGGACAGAAGAGCATAAAGACCTAGCACATTCAGGGCGGCCAGCGCTGCGCCTTGGGCCACTATCTCGGTTGGAGAGGGAGGCAGGACCTCGGGTTCTTGCATCCTCGACCGTAGGATAGCGTCTCCCAAAGGCACTTTGTACTGCCCCGTTATTTCTCCAACCACGGACTTGAGATATGTTGAAGTTTGGAGGTGTCTATAGGTCACGTGATTTACTTCACTGAACTGTTCAGCTAAATCAGCTGCTTGGACATCCCATTCTTTCTCAGAGAAGCCCCCGTCGTAGCCTGCCCTTCGTCTTTCCCCTCCCGATAACTCACTGCCCACCACCGACTGCCGGCGTTCCATGGGTGGCCAAGTCCTGACCCTCCCCGACCAGGGTGAGCACAAAGCGGCGGCACCCCGAGTTCCCAAAGGAGGTGAGCTCATCGCAGGTTTCCCAGGAAAATCTGCATCCAACTCACCTCGACCCTCACCCAGGCATCGGTAACCACCACTTCTCGCGGTCGTACTCGCGCTCGACCTCAACTCACCCTCCAACGCACTCTTTGGCGACGGTGTGCTTTTGACCTGGCACTGCGTCCTGACCTAGAACAAGTTGGGTTGAGGTGTCACGTGACTGAGCAACAAGGTCAGATCGCCCAAGTGACATATATCCCCGCCGCCCACCTGATCCATGGGATGCAACATTGTCGACGTCAATATTTCTCAGGGTTGCTGCGCAACGAAGTAGCGCGTAAAAACAACCAAGGCTGCTGCCTGAATTTTCTGCAAGGGTCATAAATTTACCATTTTACATCCCAAACATCACTCCTCCAACTCGCGGCGATGAGTTCACGACGCATTCGAAAGGCAGGTACGACGACCTTTGCCTGCCCGACTCCGCCGACAAGCACGAGCCCAGCGAGCCGCACAACTCTGCCGGCCAGGGCTACCAAATCATCCTCAACTCCCTCTCCTCCGCGGCCTCCTTTGAGTCCTCCACCTTCCGAGCAGAGCTTTAGGACGCAGGGCTCGAAGACGCAGGACTTAAAGACGCAGGACTTAAAGACGCCAGACTCGAAGACGGAGGACTCGAAGACGCAAGCCTCGAAGACGCAGGACTTGAAGACGCAGGACTTGAAGACGCAAGACTCAAAGACGCGGGACTTGAAGACGCAGAACTCGCGCACGCAGAAATCGGGGAAGCAGAAACAGAGGAAACAGAAATCAAGGATTGGGCTGAAAGCCATTACCAAACAAGTCGAGAAGCGCAGGATTGGCCGTGGATTCTTCGCCACCCCGTGGCTACGCTTCAAGCTGTCTCGGACGGACTACGAGCGCTTTGAACAACAATATCAGGAAGACGGATTCGTACAGGACAAGCTTCGGTATGTTGCAGAACAGTGTGGCCCGATACATTCGCTGACCTTGCCAGATACGACTACTTTCCATCGGCCAGTCTCTTCGTGCTCCGAATGCCCGGTGAAGTGCATGAGGAAGTAGCGGCGAGTATAGTCAGAGAGATTATCCGACAACTAGACGCGATAGCGAGTCAAGGAGGTCCCGCGGCCGAATTTGCAAAGAAGATCCGGCCTTGTGCCTCTAGCACCGTCCGCTTTGATGATCCGCTGTTTGGCAAGCATGACCCAGACGCCTCATTCAGACATTGGAAAGCAAAATATCCGGGCGTAGTCATCGAGGTGTCCCATTCACAGAAGAAGCGGGATTTGCCACGTTTGGCTGACGACTACATTCTGGGATCAAATAGCCGGATCCGGGCTGTTGTTGGAATAGACGTCAACTACAGAGGAGGCAAGATGGCCACAGTATCCATATGGCGACCTCGAGTTGAAACCAATACTGCTGGAGAGAACGAATTGGTCGCGTACCAAGCGTTGTCAGATCAGGCATTCCGCAGCGAAGATGGCAACCAAATTGACGATCCGCAAGCCGGCCTACGTCTCCGCCTCGATGATTTTGCAGCGAAGGCCTTGGCCGGAGGGATCTCTCTGGATGAAGAAATATTCATCCCTGCCAAAGACCTATTCACGTACGTCTGTGAGGGAGAGGATGGTGCCCAGATAACCAGAGCAAGCCCATGTCCAGAGGATGAAGTCATCGAAGGCTTCGAACCTGGCACTCGGAAGCGACGTCGAGAACGCACGCCGCCTGAGGAGCTGCATGAGGATGACGAGAAGCGATTCCAATCGGAGGAGGACAAGGCCGAGGAACGGGGTGCACGCAGCGATTCTTCTTACGATGACCAGTGCGAGCCTCAGCCCAGGCGCAAGCTGCCCAGGAGGTGATCCTAGGACCAGGAAGGGATGTTAAGAAAGCACGCCTCCTGAGAAGCTGCATGAGGCTGATGAGCAGCGATTCCAAGGCTGAATATTAGCATTCTTCCTGCGATGACAGCCCAGGATCATTCGGTTAGAGCAGCTGTGCTGGATCATGACCAAGACCGAGCGAAGCTGATCTCTTTTTAAGTTTCTCTACCGTATACACTCCCACACAGAGATCCACCTCACCTCCTGTGTCGCTGTTCTCTCGGGACATGATATCCTTTGTGGTAGAGTCTGGCCAGGTTTCCCAGTGCTTGGCCAGGAGGCCGATGTCCTTGGCGGCGCAGCCTCCGGCCAACTCGCCTCCACCATGAATGGGACCAGATCTTGCCAATTCGAACGTGGACTTGGCAGGGACCTCTGTTTGGGCTTCGGCTACTCTGTATTGGTTGGCGAGAGCGGCGCTAACTAGACGAGACGACACAGGACCAGGCACTGATCGTTTTGGCGAGGGTGTGAGTGTCTGATTTCCGAGTGTGGCGCGCGACGCGATCATACTCGCTCATCTGGACTGGCCAGGCTGGGTCATTCCCCCATCATGATTGGTTGATTCACTCATGGCCAGTGGAGTAATCCGTTTTAGGTTTTTATAAGTCGTGTTTCATGCCTGAAACGGAAGGGAGTCAGGGAAGTCGGGTCGTAAGCGGCAAGCTATGCCCGAAACCTTGCAGGCTGTGACTGTCAAATATGAGAAACGAGACATCTGATACTGAGTTGGAGTGCGACGAGTTTCGGGTCCTGGAGCTTCTGGCGAGGGGTTGTGGCGTATGTGAGGCTGAATGATAAATATGACTGCTTTGGGAGCATTCCGGAGGTCGGTGTGTCGGTCCACCCCACACATTCGTGTTTGGGAAATCATTTAAATAGGGGAGCCCGAAGATTGATCAACAGGTGTCATCGCCGACAGGAGTAGACTTTCAATTCACAAGATATGGTCAACGACGACGTTCCCGGTGCAGACATACTGAAAGAAGCGGGCGAATACCAGATATTCACGCAGAATGGCATGGGAGTCTCATTTCGCTCTCTGTTCGAAACTCCACTCAGAGGCCATAATTCACATTTGACACGACTTTTGGTGGTATTCATACGGCATTTTTTCTGTGGGGTACGCTTTCTCCCGTGGATCCTGCCTTTGGTCTTCTTTGGTTGTGTGCTTCCAATACTGATCACTTCGCGACCAGAACTGCCAGGAATACATTCGGCGTATCGCAGAATCACTGGCTCCGTCGTCTCTGCCGGCCGATCTGTCAGTCGTCATCGTCGGCTGCGGCGCACCCAGCTTGATCTCATCGTACACGCTGGCGACAAACTGTCCGTACCCAGTCTATGCGGATCCGGATACCGGTCTGTACGGCCTGCTCGGCACGCACCGGACGCTCAGCCTGGGCCATCACGCGCCTGAGTACATCCAACACAGCTTGCTGACAGGAATGCTGAAGAGCGTCGAGCAGGGGGTGAAGCGGATCCCCAAGGGCGACGCATTTGCCGCGGGCAACATGAGCGTGAACGGGGGGGAGTTTCTCTTTGTCAAAGCACAGCGCCAAGGGTCGGACACACCGTCGCCATGGGCCGTGTCATGGTGTCATCGTATGCGAAATAGCAGAGATCACTCTGAGATTGACCAACTCCGGGGGATTATGGAGCTGGGCGCGGCGAGGTCGTACGCCAGCGCTCTCCATCAGGATGAAAGTCAGAGGAAAGCGTGCGTGTCCATGATTGTCCGGCCGTTATCCTTGAGAACCGGCCCTGGGTCTGAGAGCGAGCACGTCGACACGGCCCACGACCACAAAGACAACGCCCCATCAGCAGGCCGTGACGGTTGTTACGGTAGCGAGATGAATCCGACGAAACTGAGAAAGCACTTGAACCTGCTAATGCCCCTAGTGTAAGCCGTCAAGTCTGCGACCGCGTCAGTCTCCAGCCCAATACTGACCCAAGGCTGATGAAGGTCACCTTTACCACGAGCCGAAGAGTCATAACATTTGTCGTTTGTACTGTATTTATAGAACTCGTAACCAGGATAAAACAGCAATTGAATGGCCTAATTTTCCAAAGGCAAAATGCTTCTGAGTGTATCCCCACAGGCCAGCACGCCACGGGAATGCTTCTAGCAAGTCTAACGGAGGACGACGCCGTACCCATTGAGAATCGTTCCGGTCATACGCTGTTCGTTATGGTGGAGAGGACGGTAGAGGTGATGCGACAGGAAGATCGGGGAGCGGGTGATCCACCGAAGGGGTGATGCTATCCAATCCGTTCACAAAGAGACTGAATTCTTCCATATCTGTCGCCATCGGCTGAAGTTGGAGCTGAGGATCCAAGGGACCGTCGGCCATGTCGGCCCCGAAGGCGGGATCAAATGGCTGTGTTGATGGGGCGTTGCCACTCGGGGCAAGCTGGTCAAACGTAGGCGGATGAAAGTCAAAGTTTTCGATGGGAAGCTCTTGGTCGTGGATGGTATTGTGCGGCTGAAAGTCTAATAACTCGATTTGGGGATCATACGGAGTAGCGACCATGTGTGGAGGATGCTGAAGATTGGCCAGTACAGGAGCAACCATGTCATTTCCGGTCCGGCCTCGTCTATCGGCCGGCGTTTGGTAGGGCGGAGAGAGGTATGGAGGAGGAAATTGGTCGTCGTGCGGAAAGGAAGCAACGGTGGCGGTGCCGATGGTAAAGTCGGTCCCATTCGAGGCATCCAAATTGGTCCAGCCAAATCCGCTGTTGCCGGTCAGGCCGTCGGAGAAGTTCCATGTACCGCTGCTGTACGTGGGCGATTGTGTAAACAGATTCGGTGTCGGGATACTATCCGGATATAACTCGGTCTCAAAATGGTCGTCTCCACCGGCGCAGACGTTGACGGAAGGGTGGGCCGACCATGAATGCTGAGAAATGGGGTAGCGGAGGTAAATGGCCCCGGGAGTCAAATCGTCCGGGAAGAATTGCTGGAGCTGCTGCTGAGAGAGATCGGCCTTGGTCGCAAGAGCAAATCGGGGCTGCCCACCCATGCAGGACTTGAATGCTTGCTCCGGCACCAAGGGAGTGCCGTTCAGAACGGCCTGACCGCTTCGGGAACCATTTTCGGCCATGTGTCTGACTTGTTGTTGCGCATGATTGATCGACGTCGCGTTATTGGGATGTTCGGGACAGAACAAGCAGCCACAGCCTGGGCCGCAGGTACATCCCGGGACGACGTTCTGGGTCTCGACGGTGGTGGCGAGCGGCATTTCGGTCAACGAATGGACATGGTTGACGGCTTGGGCGTGTCTGCAGCCTCCTTCGACAGCCACCGCTGGTGGTGAGAGAACCTCTTCTTTCGCGACCTTGCCGGCGCAGCAGCTCGACACCGAAGCCTGTGGTCCGGGCCGAGGCGGCGTCAGCCCGTCCTCCCTTTCCTTCATTCGTCTCTTCCGTTCGTGGTATTCCGCTTCACTGATGCGTCGGCCATCGGCGTCGGCCCAGACCTTTTTCAATGTCATCTTATTGCCTTCAGAGTCCTCCCAGATCGGGTTCGACATCGGGCTGTCTTCTCTATTGCACGGTTGAACGCGATCCACTCGGACGATGAGGAACATTTCTTGGGTGCAGGCACAGTCCCGCTCACATTTGCACGTTTTGGTGGTGCAACCGCAATTCCTCGGACAGTGACAACCCCTCTTTTGGCCGCCGGATGGACGACCGGGCTGATGGGTGACGGAAATCGGTCGGATCTCGCCATGATTGCACTTTTGAACTCGATGGCCTCTCTTGCAAGACTCACACGCATACGTCTTGCCGTTGATCAACTGGAGGGGCGGCTGCGACTCGGCCTTGGTTCTGGGTCTGCGAACCTTTCCATCCTCCGTCTTGGTCGTCTTGGGCGGACTCGACACTTTGTCTGGAGGCCGCGAATGCATCCTCCATGCCAGCACCGACGGCCGAAACGATGATTGTAGTGGAGAGCCCAAAATGAAGTGATTGCGGTCGCGATCCTTGTGTCGAAGGTGAGTCGAGGGGTTCGAGTCTAAAACAGACTGAGGACTCGGCCGGTCAGACACTGGGGAATCCAAGTTGTCGTCGCCGCCGGGTTCCGTGTGCCTTGTCAATGGATATCCCGAGATTGACGATCGTTCAGGGAGACTGTAAGGTGTCCATTTTGCATGTCAGCCAGCCGAGAATTGAGGCTCACGCCACGAGGCAAGGAGGGACAATGCCCTCTTACAGTTGCGCGGATCACGCCGAGGAGGGATTTAGCTCACTAGTCTCCATCAGGGACTGTTGGCCTTGGCGGCTCAAGAAGACCGCTTTAAAACACCCTGCTCACAACTCACCCTCCCTCGCCTTCACGCTCACCTTTCATCCTGAATTCTCCACCACGTGCAGCATCGAAATGGCGATAGGGCTGCAACCTCTCCTCCAGACTGCCATGCTCCTCCAACTGTGGCCCTGCCATTGTCGTCATTGTGGCCATCCTACGATCTGCTCGTGATCTGCCCGGACGAACTGCTACTGGCTCGTGCTGAAGCCAATGGTTACAAGAGAGGAGCACACAGGAGGCCGACAAAGTTCGTAGCTGAGAAAAACATGTCACGAAGACGAAGAAGGATCAAAATGGCACCTTTCGACGATAAGAGTTGGAGTTTCCTTCACTCGGCCTCTGGAGCGGACGTTCAGTTCCAACACCGTACCACAAATGGCATCTTGGAGCTATGAGGAAGATGACGCTCGAAAAGATCTGTCTCCCGATGAAGAGACGGCCCGCAGCCAGTATCTGCGATCAGGAGTCGCTGCGCCCGACCCAGCCACCATCACAGACTTTCCACGGTTCTATATCGCCACGAGCTGACCTCGGCTCGATGCCGAAAAACCGACCGTCGGCTGAAGAGCCCGCTGATACAGATGACAGCGTAGCCTTGCCTCGAGCCCCAAAGTTCCAAAATCAGGTCAATCGCAACAGGCATGAGAGGTGCCGCTTGCGGTGTGGAGCGCACTTGTGGCAGTTCGTTCACAGGGAAAGATTTACCGAGGAAACACATTCAATCGGTAAGATTTGTCCATTCATATGCAATAGACGTGTCTGATGTATTAAGGTTCACAAGAGAGTGAATAAATTTCCATGTGAGAGATGTAAAAAGGTATTTTATCGACATGATCATCTGGTAAGGTGAGAGTTGTTCCCGGTAGATGGTTGGTATTCCAAGAGCTTCACAGTTCACAGGCTCTTAAATCAAAGAGGCTGTATGCTGTCTCCCGGTCTGGAGAGTGCTGATGAAACGCTTTGCCTGAACCGAGTCAAAATCTTTGCCCGTTCGGAATGGCCGAAGCGCTTGCGGCCAAGAGGCTTTCCAGTACATTATTGCTCTCCACCAGTTGTTGTGTTATCTCCAACAGTACCTTTGCTGGGTCACCCAAGGCCAGCTTCAGCATCTGGCATTCCGCTTCCAATCTGTCCAGTTTGCCGTCTTTGGTTGCCATCTCACCTCGCAGTCTATCCAGGTCCTGAGACAGCGTTTTCTTTTCAGCTTCCAAATTTTTGACCTGCTCTCTCAAGTCCTTGTTTTGCCCCTCGAGTTCTTTGACTTTGTTGTCCTTTTCGATGAGCGCCCCGGCCTGCTTCCTCCCCCAATCTATCTGAGGCTTCACTTGACCCTGGACAAGTTGCTTGTTCTTGTCGACAGCCTGTCGCAACTTATCAAGCTGTTTCCGCCCGGCTTCGCCGGGATCTTGATTGGAGGGTGGAGTAGAAGAGCCCTTGTCTCGCAAGAGGGGCGGGTAGTCGCCAGGCACTTGTTGCCTGGCATCTTGCACCCAAAGGTTACGGTCTTTGCTCGGGAGGTCCTTGGTGGACGGCTTGCTTCTCGACATTTCGATGCCCGGCTTTGTCTTCGCCGTTCCCGAGTGAGTTGCAATTAGTGCTCACGTCTTGAGCTATCCGGCTGCTCCCAGCTTCTTTCAACGCGACAAGGGAGGCGATAAACCCTATTCTCGGTCAGTATGACTCTTTCATTTGGCTCTGCGACAGTTGAGGAGATACCTCTGACTGTGGCAGTGTAATACAACGTAGTTGGTGCGCAATGGGGGTGGGGAACGGCAGCCAAGAGCTGTGGTTCTTTGCCTAGAGGCCTGAATTGAACCCTGAAGTGAACCCCGTATCTTCCTAAGGCAGATCGAGCTGAGAAACCCAGCAGTATGGTATCACATTCTTATTCAATCTAGCTGCCACTAGAGCCAAATTGTCTGTTAGAAACACCTCACCACCCTACAGAAGGCTGGACAGGGCTTCCATGAGACTGGAGGCTTCTACAACGAAGCTGCCTAAATTTGTATCTTAAAAAGATTAAAAATTCAGGCTGAGATCGTGTTGTAGCCTCAGGCTCCAAGTGAGGCGAGAGATTAACGAATGGGACAGAAGGTCCCCCCTCTTACCGGGTAGAGCTACATGCATAAATGCCCAAATGCAGAACGTGTGAGGCAGCAACACAGCAATAAGCAAAGAGGAGACACAGTGACCAATTGAAGAGAGTTGAGGCAAGCAATGAACGATCAGGCAGGGTGAGGTCTCTCTCCGTGTTTAGCTACCAATCTGGCGTATAGCATGCAAGACTCTAAGCTTGCCTCCTCCTGCACCCAGGCGATACAGGTTTGCCCTCCTGCCCCCCTGAAACACACTATGCCCGCCCCGCGACTGTCGCGGATTGTCGTCATGACAAGAGTTTGTAGGATATTCCGACTTCAGACGTAGACCTTGAAGAACTGCATCCAAGGTCTTTGCTCGACTCCCAAAATAGGGCTGACCAGGACTGCTTCCTGGACAAGCCTCATTGGCTTACTATACGAAGCAGGCTCCATCAAGCGTTTGCCACGTACTCGGCCGAGAGCGTCAAAAGTCCGGTCGCCTCAGAGAGGTAACCCCTGCGATTGATGTGGAGATGTTTGTGTCGTCAAGTGATGGCGTCGCCATCGCGGACCGGTGGCCAGGCAGCAAGCACAGATCTGTCTCAAAGGCGACGACGCCGATACACCAGGATAACGGTGACGGGCCGAAAGTCTTCGTGGGACGACCCCAGCCAGAATGCATGTGGCCGAGAAGACGTAAAAGAGGACATGGGAATCGGGGACCGACCGGGACCTAAGACCACGCTGGAAAAAGGAACAACATTTTCATGAGAATGGCATACAGACAGGACAAGAGGATTGCACAACACGTAAGCCAGCTGTGAGTACACATTTCTCCTCCCCCTCATACCCCGGATGTAGCCTTGGCATTTTTCCACAAATTCTTCTCCAGATCCAACACCCTTTGCTTTAACCCCTCAATTTCTCTTTTCTGAACTGTCTCCAGTGCTGTCTTGGCCTTTAGCGGATGACCCTGCTCGTCGTCCAGAGCGATGCTGTTCCTCAGCTGCATTTCCAGCTTCTCAATGTCTCCCTTTTGGTCCTGATTCTTGTATCTCATCTCCCAGTTGAGTTCTTTCTCTTTCTTGAGCTTCTCCTTCAAATCCAAGTTACCGCTTTGGACTTTCTCCAACTCCTTCATCATCTGTACATTGGCAGCTTCCCAACGCCTGACCTCAGACCTTGCTTGCTCAAGCTCGTGGAACAAGTCAGGCGCCACGTCCGGCGCCCTCAATTGGCCATTCAATGCCTCTACGAGCCTCCAGTTCTTCCTTACGAGCTCCTTAAGTTTGCCAATGTCTTCCTTGGCGTCTGATGGAGGTGAAGGACCCAAAGTCGGAATTGAGGCGATTGTGGAAATTCGCTGCTCGGGAGGCATAATGTGATCCATCCTCGCTTCCATCATGAAATAGTGGTAGATACCTCTCAGAAGGTGACCGTAGACGTGGCTGGGAGACGTTGGAGATATCTTATTGATGGTAGATATTCGCGAATTCGTCGCAGGCGCCGCTCTGACCACTCGGCCCCGCACGTCCTGCCGGCATGACAAGGGGAGGGAGATGTTACTCGGCCTTGAAAGTGGTTTAGGACTGTTCCTCTAAGCTGGATACTTGTGGATTGCTCCAAAGGAGACTTAGGGAGTAATTCGGACAGTGAGATCGAGAATTCCACCCTTATGTGGCGTCACTGGGATGACTGCGGGGTCCTCGTCCGCGGTTGGGCACTCATTCTGAAAAGGCGACGAAGCGCATGAGTACCTGCTATTTATAGAGCCTTGCATGCCAACAAGTCGCTGCGCTGGCTCTGCAAGCTTACATCGAGACCGGCAGAGTTGAGTGGCAAATACAACGCACTTTAAACGTTACACGTGTGTCAACCCAACTCACCTTGCAACCCTGCCAGCGCCTCAACGCTGGCCTCGCTGTAGATGTTTGACGCGCCTAGTTCGCTATTTGAACAAGGTTTTTTCATTTGTGAAAGTCCAAAGGCCACGGTGTATCTATCATCCTTCCTCCACCCGGGCTCAAGATCAGCTGCCCACTTTTCGCCCGGCTATCGATTGGCGAGGACCGAGCAGGATGTTTGAGCTGCTTTACCCTGACCCGGACACCCAAAAAGGGGTGCGTCCAACTGTTGAGTACATTTTCCCGATCAATCCCCGGATCCCCTCGGCTGCATGCTCGAGGTCTTGCTGAGACATTTCCACCTTGCAGTATTATCCTCGTCCATGGATTCGGTGGTCATCCCATTGAGACTTGGCAAGCAGATGATCCCGTCAAGACCCTCTGGCCACGCGACCTCTTGCCAGCCTACCTGCCGAATATAAGAGTATTATCGTTTAAGTATGGGACAACCATTCAGGGCACAACAAGCGTTGCTGGAATCAGGGATCGCGCAAGGTCATTGCTCCAATGGCTAGAGTATTGGCGGGAGGAAGACAATCTTGTGTCAAGACCCATTGTTTTCGTGGGCCACAGCTTGGGTGGAGTCATCATCAAGCAGGTGAATACAACGCCATCTCGTTGGGGTCTGTTGGGCCGGCTCTGCTAATTGCATTCGAACAGGCTCTCCGATTCGCCTACAATGAAGAGGAGAGATTTAAGCCAATCGCCGAGGCGACATGTGGTATCGTGAGTCATCTCCTACTCGGTAGATTTCGTCGCTGCTGACCGCGACGGGTCGGGCAAAGATGTTCTTCGCTACTCCCCACTATGGCCTGGACCATGCCGACTGGGAAAGACTCGTATCTCATGTTGTCACTCGCCATGGACCGGAAGGAGCCAAGGCTCCCACAGACGAGATGATTGAGGAGATTCGGGCAAATTGCCATGTGCTCACGAATGTATCAGCCGACTTTGAACATCTCCTTAAACTCAAGGTGTTTGGCATAGTGAACTTTCTGGAAGAGCACATGACAGATCTGTTGGGGACGGTGGTGAGTGGCCGCAACTTCGTACTCTTGTCTCTGTCCGTCCAGATTCTCTTCTCCCTCTACGTGGAAGGAATATATGATTGATTCGTCGGCTGCCTAGGTCGTGAACAAGGTTACAGGGCGCCTACATAACGAAGAAGAACACTTTGATTTCCTGCCCGGTGACCATATTGGGCTTTGCAAGTTCAGCAAAGAACAAGAACTTCATTTCAAGCCGGTGGGGGCAGAGCTGAAAAAATTAGCCCAGAAGTCACGAAAGGCAAAACGTACGTGTTGTGTACCCTCTGTCCCTCAGCCTCTGCAGCTGCATTAACGAACCCAATCGGGCAGATCTCAGTGATCTCCATAGGACAGCGCTCAATTCATTGTGCACAGAGGAGTTCCACCGGTATTCTTTGAAGATAAAGCCCACAGATGGAACATGCGAGTGGATTGCAAAAGAACCCCAGTTTCAGAATTGGCGCGATGGCAAATCTTCCAACAAGCTCTGGATTTATGGAAACCCAGTCTGCGGTAAGACCTACTTGGCCAGGCATATCATCAGTCGCGAGATCAGGACCAAAGTTGTGCAATGCTTCCTCAGCACCACGCTTGAGGAGCGCAGAGACTGTCGAGCCATACTGCGATCGACCCTTCATCAAGTACTAAAGTCCCAACCCAGTCTGATCAGTGAGTTTCTGGTCCCAGAGTACCGGAAAATAGAAACAGACAAGGTCATCTGGACAACCGATACGCTCGGCGACCTTTGGCCAAGGGTGATAGCCGAAGCGACCAAGACTAGCCCACTGACAGTTGTCATTGACGGGTTCGACGAAATCGACGACATGGACCAGGACGAATTTTTCAGCTGCTTCAAGAAATACGAATCTCAGTTTCCAGAAAGCCAGAATTTGAGATTGCTTATTCTGTCCCGCCAATGCTTGAGTTTATTCCGATATGCGAAAGAATTCAACCAGTACGAGATGAAAGCTGAGGACACCTGGGAAGACATTTATACCACGGTGAAGGCACAATTGAGCCGCTTCGCGGATTATGTTGGGTACACTCCTGAGCTCCAGGAGAGGGTGTGCAGAGAAATCGCCGACGGGGCGAGGGGCATGTATTTGTGGGCTACCGTCATGGTCGCGGAGTTGGAGCACACACTTCCTACACAATACGACTTGAAACAGCAATTGGAAAGTCTCCCGAAGGAACTTGCGGAGCTCTACGATTCTATTCTGGGGAGAATAAGTAAGAAGGGAAAATTTGGCCCCATTGTGAAAATAGTGCTGAGTTGGGTGGCCTTTCAACAGGAGCTGCTCAAGACCGACGAATTGGGAGCCGGACTAGCTCTGAGCAGAGCTCAGGCCCGGCCTGCGCAGGGCCGGCGTGCGACTCCGACCATCGACGACGAGATTCTACAAAAATTCAAGCTTCCCAATGTCAAACCGACCGTATTCCGTCTGTGCGGCCAGCTAGTCAAGTTCTCAGCGGGCAATGTCGAACTCGTCCACAGAAGCCTGGCCGAGTATCTCATGACCCCAACGGCAACCCTGGAGAAACAACATGGTAATAAGATCAATATCCCTCATCACAAAGAGTTCTACATGGACAAAGAGAAATCGCACGCAACCCTTGGGAGCCTTTGCGTCGCTTATCTGGTCATGTCTTACTTTAACGACTCTGGGGAAAGGTTTCAGTCGAGCAATGATGGTAGGGCACGATGGGAGCAGAAAGTTCGTCAAAGGATGAAGAATCACGAATTCGCCCGATATGCGGCGCTGTGTTGGTCAAAGCATCTTAAGGACTCAGGAACATCACTGCCTGAAAAGGATGGTCAAAGGAAACTGGAAAATCCTACAACACCGCATGCAATCTGTTGGACAGAGGTATGGTGGCTTGCCAGAAGATGGCCAAGGTTGGATTATCCCGCAGACAATCTCGACATAAGCGACATATTATTTCACAACCCGCTGAGCAGTCCACGCGACCCGCCTCAACCCAGGCCTCAGTCCATCCCCCCTCCCGAAACCTCACTGGCAAGCCTGGGACCCGCGCAGGGAACAGTACCGCCACCGCCGCTCTCCAATACACCCGTGCCTTCACCTGGACCTCCGCTGCGACACTCACCGGGAGGTCCACATCATAAACCACCACGCGGAGGCCCCGGGCCAATAACAACGGCGCCGCGGCCTCGATCGCCGCCTGTAGATACCAGAAATGGAATCGAGCTGCCGAGAACGGTATCTAGAAAGCCAGTGGGCTCCCCAGGCAGAGGTCCTCCGACGCAAGGACTGCGCCCTAGACCCCGGCGCCCCGCTCACGATGACAATCCGGGTTCAGGGTACGACCCAGGTCAATCATACGGTCAGAACCCACCATACAATCATCCCCCAGCATCGACGGATAGTCCCCGATCCCATCCCAATCAACCATATGGTCCCAATGCGCAATGCAACCACAATCCACGAGGCCATAATGATTCTGACACCGGGGACAACTCACCAACCGAACCCGGTGGCATCTGTGAATGGTTATGCTGTTGTTTACGGTAGAGGGTGAGCGAAAAGGGGTTTGTTGGGTAAGGCTCGATGTCTCGTCGAAAGCTAGCTCCATAGTGCATCAATGCAGCAGGATCTTTGCCGGCATAAAGTACAATGCCCGGAGTGTCAAGGACATCCGGCCATCCTCGCCAAAATTCAGGCCGGGATGTGTGAAATTGATACCAGAAAAACCTTGCGGACATAAACAACAAGCAGCGACCACATGGTAGGACGTGCCAACAAATGACTGCGTTGTGCAGGGATGAGTCTCCAGGGAATGGGAGTCTGTCAAAGAGGGTGAGGGTGATGGAGCTCGTGTGTAGATTGTCTATGGAGGGAGGGGGAGTGTCAGGACGGGAAATCCCTGACAAGCATATATGTTGTGGGCTCCAAATCTTGTCAAGGATTGACAGGATTCTAGTCTTTTTGGGCGATCCCTTGAGCACATGTAGCAAGCAGAGGTTCTAGCTGCATGAAACAGCCAAAGGTGTCACCTCGACAGAGTCAATGGAAGCCAAAGCTTCTAAGGCCCAGCAAGACCTTGCTCCCTCGGACGCTCCATTTTTCCAAGTCCCCCACAAACACCAGGCTCGATCAAGACATATTGCTGAAAAATCGTCGGCCCGGTGTGCGGCTTCTGCACGCCTCTTGCCGCCCTCTCAATCCTCTTGCAGGTCATCAGGAATCCAGGGTCCTGATCCCCGTCGAACCGGCACATCTCGGTATGGTTGGCCTCCATCGGGACCTGGTCCTCGTGGTCCAGCATCATGAGCGCGCTCATCCGGTCGACGATCGGGGTCGTCGTACCCGGCCAGCTCTTCGTCTCATAGAAGCTCACGATGGCATACTTGCGGGCCAGATGACGGAAGTCTTCGCATATGTCGACGATATCGCGGGAGTTCCTCGTCAGGGCGGTGACGAGGCTGGAGGGTTGGCCCCTCACACGACGAGACTCGAGTAGGGCGAAGCCCTTGGCGATCGCAAGCCATCTCTCCTCGTCAGCTCCGGCATGGGGAGTCCCGAATAGCAGCTGCATGTCCAGTTGAATTAGCGCACGGCTCTGTACACGTAGGACAAGGCTTGGTGGGGAGCGTACAATGCCGCGAGTCGCAGTGGCGATGAACTGGTATTCGGTCTCATTCTGCGCGAATCGCAAAGCCTGCAGTGGTCCGGGATGTGAGCAGAGGACGACAATTAGATCCACAAAGGTGGCTTGCCTGCTTCACGATGAGGCCTCCCAAGCTGTGCGCCAAAAAGACGATCGGTCTGCCGCCGTCCGGCTCCTCTCGTTCGTCACTCAACCTGGCGAGCAAGGCCCGTGCATTGTCCCTGATGCCCGCCGTGGACGTGTTCTGGTATATGTCTGCGCTGTAGCCGAATGACATTACCCTTGTGCGTGGCTGCTTCTTGGGAAGAAGCTCCTTCGGCCAGAACACCTTGGACTGCTCATGGGTCCATGTCTTGATACGGTCGCCATTCAGGCCGTGGATAAGGACCAGGCTAGTGTAGGACAACTTTCAGTCAGTGGAGGCTGGGAGCACGGATATGGGACATGGTGGAGAGGGGGCGAGGGGTTACTCGAGGGTCGGAGGGCCTTTGCCGGCATGGTCCGGGTCGTAGAGCGTCTCTATGACCAAATTCCGCTTCGGGGGCATTTTGGATATTAGCTACGCTATTCTCGAGTATCCACGTCGCACAGATCGGGAAATATAGGATCGACAGGGCCGCGTGTACCAATAGCGCGCCTCTGGAAGATGAGAAACAGAAATTTCGCTTCAAGGCCAGGGATGTCTTGACAGAGGAAGTCCACCGCTTATGTACATGACGGCAAAGCAGTAGCCGTCAGGGTTCGGGGTGCTAAACCTGGCCTTCCACTGATGAAGATACATGAGCTCGATGTTGGTGATGCGAGCCGTGCTTAGCAACTTGAATTTTCAGAGTTCATGAAGTTTCAGAGGGCAGCCTTGCTTCAGGCACCGCTGGGGATCTCCAAGGTCAGGCATGCACGCCTTACGCTAGGATTGGGCCTCGCTCGCCGAACGCAGGTGAGACCAGAACCCCAGATCCTGCAGTGTGCTCACCAGTTTCCGAGTGCCATCGCATGCCAACGCATCAAAGCCCACCAAAAGCTGGCAAGGATACAACATTGGTCGCCTCGCAATCGCATTGCTACCCAACGAGACACGATCGTTTGCTCTCCCCCGGGCATCGACGGTCGTAACAGGACTGCTACATAACCGGTGTGCACCTTGAAGTATGCAATTGCGGCTCCAGCGCACTTTACCTATGGTTGGAAATGTAGACGGACATGTGAGGAACTGGGCTGGAGTTCGAGGTGCTTGGACGAACTAACGCGGTGCACACAGGCAGAAGTAGCTAAGATGAGCAGTGTGGAATGAAATGATGGTCAAGATTGACTACGAGAACTATGAAAGCTACGGGAACGCCTGTGAACTATATAACCAAGGAGATTCGTTCGATTTGATTTATTTCCTACACCCGTAGGCGAAGCCAAGGAGATCACTGTGATCACTGAGGCTGTCTCTCAGCCTGGTCACGTATGGTTGGTTGCCAGCCTAGCCACGTCACACCAGGCAGTTTTTTTTGTCTGGCCGATTAATCACAGAAGGTTCTCAAGGAGCAAGGATGAGCTCGGGGAGCCATAGGAGATATAAAAACAAGAATCAGGGGCTGTTTGACCTCCCATTCCCCGAGTCCGGGTGGGAGACCAAGTATGGAGACCCAAGCCTCGAGTAAGTGAAACCACTCAACTCACGCATTGGAGAGCGGCTGATCTCTGGTCTCAAGTGTCGTTGCTGTCCATGGCTTAAATGGTGACTGCATTCGCAGTTGGACGCATGAGACACCGACTGGCAACACTACCACGTGGTTGAACGATCTCTTACCGTACAAACTGCCAAATGCCCACGTCATGAGCTTTGGGTACAACGCCACTGTCTTCGGTAACACCTCGGTTGCCGGGGTGCGAGAGAACGCTCGTATGTTGCTTGAGTTGCTGAGAGACAAGCGGGAAGACAATGTTGGTTTGGTACCAGCCTTTCGACCAGGCCTGAAGCTAACGTCAAGGCAGGAAGATCCTTACCGTCCCATTGTGTTTATTGGACACAGTTTGGGAGGTATTATCATTAAACAGGTTGCTCCTCTCTCGCAACTGGCATCATAGCACGGGTGGTCTAACCATTGTGGTGATCACAGGCATTGAGAACAGCGAACAACGAAAGACATTCCTTTTCCGATATCGCTGATTCGACCAAAGGCATTGTAGGATACCTCAAAACACAATCAGTATGTTGGATCTATGTATTTAGCTTACGGAGTGGCATGCTAGATCTTCTTTGGGACACCGCACCGAGGCGCGAATGTTGCAAAGTGGGCGAGCCTGGTCGCCGGCATTGCCGCGTCCGCGTTCAGCAGGCCCAAGTCTGCGTTCGTGGAGACACTTCAGCCGAACTCCCGCGACCTAATGGATATATCCGAGGACTTCCGCCCCATCGCCTCCAAGTATGCCATCATCAGCTTCATCGAAGAGGATGCATATGACGGGACCCGGACTGTGGTGCGTCGATCCCTCAACACCGAGGCGGTCCGTCGCGAACTGACAAGGGGGGCAGGTTGTCGGGAAGCACTCGGCTGTGATGGAGCTGCCACATGAAGAGGTCATGATGCTTGGTGGGAACCATTCATCTATGTGCAAGTATGAAAGAGATGACGCACGGTTTGAGGCCGTGTGGAGGCGCATCAGGCGTGCTTCAAAGGGTCCAAAAGGATATGCCTGAGTTGCGGATTTGTCCTAGAATGAAGGAACCCGTGTGTAGAGGGAGGGGGCCTCAAGTACATGTATCAAGCAGAGGTTTCACCTTGACAAGATCTCCTCGGCCCTCACCCAGACGACGCCACTTTTAACCACCTCTCCCCCGACTCACCTCCCACTCACCCCTTTGGCGACGGTGCGCTCTTGGCCCGTCTCGACCCAGAATCAGGATCTAAAAGTGGACGCCAGGGCGGCGACCTCGATTCAGCCCAAGTCCTTTCTCCCGTCACCGGGTGTGTCCTTATTAAAAAGTCGACATGGCCTAAACAGGTCAAGGCATAGACTGCTATTAAATGGATGAGTTAGGCCGGGCTGAGGTCCGCCTTGCCCCGGCTCTGCCCATTTCGCAGTCTAGTCAAGCCCAAGCACCACATCTGGCTTGCTTTCTTCCTTCCTTTATTCTTAATTTCAGGCTCAGTTAGGTCAATCCATCGATATTGGACCAACCAATCGCCTGGAGCCGGCTGGCTGTGATATGTATCTTGCATGTGGCGTGGCGGAGCAGGCTTCGCCGCATCCCCAACAGGCAGAAACCGAGATACAATTGGACGCCAACCGTCACAGTTGGCGTGGCCATCCATCATTCGTGGCACGAGGCGAGGAGCCACGTGTAGATCCTCACGACAATAGTTCCCAATCAAACGCCATTGCTCGGCCTCCAGCCCCGGGAGGATTTATCAGGAAGAACCATGTTGAAGACAGCTTCTGTCCTATACATCAGACAGTATTCACATTGGCCAGGATACCCGGCTGCAACTGTTCCAGCTTTCTGCCTAGCTGCTCCCAGACATGGTCACTTTGTTTCACACCATCCTCGCTTGTAATAAATGGTGCATATTTCTGCAGAGCTCCAGCCCGCATATATCCTCCATGAGTCTGCCTTCCTGCCGAAGCCGCTGTCACCACGAGCCTGGATCCTTCTTCTGCTGGGCGAGCAAATATAAATTCAAATAATTTAAAGACCACTTTGTAGCCACCAGTAAGCGCGCCGGCCAGCCCCGTTTTGCAGAAGCATGGATCGAGGGAGTTGATCACGATAGGGTGTGAATCTCGAGATTTGTCATTTGTTATCGGATCGATGATGGAGGCCAGCTTGATAATCGCATCCAAGAGCAAGAGCTTCGAGAGGTTGTATCTATTATCGAATATCGTCAGCGAACGTTTCTCCTGGCATTACGAGTGCAGCATCACTTACTGATTCTGATCCATCATATTCACGTGAGTCTTGTCACCGAACCAAGCAAAAATATCGTCCCCATGTTTCTCAGGGTACTTTGCCATATCATACAGAGCCGACCCCACAAACGTCATATGCGGCGTGACCCCATATGCCTTTGCGGTCTCCTGCAACTTCGGAATAAGCTGCAACGCTAGCAAAAACGTGCCGATAACATTCACAGCGATAGTCCGCTCTGTCCCATAGGCAACCTGATATTTGATGGTCTGAATTCCGGCATTGTTGATCAACACGTCTAAGCGGGGCAATTTGTTGGCCTGGTCCACAAACTCCTTGACGGAAGGAGGGGACTCGATGTCGACTTCCCAGACTTCGATAATGCCTGGGCGGCATCTCAGTGAGGATTCGATCTCGAGCTTGGCCTTGTTGCCCTTGGATGTGTTGCGGCAGCCGAGGATCACTTTGCTAGCCCCGAGGCGAACGATGTGTTTCGCGGCTTCTTTGCCTAGGCCCGAGCTGGCACCGGTGATGATGACCGTTTTGGAAGCAAAGGAGGTGGTGGGTTGAGGAATTTTGAGGATGAACTGTGTATGGATGAAGTTGCCGAAAGAGGGCATGATTGTCGTTCTCAACAGGTTCAACGGATGATATGATAGGGTTTTGGCTGGTACTCTCTCAGGTGGGATAACGAGGCTATTTATACCTGTTGTTGACTGTAGAAGGACTGTAACAGTGTCGTATCGCCGGGGACAATAAGTCCGTGGACATCACTGTCATGTCCGCGGACATAAGTCACGTGCGTGGCCCCTATCCTGGTGAACCGGGCCAACAAGGCTCCGAGGACGGCTAGCTCCCATTGTCAGCACCGGTCAAACCTGGGTCCAGCTGGCTGCCCAGAAAACACCTCAGCTCACGCGTCCTGGAGGAATTCTGTCAGACACTCAACTGATGAATCAAGGGCTCAAATTGGCTACGAGATTTGCCGTCTCAAGAGGTTGTGAATGCTGCCCATCACAGCGCTGGCCGGCTCTCTCTTCACCACCTGATGATTCATTTCTGTGAATGACCTTGCCAAGCACTGTCATATCAGGTGCATATATATCTGCTGCTCAGTCGCAGCCCTCGATCTTTCAGGTATCAATCTCATCCATCCTCACCCTGGCACTCTGTCTTGGCTCTATCTTGGCGCTATCTTGGCGTTATTTGGTCATCCAGCCTCCCACGTCCTCCACCCACAACAACCACCAGGGCATGAACATTCCCCTCCCCTCCCCTATGCAGCCTCAAGGGCGTATGTCAGCCACCGTGGCCGTAAAACAATTTTACAAACCTGGTCGACGTCCCCGCGTCCCACTGTCATGTGATCCCTGCCGTACCAGAAAGTCCGGACTCCAAATGACCTCCGTCTCTAGGATGAATGCTGACGGAGCTAGACTGAAATGTAATCGCGAGAAACCCTGTCAGAACTGTACAGCACGCAACGAACGGACGACTTGCAAGTACAAAGGCTCCAAAAATGGGACAACACCCATAGCCCATCAGGATGAGCATGGGGATGCAGTGCAGCAACGGATCGATCACTTGGAGGGTCTGGTCAAGAGACTAATAGCTCAGCGCCAGGAGATTCCGCCAAATAATGTGGTTTGCAGTCAGGACAGTCCTCAACCTGGGACTGGACTGGTCATGACCGCTGTGGCGTCGGATGCTTCAGATGTGGCGTGCGGTGCAGGTACCACCGTGATTGATGGCGTCCATTCCGTGTACAAAGGCGCAAATGATTGGCACGATGTGCTACAAGAGGTCCGTCGTTTTCTTTTTCCTTTTCTTTTCATTTTTTGACCCATAGCTTTGCTTCATATGGAGACAGTCGACTAATTGTCATTTAGATCAACAAGCTCAAGAAGGTCTGGAGCCAAACTCAAGATGATCAGACCGATTGTAATGTGCATCCCACCCTCTCAAATACGGTCGATGGATCGAGCTTGCTCTTTGGCCACGTCACACAAATCGAAATAACAGACATATTGGCGACTTTGCCGCCTAAGCCTGAAGTCGACAAGTTGATATGCCAGTTCTTTGATCGTCAAACCTTCCCGATAACAGTCGCTCGTAAGTGACGTCAAATCATATCTCGCACTGGCCACAAGCTCACCAAATCACCAGCTATCTTACATGAGCCAACTTTCATGCGCGAGGTATTGATTTGCCCGGATTCGATCACATCATGTACTGATCTCGTAGTAGTACACTGAGCATTGGAAAGACCCTTCCCGGACAAATGTCATATGGTTAGGCCTGCTTTTCTCTATTCTCGGCATCACCATGCTCTCTTATCACCAATTTGATGAGCCACCAGAGTATGAAGGAATGTCAGAGTCACTATTCCAACTCTACCGGCTACGCACAGCGCAGTGCCTAATTATTGGTGACATTGCCAAGTGTTTACCATACACACTTGAAACATTGCGCTTTAACGCAACCGCCGAACTCAATCGAAAAGATGATAATAGTCGCGGTCTATGGATCATGACAGGAGTCATAGTTCGGGCAGCGATAAACATGGGCTACCACCGCGATCCTTCTCAGTCATCCTCCATCTCGATTTTGCAAGCCGAGTATCGACGCCGAGTCTGGCTCTCCATCATAGCCATGGACGATATGGCCTCATTTCTAGTGGGCTTCCCGCGCATGATGCCCGCGATCTACTCGGATACGATGGAGCCACGCAATCTTCATGACTGGGAGTTGTCTGACGATACCACCGTTCTCCCACCCTCGAGACCGCTGACGGAGCCGACGCCGGCTACCTATTTGATTGTCAAGGGGCGCCTGTTTCGTGCTCTTGGCCGCATCACCGATTTCAACAATACTCCGCGTCTGGGCTCCTATGACACGGTCCTCGAAATTGACAACTCCTTGTATGAGGCATATCAGAATTTTCCCCCACACATGAAAGTGTCCGGCGGCAGAGGGGATATTAGTTCATTGAAAAATAAATCCGATTTTTCCAACTTGCTGCTGGAGTCCATGTACCACCACGGAATGTGCACCCTACATCGAAAATTCATCGCCAAAGGGAGACTCGACCCTCAATACCATCTCTCTCGAGATCGATGTATCTCGTCAGCTCTCGCACTACTGGATTACCAACATATCTTGGAGCCATCTTGGTATAAATTTTCACAAGCCAGACAAATGTTAACTCTCGCCGCCATGATACTATTTCTGGAGTTGGAACATAGACGGAGAGGCCCAGATATGGATCCGTCCTCTGATCGCGGCGCTCTCTTGCCGGCATTGGAGAGGTCTTGTGCTCTTTGGGAAGATGCGAAAAGCTCTTGTGATGAGGCTTGGAGAGTATATCAAATTCTGGCTGGCATGCTTTCGAGCTTTGAAACTGTTTCCGGGACTAGCTCTTCTCAGACACAAACCCCGGCGCCACTTGAATTTCCTGGATTAAGCCCGCAATTCCAACCAATTAACGGGAGCCTCTCTTTGGAGAAGGATTTGTTCGTAATGTCAAATGAAATGGACATTGATTGGGTTGGTCTCTCCTATCTTATTCAAGTTACCTATATTGACGATAGCACAGGCTACATGGGATGCGTTCATCGAAGGCGCTAGTTTTGAGACTGAGAGAGAGGACGCTAGGCAGCACAAGGCGAGACATCAGATGGCTGCGAGCCACAAAGGAGGGTCCAGCGAAGGTGTTAATGGTACTCAGTACAGGGATCCTGGACCAGCTCAAGGGGGTCGTAGGAGAGGATGTGCAACACAGGGGAGCGCTGGCGAAGAGGAGGAATAAATTCCGACCGTGAGTGTCATGACGACAATCCGCGACAGTCGCGGGACAGGAGTAGTGTGCTTCAGGAAGAGGGCTGAGGCCAAACCCTTCCATATACTCATCGCCCTTGCCCCTCGGTGCTGGAGGAGGCAAGCTCAGAGTCTTGTATGCTATAATGCCAGATTGTTAGCTTAACACAGAGAGACCCCACCGTGCCTAATCGCGCACCGCTTGCCTCAGTTAGCAATCTGACAGTGAGACTCTCAGCGAGAGTACGATCACAAACCCGAGGCGCTATCAGACAGGACGGAAAGGCCAAGGGGACAAGACGACGGACTAATAGAAATTATAAGATATATTTGGCCATTGACCAGCGCAGCCTGACTGTTATGATAGTCCTCGAATTGCGCGCTGATAGAACTCCATCGTCGATTCCGTCAGTTGCACAGGCCCATCAGGCGGTGCTGTTGGGATACGACAGGATCGACCTTTTGCAACGATATCTTCATATCCATCAAACTTCAACTCTGGCCACTTTTCAAATAAAGCCCGATCAAATCGCCATGACTTGGTGGCATATAAGTGAATGTCATAGGACAGCTTCAGAACGGATGCCGGTGTGGTAAGAATTTCGACCAGATTAAATGGCTTTGAACTCTCTTGCGAGACCGACGTTCGATCTTCGAGCTCCGGTTCAGTGGTGGAACTCGTGGGGGAGAAGCTGCTGAAGAAAAGGTGGCTGTAAGTGTCGATGTCGTCCGTGTTCGATTCGTGTGAATCAGAGCGAGATTCCAGCAAGTCTGTATCCACTCGAGATGTCTGAGGAGACTTTTGCAGAGAAGCGGTCGCCACGTCGATGGCGCTGTAAATATTCCACACTCCGAAGTAGGCTCTTCCACGTGGTGCGTGCGGCAATATTTGAGCAAGGTCACTCACTTCGATCACGTACGAATTTAACATGTCGCACAGGAGCCGGTCGAGAGCGGCACTGCTATTGTAGAACATGATTATGCGATCCCTGAGCGAAGAATAAGGAATCCAATCAATGACGGCAGAGTGCGGAACAGAAAGCTGGAGGTCGGTAGGCTTATAGTCTTTCGGCAAATTGTTGTAAGTTTCGTTGGTCGGATGAACACGCCAGATGAGGATGGGCCCAATGATCGCGGGCACCTGAGATTTGAACCAGACAGAGTACGTGTGTGCCCAGGCATTCTGAACAAACAGAGACATGATTGCGGAACAGCATCGATACAACCTAAATCAGTTTTAGCTGGCGCAGAATTTCAGGGTTACCCTGTGCGGAGTGACCAGACGAACCTCTGACGACTTGCCTTGTCCGGGGCGAGATCGAGCTGACACCTTGCCTGTAGCTCGAGAGCCTCCACATGTTGAGAAAACATGGAAAATTGCACTGGGATGTGTGATTGGGACTCGTTACTCTCTGAAGCTGGAAAATGGCCAGCAGGGAGAGAAAGGCCGGGCTGTGCGGGAACATTGGTGAGCGATTGGTGAATCATGTAATTTTCGACCTGAGAAAGTTCCATGACGCTGAGTGGTTGATTAACTGGCTCAAGACCTCCCCTGTGAGATGTTTGGTCCATAAAACAATCCGGATCAAAGTGATTCGGCCGCAACGCCGTCCGACTTGCCGAGGTCACATCGTTCAAGGTTGGATCGAATCCAGGAATGATTCCTTCTCCTGGGCACCCGGATTCTGTCGGATCTGAATACCCCAAGTCATCAGAGGCCAGACCCACCTCCTCTTCGGCATTGCTGTTTGTGGTTTCAGATATTGACCGCATCGGCGATCCTGACGAACTCTGAGATGCCAAAGGTGGAAGCGGCTCTGTGTTATTGGCTTGCTCTTCAGTGTCGTCAGGAGTGTCATCGCGGACCGAGTGACTTTGAACTACCATCCTGTCAGTATTATATCAATCCCGGCCCGAGATCACTCTCGATTTATCCGAGAAAAGCGGGGCAACAAACAGTTATTCCGTCTCTCGCAATTGGCCTGAGATCCTACCTGGACGTGAGAAAAGGGTCCTTCAAGTAGGTCATGAGATCAGATAGCTTACTACTGTCACCGACACTGCCGGCATCAACATCTCTCAAATCCAACTCCTCCGAACCTTGGACATTCAGTATCCTCCCAACCTCGGCTCCAATGTAGTTCAAAGCACAAGAAATTTTCAGCACTTCTGATCGCACTTTCAAAGTGGCTGAGCGCAGATCGGTAATCTCTTGAGCCAAGGCTTTGTTCCGTTGGCTTTCATTTTGCGTCGTTACTTTTATTCGCTCCTCGAGTCCTTTGATGTACATGGACTTGCGTTCTCGAAAATGTCGTTGCGACAAGCGGTTCCGGAGGCGCCTGAGACCTATTAGTTTACATTCCGTCGACAAAACTCAAGGACATCCAATACCTTTTGGAAGCTTCATCCAGCTCATCCCAGCGCTCGAATGTGGTAGCAGAATCTAGGTCAGCTTGTGCGCTGAGCCTCTTACGACCACTTCGTGGCATCTTGAACACTCTAGAACAGAAGAATCGCAATTCTTGCCGCCACTGTTCGTACGAGAGCTGGTCCAAGTTCCACCGGGGGAAAGGATGTAGCACCGACCTCACCTGGGGATGGGGCCTTTTTTGTACCCCGGGTCGGGGCCTTTTTGTACCCTAGGACCCGGGGGCTGCGCCGCATTTTATGCGGGGAGGATCCCTCCCCGCCTTCATGACCATCTAGCCCTCCCCAGCTTACCCCATTTAGCCCACTGCCGAGGATTTGCTCAAGAGGATAGTCACGTGACTGGCACATGATGCACTCGGTCCTTTGTGCAGCACCGTGGTTTGAGATTAAGATTGTGTGTCCTCAGATTCGTCCATATCAGTGGATAGCGGCTCCTAGGAGGAGGGAAGCGGGGATTTCCGAGTAACTGATTTCGCCAAACGGCCAAGTATAGCACGTGACTTGCTCCAAAGTTGACAATTTAAGAGCAGAAGCAGAATGATCTGGGGCTGTGCGAGAAGCGACTTGATTCTGAAGGATCTGAAAAAGAGCACATGCATATTATTCACACCGTGAGATTCAAGATTGCGAAGGTCCTATTCTTGATCGAGGCATCATCGGATCAGCTAAGACAAGCGCAAATAGAGACGCGGGGAGGATGCCTCGGGACACGCCTGGGGACACCCGTGAAGCACATAAGGGCGATTGTTGCGAGCCACGCTGGCTGTGTTGAACCAGGTGCAAGCTTGTCTGAGAGGACCTTGTAGAGGTATCGTGTGCATATTGGCATATTGTCGCCTCATATTCTGTGTCCTAGTCCATATCTAGCAGTCCTTGCCATCTGGCACAGAGGAGCCCTGATGTCCTAGAAGTACGTGTCACGAGTACTAAGACAATACGTGTGACAAGCATTGTAGACAGGATGATTCTAGCAACTCCCACTCACCGGCCTGTATTGTAGACATCAAGGCTGCTGTTGCATCACCTCTCTAGTCGTTCTGGCTGTGAATGCTGCAGCCAATCGCAGCGCTGGACGGCTGTCTATTCACCAGCTGAGTTCCGCGATGATTCATTTCTGTGAATGACATTGCCAAGCACATATGTCACTCAGGTGCATGTATATCTGCTGCTCAGTGCAGCCCTCGATCTTCTGACTTTGCCAATGCCAGGCTCACGCTGAATCCATCTATCCTCGCTCTAAACGCATCTAACTGAGTCCACTCAACTTTGGTCAGCTATTGAACTGTCAGAGCTGGGGCGATGTATTGGTTTGGTCAGCAGCAGGTGGATGTGGCAGATTACACCATGGCTCTGCCCGCAACCTCCGACAGCAGATTGCCAAGACCTGGGCTGTGCTTGGTTGTGTGGACATTAGTCATTGAATAGTTGGTCATTTCTCTTGACATGCATCCTCCCTCTTTCATTCGTGGCGCCCTATGCTTGCAATGGACAATCTTCTGGGAGTTAGCTTCCGTTGCTAGGATTTACTGCTCTGCTCATTGCTGAAGCTTTGCCACATTACGCCCCAGTTTACATCTCTACCGTTCCTCGGTGTTTCCCTCGTCATGGCACCGCCAAATGGCAGCAGCAGTGGCTATGAAGACAAGGATGGTATAGGGTACCAGGTATGGGGTATTGTGGTCACCATAATGAGAGAATCACATTAACAATATTTGCAGGTTCTAGACAATCATCTCTATTCACCATGTACGCCGTGAAACGCGACCTGACGCACATTATACGAACTAAAGAACTTCCAAAAGTCAACAGAAAGTTGCGCATCATAACGATCGGAGCTGGGGTATCTGGTATTCTGATGGCCTATAAGATCCAATCGGTACGTTGCTTGGAAGTCGTGCCAACTCTTGCTGATTATTTAGCATTGCAAGAACATTGAACATGTGATATATGAGAAAGAGAAAGATATTGGAGGAACATGGGCAAGCACTAGCCGCCTGAAAGTGCTTCTCCCCTAACTTATTTCCAGCTTTTGAACAGGTACCCTGGCTGTGCTTGCGATGTTGTGAGTGGCGTTGGGATTGAAAAGCCTTTTCACTCATGAGCAACAGCCGAGCCATGCATACACTTACAATTTTGCCTTGAACGTCAGCTTATTCTCTCTCATCCCCAAGAGAAGTGAGAGTGTGCTAATGATGATGTTAGCCTGATTGGCCCCGATTCTTTTCCCGCTCCGAGGACATTTGGCACTATCTCGATGAAGTTTGTGATCAATGGCAGCTACGAAAATATATGCGCTTTCATACAGAGGTTGTCGGATGTTTCTGGCAACCTGAAACTGCCAAATGGCCACAGGAGTTCCAGGAAGATCAATGGGCAGGTCAGTCTGTCGTTGTTATTGGAAGTGGGGCCTCCAGTATACAGGTGGTACCGCAGATGCAGGTATAGTACTCCATATCCGAACTCCAGGGGTATAAAAAGACTGATTCAGCTAGCCCAAAGTCAAAAAGATGGATATTTTTGTCCAGACACCTGTATGGTTTACTGACATGGCGGGGAATAAGGGTGTCAATTCAGAGTGTCCGCTATGTGATACCAAATCCTGTCGTATTCAGAAAGTGATTAATCTTTTTGATTCACAGATACTACAGAGCAACGAATCACTTCAGAGCTGATCCTTCCGCACTAGTAATGCATGCAAAGGACATTGAGAAGAAAATGAACGAAAACTGGGAGCTCTTCCTTCACGACACCGGTCTACAAAAGGCTGCCCGAGAGTTCTACGCCAGCCGCATGGCTGAGTTTATCAGAGACCCGCAACTGCGAGAACGACTAACACCCACGTGGGATGTCGGATGTCGGAGAGTTACACCTGGCGATCCATATATGATGGCAATCCAAGAAGCAAATGTGAATGTCCATTTCGCTGAAGTCGCCGAAATCACAGAAGACGGGGCCATCGGGGCGGATGGAATCGAAAGAAAATGTGACACGATCGTCTGCGCCACGGGCTTCGACGTCTCTTTTCGTTCAAGGTTTCCCATCATCGGAGCACACGGGGTCAACCTGGCAGAGAAGTGGAAGGGAGATCCAGAAGCATACCTGGGCTTGGGTAATTCATCAGTCTTGCCTAGACAAGCCTCATGACACTGACTGGCCAATAGCTATCCCTGGCTTTCCTAACCTCTTTACTTTTGTAAGTGGATGCGCCACTCCCCCTTTGAGTCATTGATTATCTAACGGACGAGATTGGCCCAAATTGGCCCATTGGAAATGGATCGGTCATGGGACCGCTTTGTGCTCTCGGAGATTACATGGTGAAGATAATTGACAAATTCCAAGGCGAATATATCAAAACAATGGTGCCAAAATTTGATATTGTACGCGCACTCAACGGTAAGCATGGGGTTAATCACGTGGCCGGCGAGACGTATGTTGGCTCACCCATTTTGCAGATCACACCCAGCTGTTTATGGAGAAATCTGTCTGGCAACAGAGCTGTCGATCGTGGTGTTCGTATATCGTGATCTGTGATGAACTGGTTTCAAACAGTTGACCATCATTCATAGACAAAAACCCGACCACGGGCAGGGTCAACGCGGTTTGGTACATCTTCTTTGGTCTCTTGAGTACATTCTTTGATAACTGTTTCTAGGCCTGGGTCCGCTTTGCACTACATTGAGGTCATCAGGTGCCCAAGGTACGAGGACTATGAGATCAATTATCAACATGTAAACATGACCCAACCCCCTTTTGTGACCTGTAAATCAACTGACAGAGTACTACAGACAAATCCATGGGCATTTCTCGGAATGGGGTACACTGAAACTGACAGATACAAAAATTCTGACTTCAGTAGCTATCTCTCAGTCAGCGCGATTAATCCTGATTGGCTGGATAGGAAGAGATCTGTTCTTAGAGACCACGCTAGTTAGAAGGCACCTGGATGTTGCTCTCTGGCCTGAATAGATCCTACCGCGGTCGTTACTGTCGAGATGAAGTTATTTGAGTTGTGGTGTTCATATCATTCTTGGTTCTGGAAAGGTCCAATTTCGACTGGGAGAACATCAGAAAGGAGCACCAGAGGTAAATGTTGATTTCTATTGGCCACCCAGGCTAGCCAGCACCTAATGTTCTACGCTTTCAGTTTGCCTCATTCAAGCCAAACGTCTTGTACACAGCTTCTTCAAATTGTATGTTGAATTGGATCGCCTTGGCATCGCCTACTGGCATGAGCTGGAGGAAAGTGGTAGCAGCGATGCCAGTCTTCTGGTCGATCCACTGTATATTTGTTAGCTGTTTACACCTCGAAACCTAATCTGCCCAAATTCCACGTTCAACTAGGGAAAGCTCACCCAGATGAGATTTGGCATCCCAGACCATTGTAGAGTGCCCGCCGGTCGACGACCGGTAAAATCATTCAGGTTGATTAAACCAGCCAGGCTATGATCCACTTTCTGATCCAATGGAATCGAAGGGCCCAGTGCCCGCTTATAAGCTCCGTGGACCATGGACAAGATTGATTCAGGATCTACCAATTGGTGACCAAATATCTCCTGAACAGATTTCGGGGTTAGAAGAGGACCTCCACCATCAAGCAAAGCTGCAAGAAGCTTTGCATAGTCGTTCGGGCTTCCCCACACACCATGGCCCGCAGTTTGCGTAGGAGGTACAATGGGAACCGGAAGAGGAGACGGATTGACTTTGCCATCTTCTCCACGCAGGTACGGTTGAACAAGGCGGTCCCGGAACTTTGCTGGACAAAACGTAGTGCTAGTCATTTTCAGTGGGCTCCAGATATTCTGTTGGTAGTACTCTTCCAAAGTGGTCTTGTTCAGTCGTGCTACCTGCTCATGATGTCATCGTCACTACATTACACTCACACGGATTGATTTGAGCTTACCACTTCTCCAGCCCAGTCAATTCCTGCGCCATAGGTCCAATTGGTGCCGGGCTCAAACGCCAAGGGGCATGCTTTCATAGACTCCTGTAACCACATCAGTCACATCCATTCTGACTATGGCTGTTCAATGCGATACCGACCTGGGTTGAGTCAAGAGTGGAATACTTGAGTCCTGAGATTTGCGCCCATTGGGCAACTGAAAAGGGCATTTGATCGTACCCGACACCGCTCTGATGAGAAAGGAGAAGTCTGCAGTCAAAGTCAGTCATCCTATGTTGTTGTTCGACAACATTTGATCTCAAAAATCTACCTCAAAGTAATTTTATTTTGTCTCTTCGTTGTCGTGGGCAGTCCATTCGAATCCTCGCCACCATCCAACACCTCTAATGATGCCAGATCTGGGAGTACCTCCGAGATGTCGTCGTCAAGTCCAATAAGACCTCTTTCCACCGTTTGGAGAGCCGCCACGGTGCACATCAGCTTGGACTGAGATGCGAGCCAAAATACAGTATCAGCCGTGGCAGGCTCACTTTGGCCATGACCGACTCCAGCGGCATGTTGATATAAGACCTTCCCTACAGTCTCAAGTTAACTCCAAACAAATCACATCAACAAGGTGGAATAGTGGACAATGCATACCACCTCGACCAACGACAACAGCAACAATCGTGGGGTTCACGAAGTCAGGGTTGCTGACATCGGTGCTTCTATCCAGCAGCTCGGTTATATTGGCCATTGTGTGCTGAATCCAATATAGTTGCTGACCAGCTATAAAAAACTTATTCCGGTAAGGAGTGTTTACTGTTATCGAAGGTGCAAAATATCGCTCTGGGTGTTCAAATATTGACGCCAAGCTGACATCGTCTGGTGGCTTAAACCTACATAATTTCGGTCCTGCACACATATTGCCTTGAAACAGTGATCAGTATCCAAGGTTTGGTTTGTCATGCCTCTATCCCGGGAGGGACCTCATCTGCTTGGGCGGCATTCGTTTTAGTCACCATTCCGACAGTCAGAAAATACCCTGCCAGTGAGTGGCTCAACCAACCAATCAAAGTGGGCCATTATTTGACCCAAAGAAAACACCGTCGCCTCGGCAAGTGCATAGGAGCTAGTCAACAAAAATTTGTCAGCTGCCGAGTGTCAATCAGAGTTGAGGAAATCGGCCAAAGGTCGATATCACCCAGAAAGTGATCTGCTGGCTGGCTGACTAGGAAGGGCAATGAGACCAAGTGCCATATTTGCACATCCCTATCACTCAAGCTTTGGACGTGAGGGACGCAAAATAGCTGTGGAGTGAAAGCATACAGAGTTATCGACACAGCCTGCGACATGGCGGCTTGGGAAGCTGCTGCTTACCCTTTGACCTTGGCCTTTGTGGCCGCAGGCCTGGTTCTATTATGCTTCAGAATCTCTCGAATCGGCATGCGACCAGCAGGATACCCACCAGGTATGATTCAATCTTCACCTGAGAGCGGTGTGCAGGAGTATTGAAACCTTTCCCCAGGTCCTCCAACCCTCCCCATTATCGGTAATTTGCATCAATTCCCCCGCACAGACTTGCATTTGCAGTTTCAAAAATGGACACAAGAATGTATGTTCAACTCCTCCCGTGAAGAACATTAAGACGCTAAGATAGGTTCCAGATGGGCCTGTGGTCTCTCTTAAGCTCGGAACCCAAACCTTGATCCTGCTCGGAACGGCAACTGCGGTGAATGATCTGCTGGAGAAGAAGAGTAGCATATACTCGACACGCATGGACGTCATGTACCGCGAATTTGGCAATGAGCTCAATATTGCGTTCCGACCGTATGAAACTCTGAGCATAGATTCTTGGTGTTGTGACTGATATTTTGACCTTGTGGACAGATACGACGACGTCTGGCGACGACAACGCAAAGTATACCATGTACGCTTGAATTCGAAGCTCGCCAACAACTACATCCCTTACCAGGTACATTGACACCGGTCATGGTTTATGAGATATTAACTGCCATTCATCCCAGTCTTTCGAGACCTACCAGTTATTGCATGATCTTCTTGAGAGCCCAGGCGAATATCGACACCATCTCGAAAGACATACCATAAGTATAGGTTGTACCATTGCATATGGAAAGAGGGTTCCTTCAGCCGATACTCCAGAAGTGAAAACGCTCTTGGAGGTGAGCGTCCAAATTGAAAGACAACAACGAAGCATGTGGCTGATGGTGAGATCTAGTGGTTCCGCTTGACAGTTAAAGTTGGCAGCTCGCTTCAAATTGCTGATTGGTGGCCTATTTTACGACCACTCATTCGTGCCGCCCCTTCAAAGATCAATCCGGTTAAAAGGGTCCTACATGACATGCACCTTATGGAGAGTGGCCTGTGGTCCAAATTGGTTCAGTTTACGAGAGAGCAAGTCAATCAAGGAGGGTTTTATCCAAGTAGGTGGACGCCCCAACGCCAGATCCATGCTGATATTTCATTTGGAGGCCTTTGTAGAGATATGGTGACTCGTTCCGAAGAGAGTGACAAGGATCGCTTGACAGAGGAGGAGATTTGGTATAACTCTGGTCACGCATGGGCTGCGGCAACGTATGACCCCATTTTCTTGATGTTGCGAAGATGCTAAGCTTGGCTGATCCACAGAGACACTCAATCCAACACCCTGATCGGATTCGTCAAGGTCTGTATTGCTCTCTCTTTCCTCACTGGGATTCATTCTGAAACATCTAGGCCATGGTATTATACCCGGCTGCACAGGCAGAAGCACGAAACGAGGTCGATCGAGTGGTCGGCTCTGCCAGACTCCCCGAATGGGAAGACCGTCAGAATATGCCGCACCTTCGTCGGTGTTTAGAAGAGACTCTTCGCTGTGAGTACGAGTTCGAAGCTCTCCAATCTTGGAGCCTAATCATGACTTCAAAGGGGCACCCACCACACTAACTGGAGGCCCAATGCCACATGCCACATCCAAGGAAGACCAATACATGGGATATACGATTCCTGCGGGTGCTGGAGTCATGAATTGCGTCAGTACTGCAACAGTCCATCATTAAAAGACTAACATAATGAACAAAATTTTAGGTATGGACCATCAACAATGATCCAACGCGATTTGAAAATCCTCGTGACTTCAACCCGTTGAGGTACTCAGAGGAGGATTCTGCGATGGAAGGGTTCTCGGTCACGCAAAACTATGAAAAGCGCCCACACCTCACCTTTGGAGCTGGTCGACGTATTTGCCCTGGTTCTCATGTGGCAGAAAGAACTTTATTCATCACCATGGCACGACTCATCTGGGCGTTCGAGTTTCATCCCAAAGTTCAACATCCCGGTCATACGATACCAATCGATAGAGATGCAATGGGCCCTGGATTGGTAGTGGTGCCGGCGCCTTTTGAGTTTGTCATTCTGGGTCCAATCTTTCATTCTGAATCTAACCATATGGGATAGGTGCGATATTCGACCTCGAGGAGAAGAAAAAGTCCAAGTTATCCGCAAACTGTACAACGAGGCACAGGAGCATTTGAATTCAGACGGCAATTACAAGGAGGAGTTTTTCCGGGAGCATTGGAAAGCAGGTAGCACAAAATAATATCCCATGGCCTGTTCCCAGGGTGAGCTTTCCTGCCCTCTAAGGCGACAGCGATGTTTATAAGCAGGGTGACGGGATCACAGGGGAGGAGAATGTAGATGCAATGGTCATGCCATACTGATCTCGAGAGAATCAGAACACGATGTCCGGGCGAACCGCGCTGGACTCGCGCTGCTTCGTGGCATCAGTCTTGTACTCCTTACACCAGGCCATATCCGCCAGTTAGGTAAATATCGTCGGATCTTCTGAGTCTAATGATGCCCTTGTCAGGATACGGTTCAATACAAGTAACAGCGTAAATGTCTCCCTTATCGTCCCCATTTCTCACTCATTATGGCTTCAATGGCCGAGGAGCATTTCTATGACCATGAAGAGATCAGTGGTAGCTAGCCAGTTCACCGTCTCATCTTTGTGGGCCAAGTTTGATGGTTGATGGGAAATGGTGAGCTTACATGCAAGCATGATTCCAGTGTTCTGCTGGAAAGGAGATGAGCAATTCCTGAGCAGAACCGTGCTTGTCGTTTTCATTGAAAACTTTCCGTCCTCCATTTGTCATGGAATACTGACACAGCCGAATCCCGGATACAGGTGTGGTCGGTTACGTTTCCAACCACAACGACAGCCAGATGTGGGAAAGAGTCGTGTCTCTGTGTCTGGTGACTCACATCTTGAGCACGATGTTTAAAGTTAGCCAACATGTCAGCAAAGTATTAGTCATACCTCTGGATGTCTCTAACAGTCAACATATCTGATAGGCAGGAGGCATGGGTTAGAACTACATCTAGTCAGTTTTTGGTCATCTTGGCCTCGTCTGATCCTGTGCAAAACTCTCCGTCGCTCCTGTTGAACCGCAAGAGTTTATAACACGCCGATCTACTGCCTGCTACTTTCATTTGACATCGCACTCCCCCTTACTTTTGCATACACTCAACCAAATCCAACCTGCAAACTACTTCCCGCCATGTACGCTTTCAAGAAGCAAATGGGCGGGCCGGGGTTCTTTGACAATGCCCACCCCAACGACTTCGCCACCAGACCAATCGATATGAACCGCCCAATGAAAGTAATTGTCATGGGGGGTGGTCTTTCGGGTATTATCGCTGCGATATTCTTCCCTAGAGCCATTGAAAACCTTGAACTTGTGGTTTACGAAAAGAACGCAGACATTGGAGGGACATGGTTCGAAAATAAGTGTGTCAACCCCGTTTATTGTTTATCGATTTTGGATCCTTGCTGACTAGACGTGCTGGACGAGATAGCTACCCAGGAGTTGCTTGTGACATCCCCGCACACGTGTATCAGCTTACTTTCGAGAGTAATAGCCAGTGGAGCAGCTATTATGCGCCTGGCTCGGAGATCCAAGCTTATCTCAAGCGTGTGGCGACAAAGTATAACGTATACAAATACGTGAAATTCAAGCACAAAGTCCAGAAAGCGGAATGGGATGACTCAGAGGGAAAGTGGCACGTTCACGTCGAGGACTTGATTACCGGAAAAGTCAGTCTCCTCTATTCTCAGTGGCTTGAGTTGACAATGAATACTGAATACCAATCAAAAGATCGCAGAAGACACTGCCGACGTCGTATGCTCCGCAACTGGGATCCTGAACATCTGGAAGTGGCCTGAAATTCCAGGCCTCAAGGACTTTAAAGGGAAGCTTGTTCATTCTGCAGGCTACGATCCGTCATACGACAGTTCCGGGAAGCGGGTCGCCCTGATTGGCGGTGGCTCGAGCGGAATCCAGATCCTGCCTCAAATTCAGCCAAAGGTGAAGCACGTTGATCACTATATGAAAGGCAAAACCTGGATCCCTCCAGCTGGTATTGGTGGGGAAGGTCTCATGGCGAGAGGTGGGGATCGTAAGTGCCATCTTTCGCATTCCTAGTTCCCCCAGAACGAGACGGCGTGAGTGTGAATCACAGACAGACACTTGATGTTGACTAAAATAGCCATCACCCCGGCTGAGGATCTCGAACTCTACAGCAAAGATCCAAAGGCGTACATTGAATACCGCCGAACTGTCGAAAATATCCTTCACAGACCGGTCGAAGCCTTATATCAGAATACACAAGGCGCCCAAGCTTTTATGGACATGTGCCGAGAGCATATGAAGACCAAGTTGGCCAAAAAGCCTGAGATCTTCAAACAGCTAGTGCCTGACTTTCCTCCTGGTTGCAGGCGGTTGACTCCGGGGCCCGGGGTATGCATAATCTTCTCAAATCTCGTTCTGCGCGTTCATGATTGAGTTGACCATTTACTGACGTCTAAGCAGTATTTAGAAGCATTGGTGGAAGACAATGTTGATTTTATTCAGACAAAAATAAAGCGCGTCCATGAGGACAGTATCGAGACTGAAGATGGTACGAAGCGGGCTGTCGATATGATCATTTGTGCAACAGGCTTTGATGGGTAAGTCAAGGGCAATTACATCGACCTGTGAATAGGGATCTCTGTCAGTCCATTCTCTGATTTGCTGACTCTTACGGTTGGAACAGCATCTACAAACAACATTTTCCCGTCATTGGAAAGAATGGCGTCAATCTTCAGGACTTGTGGGCTGATATCCCTGAGGCTTATATCTCCATCGCCCCTCGACAGATGCCAAACTACTTTTGTTTCCTCGGCCCAAATGGGGGCCCTGGCCTAGGCTCCGCCATGCCTTTCTTGGAGAATGAAGGAAAATACATGATCAAAGCCATTCAGAAGATCCAAAGAGAGTTCATCAAGAGCATGGTCCCGAAGTAGGTTGTATCTTATTCGTGTTACCTCCTCAACTGCCGCCTTGGTTTTTACTGACATAATGTCAAGGGAAGAGGTTATCCAAGCTTTTGGTCAATATGCCGATCGGTACTTCCGGCCCACCATTTTCGCAGCCACGGTATGTGATATCCCGGGTTTATCATCCATGAGTGGTAAAGATTTAGTTTGTGATGTTGACCCTGTTTTCCTACCTAGTGCAACGCATGGTGGAAGCACAAAGGTGACCCTAATGGTCGACTTTTAGCTATTTGGCCTGGAAGCCAGCTTCATGGCTCCTACGTCTTCGAGAATCCACGCTGGGAAGACTACGAGTACGAGCTCCGACCAGAGCTTGAAGGGAATCCATTGAATTGGTTGGGCAATGGCCTTTCCAAACGTCAAATTATGGGCGAGGACACGACAGAATATTTAGATAACGCCCATGTTCCCGTCGAAAACCCATTCGATGTTGAAGCGAAAAAGAGAGAAGGCGACGCAGGAGTCAAATGCAACTGAAGTGTTGACCCGAGCATAGAAGGGTCCAAGACAGAGTGAACGTATGTGGATGGATGAGAAGATCAAGTGCTGCGACTGAGCAGCGGATATATATGCACCTGATGTGATATATGTGCTTGGAAATGTCATTCAAAGAGATGAATCATCGCGGAACTCAGCTGGTGAATAGACAGCCGTTCAGTGTTGTGATCGGCTTCAGCATTCATGGCCTCTTGGAGAGGCAATCACAGCCAATCAGAGCGCTTGATTCACCAGTCGAGTCAATTTCTTCAGGGCGGCTGAGCTGAGGTGTTTTGCTGGGCCAGCCGGCTGTCCGGGTTTGATCGATGCTAACAGCTTCGGTCCATCAACCGTTAAACATTCAAGCCATGCACGTCTGACTATCTATGATTAGAACAATTATAACCATTTGGCCACTTTTGCCTTTGTTATGGCATGCCCCTCTGGTTAGGCGGTGAAAGCTCGCTGCACGCTATGATTGTGAGTCAATTTGTCATCCATTTGTTGGCCAGGGCATGTCAAACTTTGGAGGCAGTACCAAGTCCTCATAGCCGAGCGAAAAGCGGACTTGAACTAGTTCATGTACTGATACAGAACGGAGACCTGAGATGGGCTGATATCAGATTGTGTAAATCCAGAGTCAAGTGTCCTCTCTGTATTGATGCAATTTATGAGCGAGACGCCTGCATATATACACGTTCAATTGTAGCCCAAAGTTGTCAGAATGATAGATTTTGCCCAAAAGGAGCCGGCTGTGGGAAACTGTAAAATACACACTCCAATGCCTCTTCTTTATGATCAAATCCCGGAAAAGCATTTTTCAAGGGTAACCACCATTGACAGGAAGGACTTGACCCGTGATGTAGGAAGATTGGTCACTGAGCAAGAATAATATGGCGTCTGCGAGCTCATCAGGCCTTCCAAATCTGGCCAGGGGAATTAAAGCCGCGCCATTCTTCGCGGACATTTCGCCTCGTGTGCCTGCTGCCTCGACCTGAGCCCGTGCCAGTGGTGTATCGGTGCCACCCGGAGCGACAAGGTTCACCCTGACTCCTCTGCTTGCAAAATCCATGGCCCAGGTGCGGGTGAGTCCAAGCACGGCATGTTTGCTGGCACAGTAGGCGGCCAAAGTTGAGAAGCCCTTGATCGAAGCGCTGGAGCCTATGTTGACAATGGATGCAATACCTTCAACTGGTTCACATTTGTGACGCGATTCAATATAGCGCAGAAACTCGGTGCTCATGTACCATGTACCGTCCACATTGACATTCATGGTGGCTTTGTAGACCTCATCAGACTCGATATAGCCTCCACTGTTGGGGCAGATTCCCGCACAATTCACCAACCCATAAATGTCTGGTGTGCGCTGGAGAATTGATGTGAAGCACTTGCTGACCTCTTCTCGTGAACTAACGTCGACGCCGCCGTAGAAATGCGAATGTTTGCTTTGGAGGTCGGACGGCGCGGCAGTGGCTTTATCAATAACATGCACAGTCGCCGACAGTTTCAGTAGTTTATGGGCCGTTGATAAGCCGATACCTGAAGAGCCACCGGTGACGATGAAAGCTCGATTTGCGAAAAAAGCGGCCATGTCTGTGGTGATGGTCGAGATATCGCGTTCGGGGGTCGCCAACAACTCTATAACAACAGCGGGTTTCAAAGTTCACCAAGGGGTAATGGTACGAAATTTAGATCCATCACACCACTCTATGACCACGGCACTTTTTAAAGCTCACCCAGGGGCCATCACCCCAACATGTGTCAATCTAAATACAGTCACACGCTCGGCGTGGAGGTATCTGCACCAGACTCCCATTTAGTCATTGTTATATTTGTCAGAGTATAGCATCATGTATGACTATGCCGCACAGTACCAAATACCTTGCCGCTAGATGATCTCCACACTCTCTCCCACAATACTCACAGGGAATGGCCCTGCCCTCCGCTGTTCGATAGCTAGCCGTTTGTACAGATCCTTGCAATGCTCGACCAAAACCATAGACGACTAAGCACCATGCCAATTCTTCTGCTCCTATATGCCAACATTCAGGAAATATCCGTGTGATGAAAATGGTGAGGCTGAAACGAAAGATCCTCTGCATCATCAATATCATATTGTAACTAGATATTTCGACAGGTAGAAACTACCTCTTGCCACACCAAACTCAGCTAACCTCTCCCACACGTCCGTTCACCATCACACCTGGGTCTCGATATTTTTGTCAGAAACTTCCACGCTGATATGAGTTTCGACATCTTGCGTCTGACCATTTGGTTTGTAGACTTGTCGCGCGACATGGCCTGTCAGGAGCTCGTCGTAATTCTTGAGGAATAGGGCGGCGATCACCGCAGCCCCTCCAATCGCCAGAGCTGCGTAGTAGACGTAAGCAAAAGCTGCTGCATATGCATCCGAAAGTGAGTTTGTGAGCGCCAGCTCAATCTCTGGAGTTATGCCAGGGACAGCAGCCAGAGCGCTTTGATTTTGGGCCTGCATCGCTGCAAAGAGCTTTGGAAGCGAAGATGCCGGTAGACCCGCTTGAAGCACTGCCGGGGCCACATACGAGGCGATTTTGGACTTGGATTTTGAAGTGAGGACGGCCACAAAGACAGATGTGAAAACGGCACCTGATACTGATCGTAATCCTGAAAGAACGGCTGGAGAAAAAGTGGTGAGATGAAGAAAACGCCTGGTTTGCTCCTGGAGAAGACACTCACCGTAAGCCATTCCGAGGTCGAGATCTTCGACATCCAACTGCACCAGCAAGGTACACCCTGATTCGAGCCAGCCAATAGGAAAGGCGGTGAGATAGGAGAATGCAATGGCCTGGCTTCTCGTATGTCGATCCACAGAGGAGAGAGCTGCCGTGAATGTGATTGAGAAGAGTAGCAGACCGAGAATTTGCCATCGTATATGTCTCAGCTTATTTACCCATGGAAATAAAATCATAATGCCACTCCAGATACCCCATCCAACCGTTGTCTAGTGTGTGGTCAGTCCAGGATCATCGCGTTTGTGCGGCAGAAGGGGTCGCCTACGCTCATCCAAGCTGTTTCCTGCCAGGTCTTGTTTTCTGCCCCATAAACAAGGACAACCTCTGTCATAACTGAGCATGGCAGTCCTTCACTGGAAAAGCTTCACTTACGTTGAGGCCAGATGATGTTCAGGGCAATGTACACCGCACCTGCAGCGGCTGAAATAATATTCAGGCAAACAAATCCACGAACGTTCCTGAAGAGCCGCAATTCAATGAATGGGTTGGGGCTCGAAGTGAATGCTTCGTAGACAACAAACGCAATCAAAGTTACCCCACCACTGATTAACAGTCCAAGGATACGTCCAGAGGTCCACGGTTGCGGGTTACCACCCCATGATATGCCCAGGAGGAACAATGTCAAGCCCGCGACGAGCAGAAAAATGCCGCCGAAATCAATGCGTTTCAATTCATCCTTCTTAGTCCGCCGCGTCCCGTGAAGTTGCTGAAAGTTCGGTGGGTGGTACACGAAGATTTGAATCAACCATCCCGAGCCTGCAGGATGCAGAATTTCAGCGAGCGAAAGGGAATGATGTATCAGGGGGATGAACTTGCCAACAAGGATCAAGTAAATGTAGTATATCCACCGCCAGCTTCTTGTTTCAACCAGTGCTCGAGCTACGTAGGCAGCAAGACCAGTAGAGGTAACCATCGGGACGAGAATCGCTGCCACACCCAGGAATTTATAGTCATGGGGTATGAGCTCTGAAGATGTCAGTGGCTTATACTTTCCTTCTCGAAGGAATGTGCACACCTCCTGTAAATAGGGTCTGTGAAGAATGTACTCCAGAAGCCACACCGATAATGACCTAAGAGTGTGATGAGGGTGTGGTCCACCGTGCATGATGGCAACTCACATTGGCACCAATCAGAGTATTCATCGTTTTGGCTGTGCAGGCTACAATTCCACCCACGATGGCAAGCACACCAGCTCCAAGGACAAAATAGCGACGGCCAAACTTGTCAGATAGTCGGCCCGTGAGAAGAAGGCCAATCGCGTTACACAATGACCATATGATAGAGTACAGACTGGAATTGTCACTAGGCCCTAACAAACTCGTCAACTTGGACATCCATGGATGGGGAAACCCATGAGCAGGTCTCACGGCTTACCGATGTCCTCATTGATGAAGGTGATCACGCTTGCAGGAACCGCGAAGCCAAAGTATGAGGAGACGACGGTGAGGGACATGGAGACCATGGTTCCAATAAATATGGTGCTCCTGAAGTACTCTGGCGAAATTTCATCCTTCTCTTTTGCCAGCATGTGAGAATATTGAAGGTCCTCAACATAGTCTGCGTCAACGACCTTGTGTAGCTGCGAGCCATGAAGCTCGACCTTGGGTACATCGGTCGCAGTGGTAGACGCCATGTTGTGAGCTCTGATCAACATCAATCAGTGTTTGGGAGAATGCCCCTGGTTCAAGTGTGGACTTGCCAAGGGTCCTTTCCACCGCTATTTATGAAAGACCGCACGCTTGGTTGCGGGGTGCAGTGGTCCAAGGGAATCTGGGGTATGATTGCTTTCATGGCTTGATGTAAGGGGAGATTACTTTGACAGACGAAACGATGAGTAAAGTTTTCAGTCTTCAGTCCTTGATTTGGCCGAATTTTCCACCGGCCAGCAGTAGCAGGGGTTGAACAGTGTGCTTTGGTCAGCCAAGTAACGGGACCCTACGGAGTAGCCTATTTGACCTACCTCAAACGAGGAATAGCCCGGACGCCATGCATCGCGAGCAATTGCTTCAGTAGAACCGGGCCTGGCCCTATCAGGGCCAAGGATTCCAGCTCATCAGTAGACTGTCTTCTCATCTCCCCACGGGGAAATGGCCCGAATTACCGGGTTCCCCGTGTCACCCGCAAGGGCGAAGTCCAACAGAGACTGCAGGCCAAGACAAAAGCGTCAAAAATAGATACTTGCATCCGAGACTTTCGCGTGACAAATTGTATGTCCTGTCATGTCAGACACCTTCGAAATCGACCCTTGGTCAGAAAGCTGACTTGGATTCCTCAGCTGGAATCGACGCTTCTTCCAATAGATTTGCTTCTGCTGACTGAGAGATGCGGACACCATCAGGATAGTGAGATAATTGAAGATTACTGGAAAACCCTTGAACCCATAGAAATGACCAAAGGATGAATTAGTCAGAAATAAAAGCCGTCCAGGAGATGGATGGCATTGCCAGTTAGGGGGACATCTTGAGGAATCCATCCGACCATCATGCTACCAGCATATGGCAGAGCCCAGAGTATCAGAATCATTCACTGGCCGAGGCACTGAACACATTATGGCTCTACAAGGACAGACCGTTTGGTTCCTTGTCATCGTCGCTGCCATTTCGCCGCTGTTTTATAAGCTGTATATGTATGGGATGAGGCCAAAGGGTTATCCTCCTGGTATGTGAACCATTCCGATTCTCTGGGTGGCCTTCTTGTCTCTTCTAGCACGTCACTTATGGGACTTGTAGGGCCTCCCACCCTGCCAATTATTGGAAACCTCCACCAGCTTCCTCCAACGGACATACATCTTCAATTCCAACAATGGACCAAACAATGTTAGTTGAGTGCTATCAAACCCGCCCACCTTGCTAAGATTCGAATACGCAGATGGCCCGGTGGTATCACTCAAGTTGGGTGGGCAGACGGTCATCCTTCTCGGTACAGCCGAAGCAGTGAAAGATCTCCTAGAAAAACGAAGCAATATCTATTCCACACGTATGGACACATTTTATCGATATTTCGGTCGCGATTTGGGCATTTCACATCGATCGTGAGTTCAACTGACCCTCCGTTTTCCTCGTCTCACGGAGTTTAGCAACGACGAAATTTGGAAAGGTATGAGAAGGGTTTATCATACGCGCCTCAGCGGCAAAGCATCGGATAACTATCTGCCGTATCTGGTATGAACAAGAGATCTACTCGCCATGTCGAAATAACCGGTCATGCAGACATTTGAGAGTCTTCAACTTCTGAGTGATCTGATCGACAAACCCACACAGCTCAAAAACAACCTTGAGCGATATACAACAAGCATAGCCTCAACCATAGCCTATGGGCGAAGGATGCCTTCTGCAAACGTACAAGATTTAAAAGATCTTGATGCGGTAAGGCCGTCACCATTGCTTTGAGTCACGTTGTTGACGTCCTTGGTATAGTATTTTTCTAGAAGTGTCGTGGCCGGTGGTCTTGTCGGAGCAGCAGACTGGTTTCCATTTTTACGGCCCTTGTTCATATACGCACCCAGCCGCATAAATCCACTGAGGCGCGAGTTGGAGACCATTGCGCGCCTTGAGCAAGGACTCTGGCCTCGTCTTGCTCGAAGAGTCAGGGCAACAATGCAAGCTGGAAAGACATTTCCGAGTATGGACTCCCACCAAAAACAGACATCTCTAACGATTGTTAGGCTTTATGCGTGACATGTACATCAAACTAGACTCGGCAGAAAAGGGTGGGCTCAACGAGGAACAAAGCCAGTTTAATGCAGGTCATGCATGGGCTGCTGGAACGTTAGTCTACACTCACCTCTCAAGATAATCACTACTGATTGGGCTCATGTGTCACAGTGATACGCAGGCGAACACGCTGAGAGGTTTCGTGAAGGTGAATTTCATCCTTTGGCCTTGACCACAAGATTCAAGCTGACTTCACCGAGGCAATGGTGTTGTATCCAGAAGCTCAAGAGCAGGCACAGCTCGAAATTGATGCGGTAGTCGGATCTGACAGACTGCCAGAGTGGGGAGACCGAGAGAAGCTTCCCTTCGTTCGGGGAGTCATTGAGGAAACCCTTCGATGTGTGTATGTCACTCCATGGAGTCTCGAAACTAACCCAGTGGCGAGGGATGCCGACCACGGTTACCGGAGGACCAATGCCTCATTGTGTGAGCAGAGACGACGAATATATGGGTTACAAGATCCCAGCAGGCGCTGGCATCGTCAACTGCGTGAGCTCTGCTCCCCCAATATCCCTTTGCACTTAACTAACTGTGCACATGGCAGGTATGGACTATCAATAATGATGAGAACAGATTCCCTAACCCGCGAAAATTCGACCCAACTCGTTTCGACGCCACGGACTCGGCACTCGATGGATTTGGTCTATCAGGAGACATCTCCAAGCGCCCCCACTTCACGTTCGGTGCCGGGAGACGAGTATGTCCGGGTTTCTACGCCGCTGAAAGAGGCATATTCATTGCCGTGTCAAGACTTCTCTGGGCTTTCCGCTTCACCCACAAGCAAGATGCCCATGGACACCCGATCCCAATCGAGCATGAGGCATTTACACCCGGTTTAGTAGTTGCACCTCTGCCGTTTGAGTAAGTCAGCTTCTGTTGGTTTCGACCATACTAATCCGATGCCAGATACGACGTCAAACCTAGGGATGCGGGTCGCACGGCCATGGTACGCAAGCTGTGGGCTGACGCCAATCAACAGCTAGACGTGGACGGAAACTATACGGAAGAGTTCTTCACCAGCGCATGGACCGCGAAACTCCAATGAATGTATCAGGAGCATGGTAACGGCTCAGCAGGAGCAAACTCGAAAAGGTTATTTGGACAGCTTCTTCCCGGCGATTGGCTCAGATGTTTCCTCAAATCTTTGTTCCAGAACTGAAGTTTGACTTGAGCCTCGTACAGGTGGGATCTGGAAAGAATTCATGGGTCAGTGGCGGGGAGATCTCACCGAGCCGCTAGGCACCGACGGGAACGTCGATGGAGTGGATGGTGATGTCGTGGGTGGTGTTGGCCATTTGGCAGCCACATTCGCCCAGGTTTGTTACCTTTTGTCTGTTCTATTGTTGTCTTCCGAGTTACTTCCAAGAGCGCCTCTTGTTGCGACTCGAGTTTAGAGACTCGCTAGGGTAACGACTCCACGGTTTTGCCTAAGGATGCCACCGTGCCGAGTGGGGTATTGACTGTCGTCGATAGGGTTTTCACTTGTTGTGTGTTGTGTCCGAGCTGTTGTACCAACGGTTGCAGGGCCTCGATTAGGGCTGCTGTATCAGCTGTCGAGGCTGGTGCTATCGAGGTTGGTGCTGCTGGAACTGCTGGTGCTGCTGGTGCTGCTGGATGTGTTGCTGATGTTGCTGCATCGCTTCCATCTCTTGTCTCGCTGCAGCTGTTGCGTTCGACCCAGCAGCTGTCTCCTGTGCTTCTTTGTCCGCCCTAGCCTTGGTCGAGAGTGTTCGTGTGCGCAGTGATCGACGGTTTGATGCAAGGTCACTCGATGATGGTTCGGTTGGTGGTGATATTGTGGTTATGATGATGATGGCTGTTTGGAAGGCATTGGGCGCTGGCTGCCGTGACGGCGCCGCGCGGCAGATAACTCAGAGCGTCTCAGTGTTCTATCCAATGATCCAATGGCTTGCGATCCTCCCTTGACTCAATCACGCTAAAAGTGCAGTGCTGAGTGTGCCATGATCTGGTAGACATCAGCCACCTGCTTTGGAGCAGCGCTGATGTATCACGTGATCAATCACGTGACTAACAGTGCCCTTGACGTCCTGGGTGCAGAAATCGTTGTCGTATCCCAGCCTTTTTTTACGGCAGGTCCCTGGCATGGGCATGACTGAAGACTCAGCGACGCGACCTCCTCGGGCTTCAGAGACGCGAAAAGAGCCGCCAGCGAGTCGTTTGAAATGGCCGTCCTTGCCTGAACCTGTGCGACGCGTCTTTGACCGGTTCCCGTTGACAACCTATGCCGCCAATGCTTTGCCGCAAAGAGCCCCTCGACAGCGGGGCGAGCATGTTCTATTCGTTTTCCAGTTCGCCGATGGCCCTGGAGTGAAGGAGCCTTCTTACAATCCGTCATGCCTAAAGTGGCAGGTAAGATCTCCTTTCCTTGGTCCACGATGTCGCTAATGTCCCAGGCGTACATGAAATTCCATGGCGTGCCTTTCAGTACTCGGCCCGCCAACAATCACGCTTCTCCCAGCGGATCCTTACCCTTTCTCCTTCCTGCGCAGACGACGGGAGAGCGTCCGGCATCACCAATTCCTGCGAACAAAATCGCAAGATGGGTGGTCTCGAACGGCGGAAGAGAAGAAACGGCCGTCCGTCACGAGGAAGCATACATGGCTCTCATCGACCACACCATCCGTAATGCTTGGCTCTACCACCTCTACCTCGACGAGGGGAATTTCTCTGCGGTTGCGTGGCTGATGTATGTGGCATCGGTATCATCCCATGCGGCCGTTCGAAAGACGCTGGCATACCAACTGCGAAATGCGGCCCGCGAAGAACTTCTCAAGACCAGGGCCATGATCGACGGAGACGAACTGTATGCCGGCGCACGCGAGGCATTTCACGCCTTGTCGACGCTCCTGGGACAAGATCGATATTTCTTTGGGCACGAGACACCGGGACTCTTCGACGCCAGTGTCTTTGCGTACACGCAGATTCTGCTCGACCGTTCTCTGCCTTGGAAGACGTTGACTTTGGCTGACGCCCTTAGAGAACACGCGAATCTGGTGCAGCATTGTGATCGTCTTGCAGAGGAGTACTTTAGTAGTTGACCTCGATCCAACTTGCGACTTGACAGCCGATCATCTCAGGAGCCGCGAATCTCCTCGAGGCACTCCACTCTTATTCTACGCGTCACCCTTCTTTCGAAAGATGCCTCCAAACCAGACTTGAATGCCAATCCATTTTTGGGACCTTTCACCGAGCTGTGTCGTCAGAGACTCGTCCACCGATCTCTCCTCGATTTCACCCACCACCTCGAACCCGTGCCGCCGCGCCTCGGCTTCCACCTCGGCCACCGTATGGGCATAACTCTTGGGTCGGATCTTCTGCCCTGTTTGAGGATGTACAAAGCCCGCCTGGCTGATGCCACCCATCTGCGAGTGCATGTTGGTGAGAAGAAGGATTCCACCCGGCTTCAGGATCTGCGACACGTGTTGGAAGAAGATGTCGACGGGAACATGCTCGAGCACCAACGTGGAGACCACCGCGTCGGCATGGAGCACATATTCTGGGGGCGCGTGCGACTGCAGCAGATCGAACACTTCCAGCCTGAGCCGGTCGGGAGCGTGGGCCTTGTCTTGCTGAAGCCGGACGCGGGCGAGATCAAGCATCTTCGGGCTGGCATCGAGGCCAATGACCTGGCTCTCGGGGATCGCCAGCAGCGCCGTGGTGTTCCGGCCGGTGCCGCACCCCAAGTCAACCATTCGCCATGGCGGATGGCTGTCGATCAACGATGTCATTCTCGGCACCAGCTGTTTCATCTCGATGGTATCAAGCGCTTGTAGGAAGTTCCCATCCGTATCGTACACCTCGGACCATAGATCGTACGCGGCTGTGGTGTCGAGGTAGCGGACTGGCGGGGACGTGGTATGAGCTGGTGGTGCGTCGGCCATGATGACGTGAATCTCCAATTTACAACACCATCAATGGTATCAGGAATCATGTATAGATTGGATACACTGGTGCGTGCATCGGGGATTATGTAGGTTCGGCCGCCCCCACCGCCTCGACCGTCCGTGGATGGTGACTCACAGCCTGCTTGTGCTGACCCCAACTCGCTGTACATTTCATCCATTTCACATGAAGTCGAACCTCGAGCTTCTTTGAAGTGGCTGAACTCTCATCACTGACACCTGTGCTATGCTGCATTGTCTCCGACCAGACTCTTCATCTACACCGCCAGATCCTGGAACACATCTTCATAATGGCCGGCTGCCACCGCCGCCTGCAAACAAATCACCGCCCTCGCGCAGGTCCTCCACCAGATCCTGGACATTGTTCAAATGTTTCCCCAAGAGTGCCTGCTTTTCTTCGGTCGTCCGCGTCTTGTTGGGCCCGCCGTTCTCCGCGCTGCCATTGACTGTCTCCCGCCGTCTGTCAAACGCGGCGACCAGTTCGCGGCCTCTGCCTCCCAGGATGGCTGTGTTGCTCGCAGACGTCGAGGTCGAAACCCGTGGCTGCGCGGTCTCGGGCATCAGATAAAAGTAGAGGAATTCAACAAGCTTGAGCTTGACTTCGCGCGAGGTGGTGCGGGATTTGAAGAGGGAGGTCACGACGAGAAGACCGTCGGCGGCTTCGAAAGTGCGTGCGTTCTGTGGCCGATCGAGGAGCGACGTGACCAGTGCGAGGAGGGTGGCCGATTGAATGGCTGGGCAGTTGGCCGGGTCCAACAGATCCAGGAAGAGCTGTGATGGTCAGTGGGTGCAGGGAGGCCCTGATGTGACGAGACTTGCGTTCATGTATATTTCCTGGGCGAACAGCTCTCGCGACGGTGGGTGTAACAGCAGGACGCCCTGGATCAGGTCCAGTGTCTGAATGACGAGCAGGTCATTGGTGCCGTTGCTCTCTTTCCCCAGCAACCGCTCCAAGCAGGACACCAGCCGCATCGCGACGTTCCACTGGAACCCTTGCTGGAGTTTGAAAAATTCTCGAAAGGCGGGATCGGCATGCAAGTCGCCCAACTTCTTTAGGGGCAATGCAGGAGATGAACCCAGGGCCAGCATCGAGTGTCTCTTGTTGGCTGCGGTCGCATTCTTGGACAGGCATATTTGCGCGAGTAAGCCTTCCAGTTGGCGTAGACCTTTGCGGATCTTTTGTGGCGAGGGCGATGACAGGTAGTCAAACGAGTGGGAGAGAAGAGTCTCCATTGTATTCTGAAATCGAAAAGTCTGTATTCAATGTGATGGCGATTGAAGCCAGCCCAGCAACCACTCTTTGAATAATGACGGAAAAGGCTAGAGGTAAACATGTGGGGAGGATGTTCTGCCACCGCCCTGGCATATCCCCCTGCCGCCGCCATTCGCTGGATGTGCCCAGGGCAACCAGGACACCCTTAGAGATGCAGCTCCAGTGCTGGGACGCGATAACCTGTAGAGATTGTGTGGCCATAGCTGTCATCGTCCTCGTCACGAGGCCAACCAAGCCGACCTTGAATCTCGGCTGCCTTAGATCAACGTGATCGGCGGGTACAGGCGCCGTGGCGCTTCCCTGGAGCCTGAAGTCATGTAGTTGGCCGATTGCCTGTCGTCATCTTTATTCTTCGATCCGCCACGCTCTCTTTACAGCTTCGATCAATCGAACTGGAAGCACATTCTTCACGATCAGACCTCGCCGTGCTACCGAGTGTACTGATCTCGGTTCCCCTCTGTCACATGTCACGTTGAATCACTGCCTCCCTCCACACGCATGTCGTCTCCCAGCACAGAGAACCCGAAATCGCCCAACGCGATTCCGGCACGATCGAGCTCGGCCGGCTTCGTCCATGGCCCGAATCATCAGCCTTCCAAGCCCGTCCTCAAACCTCTGCCGGAGGATACGTGGATTTCGCCCAAGCACCAGAGCTTGCCACCCATGGGTTCTTCCCCTCCGCTCTCGGATGGCGCCAATGGAATCAGGAGATGGCATTCGAAGAAGAGGTCGGCGCCCGAGAACATCATACCGCGGCGACTCGGAGAGTGGACGGCCCAAAAAGAGAAAATCATCATGGGTCCGTTCGATTATCTCTTTTCACATCCCGGCAAGGACATCCGCACGGCCTTGATCAAGGCGTTCGATGCCTTTCTCCACGTTCCGCCCATATCGCTGGTGGTGATTACCAAGGTCATCGGAATGCTCCACACATCATCGCTGCTCATCGACGACGTCCAGGACAGTAGCATCCTCCGGCGAGGAATCCCCGTCGCGCATAACATATTCGGCACGGCGCAGACCATTAACAGTGCCAACTATGTCTACTTCCTCGCTTTGCAGGAGCTTCTCCGACTCGAGAATCGGGATGAAGCCATGGAGATCTTCACCACCGAACTGCTCAACCTGCATCGCGGCCAGGGGATGGATTTGTACTGGCGGGACACATTGACGTGTCCCACGGAAGACGACTACCTGGAAATGGTGCAGAACAAGACCGGTGGGCTGTTTCGCCTGGCCGTCAAGTTGATGCAGGCCGAGTCTCCGGAGAAGGGCAGGCTCGATTGTGTGCCTCTGGTCAACCTGATGGGATTGGTCTTTCAGATCTGCGACGACTATCTGAACCTGTCGTCAAGCACATACACCAAAAACAAAGGCCTGTGCGAGGACCTGACCGAAGGAAAGTTCTCCTTCCCCATCATCCACTCGATCCGGAGCAACCCGACCAACTTGCAGCTCATCAACATATTGAAGCAAAAGACCCAAGACGAAGAGGTCAAAAAATACGCCGTCCACTATATGGAAGGTACGGGCAGTTTTGAATACACCCGAAACGTCATCCGGGAGTTGAAACTGAAAGCCATGACCCTGATCACCGAAATGGACGGCGGCACCGGCCGGGGCGATGATATTAAGCAGATATTGGACAGAATGGATGTCGAGTGATTTGTTGGGCGTGGCGCGCTGTGGTTCTCACTTATGGCACAGTGGGGTATAATTGTCTCTGTACTGATAATCGATCGGACGGTCTTCGATAAGTAATGCTGGTCCACCGCGGCGGAAGATTCGGAATCGGGCACGTCTGGGTTTACATGTTGCTCTCATCACCCGACTTGTGTAGTTACCGCTAGGGATACCTTGGCTTAGGTTGATGAATGATACGAATAGATGAATCGGTGAAAGTGGTAGAGCTCTGAGAAGTTCGGTCAATGAATGCTTGCTTGAGCAACCGGGTCGACAAGATCTTCATGGCCTGCCTGAGCGATTCTGGATCCGCAACTTCTGAAGTGGGTGGTTTTTCATCCCAAGTTAGGGTGATTCTCGAATCGGCCTCACGGTGAGTTCACACGTGTAAGTCTTCGAGACGAGCCGACCTAGATGCCCCTTTCCGTGACTGCAGCGAAGTCCGAGGGGTACAGCTTTCTTTAGAGAGACCGGCAAGCATTTCCAACCTCCACATCCCGCGAGTGGTCATGACTATCCGAATTGCCTCAGTCAGCCATTCTAGATGGGGCAAAGGGATGTGCCTTGGATCGTGGGCAGAGGGTGATTGAAAATTTTACCCGGCAGGTTGGGGATTCTGAAGCAGGATGATGCCACCGTAGCTGGACCAGTAACCTGCACCCACCAATCTAAACGATTACACCTGTGAGGCGGAGCAGAGACGGTGTAAACATCCGCATGGTTGGGTGGCTTGGCCAAGCAGCCACATGACCACCATCCTAATCATCTTCTCAGCCTCATTCACATCCACGCGTTCAAGCATGGATTGGCACTTGTGTTTGCCATGAGTCACATATGCAAGCCCGACTCCGCCCCGACACTGCCTCTGTGCACAGCAGCGAGACAAGATCTTCCATAATTCGACTCTCTACCCAGGATCTCTATGGACAAGCGAGACAAGATCGACTCTCTACCTAGGACCGCTATACACAGAAGCGAGATAAGATCGACTCTCTGCTAGCCAGGTAATTGTCTGCTTCAAATGTCGGTATTTCAATTCCATAACAACGTAAGGCCAACAGGAAGGAAGATTGGAAGCGACCTGGTTTGCTGTCATTCCAATCTCTGGAGGAGGTATCAGAAAATCTCCGCACAGCGCTCTGGCACGTACACTGACCAAATAGACAGACCTCTTCTCCGGCATACCTCACCTGGCTTTGAAGTGGCACGCGGCGCCACAATTTGCGTCCCATCAGTCAGGCTGCGGCACATCGCCTAGAGTGCCATTTCCAGTATCAGCGGTTCACATTTCATACCATCCGCAATCTAAGCTTCATCCTCTTGCATCTGGAGTCGACGCCGATCCAGCAGCTCAGCATGTTCCGTAGGCGGCAGAATGCGTTCGACGACGTCGTCGGTAAGTAGCAGAGCCGTCGCAGCAACCCAACCGCTCTAACTCGGACCTAGCAAAGGCGACAGACGAGAATCTGACGCCGGAGAACTGGGAGTACATCCTAGATGTCTGTGACAAGGTCTCGGACAGTGATGGTGGAAGCAAGGACGTCGTGGCGGCGATGATAAAGAGGCTGGCACACCGAAACGCAAACGTCCAGCTTTACACGCTGGAGCTTGCCAACTGTCTCACGCAAAATTGTGGACTTCCCATCCACCGGGAACTGGCATCGAGGGGTTTTACCGATGCGCTGCTCCGATTATCGAATGACCGCGTAGGTCTATTGATGTAAGACGGCCGAGGGCCATGCTGACATACGCCAGACGACACATCCACAAGTGAAATCCAAGATTCTGGAACGAATGGAGGAATGGACCAAGACCTTCTCAAACAACACCGAGCTCGGGATCATGGAGCAAGCATATATGCGACTCAAATCGCAGAGCGAGCCCGGAGGAGGCGCGAGTTCGCAATCGGTGCCTTCAGAGACAACGCCCGCCACAGTCTCACACGTGCGCGCGTTGTATGACTTCCAGCCTTCCGAACCGGGCGAACTGCAGTTCCGGGGTGATGTTGTTGTCATTGCTGTGATGGGCATGACAGGCACGGGCAAGAGCAGTTTTATCCAAAAATTGACAGGGACAGAAGGGGCAATCATCGGAGACGGACTCGCCTCGTGTAGGTCCTGCCTCCTTTGTCCATAAGACTTCCCAAATGCTGAAGCCACCATGACACAGTGAGGCCCAGATTCCACGATTTCCAGCATAATGGACGGAGAATAGTCATGATCGATACTCCAGCGGTTGACGACATCTTCCGGACAGACGCCGATGTCCTGCAGGACGTCGCATCTTGCCTAAAGCTCACATACGAATGCGACATGAAGTTGACAGGAATCATCTATCTTCATCGAATCACGGACCTGAGGATAACTCACGATGGAATACGAAGCCTAGCCATGTTCCGCAAGCTGTGTGGATCAGAAGCTATGAAGAATGTGATCCTGGCGACAACCTTCTGGAACCAAGTCGACCCCCAGGAAGCCAAAGCCAAACTCCACAAGTTACAGACCAATCCACTCTTTTGGGCTGAAATGCTGGCTGAAGGCGCTCGCGTGGAAAAGTACGACGATGCGCACGAATCGGCAGTGCGCTTGATTGAGATGTTTATTCCCAAGGATCGTGTCAAGCTCCAGATTCAAAAGGAGATGTGCGACAGAGGTCTCGCCCTCGCAGAGACGCAAGCGGGCCAATACTTGAGCCACGAATTCGTAGAGCAGGAGAAACATCACATAGAAGAGATGGCGATGTTGCCCAAAGAAATGGAAAAAGCCCTAAAGACTCGAGATGATGAGTTACTGAGTGCGGTCCAACGACTTTCAGCCGAGAAAGCTAAGACTATAGTTGAACTGCGAGCGCGACAGGCAGGGTTGAGAAGCGACCATCGGAACGAAATTGGGGCCCTCGAGCAAGACTTCGTCAGGCTAGTGCAGCTTGAGCAACGGGTGAGCATCGATCAAGGCAAACTCAGGGAATGAAAAGCTAAACACCTCAGGAACGAGAAGAGGAAGGGAAGAGGAAGGACCGTGAACATCCGTATTCGTACGAAGCCCGCGGTCATGCACAGGAGACATACGGAACGGATCTGCTACTCCTTGCACGAGCCCAGCCTTGGTCCCCCCTCACTCTCAGCAAGGTGAAGCCGTACGGAAACGAGCCGAGTGGTGATGTCGGAGTTGGATCGTCGATGAGACCGACCAGCATCTACGAGCAGCAATATGACGATGGCACCCGCTCGGAGCCTGATCTGGCGTTGATAGACGATGAAGCGCATAGCAAAACTCTCGACGAAATACTCAACAGGCCGGCCAATAATGAGGAGACTATTTCCACCGTCAACGACGACAACTCTCTGTGGGATTCTTATACCATAATTGACTCCAACACCCAGCCGACGGAAGGCTCAACAGGAGTAACGATGGTTGAAGAATATCCAGACGTAGCCTACAGCGAATATCATGAAGAATTGAGGGCGAACAACGACGAAGGGAGGTTCTACGACGATGACATTATGTCTTTGCCGTCTGATCAACAAGACATTGGCTCACAAACTTCCATGCACAGACCTCCATATATTATCATAGCCGAAGACCGCCTAAGCAGGACTCTCGCTCAAAACGAAGAATTGAAGCCACTTTGTCGCCTTGCGTTATCCAAAATGTCACAAGAAGCCTTCGTCGACAACTTCCGAAGATTATTGAAATCTTTTCACCAGGGCCTTGCTAGTGAGACTACTTCACCACTTGAAAATACGAGCGTCTCCTTCCTTCGGAAAAGGGTAACCCGGACTAGGATTGCTTACAGCATTGCCAATCTGTTGCGACCCGATTCTGAACACGGTCTTTTCTCACCGGAAGACCGAGATCGGCAATTATTTGACAAGGACAAACTACTCGAAGAATGGTTCCGAAGGAACGCGGCGCTTGCGTCCGACCCTGACTCTGGTCTGGATCCTACCTCTTTTCGGGAAGAGAATGAAGACAAGGAAGAAGAGGAAGAAGAGGAAGACGAAGAAGGCCGAGACATAGAGCTCAATTTGCCAAATATCGAACTTATCGAAAAGTTCTTACTAGGTACGGATGCATTCCGGAAGCTGCTGGTTAGCATGCGAGTTTTCATGCTGCCTGCCTCTCTGTCATCCCTCACGCGGATAATCTTGACCATACCAAGCGAACGAATCACTTTTACAGAAGACTATGATCAATCCCTCCTTGACCGGCTCAAAACTCGAGTTGAAGTTATATCTGGAGAAGCTTGGAATTGGTGGCCTTGTGCTCCAGGCAAGCCCAAACTGGCGGAAGGAGATATAAGGATCAATTGGCAATGCGTAGGACTTCCCCGACTAACCTTCAATCGCTTGCATACCACTAACTATCCTCAGCATTGCGGAACATTTCTGTCGGAAGATGTCACCAAAACCCAAGCAGACGAGTACAAAGAGCTGCTTCGATTAAGGGGTCCAAAGGGATACAATGACGACCACTTGTGTTATGAGCTCGGTTCAGCGGAGTGCTTCACTTTCCTTTCTAACGACAATGCCTCGTTTACGGCGACGGTATTAAATGACCATGTTACCTACCCTACCTTATACCTTTGGGAGATGCTCGTCAAAACGGGATATCGGAAACAAATGCAGCTCCTTGGTTGCATCGGAATCATCTTCATCTGCCTGTTCCGCTATTTCTCCATGAGACCTTCAAGAACCCCAGCTCAGCAGAGAGACAACGACTTGGTCGGTTCTAGCACTAGTAAGGATACTACTGAAGCACGGCCCTCCAGACTCTCAAAATCTGTCACAGATGGCGCTGGAAAAAGTTCAACTCACGGCCATTCTGTAGGCTCTTCTTCAACGGACCAGTTCAGTCAAGCAACAGGTGCTGCTTCCCAGCATCAAAGCAACAAAGGCACACCGATAAGTTTACCACCAAAGGCCTGGGTTGGGCAGTCCGGACGCTCAAGCCAAAATGCTGTCTCCAATCAGCAAACCAGCCAAGGGATTACTATCCCTTCAAACCCGATGGCGTGGGTTCTGCTCGGTGTCAGCGGCAGCAGGCAGATATTTGAGATCGCCCACCTCGATACAAAGGCGACGAGGATGCCGCGCGATGGTGATTTCTTCAGGACCTTGAGGAAGGAGTACACCAAGATTAGGGGCTCCTTCAGGCAGTACCTGTCTGTTTGGCAGCTCAATCATTGCGATTTTGTCAAGGTAAGTGCTGGGTGATTAAGACTTGCCTCCATGTGGTAACTTCATTCTAGTTTGAGAGCCCTATGGAAAATTTTGTCATTTCCCGAGGCCAAGGAGTTCCGAACCCGACGCATCCTGACTATGAGTTTTGTCAAACTCGAGACATGCCCCCAATCACCAGACACGAGTTTGAGGTCTGGCTCGCTCCATGCCAGTATCCATGCTGGCGTTCATATCTGGATATATTTGGAGTTCATCGGTGCATTCCTGGCTCTAGGCGCAATATAGCCGTGAAACGAATACCAAAAAAGAAGACGAGATGGTTAGTGCTGAGTCCAAAAGATGAACCTGACCAAGCATGGGGCCTTCAAGCACGGCAGGTTCCGTCATTCTGGAGGATATCGGTCTACGTCTTGCTGTGCCTGCTTGCTCCCTCTGTATTTTGGGGCTGGTGGCTGGGCAAGATGAACCCGACAGACTGGCAAAATGCATCAGTTCCAATGACGATTGCGATAGCGTTGATGGCATTGTTCTTTGCGCAATCTAACCTGGTAAGGAGTCTTAGGGAGGGCATCTAAGCTGTTGTGCAGAACAATACATTCAAGAGTACCATTTCACTAGACTGAGAAAAGACATGGCCGCCCTCAGGTGGCTAGTGCTGGGCTGGGAGATACTCTACTCCAACTCTATCCAGGGATAGGAGTGTTGGTGGTAAGGCGATCACATGACATCTTGCCCATGTGCCCAAACTGAAGCTGAAGACCAAGTTCATCCCCCGCCTGCTCACAGAAGGAGCTCCGGAACTGGTCCGGCATGAAAGAGGGGCAGGCCGGCAAACCTGCTCCATTGACAATTAGGTCTTCCTCTGTTATATCCCCCGCAGCCTCGCGCAATCGGCACAAGATCTTGGACCAGCACGCCTTGCAAGCCAGAATTGAACGGCGAGAGCCGTCCTTGGGCTCGCCATGTTCACAGTGAGTAGGACACATCCCGGCATGAAGCCGAAGCTGATGCAGATGGCAGTCCCGGCATGCCCAAGATCGTTATCGATTGCGCATGCATCGGGCGCGCTCAGTCGACTTGACCAACGAGGAACTCGTCGAAATTCGAGCCGCACAGCGTACATTTGAAGGCGCCTATGTGCGCACCTCTCTGTCTCAATTTTCCTTCGCCCTCGTCGTCCTGAAGATCTTCACCTCTGAATTCTACTCCATTGGCGCACTGTTTGCAGTCTATGGTGCCGGGGTGCTGCTCGTCAGTGCTTACCGACGACAGCAGGGAAACAAACAATTTTTCAGCGAGATCGGTGATGACGGATTAGGGAGGAAGAAATTTCGGACCAGTGGTAATGTCGTCGTCGTGTTGACCGCTTTGAGTATTGCGGCATATATCAGCTTGCTGGTTTTGACCTTGAGGCTGGACTCGAAATAGTCGGACCTTCTCGGTATGCATGCAGAGAGGGGTGTGTTCCGACTGTCATACCTGAACGCCTCTTATTGGGAAAGACAGCATCATAATCCTTCCAGCATGAGCCAACAAGTCACCAGAAGATCCCGCTGAATACCTTGACTGCGCAAGCAATGACCACGCTTGGAGAACTTTGCACGATCACGAGGCGATTTGGTCCGGCATTTGACACGGACTTGACGCAAGATATATCCCACAATGGAACTTTCCAGCAACAAAGCCTGTTCAGGCGATGGATGGCAAGAACAATGCTACACAGGCACAGTTCGGCCTAGAGCCAGAAACTCGATTCATCACTTCCCTTTTTTCCTATCCAAACCATGATTGGTGGACTCCTTCTCGATCACCAGCAATCCTTCCCATAACTATGCCGCTGGAATTAATCCTCGTGGCTAGTCACCACAAGACCTCGTCTGCCTTTCGCTCCGAGCAACAGGCGTGAAGCGGAAGAGTGAAACAGTAAGAGGGCAAATTCTCAAGACAGACTAAGATTGACTAATTGACAACGACAGTCAGGAGAGATGTTCTGTCGTGTCTAGCCGCTAGCAATACCTAGTCCCCTGCAGAGACAGGAGCCCGCCGGAATAGCGCTCATTCTGATCCAGCTTATCAGCATGTCATTCGTCTTCGTCATGTCCCGTGGCGGCGCAAGCAAGTGCTGCTCCGATGCCATACCAATGTCAAGTTAGTCCATCCGGCCGACCGCCATGGTCATGCTGCTCCTGCTCCATCACCTCAATCATGGTCCGATACGCTTCCTCGACTTCGTCCACGTCTGCGCCCAGATCTGCACTTATTTCCCAGTTCTGGGCCCAACTTCCTGCAATCTTACCAGCCTCTGGCTTCTCTGCGCCGCCAGCAACAGTTGCTGCCCTCTCTGCAGCCTCTCGCGCCTCCACGTCCGCAGTGATTCCTCTCCCCCTCGTCGCCCCTTCCACGGCGAGCCGGTCCGCCGCAATGTTCCCTGCATCACTCGCGTGGCCCTTGACCCATACGAAATATGTCCCCTTCTTCAACAAATCCCGCTCCTCAATCTTCTCTCGGATGTCCATCACCAGGTCTTTGTTCTCTACCGGCTTCCCTTTCGCGTTCACCCACCCGTTTCTCTCCCAATTCTTGTACCAATTCGTCACACAGTCTATCGAGTACTTGCTGTCGGTGTAGATTGTGACGTCTCGATGGATGGGCGCAATATCCAGCGCTCTCAAGATCGCCGTCAGCTCTGCTCGCTGATTCGTCTGCTTCGTCCCTTTGAGGGCCTCAGAGACATTTCTGTACACACCCACATGTCAGTTTTTAAGAACGGAGAAGGGCGTCATGGAGAGGCTCTGTTGGGGGTTGATCACGGGTAGTCTTACTTTGGATCCTGCGGTCCGAAGAAAACTCCAACACCCGCCCGTGCCCCTGCTTGTCCATTTTTCAGACTAGAACCGTCGGTGTAGATCCGAAGCATGCTGGGCGGATCACGTTCCCTGCGCATCCTTTTGGTCCTATTCTTCTCTTCCTCCGTCTTGTGGACGATGGTTCCGTCATCTGTCAGTTTGATATTTGGATCGAATCCGTCGTCGGCACCCGGCGGCAACGGCCCTCGGCCCAGTTCATATGGATTACCGTCTTTGTCAATGGGTGGATATGTTCCGTTGAGCACCAAGCCAGGAGCAGAGTTTTGGACGATCAGCCTCTTCGCTTCTTCCTGTGGACTAACGCCTTGTGGGCCGCCATGAACGAGATGTCCCCTCCCTTCCGCGACAAACTTTTCTGCTTCTGCGCGAGTACTGAACTTTTTGTGTCGAGGATTTCTGATTCCACGGATTTGGGCTTGTGCCGAAGGCCAGTCCACATAGACCCCGGGCACCCTGCCATTTTGTACCGCGTAGAACTTTTGCTCGCCGGACTGCGGTTCAGATGGCTGCGTGAGGATCTTTCCATCGATGAATGCCTGTGCTTCGTGAAGCGACTGGAATGCCTTGACTGGCGCTCAGGTTAGCAGGGTGGGATGAAGAAGGCAGATGTTCCCGTACAGAGAGCGCCTTTATGTCCCCGGACCTGTGCCAGACACTCATTCCAGGTCTCGTAGATGCCGGGCCGTTTACCCTCCTTCACAGCGTAAAATTTCCTCTCCGTCGTTCTCTTCCTCTTTGTGCCCGCCACGGTGTTGTTGTGGTTACTCATCCAGTTGGGAGAGACCCGAGAGGCAGAGGTCGTTTCGACTGACTTGACGGGTAGCGCAGGCTGTGCCATGTTTTTTGGCGGAACCAGCCGCAGATCCAGGGCTCCGCGCAGGATTCGGGGGAAGAATGGTCGGCACAGGTTGTCTTGTGAGCGAGTCTGTTGAGGGACAGTTTGATGGTGCCACCAGTGGCAAGTCAGTGCCCTATGGAGACAGTGAACCGGCTCAAAAGCCGATGCAGATTTGCTGAAGCCGTCGGTCGGGTGTCGAAACAGGCTCTGTCAGAACTCCGCGGCGGTCGGTCATGAGCACTGCCGGGGATAAAATGCGAGGAACCGGATGGTGCTGGATTACTCTATACTGGACGGAGGGAAGTACCTGGATATTCGACAATGTGGGCAGCAATTAGCTGGTGCTGGAGCCCAAGGGGTCTGCGGGGTACGGGATCGACTTCATAGCCAACATGGGGGTCCGTCGAGGAGAGCGGTGAATTGCAGCCAATCACAGCGTCAGATTTATGCAATCTCCAAAGCACAACTAGTAAAAGCGAAAGCGAGACTGTGTCAATAATGTAGATCTCTTCATTCTGCAGTCTACTTGGAGATGTTCGAACACAGTACCCATCACACGGTCTTTCTGAGATGCTGCTCTTCATTCGGCTGCTGAGCTCTCGGGTCGCCTTCCACAATCTCCCTGTTCTGCCACGGTGGACCGGGATCCCGTTCGACGGCCTTTGGCACATCAGGCTTCGCAATTTGTTCACTCGCCCATGCTTTGTCCACAGCTATCTCGTCCACAGGACTCTGAGAACGAGCGGGTGGTGTGTCGACAAAGTGAACAGGCCGACTCGGCTCAGGCAAGTTGTCCTGACCAATGTGCCCCATCCCTGATGTCCGTTGTCCGATCCGGAGGGTGGCTTCCTCCGGCTGGCGGTCAAGCTTTCTCCGGCGGCGGACATGGTGTGCTGCAACATGGGGGAAGCGCCGAGTCAAGTGGAAGGACGGCGGCTGATCATTCTCCTGACTTGTGCTGCTTAAAGCCTGCGACATGGTCCGCGGGAGGTGATATCCCAGCTTGCCAAGGGGTACCGACAGACCGTGGACAACGATGCTGCAGATGGCGAGGAACCAGATGACCACGCGCATCACATCCTCGAGATGTGCGGCGTCCTCCCTTACCACTCCGTCGACCGTGATCTGGCGGAGGAAGTCAACGCTCACGTAGAGGTAGAAAATGGCCGAGACCCCAATGGGGCCAAAAAAGCCCACAAAGGCAGCCTGCCGAAATTCCTCGATCTCGGGGATTTGCTTGTGGATCAGAAAAACCATCGGTATACGGCGGAAAAGCAAGATGAGAATGCCGAGGGGGATCAGTCGGGAGATGGGTACGACGTCGTTGACGCGAAAGGACGCCCATGGCGCGATCGCGCCGTACCACATGAAGACGGAAATGTTCAGGAGCATATCGATCGTGGGCTGCAGCGAGTCGTCGGCCGTCTCGACGCGGAACCTGGGCTGTATTAGAGCGGGAGACAGACCTTTATCGAGGTAGTGACTCACCAATCATCCCAGGTAAAGGCATTTCCTGCGACAAAGCAGGCGAGGACATCATCGGAGCCAATCATGCCACAGGTGCCCGTAATAAACAAGGCAAGAGTGATGGCAAAGACCAAAAAGCTTTCTCGATCGACAAACTTGCGTTCTTCGGCGTAGTGCAAGAGCTCCTTCGCAATCCAACCGACGGCGATACCGTACACGACGCTGAGCAAGATCGTATATCCCCAAGTCTCGCCGAACCAATATCCCATGGCTTTGGCAGCGCCGCCTGTTTGGCCGGCCCCGCCGTCCTGGGTGTATTTTATCAAGTAGAGCGCCAGGAACAGGAAGGGATAGCCAAGGCCGTCGTTGGCACCGGACTCGGCGATGATGATCTTCTGCAACGGCTTGGGGATGTTGGCGTCGGCAAATTTGCCCTTGACAATCGAGTTTGACAGCACCGGATCTGTTGGTGTCACACACGCGCCACAGGCCAGCGCGTGTAGGAAGCTCAGATGCGGGACCATGGCCCAGATGAGCAGACTCGCACTCAGCCACATGATCGTCATCCCGGGACCCAGGAGCAGGGCCAGGGTCTTCCATTCGGTGTATAGATAGCGACTCGGGAGCTGGACACCGGCCAGGACCAGTTGGACGCCCAGCACCAGCCGGGAGAAGTACAGGGTGATCGAGTCCAGATTCTCCGGTATCCCGCCCGCGTACTCTAGTGGTTTGATGAAATTGGTGGCATGAGGAGAAAAAATCACGCCTGCCACCAAGGAAATAACTGTGATGCCGTGTATCAGCCTGAGCGATTCCGAGCCGGGGCGTGAGACGTACGGGCTTCAGAAAGGTAGAACCGCTCCTTGAAGAGATAACTCACAAGGCCAAACGTCGTGATAAATCCGCCGAGCACGGCGCATACAATGTTGAAATTTGAGATGATGAGCGTCGGCATCTTGGGCAGTGATACTTTACCTGTTGGTTGTCTGCGATTTCCGAGTCAAGCGCACTCAGCTTGCTCTTCGAAAGTCTTGATTCCCGAGGGTGCGACTTTGCTTTTGTTACTAGAAGGTAAACAGAAAGCTATCCGCCCCAGTAAATGTTATTGGCACATGGCATTCCGCGCGCAAAATCGATACGACAGAAGCCGCGAATTGGACATACAATCGTGACCGTGTCGGACCAGAACCATTGACAAAGCACACAGATGAGTCGGGGAGAAAGTACTTGATGATGATTGCTCAAAGTCGTGAACTCGATGAGTTCGTCTCGGGGTCGACGAGATGGATAAAAGGCTTGGAGAGAAAATTATCCTGCTGGAAGAGTCGTTCCCGACAAGGCTCGGCACACTCTCGGGGCTCCACACAGCACTAGAGACCACTACACGTGTACTATCTGAGAACTTTGGTGAAGCCAAGAGTGAGGCATCTCTCAGATTAAACGATGACGACCAAACTGGATGCCGTTCTAGATCTCTAGACGAAAAGGGTGGGAGAATGCACAGCTCCGTAGGTGAGATACAATAGGGCCGGTCTCCAGTCGCCACTCCCAGCCGCCGCCAACGCCTTCGCTAATGCACAATCCCACAACCACCGAGCCTGAGACTACAGTCGAGCATTGAATCCATGCTCCAGGCTGCTGCCTGCAGATGTTCAAATCAGGCCAAAGTGTAGTCGACACAGTTGACGCCACGAAAAGTACACCAAACCCATTGACACGATATATTTGCCACGCCAACCAAAAGGAAACTCAAAGGAGAAGAGAGGATCCCGTTTGTGGATCAACAGCTCGCCTCATGTGGTAATCAGGCTCATGCCGGAATTCGTCCGTCTCGGGATCCCATCGGTAGGCACAGAAGTCGACGCCATACGGTCGCTGTGATGATGTTAGCGGAGTCAAAAGAAGTAGTGGACCCGATGCTCACCGGTTCGAGGCTGTACACGACTCCAAGAGGGACATCCAGGTCGCTGATATCTTCCTGTTTCAGCCCCATAAAGTATGCGAGAAGAACTCGGGTGATGCTGCGGTGGCCAATGATGAGGACATGGTCTGTCATGCGCTCAATCTCCAAGATCACTTTGCCGAGCCGGTTGATGACGTCCAGGTATCCTTCGCCACCGGGACCAGGATATCGATAATGGAGTTTGTTCTGCTGTCGAAATTCGTACTCTTGCTTGAATTGGATTTTGATCTGTTCGTACGTCATACCTTCCATGTAACCAGCATTGAGCTCGTCAAGCATCTTCATCTGTTTCAGGTCGTAGTCATCTTCGTTGAAGAATTGAGCGGTCTCGATGCTCCGCTTCAGCATGCTGGTCCAAACACAGAAGTTTCGGGCCTGGTTTACCGCCGAGGACAGCTCCGGGTTGGGCGGTGTCGAGTCACCGGCGTGAGGAGGGAAGTGAGTGGTGGCCTGCTTCTCGATTTGACGTTGTTCGTACGCCGTCCACTGCTCACCGATAAACCGGGTCAAGGCTTTGGCAAATTTCAGTCCGGCCGAACTCAACGAGCTGTCACCTCCAATCTTGCCGCTCACGTTGTCCATGGACTCGCCATGCCGAGTGAGCCAGATCTGTCGGGGAGCCAGGTTGAAGTTCATCAGATAGCCGACCGTCTGGATGGACAAGAATCCTTGCACTTGATAGCTCACCATTTTGCGGCCGACGTCGATCATGGAGCAGTAGGACATGTTATGCCGTTCCTCGAAAGCACCCAGCATTTGGTACGATTTCTCGTATTGCTCCACTCGCTTCTGAAAGTCCTTCAACGCGGCGACGGGGTCCTTGCCTTTGTAGTCGGGACCAGACAGTTTGAGACGCATATTGGATTCCAGCAGCTTCTGATCCTGACACCGGGATTCGAGAAAGAGAACGTTGATGTTCGAGTCGCGCTCCCGAATGTGCTTCATCAAGGACATCCGACGTTCTTGGGTGTTGTTGGTGGCATCCAAGATTCCGACCGAGCCTCCCTCTTCCAAGACGTACTTGAGCAACTCGTCGAGGGCTTGGTGCGCCACTTGCTCTCTCAACTGTTTGGCCATGATATTGTTGGGATCAAAGAACGACGCTGATTGATCGATCGGCGCGGGCGCCGGGAGCAAGTGAGGCGGATGCCCCTCGTCTTTGGGGAGGTCGCCGTTCATCTGGATGGGTGATATCCGCTCTGTCGACGTGGACAGCACATTGGGCTCGTCATTGACCCGGATTTCGGTGGCCACCGCGGGAGGTGGCAGAGGTTCGCCATGAGGGATGATGCTATCCCGCCCGCCTGGGGCCACGCTCATACGACGAACAGACTCTTGCAGTGTCCCGATGCTCCGATCTGGTATCGGTGGACCAACGCCGGCCGCGACTCTTCGACGGTCTCCCACGTTGAAGATCCTGGTCGGATGCTGCAGCCAATTCAGGTATCTGGCAATCTTTTTGACAATATAGCTCTTGCCCCGGGCCGGCAGACCGACCATGATGATGACGAGCTTTGCACCCACATCTCGTTCCGAAATGCGACCGTCCGGGGATGCTTTCGACCTGGTGAGTCCTGGAATGTCCAGCGTCGTGGCTCTGACCTTGGGTGTGCCGGATCCGGACACAGGGCCACTGCCACGAGCTTGTCTATGGGGAGCTCGGTCAGGATCCATCATATCAATCAGACGGGGAGATTCTCTGGCTTACATCTGAGGACTGGTCGGCGCACTCGGTAGAGGCGTGTCCGTCAAAGCTCCGCCGGGCACGGTCGCCGTCGGATAAGGGTGAGAAGGCGGCAACTTGTTCGTCGAACTGGGCACAGCTCTTCCAAACGCCGTCTTTACGGGAGGCATCAGAGTCGAGTGGTGAGCGACATGGTGAGGACAGCCTTCTGGCTCCTGTCCGGGGCATGACTGGGCGCTACTCATGACCGCGACACGCGCGAGATCCGAATACTGCTGCTCGTTCGGCCGTCGGCCTGGCATGTAGCCATGACTCGAAGGGGGTGGATTCAATCTTGCACTTTCCAACGGAGACATTCAACAAGAATGCAAAGGAGAAACAATGTTGATGGCAAGCACTCGATCAAGAGACAGACTTTTTTGTGAAACTTCAGCTGCGTGGCGGCCCTATGTTGGGTGACGTCGGCAGTCTCAGTCAGTGACCAGGGGTCCCAGGCACCTTGGACCGGACGTATTCCCTGTTAGATCTTCCCCGATTGCCCCAATAGTGTGACCATCCACGTGCTATTGGATATCACAGATGTGACTCAGGATAGAGTCGGGTTGACCACCTCTCTGACTGGAGCCGCAACTCCGTCACCTGGAACATATACTGATCATATCACCCCACAGGGGCGATGCGATCGATTTGCCATCGGATATTGCACCCCAGCGCTGGAGCCTGACCACGTCGGGCTCCGAAATGCGCCAATGAGCAGCGCGTCGGTCGCCACGGGTTGCTAGCCCGCCGATTTTCGACTGTCAAATCACCGGTCTGAGAGGCTGGTGATAGCCCCTGGCTGGCGCCTGGGCGTCGGGTGGCATTATATGGTAAATCTGAAAATCAACACCAGCGTCACTCCACCAACGCCTTGCAATATGTGGTGTAAAGGACAAAGAAGAATGAAAGGCTGCCTCACGATGGCCCTGGGTGTTCTCGCGCCTCTCGCTCTTTTTGCTGACGGCTCAGCGCCGCCCGGGCCAGGATCTCTCTTCGACTCAGGCCCGCCTCACCCTCGGCGTCCTTGGACCTGCCCAGCACAAAATCGCCTCCGGTCCAGCCGCCACTGTCCGCGTGCTCTGCATCCTCGCCCTGATCTTCTGGGTTGTAGAATTCCTGGCTGGACAGTCGATGGCCACCGTGCTTCCAATCATTCCTTTCGACTTCTTGCTCGATCTCGCGAGTCAGGTTCCAGAAATTGCGGTCATGCTCGCCCCATCTAGCTCTGTTAGTGTATGTTGGCGGGGGAATGTTCCTCAGATACTTACACATTGTGGGAAAGTTCGTGGCACAACGTCTTCCTGATCACCTTGTAATCTCTGTACCCGTCATATCGATCCGTGCGGAGCCTCAGCTCAATGACTTCGCCCCTATTCCTGTTTAAACCCAACGTTCTCGACTCGTGTGTGGTATGTTCGGCAGGATTCATCTCGGTGAGCAGGCCCACACTGAATTTGTGCTTGCGCATCGAAGCTTTGATGCCGGGGTCGTTGGCCAGCCGCTCCAAGAACCTCCTGCTTTTTTCAGGGTTGGGCAAGTATGGCAGAGGTTCGATCGCGTGGAAGGTGTACATGCTTTCCTCCTGGATCTTCTTCCAGTCGCGATGCTTGGATGCCGCTGCCGTCTTGACATTACTCGGTCGGACTGTCGCTCGGCTCGCTGCACCCATATCATCCATCTTCTTGACTTCGGTGGTCGGACTGCCGACCAGCTTGATGCGCGTTGTTGGGGTCAGGAAGTCGCCGAGTCTCCGATCCGGAAACGGGTACTTCATGAAGCCGGGCTTGGGGAGGAAGAAGAGGGATACACGTTCAACGTCGGCGCCGATGGTTTCGGCGCATCTCGCCGCCAGACCTTGAACGGTCTCATCTGCGATCTCGTCGAATTCGAGCGTCTCGTCCCGATACTGGATCTTCATGTTCGGCCACGTTTTGGTTGCGATTGCGATGGGCGGACAGTCACCGACACCTGCGCTACTCGTAGACTATGTACCAAGGTAGAGGAATCGACAGGTGGACGGAGGCCGAAAGGCGGATGGCATGTTCTTCAACCTTCGATGAGCATACAGCTTGGTCAGCGCAGGCACACGCCCTCTGACGCAGCCACCAGACTAATGCAGGGCGCAGCGGGCCGAGCCTAGACCCCGACCCGATGGCCTTGTGTGGCTGAGCCAGTCCAGGGTGGAAGCATCTTGCCATTCTAATTAGACAAATATGCTGGAACACCAAGCTCGAGTCAGATTGACACCTCCTATCTCTCTTGGTCGGACCCCGTTTGACACAGGAACGACCATGACATCATCACTGCCAGGTTCGTAGAGCATTTCTGTGGTCTGAATGGCCCTGGGAGATGGAAGTGTCGCTACTCGTGGAGGAAGGAGAGGTCTGCTGCCGGTCAGCATGCTAATCCGGCGATGCCGAAGCTGAGACAGCTCGAGCTGGTAAACTCTTCCTAGATGTCGAGAAAGTTATGTGCACAAGCCTGAGAACTGAAGCCCTGAAGGACGAAGGCTGCGATAGACACGAATAGAAAGGTCTGTATGAATCTCCTTGTTTTGTTAGACTATAGTCTGCAGTCAAAATGTCCACTAGTTTTTGATTTCTATTCTATCTTCATGCACAGCACAGCAGCTGCGCCTCTGCCTGATTAGATGCAGATGTCCAATACCGAACGAGGCTGAAGACGAGAGCCCCTAGGCGCATGGACCCGTCATGCCCATTGATCCGGCCGGCTGCCCACCCAGTAGATGGCCTGTCATGCCGCTCCGTTGCTCCCATGGCAGCACTGACCGTCGGTGTTTCTGCCCACCTCGACGCTGGCCTGGTTCTTCACTCCCGGCACGTCCAAGGCCGGGTTCCTTTCAAAGAAGTCGGCTGGCCGCAAGTGAATCTCAATCTTCTCAATCGGCATCACTGGCCAATCTTCCACACGGGGATTATGGGTCAGCCCAAACACACTCCATACCACCACATCGGCGTTCTCCACCGGGTCGTCACGCGCAGCGGCATCCGCGACGCCTCCAATTTCTTTCTGAGACTGATTGGTGAACTCGCCTCCTGCGAATAGCTCGCCGTCTCGATACTTGGTGACCCAGACGTGGTGGCGGGCAAAGGCAGCCCGTTGTGCCACAATACTCTTCGGATCGGCCAAAAGAGGCTGTGTCGCCAAGGGGGTAAATTTGTACGACACCGGTCGTTGGGAGACCGGGTTCAGTTTATTCGTGTTCGCCATCTTGATGGTCAGATTGGTCAATGGAGAGGCGTCGAGGAACGTTGATTTGGTGATCGGCTCGCGAACGACTTGGTACGCATTGCCGTGTGGGTTGGTTTTGGGATTCATTGGGATGGGTAAAGACTCCTCCTTCAAGATGGTGTTTGCATGGCCGTCGATCGCAGGATCGATACGGAGGGCAAAGACATGCTGATGATTCTGCGCCAACGCACCCGGGGAAACGACGTTTCCATACGGGCTGATCTTGCCGGGATCAATATTGACGACAGAGACGATGCCAGTGGCCCGGGTCTCCACCGTGATGCTAAAGGATGATCAGCAAATGCGTCCACGACGGTCGGACAGATGGACTCTTACCCTCCAGCTTGGTCGAACTTGTACGCAAAAATGTATTCATAGTTGGCCAAGGTGATGATGAATTGGACCACCAGTTCTCGATATCTGGTGACGACAGCCCTGTTGGTTCGGAAATTGGTGTGCTTCCATCCAATGCCGTTGTCTTGTTCGTGGATACAGACCACGTTCTTGGAGACGGCTGGCTTGCCTTCCGGGTCGACCAGCATTGCGTCGACGTATTTGATCACGCCGAGACAGTCGCAACCGAGCGCGAGATTGTTGGCAGCTCTCCCGGCCCCGGCGTCGCCGAAATCGAACGCTTGCTTCCGGTGAAACGGGGCGCGGGGATCGGCGTAAGGAACGGTCATCTCGGACACGCTCAACCTGTACAGCACGCTTCTGCCCTCATAATGAATATCATGCAGGACCGCACACTCCCGTGGAGTGAAGCTACGAATCCATCAGTCTGGGCCGATTAGCAACAGGAGTGACCCAACGTACCCCACTCGGAATCTCCATTTTTGCCATTCGATGAGTGAGTCGTTGCTGACCGTGAACGATGGTCCTTCCGGTTGGATCACATTCAACGGTTTCACGTCCGTTCGAAGTGGAGTGTCCAGCAGCTCCGGAACGTATTCGGCAGGCCGACAATGCTCCAGAGGGTTTTTGGGCCCGGTTCCGTACAGCAGCCCGTCCTCCGTGCCACCGGTTGCCAGTCGGTCGATGCGGACAATCTCCCTTGTGTACGTGTCCATCACAGGGATGATGGGAAGAGGAAAGGAATAATGATTGCTGTCTGGATTGTCGTTCCGCAATTTCGCAAAGCAGAGACCCTGAGTATATCTGAGGGTGAATGGGTTAGATTGTCGACGATGAGGGCAGCAATGCACATAGAGTCGAAAACGACACTTACCTGGGCGTCACTTCACCGGGGTCTGGGCCACCATATGGCCATGGATCAATCGCGACCTCGAACTTCGCATCCAAGTTGAGATCCTTCACCGCCTGCTTGAACACCTCCGACTCGAAGCAGGTCTCGCTGAACTCTCTGAACTCGTCCGCGGTCAACGCCTGCTGGGAGGTCTTGTCCACTTTGCGCTGATGGACTTCCTTTCCGGTGGCAAGGTCGATGATAGACTCCAGGTATTCATGGCTCCTATCTTCATTTACAACGTCATATTGCACCATGGCCTGACGTGCAGGGCGTGGAGTATCCGCCGAGAGAGTGCCAGCATGCTCAGCGGCAAGGAATTTGACGAGATCGGCCTTTGGAGGCTCGGCCGTGAAGATGTTGCGGAAGAAGATCAAAGCCTTCCGAGCTTGCAGGATGCCTTCTCGAGCGATGTCGACCTCCTCACTGCTGAGCTGATCCAAAGGGTGTTTCTGGACCAGTTTCGGCACCGGAGGTCTCTCGGACGCAACCTTACTTTCTACTCCGGGAGCCATGATTCCTGCTGGAGTAGAGAGGGGATTTTTTCCGTAATCTCACAACACAACGGGGACAAGAGAAAAAAAGAAGGGAGAGGAAAATTCCCTACCAAGTGAATGAGAAGCGGGTTTGAGCTACAAATCGCATTATATATGGGTCTGCCATAAACGATAAGGCAGGCAGCGACGAATGGTCGTGAATCGCGCTCTTCTGACGTCGCCCAAATATAGCGTTGGCTGAGGGTTTCTGACTGGTTGGACCGGCAAACTTGCCAGGAGGCATCTAACCTCGTTATGGAAGGTTGTCCCGAAAATCACCGGCCATTGGTCCAGTCTACAAGCAACTCGCACGAGGTTCGGCCGGCTTTCAATCATTTCCGAACAGTGCGCTCGGCCAGTGCACAGGAAGAGGTGATATGTTGACCAGGAATCCAGACACAACAGGTATGTGAGATTGGTGCTAAACGCATTTGTCGTCATGACTCATGGAAACTCCTCATCCTCGTCAGTCCAGAACTCTGCATCAAGGAGTTCGGCGTCAAGGCCGCCGCTGGGACTCGATGTCCGGTGCTCCTCAGATGCTGACATGACGCCTTGGGCGGCAATCTCGTATCCAACCAGCGGGATGGTTGGTTCGACCCAAGGGGCAAACACGACGCCGAGTGATCTCTTTTTCTTCTTGTCCTTCCAAATGTTTCCGCCTCGATAGTCCGGTGGCTGGCATCGTTCACTCTCCATCTTCAGGACAATTCGAGCAGATATCTGATTTGCCCACGCAAGCCCTAGCGTCGGATTCTTCAGCTCCTCGTGCCGTGCACCTGGTTGATCACCCCAGCCGGTGAAAAAGCGCTGCTGGTGATCCAGACTGAGGATTTCTGCTCGTCGAGCGGAAATCGCCGCCGGCATCGGCGACTTGTGTGGTATCGGTGAGGACGAAACCACGGGCGATGAGGATCTCAGACGGCTCATCGTGTCCTTCATAAGAGTGTCGTCGATGCGATCAGAGACTTGATTCACCACGACAATCGCCAGCTGGTTTTCAACCGCAATGCGTCTCAGCATGCTCCCCAGTTTCGCGAGCTCCGTGGCTCTATCTGCCAGGCCCGCGGCCGTTCGTGTCTCATGTTCGGCGCGGAAGTTCGCGGCGACCGAGTCCAGCACGACGAGTCCGACGTTGAATCGCTGAACAGCAATGGGCAGCTGGTATTGAATGATGTGCTCTTGAGCTTCCAGATCGTTGGTCGAAATCGTGTGTACATGATCGAGAGACGGACGATCCGAAGGAGGGAGTGCTGCATAGGCCGGGTGCGAAGCTAGGATTTGATGCAGACGCGTCGTATTGAGCCCAGATTCCGTAGAGAGGTATATTGCGCCTTTCCCTCGTCCTCTTGGTGGCGGGAGTTGAACCGATAGCAGAAGGCCAAGGACGAACTGGGTCTTCCCAACAGCGCTGGAGCGTGTCAGCCAATGACCACGATCACGTAGTCATGATCCGTACCTTTCTCCCACAATTTCCGTGATATATCCCGGTGGAAGACCGCCTCCTATAGCCTCGTCAATGACGGGATCGAGGGTCTTGACGAGGTCTTCAGACGTCCTGTCACCGGTATCCTCGTATCTGTTCGCCTTGCCAGTCGGTCCCCCCGGCTGGCGACTTGTATCTTGCTCTTGTCCTCTCATTCCCAACTCTCTCTGAAGGCCTCGCACAACGTCTTCGACAAGCCGGCGAACGTCCAGCAGAGGGAGGGGGCACTTTCGCGCGACCTCAATCGGGTCGAGGGAGATAAGATCGGCAACAGTAATGTCATTTTTCTCCAGGGAATGAACCAAGTGAGTGTATGGCTTAATGTTGAAGTCTGGAAAAAAGTCGTGGAGGTCAGTCATTTGTACGAGAGGGCTTCTTTGGTGCTGCCGACGCCATTGTCCACGGCTCAGGAAGTGTATCGTTCCTCCCCACAGTTGCTGGGGGGAAAGGCAAACCGGCAGGCAGCAGCTCTGACATTCATGAAAGTGAGTTACGAGCCATCATCCTCTGCTGTGAGCCGAGACATGTGTCTTGGTGACCTGAGAAGCCGAAATCTAGGCTCACTGTGCGCGCCCGTTTGTCACGTGACACGTTGGCCAGGTTGGCCCCTGCCAGCCAAATTATTTGGACCATCTCGCAACATCTCCAGCCATTGCACCAAGCTGTGGCATGGACCAAATTTATGTCAGTATGAGCGCGGCTTTATTGCATTAGGTGGGCCTACATCTATTGCAACGCTTGAACGGGAAGATGTCAAGAAGAGGAGATGGAAGGAACTCGTGTGATGATTCAGTCTATGGAGGGAAATGAAGTCTTTACATGCAGGAGGCAGGGGTTCTAGCTGCATAAACTTAAAGACCTCCTTTACCTCCATAGACTCAATCTGTACACGAGTCTTCAACCCTCCATCCACCATTTGACAGAAGATCTCCGTCCTCGAACTCGTCGATGAAGGCGCAGAGGCACCATCCCGCCACACGCAACAAAGACGTGCCTCTAAAAATATAATGCTCTGTCAGAAGTGGTAAATAGGGCGGCACATTACTGTATGGCAACTGGTCAAACTAAATCGCTGGTGCCTAGGACGAGACCTTTGTGCCGATTTCTCCACACCCATCACGTAAAGGACGAGTATCTGAACGGGTTTGGAATTCTACCACTCCTCCTACACGCCTAGACCTACCTGTCCCTGGTCCAACTGCCGCGGTGTTCATCTATCTGCCAGGGTTATGGTCTTCACGACTCTTCCCTGCCTGCCGCAACGCTTAACGGCGTATCACCATCGAGCTGCAAAATGAGCATATAGTATTCCCGCTACAGCTTCTTCAGTCTTCAACTGCGGTTATCGTGGACGAACTCCTTGACGATCCAACTTGAACTTCTAGGCTTATACGTCGTGTTGTCTAGTGAATCTCTGAGCAGCGTTGCAGCCTTTGTATCTCACTCATCAACTGTGAATATGAAGAGATCTATATTCCTTCAACCAAATGGCCGAGGTTTCACAGCTGGTTCTTGTCAACAGGAACGGGGCTGGCATCTGGAACTTGCTACCTTTGAAACCCTTCCAATTCTCTGATGGCTAAAGAGATCGGTACTAACGTCACGCAAATGGCCCATACCATCAGCGTCCTCATGGGTATTGCCGGAATTCTGACTACACCACTCGCCCGGATCTACGGCAAAAGGCCTGGGAAGGACTTGTCGGCAGTCGAATGAGACATTGTCCCGCTGACCGACGTTTCACTAGTTTTATTGGGGCTCAATATTGTCGCCATTATTGGCTACGGCGTGTTGCTATCCAACCCCGACAAGCTGCCATACATATATGCAGGTCGGGCGCTTTACGGAGCCGGTGTCAGCGGTTGAGAATACCTCGTCAGTTCTAGCGTCGGCGATTTGTTCTTTGTTCACAAACGGGGGATTCACCTGGCCCTGTGGCATTTTGGCCTTGCGGGCGGAAATTCGCTGGGAAGTCATCGCATCTCAGGTCGTCCAAGGGCAAAGCTATATTTGGGCGTTCCGTTATGCGTACGTACAATCCCCAGGACCGTTCTGTGTCCGGATACCGCTCACCAGAATTGTGTCGCAGAGTCATCTTCGTCAGTGGATACACGGTTCTCATGTTCTTTCTCTGTCCAGAGACGACGTACAATCGATCCAAGAGGTACGACACCGATGTCCGCGAGACTCTGGCAGGAGAATCCGACTCGGAGTCGACAGATGGCGAGCCGGCAGCGAACGAGAAGCATCTCGTCGCCGTCGACGTCACGGAGCCGGACGCCACCGTTGAGCGAAAGATATCGTACTGGCAGTTGCTCAAGGTCTACAATGGACGCTTCAGCAACGAAAAATATGTGAGAGCAGTCATCTCACCTTTCGCCACGTTCATGCTTCCGGGCATCTCTTGGGCGGCGTACACCTATGGCTGCTCGGTGGCCTTCTCTGATGCCCTGTCCGTTTGCCTCTCCCAAATTTTCACCAAACCGCCGTACAACTTCTTCACCAGTTCTGTCGGACTGACCATCCTCTTGCTCTTTGCTGCAAATATCATTGGCAACTTCGTCCCCGGGCCCGTGTCCGATTGGATTGTGACCTCCATGTCGAGCGAGAATAACGGCGTCTATGAGCCAGAATTCAGAAACATCCTTTCCATACCAGCGCTAATCACTGGACTCGCTGGATATTGGGAATTCGGCCTCGCCATTCATCATCGTGTGCACTGGTTTGTGCCGGTGTTTCTTTTCGCCCTTGCCGGCTTCTCTGGGTCAATCCTGTCACTAATCTCGAACACCTACCTCCTGGACTGCCACCGAAAATATGCCCAAGATGGATACGCAGCGGTGACGCTGGTGAAGGCCGTTATGACCTTTGCAATTACCTTCTTTGTCAACTCTTGGCTCCTCAATTCCGGCCCGGTCCAGGTCTTCTTCGTGATCGGCACCATCCATGGTATTGGCTGTATCTGGGGAATTGTCCTGTATATCTTCGGAAAGAGGGTCAGTCTCCTTGGACCTGACTCGTCATCAGTTTCACTAACAGATATGTTTAGATTCACCTCGCCGTTCATAAGAACAAATCTATCCAGGGTTCGCTTCGGGAATTCGGGAATGCTGATTGATATAAGACGTGTACTACAAAGAGCCCAAGGGAAATGATGGCGAGGAATGCTCCTGAGCTGGTCGGCGATAGGCATTCTTCCCTCATTTAGTCGACCCCTCTTTAAGGAAGCTGTCTGTATTCTTCATGGCGTTCTAATGTAGTTCCAGCAGATGAGTCGCCTCGGGTGATTGGCGTTGCAATACGTTGGAATAGCGCGATCTGCTCAGGGTTCCAATAAACCAACCATTCCTCCCTCTGTGGATGACCTGAACATCCAAGCGGTGTAAATAAAAGGAATTTTGCTTCATACATGTCTGCCACTAGTCATACCATTGACAGATCGACGCCTTGGTGGACGAGTCTGTTAACCCTGCAAGCACGTGCTCAATCGGCCTGTGACTACAGTGGGGCCGAGATCTTACGTGCTCAGCCGTTGCAGGCTCCTGTGGAATGGTTACATTGATCCGTTCGAGAGCGTATGGTCCTAATCCCTGCAGCACGATTGAAAACATTACCTCATAGATTTAGTCAGGCACCAACATTCCAGGCAGATATAATTCAAATCCCCCCTCTGCGGTCTTCCGAACCCAGATCACCTCCCTGGTCATGTCGGACAGGGTTGAGACCATGAGCACCGTCGCGCCAGGGCTTTCTGATGTGACGGCCCAGCCTAGCCAGCCGCCGGAACAGCTCGAGCTGGAAGCCAATGACGCAACCGAGGACGAAAGCAATTATCCGACAGGACCAAAAGTCGTGGCGGTCATGGCGTCCTTGATGACTTCGATCGTGCTGGTCGGTTTGGTAAGCTTTCAAGCAGTCTTGTATTGGAATGTTTCTGACACTACTTGTAGGATGGTTCAATCTTAGCGACAGCCATCCCCACGATCACAGACTACTTCAAAACCGTTGCTGATATTGGCTGGTATTCGTCTGCAATGTACACTCTGTTCGGTAACACTGGACAGTGAATCATGCTGACCCCAGTTTTAGTCGCCTAACGTCATGCTCTTTTTACTTCATGTCTGTATCGCCGTCCATGGTCCTCGGACTCGGCTGACCGCTCTAGGTTCGGAAAGCTCTACACCGTATATTCAGTGAAACTCGTGTATATCGCATGTTTGGCCATATATGGAGCTGGCTCCTTGCTCGCCACAGTCGCACCAACTTCGAGTACACTCGTCGTCGGCAGAGCGATATCCGGTCTCGGATGCAGCGGGATAATTACAGGTACGTTCCTGATCATTACACAATGCTTTCCGCTCCGGCGAAGGCCTCTTATCGGGAGCATTGTGGGGGCGACTGAGATGATTGCGTCGGTCAGCGGTCCTATGCTTGGCGGTGTCCTTTGCGATGCCTTTTCCTGGCGCGCATGCTTTGGCATCAGCTTGCCCTTGGTCGCCATTTCTATCGCGATAATGGCCTTCCTATTCCAGGACCCACTGCCAAATCCTGACCGCAATTTGTCGTTCAAAGACAAGTTTGCAAAACTGGACGTCCTGGGCACAGTCTTTCTCGTTCCGTCAATCACATGTTTGTTGCTCGCTTTGCAATGGGGTGGTCTCACATTTGGATGGGTCAACGCTCGCATTATCGTCCTGTTTGTGGTATTTGCCATACTCTTGGCTGCCTTTTCCTGGCTACAGCATCGCCGGCAAGACAAAGCTACGATTCCTCTACGCATCCTGAGGCAGCGAAGTATCCTGGGAGGGGCATGGGTCGCGGCCTGCTGCAACTCATGTCTGGCCGTTGTCGAGTACTACATGGCGATATACCTCCAGGCGGTTAAAGGTTACTCGGCCGCTCAATCGGGTATTTTGTCTTTGCCGCAGATCGCAGGCTTGACCGTGGCTGGTCTTTCTGCAGGAATTGCAACAACCTGGATGGGATACTATATGCGTAAGCGTGGCATCAAATTTCCTGCTCCCTTGTCCCGTTGAGCTTCCCTGACCATGAACAGCATTTGTATTTCTGACCAGTGTCCTGGCCCCTGTCGCTACCGGCTCCTGTCAACCCTCAAGGTCAGCACAAATCTCGCCCGTCTCATCTGCTACCAAGGCCTGCTCGGTTTTGGTATTGGAGCAGGAATCCAAGGTCCGCAAGTCGCCGCCCAAACCGTTCTGAAACCGACTGAGGTCTCTATTGGCCTGGCGGTGGTCATATTTGCCCAGGGAATGGGTCCGGCCATATTCTTATCTGCGGCATCGACCATCTTCAACAACCGCCTCGGAGCGGAAGTTGCCCAGTATGTACCCGGAACGAACGCGACGTCGTTGGCGAACATGGGCCTGTCAGACATTAAGGGGCAGATTGGAGGCGACCGATTAGAGCAGGTCCTAACGGGCTACGACCATGCTGTCATACAGACCTTGTACCTGCCCGTGGCATTGGCGGTTTGACAGTCTTTGGCGCCTTGGGCATGGAATGGCGATCCGTCAAGAAGAAGCAGCAGTGAAGGGCCGGAATGTGAAGTGTCAAGATTGTCTCATCTGCAATCCAGCCACTATCTGCTGTCGAGTTATATCAGCAACTCCGAGCAATAGCTACGAAGTACCGACTGTGCAAAGAGGGGGATCTAGGCTTAATGTTGAAACAGAAGGACTATTACAGCCTCATCAGATATCGTCCTATCGATAGGAGCAACCAGAGACAATTATGCGCTTATTAGCGGCCTTTGATATCCATGGAGAGAAATATCGCACTCTAACAAGGAATGATACGATGAGGATGAAGGGATGACTACAGGTCGAACTCTACCGCAAATATTCTTCGTCTCTGAGGCTTACAGCTGATTCGGCGGTTTTGTCCTGGTTATTGATCGGACGAATATCCACCAGCAGACGTCTTTTACATTACTTGATTCCCCGAAGTACTTAGTAGACCTCCCAAGTACTTCTCCAGTTCTAAGACGTTGTGACGAGTCGAAGAGCAAATCTGAGGGCCCAGAGGGCCGAGCCAAGTCTTTCCAACTTCGCCATTATCAGACTCACAATCTGATTTCTGTCATTCAAAATCTTTCCACCTCAATCACCATGCTGCCAAAGCTAGCGCTTAGAGCGCAGATGAGCGACGTCACCGAGCTCGGACAAGCTCGGGCTCGGGCTATTATTCAAGACAAGCACAATAGCAATGTCTGCGAGATCGACCCATTCACCTCATGCTGGCTGTTCACAGGCAGTCGCAATACAGATGGATATGGTCAAGTAAGCCTGGTACCGAGTTGATTGAAATGTCCTGACTGTGTGACATGTCTGGACCAAGAAGAATTCAGCACTTCGTCTGACAGGCCGTTCGGCCCAGACCGCTTTCCTTCTCCACATCATCGCCTACGTTGCATCCACAGGGCGTGATCCGCAACCAGGCCACCAGATCTCCCATATCTGCGACAGAAGAAACTGTTTCAATCCAGAGCACCTTCGAAGCGAAACTCCTCAGGTCAACAACTCTAGGAAAGGATGTGCCGGCCCAATCTTGACTTCATGGTCATCTGATTCTCGATCTCTGTCCTCACTATCCTCGCTGCATCCGAGATCCCTGAGAAGATGTCAATTGTTGTCTGGCGATCAGAGAGGGCGATCCCACAGGCTGGGCCACTCAATCTTCAATCCCATCCGATCAACAATCTAGGGAGGATGACGGCGAAGACGGAGAACTGGGAGCAAGGCACGGATCCTCGTCAAACTGAACGACTATCACCGCTAGAAAATGAACAAGCACTCTTTCAAGTATTGTCCGTTGAGTCGTAGTTGTTCTAATCATTTAACCCCGCTTATTTGCATTTCTTCATTTTTCATTCTTCTGGAGAGTCCTCGTCCAGTGGTCCATGGTAGAGTTGGTCGTCAGATGGAAAATATGGCTTCTTTCCTCGAAGAGCGGATAGAACAGTATCCAGCACGAGGCAGCCGCGAAAAGTGTGTGCGTGTCTTGGAGGCCGCTGCTGATACACGAGCAGCATTCTTGCAGTTTCGCCAACGAGAATCCATGCGCTATCGAGATGACACCAGCATATTCTTAACAAGACTGTGATCAGATTTGCTTGGATGTGTCCTTGTTGTGGCTCCTGATCATACCCAATGACTTGTGACCGTCAGTGAATCCGAATCTCCATCACGGTGGGAAGAGATTTCGACTTTAAATATCTTTGAGCAACAGTGAGAGCAATAATAGCCCAAAAGCAAGCTCGGATGCCCTTGTCACTGCCCTTGAAAGCTTCCACTGAAGTCTCGGAGTGCATGATTAGCAGGATGTCGTGACGTGTCAGGATCAGAAACCAACGGTGGGTGTGCGTAAAATAGAAATCCACGAGATCCGAAGTCTGTGCTGACAGCTGCCCCCCCCCCACAGACATCTTTACAAAGGTGATACATCTCGCCTGGTGTCAGGGGCTGCTGCTCAATTTCGTTGAAGATTGCTGGCACCTAGCTGGTCTTGACGTGATTGTGATGAGATGAATCGTTCATCAAACTCGGGGTGTCGCCTCATTCTGGTAGAGGCGGAAATTTACGGAGGCCACATTGTTCCGGGGAGGTGGGGTGGGGGTCGATATCGGTCGCGAGAACGGGCCATAACTTTGGTCGAAGATTGAGGGCGATCGACAAGCCTGAAGAGAGGGCAAAGTAAAGGCCTGGAGGCCATCTTGAAGAGATGTGCAAACATGGTCTTTGTGTAGTTTTGAGCTACAGGCAAAGGAAGGTACAAAGATAGGGATTACAAAAATCGCAGACATGAACATCAGAGTTCAGCGAGAATGAAATGTCGCTTAATTGATTCGATTTAGTATTTATCCTGTGCGGCAAGAGATTAGCACTGCGAGGAGTGGAATTGATCACCGTGACTGTCACTGCTAGGCTCAAAGTGTAACTGTTGACCAAAGAACGGATAGGTCACGTGATTGTTGACCCGGCGATGAGGTCCTGAGCGGGTTGACCCTGAGGGCGAGACGGTCACTTGATACCCGGAAGTATGAAGATGAGTGAGATGGATGATATTCAGGTCTGAAGGTGCGAGTGCCTCGACTGAGCAGCAGATATTTATGTGCCTGATGTGCTATAAGTGCTTGGCAGGATCATTCACAGAATGGATGGACAGCCATCCAGCGCTGTGATTGGCTGCAGTATTCACGACCTTGTCAATTGCAAATCTCACAGCCAATCAGAGCGCTTGGTTTGTAATTCCTCCAGGACTCCAGAATTGTGGTGTTCAACACCTTTCCTGACAAATTACTTTGGAGCCCATCATGGGTTTCCACAGCAATCACAAGTATTTATCATTCTCGTCTCACCGAATTTCGAACCCCTATTTTGTGCCCACCCTTCCTCCCCGCTTCGCGCTATTGTTCCATGTTGAGGTACCCGGCTAGCGCCACTGCTGAAATGATCATAGCAACCAGGATAGAAGTCTCGCCCCAAATGATCTTATACCACAGGACACCTGTACAACCACAGGCGTCGAGCTAGACTGAGAACTCGGACCTTTCTTGCCCAAATTTTGTATTGCCTTGTCGTGCCTCAAAAACCCAAACATCTACTCAATTTATTTCCTTCTGCGCCTCGATATAATCTTTCCACACCTGCGCGATATCGTTCTTGTAAATCCAATCCAAATTGCCGGTGGCCGCAAGCCCGAAAGCACGAAGCCTAGCTCTCAAAATGTCCTCGAACGTTGCATTTTCTGTTTCTGCCCGAGTCGTTTGCAATTGATCACGTTGGTCGTCAAGATAGTCATACCTGTTACTTCTTAACCGTTGCGACACAGTAGGGTCACTCAGAGCTTCATCAACTTACATTCTTGTGTAGTAAGGCGACCTGATCTGGTCAAGGATTTTGAGCGCATCCTGGACCCGGTTGGAAGAGAATCGGGTGTGCTCAAGAGCCCGGGCTAGAATCCATCCATCTTCCATGGCAAATGCTGATCCTGAGCCAAAGGCGCCTTGGACAGCATTAATCACAAGCAAGTGCGGCCGTCTTTTCAGTTTGACGAGCCTGAATACACTGCGGCTGTGCCCTAGGATGAGGTTTGCTTCTCTGGAAAACCGGTTCCTTAGTGAACAGCGCTACAGCCTATCATCACTTGCTCATTAGATCTAGAGACCTTCAATAAAGAAGACCAGCCGACCCTGATTCAATGATTTGCCTACACCCGTGGCAGGCCAAGCCTACTCGGTACTAGCTCTGGGTCAGGCACTCATCCTGCTATAACTACCGGTTCATTCTTAGCCCAGACCTCAAGTCCGGCGTTGCACTATTAGACACTCTTACAAGTACGCCGAGAGCTCATAAGATGACGCGCTCCTCTCACAAGATCAATCTTCCCGTGTGTTACTGGTCTTTCAACGTGCCGCAACTTGTGAGCGATATCGGCCCTCTTCTCTTATATTTGGACTTTCCGAGCGGGGGCATGAGGGGACCGGCAACGATCTATACCGTAGGGGCGGTGCTGGAGCACTAGCTGGTGTTGGTGTAGAGGCTGAAGATTGAGGAGGTTTCGATGGCGACGGCGATGGCGGTGGCGGGCGAGACACGACGGCGGCGTATGAGATCCCAACCCGGGAAGCCGGTGGAGGGGGACGATGGTTGGATAGGCATGTTGTTTGATGTAGAGGGAGGAGAGGCAGCAGTCTGTGGTGATGGTGGCCCGGGAATTAGCGAATCGGGTGATCGATGGGAATAGATGTTCGACGAGTTGTTGATCAAGTCGTATATCGTGTCTCTAGGACACAGTCCCGTGGCAACAAAGGATGTCATTGTTATTGTATACTTCATCCCTCACTAATCCGCGTAGGCTGATTACTTCATTGCGGTTATAACAGACGCACGCATCCTCACCCGACACCTGGGAGTAACGAAAGCCGCAAGGCGCAAACTCCTGTGTAGGGGGTCCTCAAGACCGGGTGGATGGCAGTGTCTAGACTGGAGGTGCTGATGGCGACGCGCATCATGACGGTGATCGTTGGGGTGTGTCTGGGCGCGACGGCAAAATGCTTCGGCTTGCTGGCGATGGTGTAGACTCTGACAGTGGCATGAAACGGTTTGACGATGTTGTTGCTGCCATCCTTCCTCCCCTTGGTAGCCCCCAAAGGTACTCGGCACAAGTAGGGGCAGAAATATCACGTGACTACTTACAGCCAAGCTCCTGTTGAACTTCAGAACATTGAATGTGGCATGACAGTTCTCCTATTGCGCCACCAAAGCGAGTGAAAGACCTCTCAGATCATCAATGGCGTCCATTTCTCAACCATGGCTCATCTCCAAGTAGGCCTCTGTAGGCCCAAGCCGCTACCTGGCAGAGACTGACGAGATTACTGTAGGTTCGTTGACCCAATATTCGCGATTTGCGTCGGTATATCAGCTGCCACTCTACGGATCCAGCGTGAACACTCCGAAAAGTACCCCGATGAAGATGCCAGCTTGAAAACACTCTGGCAGAAAGGCGTCAGGATGGGACGCAACTACCTCGGGTTTGAGACGCGACCTGTAAGGTGATGGATAAGAAGAGGGTGCTTATGTCGAGTGATGGTCCAAGAGCAGGCTCCAATTCCTCAAACAGAGATCACATTCAGACTGAGAGATGCTTCTCGGCTTGTGCTGCCTCAACACTACGGAGTCGGTCCCAGCTCAAAGCCTGTCGTGTTCACGGGGAGCCTCGCACTTGACAGGTTGATTCACAGGTCAAAAGTGGAAGTCTGTGGTGGATCTGTGGATACCGGGACCGAAACGTCGGTCAGCTGAGCGCTTCATAATGTCTTGCAAGGAATCCAGCAGTCAAGATGGACAGAAAAGAATCAAGGTCCAGGATGGAATCTTTCCTCACATGGCTTGGACGTCAGGGAGTGCGTTCCTTGTCGGGCTCACGGCATATGAGCGAGGGTGTTCGGCACCTTGCATCAACAGTCGTCAAGACCGTTCATTCCACCGCTGGACAAAGCCACAGCGATACTCGCACCCGATAAGATGACATCGGGGAACAATGAGCACGGATGGTTCGATTGACCAGCGTTCATCTCAAATAAGCACAGGATCAACCACCATGACAAATCCGGAATATGACCCGTGTTGTCCACGGTGTGGTGAGATCGGTCAGGATCAACCTTGTGGATTCCGTCGCATTCCGATCTCGTTCCTCCAATGACTCCTGATATGATCCTTGTTGAATGGGATGCCCACCGTTTTGTAATTGAGAATATCAGGAGCAGCGACAGGTTACGAGTCGTCTATGGCGTATTGAACTGCTTCCAAGTGTTGAATATGAGTGGAGTCAGCCGCTGTGGGGTGCCACTGCCCCTCGCCGAGAACTGCTTCAATCTTCGGCCTGTCCAGAAGCTTCCCAACAGCAAAGCACCGCCGATACTTTATGCACTGTATTATGGCATTACAATCAAAGCTCGGTTCGCTAGCTCTCTCGCAACATTCCCCGTGGGTTGCCTGAGCAAAATTATGCGAGTAGCCGTCTCTGGCAAAACTCGCGAGTCTTCTGCGGAACCTTCCCTAAATGGAAGGTGAAAGCAGTAGGCCCTGAGCGCGTTGTTGCGAAGTGGGGAGGTGAGATGGGCCGCAAGCACAAGGCCAGAGTATTTCACCTGGTTTATCCCAGTTCGCCGGTGCTTCTCTCACCTCGTAGCAGACCAGCGGACCAGCTACGCAACAAACATGTCGTCCTCCGTCAAAGTCACCGAAGGAACTCTCGAGTTCAAATGGCCGTCAATTGAGAAAAAATGCGAGACTTGGTACAAGGTATACGGCGATTTGAAGCAGTCGCGGAGCGGGCGTCCCCTTGTCATCGTCCACGGCGGACCCGGGGCATGCCACAATTACCTTCTCTCCCTCAAATTGCTGGCTGAAAACTATGGGATACCGGTGGTGTTCTACGATCAACTCGGAAACGGAAATTCGACTCATATACGAGAAAAACGGCTGGACGAGTCGTTCTGGACCACCGATCTTTTCATCGCCGAGTTGGACAACTTGCTGGAAGGCTTGGGCATTGCCGATGACTACGACCTGCTCGGACAGAGTTGGGGCGGAATGTTAGGAAGCATGTTTGCCATTCGCGGACACAAGGGCCTGAAACGATTGATCATTTCCAATTCGCCTGCCAGCATGACTCTGTGGGCTGATTCGTGCGACGAATGGAGGAAACAGTTGCCTCGGGAGATCGACGAGGCGCTGGAAAAGCATGAAAAGAATGGCACCTATGATGACCCGGAATATCAACAGGTCTGCATGCATCACCACGACGGAGCGAAGCTGACTCACATTCCGTCTAGGCCGTCATGTTCTTCTACAAGAGACACCTTTGCCGCGTTGATCCCTTCCCGCCGGAGGTTTTGCAAACTATGGAGTGGCTGGAAAAGGACGACACGGTCTACAGGACGATGAACGGGCCGAGTGAATTTACCGTGATCGGATCCTTAAAATCATGGACCGTCGTCGGCGAGGTAAGGATAACATAACGCGAGCAGCAAGGCTACCACGTCACTGACTCGGTTGAAATCAAGTTGCATAAGATCAACATTCCCACGCTGGTGCTGAGTGCTGAATATGATGAAGCCCGCGATAGGTAAGCGACTGCGCCAATCCAACCAATCCCACCCGCCACCATGTCAGGCTGTGATGGTGTCCAAATCTGGACCACCGATCGGCTGACATCACCTTGCAGTTGCGTGTATCCTTTTTTCCGAGAGATTCCCAAGGTGAAGTGGTACACATTCGGCAACTGCAGCCACATGACCAATGCAGAGGTACCGGAGAAGTACGCGGAGGTCGTTTCGGACTTCTTGCTCAGTGCCTGATGGAATGGACGGTTGGGCAGGACCTATCTTGATGCGCCAGGCGGCAACGCTGTGAGGTCAATTGAATCCTGGTCTTTGTATCTCAGATCCAGCCACGACAAGTCTGGACAGACAAGTCCAGGTCGTCGAATGATATACAGATACGGTTCAATTTGGAGAGGCGAAGATGATATTGTTTCCTTTCGGCGGGAAAGTATTCTACAATTAGAGCGGCGGCCCTCCGTCCGTTCATCCGTAATCTTTGAACTCCTTGTCCCGAGCAAAAGGATATCAACCATAATTCGTGGCCGTACGCTCGCTCCACTCCCCGAGTTGCCCGCTCCAACTCACAGGAAGGTTTCCCTCGCTTTTGTCGAATATTCACACAAGAGATGAAAACAGTGCGCTTCTTTTCCGGTCTTTGCCTCAAGGGGGGTATGGTCACAGGCACGCTATCAACGACATCCCCGGCAGAGATCACACGATCTTTCCAAACGCCGGGATCAGGGTCTGGGCGAGCCAAAAGCTAAAGACCAACTTCGGCCCGGTCATCAACATCTTGGGGACGAGGCCTTTGAAGAAACTCGTGACGCCCTCATTCTTGACCATGCTGGCCACGATGCGGAAGCCGCTCTCCGGATTGTCAAAGTTGCGGTTCTGGATCCGCGTCTTGATCACATCCAGAGGCGCCGAGACGATGAGAGAGGCCGAGGCGCCCGCGACCGAGGCGACAAAATTCTGCCCCCACGTGGCCCGGTTGTAATCCTCGAGCTTGAAGATTTTCTCCTTGGCCCAGGCACTGCCGCCGAAGAGCGCGAACGAACCTGGGGCATTGCGGGCGGCGGTCCACCCGGCGCCCCGGTACAGGCCCATACCCTCGTCGGCGACGATGCGGAAGAAGCCTCGCGACCGGAACGCCTCAGGGTTCGTCTGGCGCTTGATCTTGAGCACGTCGAGCGGGAGCAGGACGATCTCGCCAATGCCGATGAGTGAGCCGGCCGTCGCGTTGAGGACGGCCTTGCCCGTGCTCTTGCCGAATGCCTTTTCAAAGTCGGCCATGTAGTGCGCCGTCAGGTAGTCGCGGACAAACGGTTGGCCGCCGTACTTGTATATTCTCTGGAGGATTTTGTAACCTGCTGCATAGCCGAGGCCGGGGAAGAGGGATGTAAATTTGGTCAGAACAGCCGCGGATGCGTAATCTTTGAAGATGACACTGTTGAGCGTCGACACGGACGTGACCTAGTGTCTTTGAGCTTGGAACACTCGACTGGGGCGCAGTAAGAGGTATCCTGCTGACCTTGGTTGAATTGCTCATCAGCCGCTTCGCAATCGTGTCGACGGGATGAAAAACGAGGAGCTCAGCGACTCCGGCAGAGCCTGCGCACGTCAATAGACTGGTCATTTACAGTCGTCGCCGCCGTCGTCATACCTGACCCTAACAGTCGTGCAGTGCCGGATTCCCTCTTGTACTCCTTGCCAGCAGCTCCCAGCGCGGCGGGAGCCAGGGCAGGCGGAGACATGGCTCGTAGTGGTGGGCGCCCGACCTTTCGAGCTTTTGAAATCTAATTCGAAGTCGCCTGCAAAAGCAAGGTCTATGAGACTGGATGAGACCAAAGGATGGGCGCGAGCAAAGGATTCAAAGAAATGGGGACGGCAGTGCAGGGCCGGAGCAAAACAAAAAAAAAGTTCTCATCGCAAACTTATCAATTGGGCCTGCCAGCTGCACTTCGGAGTTAATTGTCAAGGGTCGAAAGTCCAAAAAATTGTACAAATTTGCCGAGACCTTCCCCACTTACTCACTGCATGCACATGATCACACAAAATGCGCTGTAGATTGCATCTACGTTAGTCAATTAGCAATTGTCCTTTGACCGGAGGTCAATCAGCATGTCTAGTGTAAAGGTCGGGGATCACTTTTGCAATCAGGGAATTAACCCTCTAGCCTGGGACGTTCAAGTTGAAATCTTTGTATGATATTTGTTATTAGCGAAGGATATCCAGTGCTGAAACCTATAGTCACGTGACATCAAATCCTCTACAGGCAGCGGAAGGGACCAAAGGAGTCCACAGGCCAAGGCTAGTCAGTCAACATCGGCCCTGCTGACTCGGACAGGTTGCCATCTGATTAGTGTACCTGGAAATGAGTTCGATCGTGTTGGGTTCTTGAGCGGAGAAACAAATCTCCCTAGGTCTAGGCACAGTCGCTAGAGGTACTCCAACCCGTAACACTGTTTACCGGAGGCGTACATCTGAAGAATCCTCTATGGCCGTGGATATTTGGCTCATATATGGCGTACTTTACCTCTTGCGCTTCCGCCTGGAAGAGGTCTGTCAGAAACCGCCCGACTCCATCGTCTAGCTTACACCACGCCCTACCTCCAGATCCAGCGAGACTGCAGATCGGATTGATATCCACTCAACACCACGGAATAAACGCTCGTGGTGCTGCAATCTGTGGACTTTATTGCACTAAAGTGCTGGAGGCTGCGAGGTAAAACCACGCCGGTGCAGCAGTTGCAATACTGGTATGAACGTAATTCTCATTCATATTTCTAACTCGGCTGCAGTGTTTCGAGCTTTATCTTCGACTTGACGCCATTTGCTTCGTCCTGCTATATTTATGTCAGTATTCACAACCTTCAGAGTTCAGCTATGGACACACCTCCGCTTTCCGTTTTCCAAGCACCGAATCTGGCGTCGCGGTTCTGCCAGTCCGACCAGCACCACCAGGAGTGGATATACCCTCCCCGTTTTTGGTGATCTCCTTGTAGCAACTCGCGTGATAATAGCGACCTCCCACCTGTATAGCGTCTTTCCAGATGAAATCCTGCACTTCCTCACTCCATTCACTCTTGAAGGGTTCTTGATCGATGGGGCACGGCAATGCCCGCAAGACGGGATCGGTCGGGGCGCGAACAAAGTCCTGTGCCTTCTGCTTTGCCGGCGAGGGCGTCGATCCATTGCCGAGCGCACCGTCCCCCGGTCCAGCGTCGTCTTCGTATTCTCTGCTGGCGATCCATTCGCGTTCATCAACGTACCAGCTACGATTCTGGCCCCTCTTCTCGGCTTCCAACATGCGCGCCTTGGTCTTGAAATGCCAATCCAAATGTCGGGCCTTCTTTTCCCGGCCGGCCTCGTCCGACGTAAATCGTCGACCACAAGTACTACATTGGTTCGGCCGAGAGTGGAGGAAGGTTGTAATCAAATGGGGCCGTGGGATTCTGATGGAGGCGGACGTGAACGGGACCTCCGAGGCCGGCCCTGCTGTCACAGGAGGCGTGCCGCCCTGGGGGGGTGTGGGAGCAGCAGACAGAAGCCCCGACGCACGGAGCTGTGCTAAGAGCGGCATTTCACCTACCGGAGGTGGGACAGCGGTGGCATGAACGACAGGAGGCGTCCTGACCGCGTGCTGAGGTTCTGTATAAGGAGCCGCATAGTTCGGCGGCGGCTGGTTCTGACTGGCGGTGGCCCGTAGCAGCTCTGCCAGGTTGGTAGGGTTCAAAAAAGACGGCAATGCAGCCGGTGGAGGAGGCTGGGATGGCGGTGCGTACGACAGAGGAACAGAACCGTGGGCGGGCAGGATGGGCATCGGGCTGGATGGGAGAGGTTGATGTTTTGCAGCCATCCTTTTGGCCATTTCTTGCATGATGGAATTCCGAATCTCGACCAGGTCACTTTCCGAGGCATTCCCACTGTCAAGGATTTCTTTCAAGGTCTGAAGCGTGGCCAGCTTTCGCTGTGCCGAGGGATCCATGGGGTGGGTGGCGCATTCAATCTTTGCGTCGGTGGTCAGATCATCGATGTCCAGATGTAGCTTTCGAAGGTCCACGGCGCCGGAAGCGGAGGTCGGCCGGGCGTGAGGCTGGGTCCCCTCATACGGCAAAGACGGAGGCTGTGCTTGTTGATATACAGACGTCGGGGGGGGTTGGAAGGGCTGGCTGTATGTAACAGGGGGGGTCTGTGTGAACTAAAGTCA